>Ga0315282_10002719_pt1 | contig 32198 bp, 20 predicted proteins | sample YL17G07_20_MG_FD_203693 | JGI IMG/M metagenome (GOLD analysis project Ga0315282, IMG submission 203693) | Sediment microbial communities from Yellowstone Lake, YNP, Wyoming, USA - YL17G07_20 | ecosystem: Environmental > Aquatic > Freshwater > Lake > Sediment | place: USA: Wyoming | collected...
CGAATCCCAATAGCAGTGACCTCTGGCAGGATCAACCAGAATCTGGCACACTATTATTGATATAGAAATTGGTGGGTGAATCAAATATCACCAATCACGTCGATCGTCAGATTCAAGAGCGCGCAAGACCTCTACCTCAGAAAGTCTTGATTTTCTTGAACCTCCACTTCCATTTATCTCCCGGGATCGAAATGGTCTATTCATCGACTGTCTCAATGACATACTCTCATAGACCGACCGGAATGATCCGGGACAATGCAAATTTATGAGGTTTTATTTCGAGGTAACCTCACCGTATATAATTATCATATATAAACCTTACATATATTTTTTGCGGTCCTCGCAACTTTGGTCAAAAAAATAGTTAATATACTTTTCTGATTCATCTTTAGATGACAAAGAACCCATGTGTTACGTTTTCGTCCTTCCAATTTATAAAAAAACGTGTTAAAGATACTTGATATGTTCTTTAATGAGTGGGTTCCTGATGCTAGCTCGTCGAATCGTGATGATGGTCTCTAAGAGTTCGTAGCTTGCAACATAATCAGCGAAGCGTTCATTGAATCGTTCGCAAAACCGTTTCGCGGTAATGAGGCTATCAGCCCAAAAACTAAAAACCCCGTCGACGCTGCCATGGACTATCTCAATGTTTTCCATCCTAATGTGACTCTGCGGGAGAAGGTCGTCTAGACGCGTGGTCAATATTTCAGTAACAGTCTTTTTTTCAACAGGGAAGGTCGTCCGTTTCACAAGCATGGTGAAATGCTTTAGGTTATTGAGGTCGTCATCACAAATAGCGGTATATCCCCAGATCATTTTTTCTTTTTCTAATTTCTTGATGATTCGCCAGACCTTCTGTCGAGAAAACCCACATTTTTTTGCAATCGTATCAATGTTTTCATGTGCATTTTTTTGCAGAACTCCAATTACTTTATACTCATCTGTAATGAGGCGGTCATTCCGAGTCTTTGGCATGCTTTTCTTCCCCTTAGTTCCCTATGATATTTGCATGGGGATATCATTCAGGGATGAAAAACTTTCCGATACCGGCTTTCACTGTCGAAGGGCTAGGATTTACTTGTGGTTCGTTCAAAACGAAGCTTACCAAAAACATTTTTTGTATCAGTGAATGCTTGCTATAAACATCTGAGTGTACGATGGTGAAAAAAAGAGATGGACTGAGCGGGATTTGAACCCGCGGCCTCCGCCTTGCGAAGGCGGCGATCTTCCGCTGATCTATCAGCCCCCACGTGAAACAACGATAAAAAGAAAGAGTATTTGATTGTTTCCCCACTGCTTTGTTATTTTGCTGGGATGAGCTGACGCTTCTTCGCCTGTTTGAGCGCCTCGACCACGGGGAGTTTGTCCCCCATCATGAATTTTTCGAGAGCACCACCACCAGTGCTGATGTGAGAAATCTTGGTGTTAAGCTGAAGTGTATCCAGCGCTGCTATGGTGTGACCGCCGCCAGCAATGGAGAACGCCTTTGACTGGGCAACCGTCGTGAAAATCTCTTTGGTCCCTTTCTGGAACAGCGGGTTTTCGAACACACCGCAAGGGCCTGAGAGGAATATGGTCTTTGCCTTCGCAAGGATCTCCTTGAATTGTTGAATTGTTCGTTCTCCAATGTCAAAAAGAGGTGCTTCAACAGGCAGGTCTTTGACCATAAGTTCGTGTCGTTTCCCGTTTTTTTCTATAGCAAAGTCAACCGGTAATAAGATCTGGGTTGGGTACTTCGAGGACACCATTGTAATCTGGTCGAAGATTTCAGGGGTTCCCTCCTCAGCCATTGCATCCTCGTTGATCTTCCCAAGGTTGATTCCTTTTGCTTTGAGGAATGCGTTTGCAGGGAGACCCGTGAGAAGGACCGTGTCTGCGGTTTTGTTCGACAGCACGCGATCAATAGTGACGATGACATCGGAGAATTTCGCTCCTCCGAAGAGGAACACCGCTGGTTTCTCCGGGTTTTTCACCACTTTCTCAAGGCTGGTGATCTCCTTTTCTAGCAGCCTGCCCGCCGCGGAAGGCAGCACCGCAGCAAACCCTGTCAGAGAGCACTGGGCTCGATGGGCGGCTGCGAATGCATCGTTCACGTACAAATCAGCGAGTGGCGCGAGGTTCTGTACGAGTGGTGATTGTGCATGTTCCTCTGGTTTTTTCTTCTCTGTTTCACCTGGGAACTTTCTGACGTTATCGAGAAAGACGATAGACCCGGGTGTCATTGCTTTGATTGCGTTTTTTGCTGTCTCCCCGAAGATGTCATCGACGTAGGTGACAGGTTGCCCAAGAAGGTTTTGCAGGAGCTTCGCATGTTGTTGCATGGAGGTGAAATCCCAGCTGCCTTGTTTTCCCTGGTGTGCGAGGATCACGATTTTTGCGTGTTTTCCAACAAGCTCTGTGATGGTCGGTAATGCAAGCCGTATCCTTGTATCATCCGTGATGCTGAGCGTTTTTTTATCCAGCGGCATATTAAAATCCACGCGGAGTAGCACGGTTTTATTTTTCACATCAAAATCATCTAAAGTGTTGTACTCTTTCAAAGCTTGCACCTCCTCTGTGCACCTATAACAGGTATTTTTATATAAACATATCATTTGTTGTGAGTGCAGGGGACGAAAGAAAAACAGGAGACCAACCTGTCGTGGGAAGAGCGCTCTATTCTTATTTCACTGCTTCCACGGACACCATGCGCTCGCTGAACATGTAATGCACGAGATCGACGATGCGACAGGAATACCCCCACTCGTTATCATACCAGGAGAAGATTTTTGCGAAGTTCCCTTTTTCTCCGATGACTTTCGTGCTGAGTCCGTCGATGATCGCGGAATGCGAGTTGCCGATGATATCGACCGAGACGAGAGGTTCCTCGGTGTACTGCATGATGCCTTTCAGGTTCGTCTCGGATGCTGTCCTTAACGCATTATTGATCTCCTTCACAGTCGTCGGTACTTTTAACAGGCAGGTAAAATCAGTAATGGAGCCGTCTGGTGTTGGGACGCGAAGTGATGATCCATCAATTTTTCCTTTTAACTCTGGGATTACGAGTGCGACTGCTTTCGCGGCACCTGTCGTCGTCGGAATGATTGAGACAGCAGCTGCCCGTGCCCGTCGTAGATCCTTATGGGGAAAATCAAGGATACGTTGATCCCCGGTATATGAATGCACCGTGGTCATGAAACCTTGCTCAATGCCGAAGGTATCTTGGAGGACTTTGACCGGTGGTGCAAGACTGTTCGTAGTGCAGGATGCCATGGAAATGATATGGTGTTTCCCCGGGTCGTACATCTTCTCATTGACACCTAACACCACTGTAAGGTCCGGTTCTTTCCCTGGTGCAGAGATGATGACTTTCTTTGCCCCGGCCTCAAGGTGTTTCCCAGCTCCTTCGCGTGTGCGGAACACGCCAGTTGACTCGATGACGACATCCACGTCAAGCTTCCTCCAGGGGAGGTTCCCTGGGTTCACCTCGGAGAAGAATGCGATGAGATGTCCGTCCACCTCGACCCCCCCGGGTTTCACTTTGATGTCCCCGCAATATTTTCCATAAATCGAATCATATTTTAGTAAATGGGCAAGGATTTCGGTGTTCCCAAGGTCATTGACTGCGATGACCTCAAATTTTTTCCCATATTGTGAATGCTGCAAAGCTGCCCGTAGAACGTTTCGTCCTATTCTTCCAAACCCGTTGATACCTACTCGAATCATCTCCAAACCACAAAAGTGACAAAATCTACAAACATTATATAAGTCTTCCTACCAGATACGTTTGGAATGCCTCGACAATTTCAGTGGACACGATATCACCGATGCGGGCAGGCTCTTTGAGGACTATCTGTTTGTAATTTTCTGCACGTCCTGTAACCGTCCCATGTTTTCCATGTTCAGTGATGAGAACAGCATAGTGTTTTCCCAGATGGGTTTTGTTTTTTTCTAAGGTAATCTTTGAACAGATGTCGGTGATGCGTTTGGAGCGTTCCTTGACAATATGAGTGGGTACTCTGCCTTTCATCGTCTTTGCCGTGGTGAACGGTCGAGCTGAAAACCGGGTGATGTTGATGATATCAGGTTGTACGTTCTGTACGAGCTCGATTGTTCTTCGGAACTGTGCATCCGTTTCACCCGGAAAACCCACGATGACATCAGTGGAAAGTGTAAGATTCGGCAAAGTCTTTCGAAACCGCTCCACGATCCTCATGAATTCATGAACCGTATATTGTCGGTTCATGGTCCGGAGGATTTCATCATCCCCTGACTGGACCGGCAAATGAAGGAACTGATAGATGTGTGGGCGCTGGAATCCATCAAGAATCGGTGCAATATTTTTTTTGAGCATCGCTGGATTCATCATACCGACGCGGAGACGAAACTCTCCGTTCAGCGAGGATATCTTTTGAAGCAGGACACCGAGATTTGTGCCGACATCAAGCCCGTAGGACGCGGTATCTTGTGCGGTGAGCTGAATCTCTTTGCAGCCCTGGTGGACTGCTAAGCACAGGTCAGCTGCGATCTCATCAGGAGGGAAACTCCGCAATGCGCCTCGTGCGACACGGGTGATGCAGTAGGAACACGAAAGCAGGCAGCCTTCTGCGATTGCAATCGGGGCTATAACGCCGTCAAATCTTTTTGGAAGTAATGTTTTTTTGGTTTCTGGATATTGAGGCGGTATTCCTGCGATGACATCATTGATAGAGGAGATATATTGCGCAGGAAGTAGGGATGCATCAGGGACGACTGCCTTAATGAGTGATGATTGCACGGAGGGCATGCACCCGGTGACGATGACCTGCTTGTGTGTCTTCTTGAACATCTTAAGTCTGGAGACCATGCGTTGCTCGGTTGTTCCAATCACGGTGCAGGTGAGAAGAATCAAGACGTCAGCGTCTCTCATGTCTGGAACGATTTGATGATGGTTGTGTTCTAGCAGCCCGATGAGTAATCGTTCATCGCTTTTGTTTGCGGTACAACCATAGGTCTCAATGTACACGTTCATGATAGCAAAGAAAAGAGACGGGGACCTTATTTAACTGCTTCTGTCATCCGTTGAAGGACGAATTGTTTATCCAGGTTTGATAAAAAGTACCCGGCGCGAGGCCCTTTGGTTTTTCCAAGGATGCTTTCGTAAATCGCCTGGAACGCGATAGTGATCGGCAGTTTTGTTTGTTCCGAGATCTCGTAGATCGCGTTATGGATCGCCTCAGGCTCCCAGGCAAGGACTGGAATTTTCTTGCTTAGTAGTTTCAATATTGTTTTTTGTTCAGGGGTGAATGAGACCTTCGGGAGTGTCTCTTGGACCTTGAATTTCACCTCATCGGGTGCGAACTTCTCAAGCCAGTACCGGACATGTTTCTCGCGTTGTTTGATATGCTCCTCGTCTTCTTTTTTTAGGTCTGTCAGGATCTGCTTCGTTCGCAGGAGGATCTCTTTGACGCCGTCCCATGTTCTAGCGATCTGAACCAAGGTAACAAGATGGCGGTACGGTAGATGGATCGGCATCGTTGTTGGGATGTGGAACGGCTGTGAAAGCTCATAGGTTTTTTTCAGATCCTTCATCCCTTTGATTTCTTCTTCTTTGCCGAAGTACACCCTTTCCTCCTTGTCGTAGTCGTCAACCAGGGAAAGCAGCCCGAGACCAGAATCAAACACGATATGTTTGTTCGGTTGAGTACGCATGATCAAGAAGCGGAGGACTTCTGGTGGGGTCATGTGGAGCATTTCTTCACCGCTTAACGCGGTGCCTTTGGAGCTATGCATCGCACCTTGACCTTTGAGCATGATGAACTCGTAGACCTGTAAGGCTGGATGAGGATAGTGGAAGATGTCCTCCACGATTTTCGCACCGGTCTCCCTGGCGCCGCCCACGGTCGCTAGGTCTTTGCCGCATGGTTCGAAGGTGACTCCTAGCATCTTCCAGCGGGCAGGCCAGTCGACCCGCCAGGGGAGCTTCCCGATGCCGCCTTGCCTGATGTCCACCTCGCCGACATGCCCGCAGTCGCACGTATATTCAATCGTAGGGTATTCATAGAGCGTCGGGTGCGTGGTCGAGAGACGACCGCAGGTCTGGCATTTCACGTTGAACGGCAGCCATTCCTTCGGGATTTGTCGCCCGGAGATCGTCTCTAGAATATGACGGATCCGGTCTGTGTTTTCGAGCGCGATTTGAATCGACTCGTTATAGTCGCCATGGGCGTACATCTCGCTTGCACGGTACACGCGAGGCTTCACCCCGATTTCCTGGAGCGAATTGAGAAATGAGGTCAAAAAATGGTCCGCGTAGCTTTGATGCTTCCCACAAGGGCATGGGATTTCACAGATTGCTTTCCCGACATACTGTGCATACGTCTGCGGCAGGTACGGGTATACCTTGCGCAGTGGATCGAAATCGTCACAGACGTAGATGAGCTCCGCATCCCCTCCTTTCTCAATGAGGCATCGATAGACGGCATCCGTGGTAAGGATCTCCCGCATGTTGCCGATATGGATAGGACCGGACGGGGTGATCCCGGTCGCGAGGACATGCTTCTGTTGTTTTTTCAGTAATCCATCCGCTAGCACTTCTGCCCAATGCATAGAGAATACTCCCGTTTACGATGGTTTAGAGGGGTCGTGCACGGATCAACGAGCGAAGTGGGACACCACCGACGTCGTTTGTCGATCGTTTATTTAACAAACACACGCATAAAACAGGGGTTCCCTTCTCAGCCTTGACCGCCTTAATCGCGCTCTTGAACGTCTCGCCTGTTCCGATGACGTCATCGATGAGCACGACGTTTTTATCCGTTACGCTTGCGTAGTTCGAGGAAAATGCACCGATTTTTTCATGATGCGGTCGGAAGACCGCGAAATCAAGACAGAGCTCCTCTGCGACGTACATCCCGTACGGAATCCCGTTGATAGCGATTCCGACGACGACGTCAATATCAAGCTCGCGTTTCTCAACTTCTTCGAGAATAATATCAGAGAGTGCGTAGGAAATGGACCCGATGCGCGAAGGAGAAACACCAATTGATCGCCAGCCAACCTTTAACTCTCCTTCGGGTTTTTTCTCTTTTCCTTGATTCAAGAGCCATGATGCGGTCTCTTTTGAGACATTAAGCTCTTCACCAATTTCATAATCGGTCAGCCCGCTCTCTTTGAACTTTAGCGCCTTTTTGATGAGAGAATCTATTTCTTTCATGTGGGTCACACCCTCGAATTGAGGTATCATCCCAGGATATTTAGATGTTTGCCCCTGCGAAAAAAGTGGGAAAAACACCGAGCGTAAACCTCAAATAGTACTAGAGGATTGGTGATGATATCGTGATGTTATGGCACAAGAGAAAAAAGGAGAAGGATTTCACTCCGGAGCAGGATTGATTAGGTACTTCGACGCAGAAGAGAAAACCGCGTTTAAAATACCACCATGGTTCGTCATCTTCGCATGCATCGCGACCGCAGTCATTGTCATCGCGATTGGACTCTGGAGACCAATATAAAGGAGCAACTCCTTTATTTTTTTAATTTTTTTATCGTCAGTTCCTGTGCTTTCTGCAGCGCTTCCTTGATGTTCTCTTTCTTGGGACCGCCACATTGCGTTAGTTTTGGTTTGCCGCCGCCGCTCCCGCCAAGGATGCGTCCGAGGTCTGGTGCGATCTCGCGCAAATCAATCGATACGTCCTCAGAGGCAGCGGAGACCAGTTTCTTGCCGTCATAGATATGAACGACATAGCCTGGTTCGTTGATGAGCGTACCAGCGATCGCAATCGCGTCCGTCTCGCTCATCCCTGTGATCACCTTCATGGTTGTCCCAGGGATTGCCTCCGCATGCTGCTTTAGTTGTTCAAGCGTGTCCGGGCCGACCGTCTTTTTTTGTTTTTGTGCATTTTTCCATTCAGAGAAGAGATGCTCACAGGCATCGACGAGACTGGAGACTGATGTCTTATCCGTCTTCCCGGTCTCCTGCAGAAACCGCTGGAGTGTTTTCTCTAACAGGTCCGGTGATACTGAGAATAGTTTCGCTGAAACCCGCAGCTGTTCGGAGACGTTCTCTTTGTGTTGTATCGTATAGACCGGGACGAGCAGTGTCACCAACCGTTGGTACAGTTGAAGTTCCTCTTGTTGATAGAGGTCTGCGACTTTACCCGCGACAAACACAATTCGATTGACGCCGTCCTGGATCCGTTCTGCTTTGAGGATACGCACCTTCTCGACTTCACTGGTGTTGTTCAGATGGGTCCCACCGCAGGCCTCGACATCAATCCTGGGAATATGAAGGACGCGTATGAGGTTACCAGGCGGAACACCTCCTTGATAGAGCCTGAAGCCGTATTCCTTTTCCGCATCGTTGCGCTTCATTACTTTTTTTTCAACAGGGACCGCTTGTCGTATGAACACCATCGCCTGATCCTCTATTTTCTTGATCTCATCTTCGGAGATCGGCTTGTAATGCGCAAAGTCAAACCGTGCCTCTGTTGCACTGAGCTGCGAGCCTGCTTGCCAGATATGCTCTCCGAATAATTTCCGTAACGCCCCGTTCACGACATGGGTCCCGGTGTGGTGTTTCATGAGCGCGTAGCGATGCTCCCAGTCTATCATCCCATGGATTTTATCACCGATTTGTACTGGTTGTGCAAGGATATGGACGACAGAGTCTCCTGTTTTTTCAACATGGGTCACTGGTATGTGTCGCCCATGAACCATAAAGGTCCCTTTATCAGCTGGCTGCCCGCCGCCCTCAGGGTAAAACGCGGTTTTATCGAGGATGACTTCCGTTCCCCGTTCGGTCATCTGAGTCCATAGCACCGTTCCATTAAACTCTTTCATGTAGTGGTCATCGTAGTATAACAGGTGTGTTTTCGGCAGGTCGGTGCGCTCGCAGGTTGTTTCCTCCTCAGGTTTTTCGTGGGAATGCAGTTCAGCGATCATGGAATCGAAATGTGCCGGAATAGTTAGTTCTATATGTTCCTTTTTGGCGATGTTTTGCACGATCTCTGGTGGCATCCCATGTGTATCGTAGAGGGTGATCAGTGCATTTGAATCGATTGTTTGTTTTTCCTTGAGTATCCGTTTGATGAGCGCTTCACCTTTTACCAGGGTATCTGAGAAGCGTTTCGTCTCAATGTCCAGGATTTCACTGATTTGATCCTTTCGTTTAATGAGCGAGGGGAACTCCTTTTCGAGATACCCGAGCTGCAGGTCGACCAGGTTCCGTAAGGAAAGGTCGAGCCTGAGTTTTTCGATGAATCGGAGTGATCTTCTGATAATAAGCCGTGCGAGGTATCCTGCTTTGACGTTCGACGGGACAATACCGTCCCCAAGCATGAATGCAAGGCATTTCGTGTGATCCGCAAGGGCATAGACGCTTGGTAGGTCAGCGTCGCCTCGGATACTATCCCTCAGGAAGGAAAGCATTTGAGGAAACGCGACCTCATAGACCGTTGGCGTCCCCGTGGTGAACCAGGCGATCCTCTCGAGACCATACCCTGTGTCAACAATATTGAGGGGATTTGGTGCATACTTTTTTCCCTCTATGGGAATCGACCCTTGTTCATCTTCCTTCATGTTCATGAACACCAGGGTCGCAATCTCGAGGCCGCCTGAAAGGACTTCGACGCATGGACCAGCGTTACCGCCCCCGATCCAGAGCTGCTCCTTGTAGTTGATGGCTTCTTGCGGGATCCCGATTTTTTCCCTGAAGAACTCATCACAGAACGCGACGGTTTCTTCCTTCCAATAGATTTCGTCTGTATGTTTATTAAACGCATGATGCCCCATCATCTCGAAGGTTGTGAGATGGCGTCCGCTGACGCCGACTTCATCGAGATCATTCAGACGGATGCATGGTTGTGAGATCACGAGCGGGTTTGCCGGTGGAGGCACCGCCCCAGAGGTGACGTGTGGTTGAAAATCAGCGATCGAGGCAATCGTAAGATAGATATCAGATCGCCAGCGGGCAATCACCGGGCACCGCTCCCCCGTCTCCGGGTAATGTAACCGTTTATGACCATGGTGTTCGAAAAAGGAGAGGAATCCCTCTCGGACCTCAGCAAGGGTGAGTGGTTTCTTAGTGAGGGGGTTTCCGATGAAATTAAACGGTACGCACGGCTGATCACCACAGTATTCGTTTGAAGGGTCAAGTGTCCAGAAGTAATCACCGCAGCTCTTGCATTTCTTGCGGACAAATCCGTTCGTATGGAAGAATCGTAAGTCGTATTCTTGTTGCATGGTCGTATCTGGCATAGGTCCTGATCGTTCTGGAATACATGAAAGGTTTAAAGGTTTATCTTCATAAAAAAAATACTTTTGTAAGGCAAGGAAAACGATATATTTATATGGGGTTGCCTGCTAGTTTATAATGGGGTTAATATGAAGAATACACTGTCTAGTTTTATCGTAATAGTAGTTTTGATACTCAGTAGTGTTTCGGTAACACTTGCCTTCGGGCAACTGCCATACTCGATGAAAACGAACAATACGGGTATCACCGGTAATTATACGCTGCAGTGGTCGTTGAAATATGGTACTGACCCGAGGACGTGCGCCCGCTTCCAAGGGCCGCAACCAATCGGTGATGCAGATAATGACGGGAAAAATGAGCTGTTGATAAGCGGTCGGGACGGCATGCTTCGAGTGATGAAATGGGATGACCAAAAACAGAATTATTCGCAGGCTCGTATCTTACGTCCACCACTGTATCCCATCATCCATTGTGATGCGGGTGGTATGGCTATTGGTGATGTGACAAATGACGGGAAAAACGAGATTGCCGCGACATGGTATGACGCGATCTATAAGTATTTCCTTGGGAAGTATTGGATTATTGGTTGGAACGCGTGGATTTTCGTGAATCATGGTGGCAGCGCGGATTGCCTCATTGGGGATTGTGATAACGACGGGAAGAATGAGTTGATTGTTAGTGGTGGTCCTTTGTGGGAGGCAAACGTCTCTATCCCTCAAATCACCGTGTTTAAATGGAATGGACTGTGGCTTCGGAAGGTCGCTGGTTGGACGGACCCGAATGTCCACGGTTATGTGTATATGGCAGGCTTAGGTGACGTCAATAATGACGGGAAAAATGAGATCGCCTGTGCCTATGCTGATAAACTTATGGTGTTGCAATGGGATGCAACGACCAAGGCGTTTCAGGGTACCTTGATAAAGCAATATCCTCATAATTATCAGTCCCCCTTCGGGTGTGTTTGTAAGGACTGCGATGGGGATGGGAAGGTTGAGATTCTGTTAAGTTTTGAATATCCTCGTATCGCGATTTTCAAATGGAATGGGTCTGGATACGTGACCCAGTACGACCACACATGGCCTGGTTCTGACCCGGTCATCGAGGGAATTGATGCGGGGGATACTGATGGTGATGGAATCCCCAACGTAGTTGCGGGGGCTGGGGAGACCCATATCCTCCAGTGGAATGGGACGACCTACGTTGAAAAAGCGACCCTTCCCACCTATGGATGGATGGCGGTCGTCAGTATCGGTGATTGCGATAATGACGGGAAGAACGAGATTAACGCGGGGAACGTCGATACTGGGGACGGGCTGCCTTTCATGGAATGGATTTTCAAATATAAGGCGGATGTGTAAAAAATCCCGTCTTTTTTTTCTTTTAGAAATGTTTTAATAGATTGCCGATATATCTATCGACAATAAGAGAAGGTCCTTTGGTAGCATGGGTGTGAAAGAGTTACTCGCAGAAAAAATTGCCGGGGAAATCACGCTTAGCCCTAAACCAGGAGAGACCTTGCGGAAATGGCGGTTAACGTTCACCATCTCGCAAGCGGAGCTAGCGAATTTTTTGGGGCTCGCGCAAAGCGTCATCAGTGATTACGAATCAGGGAGAAGAAAATCACCTGGGATTAACTCGGTCAAAAAAATCGTCGAAGCGTTGATAATGATCGATGAAACTAAGCATGGGAGGGCTGTCATCCAGCAGTACCAGTTCATGGCGAAGACACAAAACGGCATCATTGACATCATGGAATACCCGTACCCGATCCCTGTTGAGAGGCTCATCAAGGAGATCAATGGGGAGGTCGTCACCTCACCTAGCGTCAGTCTGGATCGGACCGTGAAAGGCTTTACGCTCATCGACGGTATTGAGACCATTAAAACGCTGACCGCCTCGAACTACCCGAACCTTTACGGCTGGAGCACCGAGCGGGCGCTTATCTTCACCCGGATACAGTTCGGGCGAAGCCCGATGATCGCGATCAGGATCCACCCGGTGAAACCCACGCTTGTTGTGTATCATCAACCAGGGGGTGTCGATCCTCTTGCTATACAACTTGCGGAGCGGGAGAATATGCCGCTAGTCGTGACGAATATCCCGCTGGAAGAGCTACGAAAACGCTTGATATTACTAGGGAAGTGAGAAGTATCGCAGATGTCGTTGGATTGTGCACGATGTGTGGACAACCAGGTCCCATGCACAGCTGTTCCCTCTGTGGACGCTTAGTCTGCGAACGATGCTATGACAGACGTCATATGGTGTGCACCGAATGCAACCATCAGAGGAGACATGCTGATTCACCTTTTTTCCCCATAGATTAAGTTTCTGGTAGTATGCCATCATTTCCGCACAAATAATTGTTTATATGGTTTTCATGGAGGATTACCGGGGATTTTTTAGAGAAAAGAGTGCTGATTTCCCTCTCAGAAAAGAACCCTTTTCTATGCTGGTGAGAAGCCTCATCTCCTGAGGACCTTGGTAAATATTTATATAGTATTATATCATTAGTTTAATATCAAATAGGGGATAAGTTAACCTTCGGAGGCATAAAATATGAAAAAGATATTATTGGTAGCCGCTATTGGAGTGATACTACTCCTTAGCGGGATACAGGCTGTTGCACTGCCGAGTAACGTAAAAACGAGCGATGGTAATAATCAGGGTGATAGAGACTTTACTCATACGGTATTTTCAGAATTTTTTTCCACAACGAGTTGCCCTCATTGCCCATATTGCCATTTAGCCCTAAAGAACATCTATTATGGAGGATGGTACCCCTTCTATTATACTTCAATGTGCTACGGCCATAACACACATGCCAATGCACGAGCCAATGACTACAATTTATATTACGTTCCAGATACATTTTTTGATGGTGGATATCAAGTGTATTGCGGGAGCGTGAATGATAACACCCAACAAACAATGAGCCAATTCAACACGAGTATTACTCAATGTAGTTCCAGGGCCGTTCCTGACATCCAAACCATCCTCAACGTTAATTGGCTTGGAAATGCAACAATGGACATACAAGCTTCTGTACAAAATAATGATACAGTGCCATACAGTGGCCACATCAGAGTATATGTATGCGAAATAGAATCATCAATGGGTTGGAGAGACGCACAAAATAATCTGTACACGTTTCCATTTTTAGAGTATGCATTTAATGAAGATATTTCTATAGGACCGAGTAGTACATGGTCAGATGAGATAACATGGGATGGCCATAATTACAATGATGGTTATGGTCACAACTTTGGAAGTATTCAATATGGGAACATCGCGATTATTGCAGCGATATTCAATGCAACAAGCTACACAGCCTATTCGGATGCTCCTTACTCCTACAATTATCCATTCAACGCATATTATGTCGATGATGCAACTGGTTTTCTGGTGGGTGGTACTGGACCAAACCCGCCAAGTAACCCTGATCCGAAAGATGGAGCAACAGGTGTGGATGTAATTAAACATTTAAGTTGGACAGGCGGTGGATCTCCAGGTAGCACCATTACCTACGATGTGTACTTCGGCACAACTAACCCACCAACCCTAGTAGTCCATAATCAATCAGCAACCACCTATAATCCTGGCACAATGAACTATCTGACCAAATACTATTGGAAGATTGTTGCATGGGATCAAGATGATAATACTATGCAAGGACCTATTTGGTCGTTCACGACACTGCAGAACCCTAACTCACCGCCGACTCCCCCAACCATCACTGGACCAGCAAAAGGCAAGCCAAACGCACAGTACAAATTTACCTTCACGACAACAGACCCGGATACTCTCGACTCCGTCTATGTGCTCGTAGATTGGGGTGATAATACCACGACGGACTGGGTTGGACCACATACCTCAGGAAATCCGTTTATCATAACCCATTCCTGGACCACTAAAGGGACTTTCACGGTGAAGGCGAAAGCAAAAGATGACCATGGAGCGGAGAGCGACTGGGCAACACTCACAGTCAAAATGCCGGCGACCTATGGCATGACCAATCCGTTCATCCACTGGTTGCTCGAACGTTTCCCGAATGCTTTCCCGTTACTACGGTATCTTTTCGGGGAATAAAAGAGACTCACACTCTCTTCTATGATAATTCTGTCATGGAAGAGCTTCTTTCTCTTTTTTTTCCATAACACAATTAATCGTGTCACAATCCTTTTTTCTACAGTATCTTTATCTATCACCTCGGATTTATACATTGTGTCTTAAGATGGTGAGTATCGGGATGACGACACTCTTCTATACGGGTACAGGTCCTTCGTCTAGGAAGGATTTGCCTACTATGGTGAGTCATTAGCTGCCCACTCTTTTTTTCAAAGGGTACAGTGCCCATGAGAGGGAAGGGCAGCCGACTCTCACCATCTTATGCATATGATAAGCCTCAACAAACCCTTGGGTTGTATGGTTTCTTAGTCGTTAACACCTTGTAAATGATGTCGATCATGCTGGAAGCCACAGCGACATGGGCGATGCCAGCATTGTTCTTTTGTTTCTTTTTCTTCCGATAATATCTCCCTAATTTCGTATTGGTTTTTCCAGCAGCGTTCGCTGCTTGTATCAGTGCCCATCGGAGATGTTTTCTGCTGCTGGTCTTTGGTATGTGACCTTTGGATTTTTTCTCACCAGATTCATGAAACGCTGGGACAACGCCAGCGTACCGGCGGAGTTTCCGATTGGAGGGGAATCTGCTAATCGGAAGGATATGAGCGATAACATAACAGGAAAGAACTGGTCCGAAACCGGTGATGCTTTGAATCAGCATATAGTCAGATTTCCAGTGTTTCATAGTGTAGCCGCTGATTTCTTGACCGAGATGTTCTGCTTGTTTTTCCAGATATACAAAATGGTCGTATTCATACCGTAGCTCCAGACTTATCTCCCCAGATCCAATATGTTGCATCAACTGTTGTCTCCATTTTTTACCAAACGCCTCTTGATCAGGCATGATAATACCGTTTCTGTCAAGCAATGCCTGTATCCGATTGTTACATCTATTTTTCTCTTCCATGAGACTGTGTCGTACTTGGAGAAGACTTCGTAGATGCTGTATTTTTTCGTCAGGGATGTAAGAGCATGGGAATGTCCCCAGTCGGAGCATTTCAGATAATCGCTTGGCATCAAGTTTGTCGTTTTTTGTAATAAGTTGACGGAGCTGGATGGTGTTGGCAACCTTAATGTTGTGTTTGTTTTTCAAAAAGTTTTGATAGAGGGTGTAGTAGCTGGTGCAGGATTCAAGCCCGATGATACAGGATTTAAGGTAGGGTCTTAATCGTTCAGATAGTTCAGAATACAAGGTGGCTGTTTCACCATCAGTCACAATATTGCCTATCTTGTCTCGTACTGCGTATGTGGTGCTTTTTTTATGGACATCCAGTCCGATGAAATATCTTATGTTTTTCATGTTGCATCTCCTCGATCTGGATATGCAACACGATGTAATCAAGAATTATCATGCCATCTTTTTCTTTTATCACACCATCATTTGTTCGTTGTTTCATTTATTGTTTTCGTACAGAATCATTCTGTGGTAACAGTTACTATTTCTGAACAAGACACACGATTAAGGGATGCTGAGAGAACCATAGACAATAAGGAGGAGCAGCCACGCGCAATCATCATTTTACCTACCCATGACTCTTATTAGAAGCATCAAATTTTTCCTTCGAATAGTACACAAAAGGAAGATGTAATCTCCAGAGTATCTCCTTTGCTTGAAAGAACCTTAACCTCTTCGTTCTTCATCGGAACGGAGAAGCTCGAATTGTAAGTTTCCTATCTATAAATAGAAAACCTGTTTCCCCTAAAAAGTAAATCTTTCGACATTTATATCCAGGTCAATTACTGGTACTCGCCATTCATGAGATAGCAGTTATCATTGGATCATCGTTCTTTATTCATGTTGCTTCTAGCTTCTTTACCATGGTTTGAAGTCCTTTCCCACAGGGAATACACATTAGAAGAAATGAGCCCACTTAACGAAAAACGAATAATGGAGTAATGAACATCATCGTTACCTTCTATTTCCGAACAACGAATATGGATCATGGAACCATACTAATACGGTTTATCATGAAATGTACATTTGTTGTCTATCATTTTTGATACATTACTTATATATTCATCTGTTACCACGACATCTCGTTGTGTAGAGATGAAGTCCTTGCAAGGAAGCTATCGGAGGCTCAATATACGTGCGTCCTGTTTGCCTCATCAACAGGAGAAAAGAGGAAGTCTGGTTCTCATCATCTCCATGTATTCTTCTATAGAAAGATGCACGGCTCGGGCATATCACCCTGCATTAACCTGTTCTGTATCCTAAGGAGGTTCGTCTCTTCGCACTCCTTTCTCCTTGCGGTAAGTAAAACCTCCTTCTTTTTGTACTTCTTTTTGTACGTACTTCATGTGAACCTAGGACGGTTTCCTGGGCTTAGATCTCCAGATGCTGAGAAGGCCGAAGAAGTCTGTCCATGGAGCATTCGATTCTTACCTTTGACACAGCCTTTGTTCTTCAGAGACTTGATGAGTACCGTATCATGCGATATTTTCTCCAAACGTCATCCTCACATCTGCATTGATCCACTGATATGCTGATTAGGATTTGACATCGAAAGAAGGTTTGAAAAAAAATATAAAAAAAAAAGAAAAAAAAGAGGGGAGCGTGTTCTCCCTACTCAACCGTTCTGGTTCAAGTGCTGCTCCATGAGCGTGGTGTGGAGGAGCTGTTGAGATTGTGTCGCCCCAATTATGAGGTCCAAGGGGAAGGTTATGATGAAGGTTCCCCAGGGTCCTTCCGCGCCCATCGCGTCCTTTGCCTTGGCTCTGAGATTATAGTCGCCCTTCACGGCATAGGTGTGCTGGACATGGATCTGGAAGCCTGAGACATACGGCCCAAGCCAGTCGCTGGTCGTGTCGTCACCCCAGTCGATGAAGTACCAGATTTCGTCCCCCTGGGGGTCGGTCGTCTGGAAGTTGAACAGGTACGAGACGCCTGGTTTTACACTCGCCGGACCTGTGATCTGAGGCGCTAAGGGCGGTTGGTTGTCAGTGATCTGGATTTGTAAGGGATCAGAGGGTGGACTGCCTGCCCCCCAGGTGTCCTTTGCCCGCACTGTCACGTTATAGTAACCGAGGACGGTCCAGGTGTGCTTCGCTGTGACGACCTGTCCTGAGGAGTAGGGGCCAAGCCAGCCGCTGTTGCTGCCGTCGTCCCAATTAAACAGGTACATGATCTGATCGCTGTTGGGGTCCGTGGTGGAACTCGTGAAGGTGTACTCAATATGCCAGATGCCAAGGCTCGGTCCAGCAGGTTTCGAAGGCTTTGCTGGCGCGTCGCTTGGGTGCGGTGTTTTCAGGGACAACGCAGGATCGCCGAACAGCAGGCAACATTCAATTATCTCTCGCCATTCTCCACTCGCCCAGTCTATCATGGGAACCATCTGGTCCTTTGAAAAGCCCATGGCTTTCCCGAACTGCCAGTTGCCAAGGTCTCCCGAGTGGTTCGCGACATCAAGGAACCATCCCCAGAACTCCTTGGTCTGGAAGGCGCTGCTTGAATTCGTGCAATCAAAGTTCCCCCATCCGTACCCGGTGTTGTAGACGCAACCGAAGGCTAGTTTCGTATCAGACATGAACAGCATCGTGTCAAGGACGCCGTTGCCGGCATCGAAATCACCGCAGTGGCATCCGTAATCGTGGATGAAGAAGGGCTTGGTGTTGTGGTACTGGGTCTGCCAGTCTGAGTTGTAGACATCCAAGGACATCTGGTTATCCGCATGGGCAATACCACTCAGAACGGTCACAAGGTCATTGTTAATAGCGTCTTTCAATCCTGTGACACCAGCACCAGACCAGCCAGGGTTCGGACTGGGTGCTTCGGTGTATTTCACTGACAGATTGTACTGGTTGTTGAGGTTGTTGTCATTCCAGGTCTCAAACCCAAACTGGAAGGGTACCCACGTCGGGAATTGATCTGGGTTTGGGCCAAGCCAGGTGTTGGTCCCTTTGATAGCGCTGTAGTCCATGAAATCATCTCCCTGACAGTTCCATCCGGTGTTACCACCGTAGAACGCTGCGTTGTCAAGGTAATCGGAATCTGCACTTTCAGCATAGTAGATGACCTTGGTGAGCCAGTTCGAGACGTCCTGCGGGTGCTCGCAGACCACACGTCCGATCGCTACCTCATAATAGTAATCAAATCCATTGTCTCCCTCCTCACCCCATTGGGAGTTATGATTCGCGTTGAAGTTGTTGTCAAGGTTGCTCCAGTAGATATCAGCGTCAACCTGACTTTCTCCATAGGAATCCATGTCACGTGGCGGCAGAGCGTCCGTATGGTCATCCCCACCGAAGAGAATGTATTGCGTTCCCCAATCCGCATACGCGTCCTTACAGAATTCCCGAATCTTCGCAGGGGTGTCATTGAACATCGGGCTATAGGTCGTGTTCCAGTAATCTGAACACGCTCTGATGTCCTGAACGAGCACTACTGTGCCAGTTAATCCTTCGGCGTTATGCAACGCGAGGAGATCATCCCAGTTGTGGGTAAGCGTCCCGCCGATATCCCAATGGTCAAGACCGTTCCAGGTTGTCGTCACGATCACGTAGTCGTAATGCTGGCCGGGGTCGCACAGGCCACCGTCATATGAGGCTACTGGTAGATTCGCGAATGGATACTCGTTGGCGACATCAGGGTTCGAGACCAAGGTCTTCACATAGACGAGATCCTCCGGGTTATTCCGATATAAGTTGTTCACGCCATTGTCGTTCTTTAGCGTGATGACCACCGTCATCTTCGGGTAATAGACCAGGGTGCCCTGCAGGGGGTTATACTGAACGGGGTTGAGGTTCAGGGACAGGATCGCAAAACCATGTGAGTACCCAACTTTCTCGTTGGAATACAGGGTTGACGGGTAGTATGCACCCGAGGAATAGACATCCGAGTTCATCGTCCACTCTGAGGGCTGGTCACTGCCGATGGGGACTGGTTTTTGAAACGGGGTGATTGGTTGCGCAATCAAATTGGTACCTGAGAGCTGCACGGTCACTGGTGTTCCGATGACGTTGATGCTAAACACACCCTTCTTCGGCGGCAGCATCAGTTGCACCGCTTTCACAGGTGTTTCAGGATCACCAATGTGTTTTCCTACCGCGATACAGCCCGCCATGGAAAGGGAGGTGTAGCCTGCTCCATTTCTGCTTGTTGTTTCCAGGCCTGGCGGGGTGAATTCAAAGGAATAGCTCATGACATTCCCAGGGTACAGTGTCTGGTTATTGATTCTAAGGGTTGCTCCTACGGTTGTGATCGCGGAGGTCGTGAGCATGGTCACGCAGATCGCAAACACAACGCCTAATCTGCCTATCGTTTGAGATTTTCCTATCTTCTTCTTCATAAATAGTTCCCCTATCGTTAGTCTTATATAATACTAATAGAAGCAAGGTATATATGCTTTACGCATAAAAAGGGGGGAGACGTTTTCTGGTTCGGCAGGCTTTTTTTTAAAGGGAATAAAGGAGCATAGAGACGACGGCCTGGCATGTCCCTGAAGGATGGCATGGTCAAAACAGGATGCACAAACGCCTGTTCATACCCCTCGATCGATCCTCTTCTCCAAGATGGTGAGTATTGTACATAGGGTAAGGAGAAGGAGTAAAAAAAAAAGAACAAAAAAAAGAAAGAGAGGTGGAGTGAAGGTTGTTCACTCCAATCGTGTGTGCCTACTTCTGCAGCAGGATCTGCTGGAAGGAGGGCGTCTGCATGTTTTGGTTCAGGAGTTGTTGGCTCTGTTGGCTGTTGTAGTCAGGTATGTACTCGTTGACCTGTAGACTCATTGCTGAGTTGCCCGCGTTGTCGTAGACGATTGCCTGTGCTACCTTGCCCTTACCCTTGTATTCGAAGGTGTAGTAGGGGCCTACAGTGTCGTTTCCTTCAAGGACGTCATCGACGTAGAACTCCACTTTGAAGACACCACTGGTTGCATCAGCGACTGTTGCGTTGAGTAACCATTTGTTCTTCATGGCGTTGAGAGCTAGGACCGTCAGAACGATGGTCGGGGCTGTCTTGTCCATCTTGAAGGCAAATGGTCCTTTCACGGTCTCAGTGTTGAATGGGTGTCCAGGTGTGCCTTTGTCTACTGAGTAGTAGGAGAGCTCGTAGTTGCCGTCGGTGCTCACGGTGACTGGTCCGGTGTATTCGGTCCAGTTGTCTGCCGCGTGCAGCTTGTAGTAGGTGTGGTTGACACCGGATGCCGGCTTTGGATCGGCTTTCAATGGTGGGGCCGGGTCGTAGGCGGTGAGGGTGATAACGACGTTGCTGACATACCAGCCGTTGTTCCCAAATGTTCCTGTGATGGTGTGGTTGGTGATTGGCGGGAGTACGTCAACAATACCCATCTTGAAGGTCATTGTCTTCTTGTCGTTGTTCGAGTGGTCATCACCAGGTAGCAAGGTCTTGATCTCGACTTTGTATGCTCCTTCCCATGTGCTTGAGTTATAAAGCGTGAAGTCGTCCGGGAAGGTGACTAGTGCGGTTTCACCGGGTGCGAGTGGCCCTGCGACTGTTGTGGTCTCGTCGTAGATGACGGTGCTGTTGTCGGTATGGGTGATGATCGCTTCAACGGGGATGTTTATCTCCGAGAAGGTGACACCGATGTTCTTCACGATACCAGCGACATGGTATGTTCCAGGTGGCCAGTCGCCGCCAGGAGGCGGTGCTGCTTTGATCAGATCAAAGCACATGTTCTGGCCGAGTGCGACCAGGACGCCGCTTTGCAGCTGATACGCGTTGAGTGTCCCGTCAGGTCCTGTTGCCCACATGAGGTTTCCGTTGTCAGCTGGAATCTCGCTTTGAACGGACATCCACCCTGAGGTGAGTGATATGGTTGTCCCCAGATCGATGGTCCATACGTACTGCGAGAACCCGATATAGTCTAACCCTGTGTCCACGATCGAGGTTGGTACTAAGCCGGTGATTGTCTGGATGACAGCACCAGGTTGTCCCGCGTTGTCCTCGTAGAACGTTACGTCGAACACCAGGTTCGGGCTGGTTTCTATCCACCCGCCGTTGTTGGCAAGTGAAAGACCAGTGACCGTGATGCTTCCGAATGAGTCGGTGAGACCGTAGAAGTCATCATAGCACAAGTAGTTGAGTGCCATACCGGAGGTGTCGAACGCCCACGATTCATCTGGTGACCAGTATCCCTGATGGAAGATGACGTCGTCCAATTTCATTGGGTTGTATGAGGGTTCTGTGATGGTGACGACACCGACATCATGCTCGTAGCTTAAGGTGATGACTTCCGAGAGCGTGTTGTCAGCTGGGTAGCCGTCAGGGATTTCTCCTGCACCTAGAATACAGATGTCATCGAAGAACATGTTGTACCACCAGGATGAATAACCACTGAATGCAAGGTATACGGTAGACTCGCCTGCGTAAGCGCTGAGATCAACACTTTGCTGGGTCCAGACATTACTGTGTATTGGATCATACGTATCGTAGAACACTGCTAACGTGACCCAATTGATACCGTCTGTCGAGGCTTCAACGTTGAGATAGTCGTAGCCATAGTACCAGAACATCCAGAATGTCAGGATATAGCTCGAGTAGCCCATGGATGCTAAGTCAAGGGGTGTGTTGTAGATCAGGAGTGCTTGGTCGCCTGTGGGGAGAGAATAGCTGTTGTACTCCTCCATGTAGTCTCCGCTGTGCGGTGTGCACCATGGATATTGAGTGTTCACGGTGCCCACGGTGAAGAATTGCGGTCCGGATCCAACGATAACTTGTTCTGTCCATCCGGGTAGGTATCCAGGTGATCCAGCGGGTGGGAATGCTCCGGAGAAGTCCGTGTAATATGGGCCGAAGCTGACATCATCGATATACCAGTAGTTAAAGTCGTAGGCGTACCCATAGAATCTGAACCTGACCTGAGTCTGGGTTGATATGTAAGCACTGATATCAGCAGAGTACCATGAAGGTCCGATATTACCAGTACATGGGTTTGACCATGGTGTCACATCATACCAATTCACACCGTCCGCTGTTACTTCAACGTAGAAATAGGTATCTGAGTCGTAGTACCAGGAAATGTAGCTCGCGTAACTGAGCGTGAGCGTTCCGTACCCAGTGGTGTCAACCGGTGGTGATGTGAACGTGTCGTCAGTCCAGTCAGGAGCGTAATTGTACGGTAACTCGGCACATGGGGTTGCGTAACCAGGGGTGTAATAGTTGTACTGTTGCCATGAACCGGCCGGGGATATTGTCCATCCGCCAGCTGGAGGCACGTAGTCTTCGAAACCGTAGCATCCAAGCTCGGTGAACCCGTTGAGTGTCGCGGTTGCGGTCACAAGGTACTCTTCAGTGTACCCTAGGGGCACATCAAGTGGTTTCCAGTCAGGTAAGCCGGTGACAAACATGGAGGCTCCCGCAGCAATATCGACGGTGACAGTGTGGTCGTACTCGAGAACGGAACCAATCGCTGCGATGGTGACATCATCGATGTACCAGCCGGCGTAGTTCACAGACCCGTCAGATCCGGCATGGAACCGGAGCTTCACGGTCTGTCCAGTATAGGCTTGGAGATCGAAGGATGCTTTAACCCATCCGCCACTCGTTGGGCTATACGCGTCTTCTCCGGGGATTCCGTAGTTCGCAGTGGAGGTCCCAATTTGTGGATATCCACCCACTGGGTAGATGATTGCCCAGGTTGCGCCGTCATCATTGGAGATCTTCACGTTCCCACCATCCCAGTAGCTCTCAAACTCATACCATTGCCAGAAGGAAAGCTCTGCGTTTGATGGGACAACGAAATTCTGAGTCTCTAACCGGGCGTCCATTCCATCAGGGTAGTTCCCACCGAGCACAGTCGCCCAGCAGTTCGTTCCTGAATGTGCGGAGCCAGGTCCTGAGGTCGGTTGTCCCCACGCCCATATGTCGGATGGTGTATACATCGTGAAATCAGTATGGGTGTAACCCCCATCGCTCGTTTCGAAATCCTCTGTCGTGCCTGTAACCGTTTTCAATCCGATTTGCACGTTCACGTTGACGCTTTCATCGTTTTGCCCATGGTTCTCAAGGGTGACGTTCACGGGCTGGATTTCTGCCAGGCCGCTCTCTGGTGAGTTGACCGCGGTGATCGCGACATTATGGAAGTACCCGTAGGCCAGGTCGAACGTCTTCTGTTTGTAATCATTGTGGGTGTTCTCATCGTAGGACATCTGGGTGGTCGCGTTCACGACGTACTCCAAGTTCACGTTCTCGCTGACACCCATATCAGTGGGAGTCCAGGCTGGGAACGTGACATCCACTATTGTATCATGGGGGACGTTCGCGTACACGGTCGTCGCAGGGTAATCTGTGAGCTGCACTTCCGAAAACATCCGGACATCATCAATCGCCCAGTAGTACATCCAGTAGTACAATCCCGAGTATGCGAATCTCACACCGGTTTGTGTGCCCTTATAGGCAGAGATATCAACGGTGTAAAGCTTTGGTCCCTGGGATGAAGTGACCGGGTTGCTCCATATGTTGCCCTGTCCGTTCAAATTGTACCAGTTTGTTCCACCATCGGGGGTCACTTCGACATTAGCCAGTAACCCTGAGGTCCAGAGGTAGATGTAGGATCGGAAGCTCAAGAGCAGCGTTCCAGTTTCTGCTGACGTGTCAACATATGGGGATGTAAGAGTTCCAGTGCCACCATAGTCGTTCCAGTACCAGAGGATCGCTTCCGGTGATGTTCCGCCAGCGTTAGTGCCAAAGTTCTGCACCCAGTAATCAGAGGCGCCTGCGTTCCATCCAGCTGGTGGGAACGTTCCATCGAAGTGCTCATTCAGGTAATTGGCGTATTGATTCTTATATATCGTCAAGGTGACAGGTACGCTGTATTCATCGTTCGTCTTGTTAAAGTTCTTCACTGTCACTTCAGGGATGATGGTTCCGGCGTTACCAGAAACAGGTGCGACAATCGACTTCACACCAACATCATGCGCGAATTGAGAGAGCTCATAGGGGATAGCGAGCGCATCGATTTCATCCATTGGACTGAACAAGGCTAAGATGTTGTAGTTAGCAGGGTTTGAGGGATCAACGGTTGCAAGATAGCTCTGGCCCATACCAACATCATACGCTGCAAGATACAGGGTGTCGTCGTTGCGGTCAAATTTCCCTTCCTGCGCGTAACACAGGACATGCCCCATGCTGCCGAGGTCAGTGGCTATACCAGTGCCCTTGTCAATAGAGTAGAGATGAGTGTTTTGGCTGAAGCTCACCGTATACCCGTACATGTTACCGGCGGAATCGCACATCAAACTGATCATATAATCAGCTGTGCCGAACGATCCGACCAGGTTTGTCGAACCATCGGTGATATCCATTGTATACAGCATGTTACCCGATGATACATACCAGGTCTGAGTTGATGTGTCGAACACCAGACTGTCACAATAGATGGTACTCGGTGCGATTGTGGTGTAGATCCCTGTGTCTTTATCAATAGAGTAGAGACCTCCATAATAACCAACAACGTACCAGTTCCCATCAAGATCCATGTCTCCCCCTGAAAAGAAGTATATTCCAGCATATGCAAGATTGTTCAACACTGCATCAGTTTCAAAGGTGACAGTGTAGTATGAATACAAATCATATGCGTAGAACTGCCCTCTGTCCATTCGTGGTGTTTGTGAGTGGGGTTGGATCGATGGCATCGCGGTATGAGGTGCCAACGCAGTAGTACTTGGTATTGCACTTATACTTGAAGTGATATTATTTTGTTTTGTTTCTCCAGTTCCTACGGCCTTAAGTCCTGCAGAAGCTGCACTGCCTAAAAACAACGCAGCAACCAAGACGACGGTCGCCAGGAACATAGTCTTCGCTAGCTTACTTTTCCATATTCTATGTTTCGCTTTCATAAAATTTACCTCGCCTTACTCTTCTTAAATGCATACACCATTAATAAATGTTTCGCACCATATATATATACTAATAGTAAGAAATAAATAATAAGAAATGAGACGCGCCCTCTAAAGATAAGAGAGGAAGAACCAGGGTTTTTCTACTTTTACGATACCATTATATAATATCCTTGTTAGAAATCGTCATGATTCGAAAAAACACCAAGGATGACAATGCTTCTTCGCCTGCCCTGTTCATTCGTCAAATTGTTATATAATGTACATATTAAGATATAATTTAAGGGTAAAAAAAAGAAGAAAAGGGGGGGGGTTCACCGGACGTTGAGGAAGAACGGTCCGAGAAGCAGCGTGGTCGCTGTTTTTTCTGCGTCACCACCAGCCGTGACATGAATCGTCACGGTACCGAACCCAAAGACGAACCCGGTTGTTACCTTCGGACTAAACCCGGGCATTATCTTTGTGAACGTCCCTGTGGTCTGACGTCCTAGAAGAACGAAGCCGCCCTCGAGAGATATCGACCAGTTCACATCGGTTGCAATCCCCGCACCGATATTTTTGATCTCAGCAGTGGCGCCTAGTCCACCCGCAATCGCACCGATGACGATGCGGGGCAACGCAAGGATATGAATGACCGCGGGCTCCGACCAGCCGCTCTCCGCGTCCTTATCATCCTTTGCTTTGACCGTGATGCTGTAATCACCCGCCTTGCTCCAGTTATGGGTAAACGTGACGGTCTGCCCAGAGGGATACGGGCCGAGCCAACCGCTCACATTGTCGCCCCAGGAGACCATATAGTAGATCGAATCATGTTGGACATCGGTCGTGCTCGTGCTAAAGTTGTACTCGATGTTGATCTCCCCGGTGGAAGGCCCTGAGGGCGGGTTTGGCGCGGCAGGTGGCGTGTTGGTATGGGTCGTTCCTCGTTGGACTATCACGGAGGAGTCACCAAGGACATTGTACTCCTCGAAATAGTATTGCGACATCCCTCCACCGCTATAGTACTGATACAGGTAATACAAGCCCATGTTGGTCATACCACCGATGCTCTCAATGTCGTCAATCCACCAGGCCTTGAACATGCTGCGCTCCAGGATATCATCCTCGTCCCAATACGAGTAATCGGTCGCACCCCAGAATGCGACACCTCCTTTATGAGGCGCACGCAGCCAGGTTTCACCGAAGCATTCGCTCACCGTGAACTGGCACGTAAGGCAGGCGTGACTACAGACAAAGGGATACATCCCATCGTTGGTCAACGCGTTCACATTCGCTTGTGAGTAGGGGGGACCATCAGCCCAACTCGTTTCTGATCCATGGCCGGAGTAGATCGCAAGACTCCGCCCATCATCCAAGGCTGTGGTCACCTGCGCGGTGGTCGCGCTATAGGTATGACAGTATAATTTATCGCAGGTGTAATTGTTAGGAATCATGTAGTTGTCGATGACATAGTTATGGGTTCCTTCAGAAACCCCATAGTTATCGTTCGATGCCATGAACGCCGCCTTATGGATCCATGAGCTGTTCGGGTACTGCCCTATTTCGTAATACAGCGTCTTATCGACCATGTTCGTGATCTGATCAGGGGTCTGGCCTGGTAACCGGCTGATGATCACATCAGCAAAATAGTTCCCGGCGTCGAGGGTCACATAATATAAATCTGTACATGTACCTGTCTCCGACCCGGTCCATGTCGGGATGGAGTCGACATCACCGACCAGAAGGACGTACGCTGGCGGCACGGTCCAGTTCTCGTAGGCATCCTTGATGTAGCTTTTGATGTGCTCTTTTGTTGCCCCACCAGGGATCTCCGACGTCCTGGTCACCGTGGTCACAAGACCAATGCTTGTCTTCCAGTCTGCGAGCGGTTGGATTGCGTCAGAGAGCGCATTATCGACGATGATGAGATACCCCTCCTGTTTCGGGGATGTGTGCCCGGTCCCCTGTAACGCACCTGCGTTGATGAAGAGGTTGTTGTACACCGTCTCAAAGGAAGAGGTGTCGTACCGATCAATGCTCAGGGCAGTCCGCGTCATATCACTGCCTGGAAGGTCAACATGCAGCGTGCACTGCGTCATGAGACGAAGCTCCCCGGTCGCAGGGTTGTACTGGACAGGCGAAATCTGAATGAGCGCTACGTTATACGCACGGATTTCCCCCAGCAGAGTGATCTGCACTGGGGTAGAGGGTACAAAGGAATCCTGCGTATAGTACATGGAATCCATGGTGAAATCGACGGATGCGCCTGGCAGCTTGACAAGTGACGGTTGCACGGGAACAACCTGTGATGGAAGACCATAGGCCATAAGGGACGTGGTCGTCCAGGAGATCGAGTCGACGATGACCTGAGGTTGCGCTCCTGAAGGAATCTCAAGGAATCGTGTAATTGTGGGAAGCCGAGCTTGGCCGTCCACAGTGGTGAACCCCTCATCACTCATCCCCAAAGTGGCGAACTTCAACCCTTCAAGACTGGTCGTACCAACTTGTACGACCGCTGGGGTGACCGTCACGGTGATGGACGGCACATCCCCCTGCATGAACGTGGTTTGAATTGACGTTCCACCTGAGAGTATCGAAGCATTGGTTTGATGAATCGCACTGACTCCAACAGAACTGAGGAGCAGGAGGGCTACTGCTGCTTGAATAAAGATATTATGTCTATTTTTCCCCTTCATATTCTTCATATCCCCTTAGAAGTTTTACTTAGTTAATACTAACCAGACATGGGTTTATATAGATATCGACATATGAAAGTCGAAGAAGCCAAATGGCATGATCCCGTTATTTTGTTATCAGGACGAACGGCCCAAGAAGGAACGCATTCGCTGTTTTCTCCACGGTCGCTGCCGTCACCGTGATGGTCAGCGACCCGATGCCGAAGAGAAAGTCCGAATGTATCTTCGGGCTGAAGCCTGGTTGGATCACACTGAACGAACCTGTGGTATGGCGCCCGAGAAACACGAGGCCGCCAGTGAGCGTGATGCTCCAATTGACATTCCTTGCAACCCCTGCTCCTTTGTTGTTCACGGTGGCTGTCACCCCAAGCCCCCCAGTGATGTTCCCTAGTTCGATCTCTGGACCTGACTCTATCTGGACCATGAGAGGCGAAGACCATGCGCTTTCAAGTCCTTCGGTGTCTTTTGCTTTGACCTTCACCAGGTAATCACCAGCAGCATCCCAGGAATGGGTCGCTTCAGCGACCGCACCGGAATCATATGGCCCAAGCCACAGACTTTCCGAGTCACCCCAGGACCACTGGTAGAAGACTTGTTGTCCTTCTGGGTCACTGGTGCTGGTTGTATATGTATACGGGGTGTGTATCGCACCGGTCAGAGGACCTTGTGGTTGCGCCGGGATGTTCGGTGGTTGGTCAGCGCCAGCTGCGGCAAGGTTCTCCACCGCATCAATATCGCATCCAGGATTCGCTTCAGAGGGACTTCCGGTTCCATCATCAACGATTTTAATATACCTAACCGAATCAACCGATGCATTCGCAAGATCAAACGCGGTCGTACCCATCCCGGTTCCGAGATTCGTCCATGGTCCGTTCCATTGAGCAGACCCGTAGACCGTATACCCATCATCGGTTCCATCGCGTTCATAGATCCTCAGATCTGGTCCTGAGGCATCGGTGATGTTGTCATACATATCGACAATGATGTACCCCCCAACCCCAAGGGATGCACAGCTCTCATCAGGTGGCCCAAGGGCAGCAATGGCCTCAGTGGGGTTATTTTGGAAATCATCATTTGGAGCATAGTACCCAGCGAGCGTGATTTGGTACGCATAAAAATGATTCGCCCTCGATAACGTCACATTGAGGTAGGTCGGGTGACTTGCTTCGACGTCCACCGTGAACTCCTGTTCCTGATAACCGTTTGCTCTGACCGTGACATGGTACGTCCCAGGCAGGAGCGGTTTATGATAATCACCGACAATCGGGTCGGTAAAGCACGGCCAATATGCCTCCTGGACCCACACGGTCGCAGCCAGCGGCTTTCCACTCTGTGCATCCGTGACAATACCACGAAGTCCCATATCAGCTGCTTTTATAATATCAAACATCCCCTCACGGTTTATGGACCATACTTGAGGGATATTGGTGTTTGCGGTTTCAATCGTCCAATCGATATCACCACGGCATCCATAGCTGAAATCATTCGTGTCCCCCCGAGTCTGGTACCAATCGTAGCCCTCGATTACGTCATATCCATTATGCGATGCATATTGATAGGAGAGGTTCTCCACGAAAGCATTGTCAGGTACACGTTCAGGTTTGTAGTTCCACACGTAATTGACTTTATGTTCGGACGTATGATACGAAAGCGAGAGGACAAAGGAATTGTTCACCGCATTCGCCCGCATCGCTTGCGTTTCAGGTTGCGAGAAGGGACCTGGACTCCCCCAACCCGGCCCCCACATATACCCATAGTCACGATTCAGATCCACCCCATTTGCGTTTTCACGGCTACCCATTTCACGCCCGTCGGGGTTTACCATGGGAATAATCCAAATCTCCCGAGTGTCAACAAGATGTGTGACGGTCTCATTCAAGCCATAATTGTCGGTGAGATACTGGGCAAGTAACAGACAGAGCTCGGCACCCATGTATTCGTTCCCATGATGGACACCGCATAACCGTACCTCAGGTTCATCTTCCTCGACCGTCGGGTTATCGGTTATTTTCAACCCCCAGAGAGTTCTCCCTTGCACGCTGTGCCCTAAATCGTAGAGGCGGGTGATATCCAGATAGTTCGCGGAGATGTTTTGTAACAACGCCGTCATCTGCGCGTACGAGTGAAAATCACGTCCGAGATCGGTACCAGGTTTCCACCCTTGTTGTTCCGCCACATCATCAGGGATAACCTGCGGTGAGAGATACATAGAAGCAAGCCATGCGAAATCCTCTGGAGACGCAAGGACAACCGCGGAGGTCTTTTCATGATCTACAGCAAGGATCGAGATGCCATGATGCACTATGAGGTTCAGGGTATTTGCTTGTGTTAGCGTAACGGTTGTTACGATGGATTTCTGTCCATGGATCGTCGTACCGGTGGCAACGAGATTTCCCCCAAAAACCGTAGTGATGCCCAACGCAAAACACACAATCAGGACAACAATTTGGTGTATCACGTGTATTCTTCTTTGCATATCGTATATCCCCCTATTTTCAAGATATGGAACGTGAAGGTATCCGTTTAAAGGTCAATGCCGACGGAAACAATACGGCCTGAGTACCCCCGTATTTTTAATGGATCGCATTCCGTGAATTAATATGATGCTATTATAATATATAAAGATACTGTTGTAAAAATCAACTGCTACCTTTCTTCACGCAACCCCGTCTTTCTGTCCTGTTTATTTTGTATTTGTATCATAAGACGGGTGTACAAGACATTGGGTGAAAAAATTCCATACGCCCTCGATGCCAGGATGTCGTTCTAAAAACCATACAAACCATTGATGCAGGAAAGGCATGTAGTAGTTATTGTTGTATGCAGGTGTTTTCAGGATGACGGGAATCACATCGAAATCAGCAGGGTTATTTTGATTTTCAACCTTAATATATGCTTCAAAGTCAGAATTTTTTTCGTCAGGCGCTACGACTGACACATTCACGGTTATTGGCCCAGCCTCCGGGGTCAGATTTTCTCCGTGGTCAGGATCATATGACCATGTTCCCCAGGTAATCGAGGTGACATTGATGCTCCAATTCAACAGTGAACCTGCGCCTCCAATATTCTGCACCTGAAAACTGCCATTCACGGTCGCACCTGGTTTGACGTCTAACCATGTAAGGCTTCCGGAGCAGTGTAAATCAGGGACCCCGTGTTCCGGGGGTTCTTCTGGCGGAATATAAACGATTTTAAACACGTTATTGAAATATTGACTTGGGTAGTGATTGACGTACTCCCATACAGTTGTCCCATCTGGTGTGACTTCGAAGAACCTTCCTGCGATACCGTCACAAATGAGCGTGTCGCCGTCCTTAAGACGTTCAGCACCAGAGAACATCCCTGAATAGAAACTTATTGGAGGATTGCCTACGTAACTCCACACTGGGTTCTCTGGTCCGTATGAAGAACCTGGTTCGAGATAATACCATCCAGTATCATTTACGGGGGGTATAATTTCATCGACAGAAGAGTAAATACCTGTTAGGCGAAATAACCCGTTATTAAAAGCAAGGATGTCTCCTGCGCCAGGGCAACCAGACTTTATCCAAGTCGCATCATGTTGACCGAAGAATTTTTTATCATTCGTAGTCCCTGCTCGGTATGCCTCTGGGTTCCCCCATCGGTACAGTAGATCACCGCCATGTTCATAATGCCCCCCTGTGTGACCCGCGGCTTCTTCGGTTGTAGTATTGTGATCAATCACCCAGATTTCATTAAAATTATGAACGCTGATTATAATTTGGTCGAATTTCGCATTATAATCAATTGAGTTCGTATGTAACCAATCCACCCCTATGGACATTAAATCTATCCCATAGTTAAAATCAATTAATTCTGGGTGATCTCCAACCACACCATAATTCGCTTTGGAGGAATCATAATCCTGGATGAGATGATCCCAGACATGCCACTCCCAGACGACATCTCCACTCGTTGGACCTGTCGGTTTCACCTCGATGATTTGATCAGGCATAACACCGTTACCAGTAACATTATGTGGGTTTCTTCCTGCTGCAATAGCCTCAGCACGTGTTTTGGTTTCCCAGGCGATCATCAATACATTACCATTCGGTAAGGGCATGATATCGTGGTGACTCAAATTTCCGTTTGTGTCGTATCGAAAATCCCATACGATTGTCCCATCCCAAAGTACCTTCTGAACACCTCCACCTGAACCGCCTTCACCTTGAATCACTGTTTTTATCGAACGAAGAATGGTGCCGTTACCCAACCAACGAACAACCTCACCAGGTAAATAATCGAGGGGTTTGAATAAGTCAGAGAAAACCCTGTTTATATCGTTCTCATCTTCGTAAGGCTCTGAAACAGTGTTTCTGAGAGCCTTTTTCGCCCTTATTTCCTAAGTTTCTTCCATTTTTTCTCTGATG
>Ga0315282_10002721_pt1 | contig 32189 bp, 36 predicted proteins | sample YL17G07_20_MG_FD_203693 | JGI IMG/M metagenome (GOLD analysis project Ga0315282, IMG submission 203693) | Sediment microbial communities from Yellowstone Lake, YNP, Wyoming, USA - YL17G07_20 | ecosystem: Environmental > Aquatic > Freshwater > Lake > Sediment | place: USA: Wyoming | collected...
TCCTTTGTCAATGGTGTATTGGACAGCTTTAAGAAAGGTGCTGGACATATCAAACAAGTTCTTATTGCCGTTAACTTTAAGCTTTATTGTGGAAACAAGCCTCATAATAATACAAAACAACAACCCACTTATATATGCTATGGACACAGATGTCCAGTGGGTTGTGGTATAATAGAATGGAGGTGAGTGTCAATTCCTCTCCACTCTAAAGAGTGGAGTACCCTTGACACAATTTTATGGAGCTTAAAGATGCATTAAAAACAGCTTTGGATTTTGAGATAAAGGGTCATAAGATTTATGAAGAGGTATCAAACAAAACGGAAAATGAGATAATAGCAAGAACCTTCAGGTATCTTGCTGACCAGGAGCTGATCCATATTCAAGCTATTAAAGAGTACATGGGCAAATCAGGAGCGATTCCATTTACAAATGTGAACAGAGATAGCCTAAAGGGTATGAAGCAATTTTTTAACACTACCATAACTGAGTTCAAGAAAAAAACTGAACTAAGTGATGATGATATAAAAGCCCATGAAACAGGATTAGAGCTGGAAAAAAGCTCATACGACTTTTATAAAGAAAAGTTCCAAAATTCCAAAGACCCTAAGGCAAAGAAATTCTTTGAGTGGCTTATGGTCCAGGAAAATGCCCATTATGAATTGATCAGGAACACTTATGATTTTATTAAAAACCCTGTAGCTTTTTATACAGAGGAAGAGCGATGGATGGCTGATGGTGGTTAGCTCCTTTTGAGGATAACAGGGATTAAACCGGATTATCAGAGCAATAGTTATGATAGGGGAATTGAAAAGCATAAAGTTAAATTAAAATTTAGAAAGCTTTATAATTGTCAATATAACTATTATTACCATTTATTTACAACGCTAGCAGTAGGATATTTGATAAAATATCAGATAACAAGAGGAAAATGCCAGGAAAAACATTTTGGAGATGCAATGTGTGTAATGATTTGCACTATGGCACGGCAGGACCAAAAATATGCCCCACATGCATGGTCAAAAATTCATATATCAAAACCGATAAAAGTGAAGCGCAAATAGTGATGGATGTATGAATAAAGAAGAATTAAGAAGAGTCTGGAAAGATTTTACCCAAAACAATGACTTCATGCTAAATCCCGATGAGGAGCATGTTGATTTAATTGCTGAAGGATTGCTCGCCAATGAAAAAAAGTATGGGCTTAAGCTTTGCCCATGTAGAGTGAGGAATGGGACAACAAAAAGGGATTTAGAGCTCATTTGTCCATGCAATTTTAAGACCCATAAGACTTGGCTATCTCCCCAAGGCAGGAGAGCAATGTGCTTCTGCGGGCTATTTGTAAAAAAATAATGGTTAAGATTGAGTGAATTTCAATGCACGGCAATCATAAAGGTAGATTGGTGGCGCAGATACAGCTTCTGGATGACTGCAACCTTAGATGCAGGCATTGCTATGTTGGAATCAACAGATTTTTTCCAAGGGAAATGCCGAAAACTGAAGTGATAAAGAGCTGGATTGATAATATCAGTAATTTTGCCCAAGAGGCATGTTTTGAAAGAATAGCCATCCATTTTGCAGGAGGTGAGCCGCTCTGCAGGGACGATATTGTTGAATTAGTGGAATATTGCTTTTCAAAAAAAATTAGCCCGTTTATTTTGACAAATGGCAGCTTATTTAACAAAGATTTAGGGGAAAAATTAAAAAAAGCCGGGTTAAATTACATCCAATTCAGCATAGAAGGACCTGAGGAGATTAATGATTCCATCAGGGGCAAAGGTGTATACAAAAAAGTGATGGAATCTGTCCAGATTTCAAAAGAACTAGGGATTAAACCAACTTTAAGTATAACCTTAAGCCAGCAAAATATCAAATATATGAAAAGTTTTATAAAAAAACTGGATATACTTGATGTTTTATTTCGCACGAGGGAGCTGATTGCTATAGGTGACGGTAAACATATAGATACAATAACCCCGGAGCAAAGAAAGGATTTTTTTGAATTTTTAAAAAAATATGATGGAAAATCAAGATTAAGGTCAGAGGATCCGATACAATGCTCAATAGAGAACGGCAAGATAAGAAAGGGGGGATGTGTTGCAATGCGTGAGCATTTCTGCATTGATGTTGATGGTTCTGTATTTCCATGCAGGTTATTCCCGATGAAAACAGGGACTGTAGACGATTTGGGAAAGGCTTACAATTCTGATGTTGCAACTAAATTGCGGAATAGAGAGCTAAAAGGAAAGTGCTCAGGTTGCAGACTAATAGAGAATTGTGGAGGCTGTCGGGCTTACAGCTATTTAAAGGACGGAGACCCACTAGGTGAAGACAGCAGATGCTTATTGATAGCTTAGGAGGTGAAAGAATGCCTTGCGGAGATGAGGATGATGGATCCTGTGGTGGAGAAGACAATACTGAAGAAGAATACTAATCTGAATCATTTTTTTCTTTTTAATTTCTAGCAATAAATTTATATTTGAAAGGATTGTACTCACACACAAAATGGCTAGGATACCTGAATTTAAGGTTCATGACATCTTTACAAATAGATGGTCACCTAGAGCTATGTCTGGTGAAGGAATAAAAGACGAGGAACTTATGAGCCTTTTTGAGGCTGCCAAATGGGCTCCTTCTTCCTATAATAACCAGCCATGGAGATTTATTTATGCAAAAAAAGGTGGTGCATATTGGGAGACTTTTTTTAATCTCTTAACTGAAGGTAATAAGGTCTGGGCAAAAAATGCTGCTGTTTTAATATTAGTTGCTTCCAAAAAAACATTTGATTATAATGAAAAACCATCTATCACCCACTCATTTGATACAGGTGCTGCCTGGGAGAATATTGCCTTAGAGGGCTCAATAAATGGTTTTGTTGTGCATGGCATGCAGGGATTTGATTATGAAAAGGCAAAAAAAGATTTGAAAATTACTGATGAATATACGGTTGAGATGATGATTGCAGTTGGAAAACCTGGAAGAAAAAAGGACCTTCCAGAGAAACTACAGGAATCTGAGTTTCCCTCAAACAGGAAGAAACTGAAAGATATAGTATTTGAAGGGGAATTCAAAGTATAAACTTATGGAGGTAAGACGATGGTCAAGTTATGGAGATGTGAGATATGCGGTGATCCTTACATAGGAGAAGAGCCGCCCACTAATTGCCCGTTTTGCGGAGCTCATAGGAAGCATATCAAGGAAGCAAAAAAAGCAGATGTAAATTTTGATGTGAAGCTCGGTGAAAAAGACATGGCAAATGCCAAGCACGCCTTCCAGGTTGAAATAAGCAATTCTGCATTCTATTTCTGCGCTGCAAAGAAAACTGATGATGATGAGGGCAAATTATTGTTCAAGGCTTTGGGAAAGGTTGAGCTAGAGCATGCGAATGTCTGGAAAAAGATATTAAAGCTGGACAGCATCCCTGCAGGGACTGAAACATGCCATACCAGCAATAAGGATAATTTGGAAGATTCCCATGCAAGGGAAACAAGGGCAATTGAGTTTTACAGGAAAGCTGCCAAGGAATCTGAAGATGAAAGAATAAGACAGATATTTGAAGCGTTTGTTGAGGTTGAGACAGATCATCTGCATCTGTCTGAAACAAGGCTGAGGTGATTGAATTGGTAAAACTAAATGAAATATACAAGTGTGATATATGTGGAAATGTCGTTTCAGTTTTAGAAGCTGGTGATGGAGAGCTTATCTGCTGCGGCCAACCAATGATTCTTCTTGAAGAAAAAACATCTAAGGATGAAGGAAATGAAAAACATGTTCCAATAGTGGAATTAGATGACAATCGAGTTATAGTAAGAATTGGGTCCAAACCTCATCCGATGGAAGCAAAGCATTATATTGAACTAGTACAAATTGTAAAGAATGGACAGGTTATAGCTGGGAAACGATTGAACCCAAGTGAAAAGCCAGAAGCTGAATTTTGCCTTGAAGAGTCAGCTGAAGGGATTACAGCAAGAATATTATGCAATATCCATGGCCTATGGAAAAGCCATTAAATAATGGTATTGAATCCATTAATGAGCTGGTAGAGAGGCTGCGGTTGGGGGAGATAGATGGGACAATAGAGATTACAATAAACAATAAGGGGAAGATAAATAAGATTCTCATTAAAAATAAGGAAAATAGCAAATCAGACAGTATAAAGAGAATAAATTTAGAAAAACCAGATTTAGCAAATGTGGACCTATCCAGAACTAATCTTTCTGGATCAGATTTTTCAGGAATCAATTTAAGAAATGCCAATTTATCCTATTCCAGCATAAACAACTCAGACCTGTCATATACAAATCTTAAGGGTGCAAGCCTGTATAAAACAGCTTTATCTCAGACAAGTTTAGCCAATGCGCAGGGGGTTGATGCAAGCAGCGCTTATTTTACTGGCTCGGTTAATCTCTATAATGTTAATCCTCCTACCGAAAGGCAACTTTCAAATGCCTATGATACAAGCAATCAAATAGCAGACAGAAATGATTATGGTGAGCACCCAATAAATATGGGCATGGTTGAACCAGAAAATCGCAGAAAAAACTACTAGTTAATTTTAATGCTTTAATTAAATCTATCCAAAAGATTAAATTCTATTGAACTTATTCCAATTCCTCTTCCATAGCTTTAGAGTCAGATGAGTTAAACTCAGTAATAGGAGCCCCACTAGTTCTTTTCTTTGGCTCCTCTTTTGGTTTTGCCCTGTAAATTCTTGCAAAACTCGGTGTTGCTGCAATCCAGTCATCCCCAAAACCAGCAATATCTCCTTCAATTGCATCACAGGTCTTCTTTAGCTTATTGATAGCTCTTTTAAGCTCAACCAAGTCTCTGTCCTTTAATGGCTTTATGTTCACCAATGCAATTGTATGTCCTTCCCTTAATGAATCTAATATGGGTTTAATATGTTCAAAATCTTCAATGACAAAAGGTCTTACTATAATTTTTGAACTTGAATCGCTATTTGGACTAGAGCCAACTTCCACATAGTCATCCTCAGCCTCTTTAATGAGTTCAGAACTATCACCTGAAAGCTTTTCCTTTAATTTTGACCAAAATCCCATTTTGAAATCCCTCCAATTATGAGTATAAGGAATCAATAGATAGTTAACAGATATTTAAATGTTTCTATTGTGGAGAATTATAATGAAGGAAAATAGGTATAAGATATAACTTTTCAAAATGTTCAGGGTTGACATCCACTAATTATACCGGGGATGATCTATGTTTTGATGCAAATAGAAAAATTTTATATACTACTATATAGTAACAATTTTTAATATGAATATTTCAAGAAGGCATTTTATTAAGGAAGCTACCCTGGCTACAACCTTAATTATATCTGGTGCTGCATTTGTAAAATATAGGCCCAGAGAAACAACAATCCCTTCTGCTTTTGTTGCAGAGGAACTAAAAGCTCTTGACACTTTATCAGAATTGGTAGCTGAAAATGCAAAAGAAGCTGTACATGTTTTTAGAGTCCATAATCAAGTAGTTTATTGCACACCAGAGGTTGCAAAGATCACTCAACTTGAGGGAGTTAAGATACCTGAAGATATGAATGATATAGCTAGCTTTAAACCAAACATAAGGCTGCCGTCCAAAGTAAACCATCTTGAAGACAAACTTGAGGGAAAGAGGGGATTCTATGTTGAATTAGGTCCTATAATAGAGGAAGGTGTGACATCAGAAGATTTTTTTGCACAGTTTGGTTATTGCGAAAGTCATAACCCAAATTTACTAGAAAGAAGCAAACACACTGCAATTAGATATTCTATTATTAATTATCCTACGCAGCGTAGAGTTATGGTTTTCAAATATAGACCAACATTATTTGGAGCTATAGCGAATCTAAAAACAGCTGATGGGGTAGAACTAAGCTATCAATTAGGTTTAATTAATACGATTCGAAGAGTATCTGCACAAAATTTAGGTAATACAGTTGATTATGTAGACCCTGGCTCTTTTGATAAAATTGATTCTATTGGAATACAAATCAGGAAACAACATCTGCCAATATTTCCTTTACCTTATAATGATTCTATTTGTGTTGAATCACGTTTATGACTCCTATTTCACATTACAGCTAATTCTTCCAAATATCAAGTTGCCTTCAGAAGTGAGCGATAAAATAAGTTATACGGCATGGACGGGATTAAGTGAGATGGTTTGGAAAGGATATGTTTCAAATCAAAAATGGCTGATGAGTCAAGCTGACGGATATGATATTGGCACTCCAGAAACTGTAAGGAGGATGGTTGAAGAAAATCCAACTCATTCAAGAGGGGTTGATTATACTGTCAGAATGAGAGTTACAAGGGACGAAGCTAAGGACTTTGAAAGGTTACTTGTAATAGGGTATCTTACAGGAACAGATTTTGTTACAGAAAACTTGCCCGCAGTTCCTGACGAGCATGGGCCCAACCAATTGGTAGGGGAATTGAGAAGACATTGGGCAAGAAAAACTCGTATAGACCATCCAGAGAAAGTTGAATTAACTCGTAATGTTATAGATGATTATTGTGCTGCTTATAGTTTAGATGGCGCATCTGAAAGATTTGCCAAAAGATTAGGATTATGATCTCTTGCGAAAACCCCTGCCTGTTATCAAAAGACTTTTTTTGGATTTTTTAAGAACTATTAGCATATTATAGATTGTAGGTTTTGCGATATATCATGGTGATAATAGTTAATAGTTGCCAAATAAAAAGCTTTTTAAATAAACGGATAATTTCCATCTATCTATGGCGCAAAGATTAGGCGGTTTTAGGAGAAAAACTAGATACAAGTTTAAGAAGGAAAGAAGACAGAAGGGCAAGATAAGCCTGAAAAGATATTTCCAAGTCTTTAGCCCGGGAGATAAGGTGTGCCTAATTGTTGAGCCAGCAGTCCATAAAGGCATGTATTATCCTCCTTTTATGGGTAAGACAGGCACTGTCAAAGCAAAGCGCGGCAGTTGCTATGAAGTTATAATTAGGGATATAAACAAGGAAAAGGTTTTAATAGTGCACCCAATCCATTTAAAAAAGATGTAAAATGTCAGACGTTAAAATCCTATCAGAGAAACCATTATCTATGGCAGAAGTTAAGGAAGAGCTTGATAAAATTAAGAAAAGGGACAAGGAATTAAATTTTAGGGCCAACAAGACAGAAGACTACATTAACCAGTTTGCTTCAAATAAAAATGCCGCTGAACTCTCAGAAAAACTGACAAAGCTTAACATTCCTAGACTAAAAGAGCACCACATCAAGAAGATTGTGGACATAATGCCTATTACAACTAATGACCTTAAAGTGGTTCTGCAGGGATATACAGTATCAATCAATGCTGAAAATTCAAAAAAGATTATTGAAATAATCAACAAATTCTTGGAAGAGAAAAAATAATAGATTGTCCATTGCTATATAATTACAAATATTTATAAATAGAAAAAGATTATATGGCCATAGAAGGGGGAATATCTGAACTAAATAGGGTACTTATAAAAATGGAAAAGGAAAAAGAAGAAACTGTAATAATCCTGGATTTCTTACCAAATGGTTATCCCTTGGATTCAAGGCCAAGCCATCTCAAGACTCCCATAGCTCAGGCTGTAGGCAAAAAACATTTTGTATTGTTGGAACTGGTCCCAAAAAAGGGGATTCATCTACAGCCTTACGAAGAGGTCTACATCGGAGAGGGCAAAAGAGAGAAGATCCATCATATTATAGGTAAATTGGAACTGGATAGACTAACAACTACTGCAAGCAGTGAATTAACCTATATAATTGAGGATTTAGTAGGGAAAAGTGAAAAAGAGTTTGTAGATTTCTTCAATAATGCAAGGCCATTGAGCACAAGGATGCATCAGCTGGAACTCTTACCAGGACTTGGTAAAAAGCACATGTGGGAAATTATAGAAGCAAGAAAGGAAAAAACCTTTGACAGCTTTGAGGATATAAAGAAACGAGTAAAATTAATGCCTGACCCGAAAAAAGCAATAATAAAGAGGATACTGCTGGAGCTTGAGGGAAAGGAAAAGCACCGGATTTTTGTGGATATATAGGTATTCTTTTACAAATTTTGGGATTTTTTTTGAATTGAGAATCTTTATACTTCAATACAGCACTGCTTACCTTTTTTCCAATGTCCGAATCCCCATATAATCTTTGCGCAGTATTTGAAATGTCTTCTCTTTGAGCATGAGATAGCACTAATCTATTTTATAAGATAGACTGAACTACATCATGTACTTCCAGTGATGGCATATATCACGGAAATAAATATCTATTTAAAAATAAATATCCTAAATTCAGAATCAACATAAAGTTATTTAAATAAAGGGGAGTTACTTTGCCCATATGCTCCAAAAAATAAAAGATTTGATGACAATCAGGGTGGAAATAGATAATTTAACCAAAGGCTGGAAAGAAGCAAAAGAAGGTCTTGAATCTTACAAATCCGATTGTAAAGAGCTCCATAATGAGTTGCTGGAAATCAAAAAAAACCAAAAAGAGTTTCTGGCTGAATTTAAAGATAAGGTAAATGAAACAAAATTATTCAACAAAGAGCTGGAAAGCGAGGTACACCAATTCAAATTGCTCAAATCGCAGCTTCAGAACAAGCTAATCGAAAAATTTGAGGAAGAGCTAAAAAATGAATTAAAAATTAACACTGAACGGCTTAAGAATGATTTCAGCAAATATAATGATATGCAATCCGGTATAAATATGCTGCTTCAAAAGACAAAAAGCATTTCGGAGGAGATTTCTAAATTGTATGATATCAGCAAAAATATAAAAAAAGCAGATTTTGAAATGGAGAAATTTGCAAACCAGTTGAAATTCGCTGACAACGAAAAGCTTGAACTGATGAAAAAGATTGACACTTTAGAGAGGCTTATTTCAAAGTTAAGGAGGGAACATGTATAAAACAGTCCAGCACAGTTTATTTTCAGAAAGGGAGGCAAAAGATCTGATCAAAGCATGGCTGGCAATCAGTTTTGTATTTGCAGTGCTGATGACAGGATTTTCCTTGTCTTTAAGATTCTACTACGCAATTATTTTTAGTTCACTTACTGTAGGGATTGCTTTCATAGCTCATGAACTCAGCCATCGGACTGTTGCTAGGAATTACGGTTGTTTTGCTGAATTCCGTAGCTTTGATTCAATGCTGGTGCTGGCTATCATAATGTCATTTTTTGGGTTTGTTTTTATTGCTCCAGGAGCCGTTGTAATTTCAGGCCCAGTAGGCAAAGGGAGGAATGGCAAGATATCAATGGCAGGTCCTCTGGCAAATCTTATATTAGCCGCTATCTTCTTGCTAGTACAATTAATATTCGGATTTAGCTTTTCATATGGCAGCTATAAAAACCTCCCATTAACGATAAATAGTTGGCTTGCCCTATTTAACCTGATTCCCGTCTGGAATTTTGATGGCAAAAAGATTCTGGCATGGAATAGATTTGTCTATGGTATAATGGTTGCAGTTGCATTTGCAATCATGTTTCTTAGCTACTAATACTTTTTCAAAAACAAAAAATTAATAAGTTTGCAAGAAAACTATATTAAAATGAAGCTCAAATGCCCTTATTGCCACAAACTTCTTTATGATCAGGAAAGATACTGCAGTTTTTGTGATGCAGACCTGTCTAAAAAAGTTGATGAGAAAGAAAAACCTAAATTAAGAAAATAGTGTTACTTCATTAAACCATAACCGATAAGCCTGAATCTGTTTCCAACCAACCTTGAGATAGTTACCCTTGAGCCTTTTTCAGCGCAAACAACCAATTTTAGCTTGCATGTTATTTCATCTTTTTTTATTTTACTAACAATCCCAACTGTTGCAGCAGCATTTACATTCAACATCAGAGACTCATTCTGCTTGATTGCCTCAACAGCCAATTCATCCCTTGTGCCCACAACCCTGTCCAACAAGTGTACTTCAAGAGTAAGCTCATCAAGAATAGGGGGCAACTTGTCATTTAATCCTACAACAGAGCCAGCCAGTTTGTCAGACTTAACTATAGAGGGGTCCAAAGAGGTCATTACAGCAATAGAACCGCCAGGCAACACTTGCCTAACCGATAAGCCACCTGTCTTTAGGTCAACAATTTTAGTTTTAACCGATCTCCAAATCTTCTGATTCTTTTCCTCAATCTCCAATCCCGGTCTTATCTCAATCTCCTGGCCTTTCTCCAGCTTGCCCTGTATCAAGGCCCCACCTAGAACGCCGCCAACCAAATCCTTTGAGCATGTTCCGGGCCTGTTTATATCAAAACTTCTGGCAACAAGCATCACTGGATCTTTTTTCAAATCCCTTTTAGGTGTTTTCAGTGTGTTTTCAATTGCCTCTATCAAAGAGCTAATTCCCACTTTCTGTCTTGCAGATATTGGAATGACTGGAGAATTTTCATATATGGTACCTTTAATAAATTCCTTTATCTGCTCATAATTTTTTATCGCGTCTTCCTCAGACACAAGGTCAATCTTGTTTTGAACTATAACAACATTTGCCACCCCGATTATCTGCAGGGCCATCAGATGTTCCCTTGTCTGGGGCTGAGGGCACTTTTCATTTGCTGCCACAAGCAATAAGGCTCCATCCATTATGGTTGCTCCGCTAAGCATTGTTGCCATTAAGGATTCATGGCCTGGCGCATCAATAAAGCTGACCTTTCTTAAAAAGACAGCAGCCTCCCCACACTCACATTTGCTCTTTGTGCCATAAGTTCCGCACTTAGGGCATTTGTAAAAGATAGTATCTGCATATCCAAGCCTGATGGTTATGCCTCTTTTGATCTCTTCAGAATGAGTGTCAGTCCATTTGCCAGACAGCCTTTCAGTTAAGGTTGTCTTCCCATGATCAACATGCCCTATCAACCCTATATTTATTACTGGTTGCACTTCTTCTTTTACCGATTCTTTTTTAGCAGTCATAGGCAATTTTACTCTGCCTTTTTTTGATGCTTAGCTTCATCCTTTTTCTGTTCAGCCTTTGATTCTTTAACTTTATCTTCAATACCCAATGTCTCATTTAGTGGTTTGGCTCCTTCCTTCATAACCCTCATATTGATCTGGCTTATGCTCTCATTGATTTTATGGCCGCATACAGTTTTTCTTCTTTTTAAGCCTGGAAGGCGCTTTCCTTTCCTGCCTTTTCTTACAATTCTTGCCTTTCCCCTAAAGCCAACACCACCATACATTGTTATTTTCTTTCTAACACCAAGAATTCCGTGCCTCATTGGAAATCCGCATTTGTCAGAGCCACCTGTTATGGTGAATTCAAATCCAGGGATCCCTATGCTGTCCCCTTTTATTGTTTCTCCGATGTTTATCCCCAGAAAAGGTTGCGCTTCAGCATCCTTTACTTCCTTTTGGTATGCCCTCCCTTTTTTAGGATCAGCAATACATAATTTAAATGAAACCATTGTTTCAACCTCCGTAAGTGTTTAGTACAAGAAATTAAGATTCCTTTAAAAAACTTTATGTTTTTTGTTATGAATTCACTTTGAAATTAAATTTTTTAATAAAAGCAAGTTTTATATAAATCTAATTAAAATATTAAAAATATGGCAAGAATCCTAAATATCGTTGCACAGATAATATATCTGGCAAAAAAGTCGAGAAATCAATTGGAGAAGGGAAGAACTGATTCTGTAATAAGGTTGTTTAGGGTGATTTTAGCCTTGGAAGAGAAACAGCTATCATTAATAAAAAAGGAGTCTGGCTCACAAGAACTTGAGAAGCAATGCCTATCAATTTACCAAGACACCAAGTTAGCATTTAAAGAGTCTACTCAGCCGGATATTAAAAATGTTAGGCCGCTTTTAGACAGAATAATAGCCTTGGAAGAAATTCAACTAACCAATCTTCCAAAATCAAAAAAAGGATTGACTAAACTAGTTTTACAGGATATTGACCCATATATTAGAGAGCTGGTTACCCAGATTAATAAGTTAAGTTTTGTCAGTAGGACATATTTTTCATGTTCAGGCCATTTCCCACTTACCAGAGAAACTAATCTATTTCCATATTTAGTGATTGAGTATGATTGGGGGAGCAGAACAGAACATAACATTGAATCGTTTCATAAAAGTCTAACAAAAATTGTCGCCGAAGCTGGGATATTAAAACCTCATCCGACTAAAGAGAATAGCGCAATTTTATCTTCAGAATATGACTTGCATGAAAAGCATAGAATGAGCTATTATCTGGGGTTCCCTATATTCTGGAATTATTCTGCCAGCAACCTTAAAAAACAAATAATAAAACAGTGGAACCAAATATCTATACTGGTAAGGAAATATCAGGATAATGACTCGCTGGAGTACCAAAAACAGAATGCTTTACTAAGAAATCCTCGCCTTTTAGGCAATCCTCTAATCATACATCAGATTATGGTTAAATGCCCGAGATGTGGGACATATATGATGACTAAGGATAAAAGACCTAAATGCCGAGGCTGCCAGCATAGGTTTGGTAATGTGATTATCCCGTTTAGGAGATAATCATTTGCAGTATTTGTTTTTTAAAAGAACAGGCTTGCAGCTTTCCACTTTATCAGAATTAACAAAAGGGTACTGTTTGCAAACTAGAGGTCTTATTTCATAGATTAAGCATGAATACATACCTTTTACTTTCGCCAAGAAAATGCATCCTTTATCAGTAAGCTTTAGTACAGGGCTTCTGATATGAGTGTCGTATTCTACGAAGAATTCCTCTCTATAACCTGCTTTCTTTATGGGCCTAATGTCTTTTTTGCTTAGCTTAACGGTTAGATGCTTACAGCAATCTGCGCATCTTACGCAGTTAAATGTCTCTTTAGTAATCATGATAAGGTATATCTTATGATAATATAAAAATCTATCTAAAGGATTTTGCTACTCCTGAATGCACAATTTTATATATTATACAAAATTCCCCTCATCTATGGTGAGCCCAGATCTGGTTAGGAGAGAAGATATTGGTTGCCAATTAGATGATATTGTTACAAGAAGATACTTTGAAGTCTTTACATCTCAGCATCTTGAAACTGTCAGGATAGGGAGCCATGTCTTTTTAACGCCACCTGAAGCAGGAAAAGCGCAGACTATTGTTGACAATATAAATAATTTTGGACCGCTTGTCCGCTCAACGCAAGCAATCAGGGAAATAGGTTGCAGTTATCTGAATATCTGTTCATTATTGGCTTCTCATGGTTCAGAGCATCTCCTGACAGAGTCTTTAGGAAAAAAACCAAAGATCAGCTATAAATATGATCCAGAGCATAAAATTCCCCAAGCCATTATCCCATATTTTAGATGGTCAGAGGATGCAGGAGTATTCCTTTCACAAGACACAGTTGCACAACTTGCAGACGGATGGATGGTGCTAAGGGATAAACAATTAGACCAAAAGGATACATATATTAACATAAGACTTTCTGAACCGCTTGTAAGAAACTATTTTTATTCTGCAAAAGACATAGTTGCCAAAACAAGTCTGCCTTCGGAATTTGTTGAGGCAGCTATGGATGTTGTCTACCAAAGGGGCTTATTTAAGAACCTGTTATGGCAAGGGAGACTAGAACCTTATTACCTAGCGAAGCAACAATACTCTAATTTTCTTAAAAAGTTAAGAGGACTTCAAAGCATAGGTCTTCACTCCCCTGTTCAACTAAGCGCGGAATTGCATCTGCCTTCGGATTTCATTTCAGCTACCCTAAAAAATTTTTCCAAAACGGGCATGTTTGAAGAGCATATGATAGTTGGGAATATGTGCGATTATTATGTTGACAATGTAGGTTTGACGGAAATATCAGGAAAATTATCGGAAATTCATACTGCGGCTTTTGTAAAATTGGATAAAGCAGCAGATGCCATGGGTATCAACAGGGGTAAGCTTCAAAAAATGTCATGCAATCATGGATTCAGATTACCGCTCACTGGGGAATTAGGAGATAAATTACACTTAAGATATGAAAGGAGTGAAAACGGATTGCCAGGATTGGTTCTACCTTATTTGGAGTGGTCTGACTTGTCTCCAAAATTATTTTCAGGACAAACCATCGCAGAATGCAAAGAAGGAATTAAAACCTTAAGGGATTTAAATATGTCTGAAGAAAAAGGTCTTGAAACCAGATTAGCAGAAACCCTTTTGATGAAGGATGCTTATGCTCCTGCCGAGATAAGCGAGAGAGCCGGTCTAGAGGTAGGATTTGTCCAAGCTGTAATGGATATTGCATATCTAGCTGGAATGCTGCAAGATGCCCTCTGGAGGGGCACAATCCATCCGTATTATATGAAGAAAACAAAGTTAGGACACCTTTCAAGAAGAGTTAATGAATATAAGGAGCATGGATTGCACACTGCAGATCAAATAACTGCTGAACTCCACTTACCATCAGATTTTGTCTGCCAGACATTGGATAATTTCTATATGTCTGGGATGTTTAAAAATAGCCTGCTTAAAGGAAGGTTATGTCCATATTACCTGGCTGGAGAACAATTCAAAGAACTATCCAAAAAAATAAAAGAAATTCATTCTGCAGATTTGCTCACTCTAAGCAATGCTGCTAAAGAGACAGATATGGATTTTGAAAATCTAAGGAAGCTAGTTTATGTACATGGTGTTCAAACTCCTTTCACAGCTAAAGTTGATGCCACACTTAACCCAGGGTACAGGGCAAGTGTTAGAGGATATCCTGAACCTGTTATACCTCTATACAGATGGTTTGCACATTCAGAATATCTGATCCCAAGAACTGTTGCAGTAGCTATTAAAAAAGCAGAAGAGACATTAGGTTCTTTACATCAAGATAAGGATGATGCTTACAATTACTATAGGTTAGCAGAAGTTTTTCTGATGGAAGATGCTTATTCAGCTCAACAGGTCAGTGAAAAGTTGGCTCTGCCACTGGAGATCATATTGCCAGTTATGGAAGAATCATACAATAAAGGCAAATTCATAGACCATTTATGGAAAGGATTGATTCATCCATATTACATTACAAAAGATAGGTTTAATAGCTTTTCACAGATCTTCAAATGTATTGGAGCTAATGGTCTTTACACTTCAGATCAGACTGCAGATTTGCTTGGTATTCCTGTTAATTCTCTAAATAATATTTTGGGTGAATTGCACAAGTCCAAAGAGTGTAAAGGAATCTTATGGAAGGGGAATACCGGATATTTTATTGATGTTGGCCAATTTAGGGATTTGGCAAAACAGATAAAAAAGTATCAGAATTCCTATTCCATTAATGATTTAGCCCAAAGATTTGATCTTGAGCGCAGACTAGTGGCGCATGTTGTTAGTAGATTGGCCAATCAACCTGGTTACGAAGGGATATTTAGAGATAGCTCTAAAATGCTGCATGTGCCCAGAGAATTGATAGATGGTTTACCTGCTCGGGAAAGGCCGCTAAGACAGCTCATATTAGCTGAGGAAAAAGCCAGAGATCGATTACCTTTAAGGGAATATCTGGACGTTGAGCGAAAAAAAAGAGCAGGACACCTTATTGGATATGGAGAAATCTCAAAAAATTTTGGAATAAGCCTCCTCTTGGCTTCCAAAAGATTAAGATGGTTAGCTGCTAATGGTTATGAACAAAAAATACCGGTTTCCTACATAGGTCCTCTATTTATTTCGCCAGATTTGATAGAAAAGGATGTTTTTGCCGCTTCAGTTGTAAGCGATAAACGTAGGCAAGACCACTATTATACTGACCTGGAGCTCCAAGATAAATTCCCTAATCTATCATATTACAGAGTAAAGGCTATTTTAGCCAGATTCCAGGATAGATTTGAAGGCAGAATTAGGGATGCATACGGCAATAGGATTTTTGTTGAAAAGGCCTTAATTGATAGTAAATCATCCTTGAGTGCTTACATGGGAAGGCAAAATGCAGTTGCGCAATATGCTTCTCAATATACACGGTTATCAGAACTACAACCTTTTTCAAATTTGCACGCAAGAACTTTAAGGCAGAGGGTAAATGAAATATCGGGCAGATATAGGATCTCTTTGATACTTGCTTCAAATGTATGGTTGGTCGAACTTAAGAGGCTGAGAAAAGACGAACAATTTAGGGAATATTTAGGTGTTCACACTGTGCCCCCACCTGAAACTCCAAAAAACCTTAGAGAATTGGTATACGGAATTACCAGCACGTCAGATATGATATTACATAGAATGCACCGTGACCTTATCCCGCCTTACGTTACTTCTTACTTAGAATATGCAATCCATGACATTGGATCATCTTCTATCAATAGACACTTAGGAAGAAAATTAGAGGAAATTGGCTATGAAACAAACACCATAGACAGCCTAAAAGCGCTAAATACCTTACTAGTTTCAAGAAGAGCCCCAACCCCAATTGAGCAGCTTCATTTGCGAATTCTTAAAGTTAGGCTAGGTAGCTATTACTCAAAAAAATAACATTATTTTTTGGCAACCCTTTATAAAAATCTATAAAGGAACTTCAAGAACTATTTTTTTCAGAGCAAATCAGCAGCTAAGTTATAAACAGCTGAATTTGTTACTTTAACCTCAACAAAATCTCCTAACTTCAGGTTTCCTCTAATAACTATTGGTTTGTAACATATGTTCCTGCCAATAAAGGTTTCACCCTTGCCTATCTCATCAATAAGTGCAGTTCCTTCCCATCCGATCCATTTTTCATTATTCATCCTTGAGATGTTTTCAAAAATTTCAGTCAATAACCTTGTTCGTTCTTTTCCCACGCCAGATGGAAGCTGCTCCATATAAAGAGCCCTTGTTCTTGGTCGCTCCCTAAATCTGGAGATATTCAGCACACCCGGTTTTATCTCCCTTACAAGCTCAAGGGAATCCTTGAACTCTTCTTCTGTCTCTGTTGGGAATCCTGCAATGATGTCAGTTGATATTGTGATATGAGGAATTTCCTTTCTGAAAGCTTCAACTATTTCTTTGAAATCCTCCACTCTATAGCCTCTGTTCATAAGTTTTAGTATCCTGTTATTGCCAGACTGGACAGGAATATGAAGAAACTTGAATACCTTTTGATGTTTATATATTTCAATCATTTTCTTCAGGATTGGCCTAAGCTCTTCAGGATTCATCATGCCAATCCGCAAAAAGAAGCTTTGATTAATGTTTATTAGGTCATTTAATAATTCAGGCAGCTTTCTGCCTCCTTTATCTAGCATATAGGAGGCATTATCCATAGAAGTAATCCATATTTCCTTGCATCCATCTTTCAGGCAATTTTTAACATCCTTAACAATAATGTCCATTGGATAGCTAAAGAGCCTGCCTTTAATGAGCCTAACAGAGCAGTAACTGCATTCATGCTCACAGCCAGACAGTATTGGCACAATTCCTATGATAGAATTTCTTCTCACCTTGGGGAGGTTAATCTTGACCTCATTCTCTTTGGCAAGCATTTCAATCACATTTTCATTTATGAGCTCTTCAATAACCTCTCTGATGCTTTTAATATTATGGGTGCTGATTAATGGAGCGTCTTCTGTTATCTCCCTGATTGGCTCTATTATCTCCCTTGAGATGCACCCAGCTATGACAATCTTTTTACCAGGAAAATTTTCCTTTAGCTTTCTGATTTCCCTTAATGCAGTTTCCTCACCCTTAACCGTGCAGATGTTTATCACAATAATGTCTGCCTCTTCTGGTTGTGTAACTATTTCAAAACCAGCTTCTTTAAGCAATCCCTGCATAACCTCTGTTTCAGAGAAGTTGGTTGAGCATCCATGTGTCTGGAAATAAATGTTTGTCATACTAACACGAGAAATAATACCCAGTTTAAAAATGTTGGTTAAATTATTAAGAAGTGGTTTGTCTTGATTTCCACAATTCATAACCGCTTAAATCCCCGCCAGCTAAAGTGAATTGACTGGTGCATGTCGTAAGCACCAAATTGGGATTTACACCACTGCCAACTGGACCAATTGATGTAACAGCCATATGATTGTGGACACCTAAATCGTAATGTGGGCCCCTCCAATATCCAGCTTCAGATTCAAATGGGTTTCCTCTAACATTTCGTACCGGGCTTCTGCTCAATGTACCTAAAACATCTACCATACCCAAAGATGTATCTTGAGGTAAAAAGCTTGCTTTCCTAGTATTAGGATCTAAATATATTGCTTCCTGTAAAGCCATGGACAGAGCAGCAGCTGTTGTTAAAGCACAATACACCGTTGCATGCCAATTCATATCGCTCCTTCCTTCCCTAATATCGGTATCCTCCCCTAATTCTGCATCAACGGTGGGTCTATGAGGTTCAGATGTATCTTCAAAATTTAAACTATGCATCATTCTTCTAAAGTCATAATCTCTGGGTCCTCCCTTGGTAAGTTGTAATCTATCGCCAAAATCAAATGTACCACGACCTGTACCTAATGTAGATCTTAATATATTATCAGACCTTCCAAAAGTTTCTGATTCAACCTGGCATCTGTGCCCATTGATTAAAGTCATAAAAGCAGATGCCCTGTCTCTGTAATTAATATCCCCTGTTTCTTTAGCCAGCTCAGTTAATCTGTATGCAGTTTCTCTCATTAGTTCTATCTCTGTCATGATAGCAGTCTTAGGAGTAAAAGTATCTGCAGCCGCGTATCTTAGCGCATATGGTTCAGCTTTTCCAGCATATAACAAATCAAACTGAGCCTTGGTGCATTGTTTATAAAGCGGCTCTAATCTTTCTACTAAACCTCTTGCAGTTTTAGCATCATTCTTTCTTCCAGTTTTTTGTGCAAGTTCAATCAATTTCCTAGCTGACTGTAGATCCATCTGTAATATAGTTAAAGACTCTGCACTTCTCATATCTATTCCATCATATGTCTTACCGTTTAATGGGCTATAAACAGTATCGTAATCTAGTCGTGCTCTTGAACGCTTTGCATCTGCTTCAATTATTTCCTTGCCTCTCTTAACTGCTTTAAGTAATTCTTCGATAGAAGGTCCAACAACGCCTTCTCCGTCTAATTGCTTTCCTAAGACCTCTGCAGCGTACTGGAAATGATTCATAGATTGGGCTCTTAATTCTTGCGGAGTTAGGTTAGTACCATCCGGCATCTCCCTTACCCTTGAATTGAATCTGGGCATAAGTACACTATTAGGAAAAGTTGGATCCCGATAACCACATGCAAGCTCAAGATTATCAAATAATTCCACAAGGTTTTTTTCTCTTTGCATCCTCCTTGCAGCTAGCAAAGAAGTATCAACACCTGCAATATCCTGGCAAATGATACCATCAATCTGACGTGGATCAAATCCTGGTTGATCCTTAGGCCAATATTTATCTTTAACTCCACCGATTTCTGCAGATGCATATAAAAATAAGCTAATTTCCTGCAATGTCTTATCTAATAATTCAAGTTCAGCTCCTGCAAGTTTCCTAATGTCATCTTTTATGCCATCGTTTAAAGTTATATGTCCTTCCCTTACATTTCTTGCAAGCTCTAAAGCGCCACGCAATCTAAATAAAGTGCTGTTTGGGATAACATATGCAATTTGTTTTCGGTCTATCTGAGCTTCTGTAACTCGGGTTTCAGTAACCGTTTTGTCTGTTTGGATATCCAATGCAGTATATTCCCAATCAGTTGGCACACCAGAAACAACCTGAAACGCAGTCATAGCTCCATAAAGGGTTTCTTGATCATATGGATCAAACGCTTTTATAGCGTCAAGGCCCTTTCCAGTAAACCTAGGATGATGTGAATGTAATAAAGAAGGCATTCCTGGAGTGTGCTCTTCGCAAAGTAATCCGTTGCTTAATAAATATTTTACCAAAGTAGAATAATAAACTAAAGCCGGCAATTCATTAGCTTCACTACGCAAATAGTTCCCCAAAGCTGCCCTTTGCTCCTGAAATCTGTTTTCGTAACCTTGCTTATCCCATACTGATGGATTGACCCCTCTTAGATAGGATATCATATCTGATAAATCATCCAAAATTCTGGCAAGCTTAACTCTTTGGTCTTCTGTTAATAAAGGGTTAGCTGTTTGATATGTTTTAGCTGCAGATTGCCCAATTGCCAAAAAAGAGTCTATGGCATCAAAAATAATTTCTTTTTGGCTGCTATTTTCTATTCTTATTGTTGTATATTCATTTACAATTAACTGCCTCATTATTGCCTGAGGCGCATTTTGTATGATATCATCTACTGTATAAGTTTTACCTTTTTGTTCCATGATCTTGTCTAATAATGAAGTTATCCTACTTCCAGCTAACGCATCTGTGCGAAAATTAGCAAGAAGGATTCCTGCATTATCATATATCCCTTGTTTTTCATATGGAACTTTCTGTTCTATAAGGTTTTCTAACCTTGTACAATCAACTGTCAAAGTTAAAAATCCTTTGTCTTCTTCAGACAAAATGGAAAATCCCCTTTGTTCTAGTCTTCTTCTGTATTCTTGCAATGCGATGGAACTTAAAGAGCCAATTGCTTCCTTGAGAATACGTCTCTGAGGATCATTAATCCATTCAGCTAGCTGAAATATTCCATCCTCAGATCCTGCTGGTCTTTGGATTTCTGCTGCTTTCCTAAATCCATCGCCATCTGCAATGCATACATCATAGACAATGCCTCCTTTTTCTGCTCTACCGCCAATAAACCATTGTCCACTTCTTAGAGAAAGAATTCGCTGTGCTCTGTAGACTTCAATCGACAGAGTATCAGCTGCAGAATCATCCACAATGCTACTTGTTACAACCCTTTGCGGAAACATTTTTCAAATATAATATTTTCAAAATACCTTTTAAGATTAGCTACTATATAGTAGATAATTACTATTTAAATCTTTCGGATTTATGCTCTGCCGCATACTTAAATAGGCAGAACATTTCATCTAGCTCCTGGAGTATGTGATGCAAATCACTCTCTAACCTATAAGGATAAATAGATTCCTTTCATATTATTCTTTATTTTCAAACCAGAATAAGTTCTAATATTTAACTCCATCAAATTGTTAGTTAGTCCAGCACAAGCCCGCATTTCTTGCAGTAAATCTCATCATCCTTTTTATCCAGATCTCTGCTTCCGCATTCAGGGCATTTCTTTGCGCCCTCTGCTTCAACGCTTTGCATTGATTTTTCAGATGCCATCATTCAACCCTTCTTGCAACCTCATGGTGGCAGGCATTACATTTAAGTATATTGTAAGGAGAACCTCCAACACTTTTTTTCTCCTTTAGTTCAAATTTGCCTTTATTGCATGTGTCGCACATGCCATGATCTGGTTTCATACCAGCCACCCCTAATACTAGCTAAGTCTCTATGGGTTTATAAATGTTACGTTATTTGACACCATCTGGTGAAATCAGTTTATTAACAATACTGTCCACAAAAGATGGCTGATTCCTACTGATTTGATATAAAAAGCATTTGTTTAATAGCCTATCAATTCATGCATAACAGTAAAATATTTATACTATCTGAAACTCACCATTTCAGAATGAACCTTAAAAATATATTCCTCCTTGACATAAACTTAGCCTGGAAATCAATCACATTGTTAGCCTTATTGGCAATTCTCCCAAACTTCTTTGGAATGATAAATATTTCAACACCCTGGGGATTCAAGATTCATACATTTCAATACCTTATTTTCCTTGCAGCTATTATATACGGGCCTATCGGTGGCTTTGTATCCGGAGCAATAGGATCATTATTTACAGCAATTTCTTTAAATAATCCCTATGTGATGGTAGGAAACATAATCCTCGGTTTCAGCGTTGGAATCCTCACTAGGTTAAATTGGAACATAATCCTATCAGTCCTAACTGCATATCTAATCCAACTTCCTTGGCTCTATTACTCTGATGTTTATTTAGCTAACATGCCCGTAAGTATTGTCCAAGGATTAATATTTGCGCTTTTTCTTTCAAACCTGTTATGGGCGGGAGTGGCATTAATGACTTACAAGCCGATTAAGAACACAATTTTATGAAAAAGCTTTCTTTTAGCTATTTAACCAGGAAAATAAAAAAAATTAGATTTTCAAAATTTAATTTAATAATAGCTATAGGGAAAGATGGTATAATGCCTGCCTCTTTGCTGCAGCATTTTTTAAAGGTGCCAGCTCATGTAATATGGCTAAATTACAGAGATAAAAACAACAACCCAATAAGAAAAAATCCTATATTAACAAAACCTCTAAATAAAAAACTTAAAACCATAAAAAACAAAAAAATACTCTTGGTAGATACTGTTTCAAGAACAGGAAAAACATTAAGAAAGGCAAAACAATTATTGAAAGGAAACAAAATAAAAACCTTTGTAATCAACGGAAAAGCAGATTACAGCATCTTAAACAAAAAAGAATGCATTCTGATGCCTTGGGCATAACATCGCGATCGCTCTTAATCTCTCTGACTAAAAAGAAGACCAAATTTTAGTGCAACGTTGCGAAGTAAAAATTTTGAGTTTGCCCCAACCTTCTTTCGTTTTTGTTCGCATAGGAAGTGCCCACCGATAGCAATTATAAACTTCAAAGGGTTACGAGCACGAAAAATTTATAAAGTTTGTCTTAATATTATTTGTAAGGGGATTAAAATGAGGCTATACCAAAAAACTATTGTTGGAGGATTAGTGTTGGCCGGATTAGCTGGTTTTTTTGGTTGCAAAGATTCTAGTAATGAAAAAAGTGCTACTAAGTTGCCAAGTCATTCTGTTACTATTGAACAATTAGCTGAAAATGAGTATAGATGCTTTGTCGGTGATATTCCCCCTACATTTGATCCAATCACCGGAATCTATTCTTTTCCTGAAGACAAAACTGGTATGAGCGCTGAAATCCACGCCAGTGCTCGAGACAAGGGTAAAAATGCCGGAATCACCAAAATGATTTTATATGAAGATGGAATGAAAATTTTCTCAACGGAAGGTGATAATGTTTCTTTCCCAATAAACCATGATGAACCTGGAAAGCATACATATCAAGCAGAAGCAATTGATAATGGAGGTAATAGTACCAAGTCGCAAATAGTTACTGTTGAGTTCAGTGGGAAACTTACAGATACTCCGCCAAGATTTTCTCCTCTTACTGGTTTTTATGTTACCGATGGTGGAGACCTACATATGTATGTTAGCGATGCGGGTGATAGAAAAGGTTTAGAAGAGGTTTTATTATACGAAGATGGAAATGTTATTAGAAAATTTAAAATTGATACAGACAGATTTAGTACATCTATCCCACTATCTTCCATTAGTCAAAGTGGCAAACATATTTATTATGCTGAAGCCGTAGATAAGGGCGGGAATAGGTCAAGATCGCCAACACTTAAAGTTAATTTTGAATAAATCCTTAAAAAATATATATTTTTGTTTCTATCATTATTCAAGGGGTGAAATTGAATGTCTATACACCAGGCGGGCACTTCCGTTCGTTTTCTATTTTAGCTAGGGGGCAAATTGAGATTAATTATTATAAATCCAATTCAATATCTATTAACCAAGTGCACCACATTTTGTTATGTCTGGCTTTTAACTTCCGGGATAACCTATATTTTTCAGTTACACAATCTTTTTATATAAGCTAACCTATTCTTATGTCTAAAGTAAGGAAAGCATTGTGCAAGTCAATCGCTGGCCCGCAACCGTAAAGCCGGAACACTTACTAATAAAGGATCGTGGAGAGTCCGTTAGGATTTCTCTAAATCTAAGATGGCACAGCTATTAGTATTAAAGAAAAAAAAGGAATCAAAAAATAAGCAGGCAACATCTCTAAAACAAAGACTAGCCCAGCAAGCGCTTCAAAAGCAGCTTCAGCTGCTTAAGCTTAGAGAGTTTATGGTTTTGGTAGGGTTTGCAGTAGGTGCAGCTGCATTAAGAGTTCCAATGCAGGTGGTTCCAAGCGCAGAGCCAATAACCTTCTTTGCTATACTGGCCGGTTGGTTGTTTGGAAAAAAGAAAGGTTTTCTAGTAGGGGTTGGCGCTTTGTATATTTCAAATTATCTTGTATTTGGAGGCCAGGGAGTATGGACAATATTCCAGGCCTTGGGTTTCGGCATTGCTGGATTCTTGGGAGGATTTCTTTCAGAAAAAGCAAGGATATGGAATGTATTATTGATAACTGTTTTAGGAACCCTGATATTTGAGATTGTAGTAAACATCGGCTCTGTCTTTATGTTTCCTTGGGGTTTGTTAGGTTTATTTATAACAGCCCTGCCTTTCACAATTATTCATCTGGTATCCAATACAGCATTTGCTTTTTTGTTGCCAAAAACAAAGGAGATTATCCACAAAAAAGGAGAATTTGACCAAAGAGAGGTGTGTAGAAATCTTCTGAAGAAATTTCAGGCGTTAAAAACAATGAAGGTGGTAAGATGAGGGGATTTGTTTTTGGTTTATTATTTTTAATAAGTATAATGTCAGTAAGTGCATCTCAACTATGTGTCATAGTATACTATCCTGATGAGACTGCAGATGGTAGATGCATTAATGTAAATGAGGGTGCTGACGGCAAAGAAGTTTTGGAAAAAACAGGATTCGACCTATTATGGACCCCTGACAGCATGTTTGGCCAGATGCTTTGCAAAATTAATGGTATAGGCACTAATGTTGCTGGCTCAGTATGCCATTATGACGGAGAATTCTGGAACTTTGTCCTTAAGGATGGAGATAAATGGGGTCATTCTCCTGTTGGGCTAAACGGGGGCAATGAATGCTGGAACAGGGATTTTTCTTTTAGTGACTGGGACAAAATAGTCCACTACTGCGCAAAAGATAATGACCTGATTGGTTTTGCATTTGGCGCTGCTGGGGCTTCTCCAGACATGCTAAAAATTAAGGAGGTTACCATAAGGGTAGATGGCAAAAAAAGTAGCGCTGATAAAGCTGGCGGAACAATCAAGGAAGTTTATCCACAATCCAAAATTCAGGTTGAGGTTAAATTGAAAAACCTATACCCCAAGGATACCAATATAGGGATCCAGAACATTAAAGTTCAGGGAGTAATGGAAGGGATTAATGATGGTAATGATCTAGATGATGAATCAGGAGACATTAACCTTGATGCTGAAGAAGATGACACAGCTACCTTGAATTTTAACATCCCGCTAGAGGTAAAGGATGATAGCTATGACTTCATATTGACAATATCAGGCAAGGATGAAAAAGGTATAGGTTATAAAAAAGAACTAAAGTATAACTTGAAGCTCCAGAAAGAAAAATATGATTTAAAATTCTTAAAAACAGAAATATCTCCGGAATCTGTCAAATGTTCAGGTACGGTAATTCTGGATCTTTCATTGGCAAACATTGGAACTAAAAATGAAGATGTAAAATTGACAGTTTTAAACTCAGATCTTGGGCTTAATATTGAGGAGAATTTTACTTTAGACAAAGATCCATTTGGTGATGGCAGCAAATTCCGCAAACAGTATGAACTGCATGTGAACAATGTAAAAGAAGGCAGTTATCCGATAGTTATAAAGGCAGATAATGGCAATAAAAATATTGAAGAAACAGTTAATTTAGCGGTAACTAAATGCCAAAGTAATACAAAAGAGGATGTAGGCATCACGGTCGTAAGGAAGCCAACAGTAGCTACCCAAGAGAAACCTTCAGTTAACAAAACCCCTCGTCTAATGAACAATTACGGAAGTCTAATACTTCTATCTGGAATACTTTTTGTCTGTTTAATTGTATTCATCATTACAGCAATTTTAATTTTTAGAAAATAGCAAAAAATATAAATATAACCTTAGACAATAATTTTGAATATGCTGGCATTTACTGTTTTTGGGATAGGCGTATATATATTAAGTGTTCTGGTTGCCTTTGGAAAAAGCCTAAACAATAAAAAGGGGTTTATCTACCAATTGGCAGTAATCATAATCTTGCTGTCTATATGGCTCGTTATGTTTGGAATAAAGATGTATTTAGTAAATAGCGGTTATTCAATAGACAAACTGACCGTTAAGCAAGCAGCCACAATAGAACTCCTTGTTGGTACACTCTACCCTTTTATAGTTGGTCCCCTTATCGCTATGTTCTTTGCAATCTTTAAGGTTACCAAATAGATTGTTTAACTTATTCTTTTACCGTATATATCTGGACAGGTAGTAACCATATCAGCTAATCTGTCAAAAATTGGGCTAGCTCTTGATAATGCGGTAATCCTCCTAAGATTCTGTATCTGACTTTCACCAAGTCCATAGGTTTCCCTCAGGATTCTATGTAACTCCTTCCTATCCATAAGAGATGCGGCTATCTTTATTTCCTGTAAATAATTCCCAAATTTTTCAGCTTCAGCTACTACCCTTGGAGATGAACCAGAAAAAACACAATACCTCATTGGCATAAAAAAGCCCTCAGCAATGTCTGGCTCTCTCCCTCTGGAAATGTTTTTTGTAGGGACTAAATCGACATAGCAGGTAAAAAATACATTGGAATGTTTTTGTACCATTGCCATATATCTATAACCATTATTCATGGTTGGTTCAACATCCCCAGAATCATTTTCAAAACCATTTTTCCTAAGATAGCTAACGACCGTTGTGGGATAGGTAATCATATTTGAGCTAAATGCAGTATGTGGTATACATACATATTGAGCTACTTCCATATATCTGTCTCTTCTTTTAGTTATAAATCCAGGTTTTGCATATGCAAAAGTTCTGGCGTGGCTGATAAATGCCTCATCACCCTCTAAAAGCTGCAATCCCATCCCTTTAAATTTTATCGAGCTAAATGCTGAACTTAATATATCTAACATAGTAGTAATTTGCCTTTCAGAATTTCTGGCTTTTGCCTTAAAAATTCCAGAGAATCTAGATGAATATCCTCTTACTGTAGCTAATAGGAATTCATTATATAGATGGGCTAAGAGTTCACTCTGTTGTGCTATTAAATTTAGGGCGTCTGCCCTTTTTAAAGTAGAACCTGCCCGCCTATAAAAATGATCCTTTCTATGACGTTCAAATTTGCTGGCCATATTTGCTACAGTATCTAAATGGTTACGTAACGCTGCTAATCTCCCATCAACAAGGTACATTGCCGCAATATTACCTAAAGCTCCATCTGACTCAGCATCTTTTACTTCTCTCACTAATTTATTTCCAAACTGCGTTACAAAGCATCTGGGATCTCCTGGACTGCATTTCTTTTTCTCATCCAGTCCAAAGATAGATATAGCTTCATTGGTTGCATAGGTAACAGCTACTAGACAAGCGGTCTTAGCCGCTTTTCTTGCTTGAAATCCTGGGTAAGATCCAACCAAAGGATATTCCCAGGTACTAGCTATTATCATAAAATCTAGAAGAAAGTCTAAAGTTTTCATTCTTTGAGAATCAGTAGCAGGCCTGCCTGTGCTCGTAGTTGAATCATCAAAAATATAGTTTTTTGCTCGTAGACTCAAAGAATCAAATAGCTTTGTAGAATCACGAAATCCGCCTGCTGACATTAAATCTAATTTTTCAGCTAATGTTGACTGAGCCTGAGAAATCATATCCTGGTTCATCGGCAATAATCCGATATTTGCGGCTCTTTCAAGAGACTCCCTTCTGGATTTATTTTTTGGGTATTGTTCTAAAAATAAAAACAAGGGGGCCAACTTAGCGAATTCTGGGTATTGTACCATACTTCTCAATCTTTTATATAAGATAGACATTTTAATTACACCCCGCCCCTTATAACCTGAATTTCTTATAAATTGTATAGATTTCGGAATGTAATTACTAAAAAGTTTATAAAGATTTCTAACAAATAATATAAATTAGCTCATATATCTCCTATTAATGCCAAAAAATCAATTCATCAAAATATTCTCAATACTTTTAATAACAATATTGATCCTTAACCTCTTACTCTTAATTTTTGGGAGGATTCATCAGCTATTATTTTGGGGGATCATAATTTTAATAGCAGTGTTTGCCTATAAGATATTGCCTTCTCTAAGTAAAAGAGGGGATTAACTTACACGCTTAAACCATAAGCGCAAGGTGTGAGGGACTGAAGTAATAAGATGGAGCCCAAGTCCCCTTCATGGATTTAATTCTAAAATACTCTGTTAATTAAACAATAAAATTCAAAAGAATTACAATATCAACTATTTGATCCATTTAATAACATTAGCTTCTTTATTTCTGGGAAACGCACTTTCTGGAAACTTAACAGGATACCCAAAGATTAGATGAGCCATTATCTTATAACCTTTTGGAATTCCTAGTTCAGCCATAAGCTTTCTGTTTTTATTGACAACCATATCTGCAAAGCCAATCCAGCAGGAACCAATTCCTAGGCTTCTTCCGGCCAGCATCATGTTCTCCGCAGCTAGGCTGCAGTCCTGAATGCTAAACCTGCCAGCTTTAGAACATATTAATATCAATAAAGGAGCATCATAAAAGAAAAAATCATCTTCTGTAAAAAGCCTCTTTTTTGCAGATTCAATTTCGTTTTTTACCTTTTTGTAAAAAAGTCCAGCAATCTTTCCAAATATCAATCTTTTCTTAAACCAATTTTTGATATAGTCGCTTAATTCTTCAATTTTTTTCTTATCTTCAATAACAATAAATCTCCACGGTTGGGAATTATGTGAAGAAGGGGCACACCTCCCAGCATCGATTATCTCCTTGATAACGTCGCTAGGAACTCCTTTATCTACATATTTTCTAATGCTCCTTCTACTTTTTATATTTTCAATTACCTGATTCATAGAATAAAACTTAGACAGTAGCAGTCTCTATTTCCCTAATCCTTTTCTTGATATTTTCAATAGTCTTGCTGTTATCTTGCATGTTAAGCAAAGAACCGCATTCAGGGCATTTAAAGCTGAATTCCGTAGCCTGGTCAAAGTCAAGCCTTGCGCATGCCTTGCTACAAATATAAAAATGACTTGCGCTCTCTTCTTCTTTATGCAACCTTTCTTTTAGCTTATAAATGCTGTCTTTTTTAATTTTAGAGATCAAATCTTTAACGCTCTTCCTGTTAAATGTCCAGTAGCTGATATACCAGCCTTTTGCCCTGTCTTTTTTTCTAATATATGTAGCAACATTATGGCTGTTTAGCCTGTAAAGAAGATTCCTAGTCTTCTGCATGTCATACTTTACATTATCTGCAATCTTAAACTCAGAGACATTCTTTCTATCCCTTAAGAATCGGATTATAGGCACAGCGTCATCTCCTACAACCTCGCTTATCACTTCCTGTATTTTTTTGTTTGTTAATATCATATTATTTTCACTATTTTGAATAGTAAATTTCGCTTTACCCCCAACGATGGGTAAACCATTTTTCCAGGTGTTACATAAGTAACCCTTAGAAAGAGCGTATTTCAGCCCTTATATCATTCTTTGCACTATCTTATATTTAAAGTTTTCGCCCACATTTACTTAAAAGTGACGAAAAATCTATACTGAAATACTATCATTGTATACTGGAAAATCAAATTTTGCCTAAAATTCCTGCTTTTTTTTATAACAACCTAAACAATAAGTATGAATAATCCTACCGTCATTTGTGCTTAGTCTACAATCCTCGGCTGTACCTATCTCTTTGCCGCAGCTCTCGCACTTATTCCACATAAAACCCCAACATAAAAGAATAAGCCATACATGTATATAAGCTTTTCTAGACTAGAGAACTATCTTTGCAGTCCAAACAAAAACATTCCCCCTCTTCCCTTCCTTTAACTAAATGATTTTCACAAATCCATTTACTGCATTTATCACAATAAGAATCAGTTATCCTACCACAATTATAGCATCTTCCTCCTTGCACAGCAAATCTGTGCGTTTTATCGTCCTTAATTGGATAATATTTATAATTGATGGATCTTAAATCCCTGGCTGCAGTTAATCTTGGCTTCTTCTCAAGCTTCATTTCATACAGTAATCCCTAGTTATATTTAAATTTGAATAAAAATGAAAAATTTACGCTTTTCCAAGTATCCTGAAAACCTTTGTACCGCACTTGCCGCAAACGCCCTTGATGGCCTTCATGCCATTCTTCATTATCACATCTTTCCCATCCTTGATATCCACTTGTTTCCTACATTTCATACATCTTCCTTGTGCCATTTATATACACCTCAATAAGATTTTTTATTAAAAATTCCCCTTATCTGCCATGTGTAGGCATCCAGTATATAAATTTTTGTATATTTAGCATCAAATTTTGTAATCACTAAAAAGAAAATACTAGACTATCTTCAATAATTCTTTTATGTCCTTTATGACAAAATCAGCCCCGCTTTTTAATTTGGGATTCCCGTAGCTTGCAAAACAGGTTTTAATTCCAAGGGCTTTTGCACCTTTTATGTCTCTTTGGGGCATATCCCCCACCATAAGGCATTCACTTGGTTTTATCTTCAATTTTGCCAATGCAGTCTTAAACGGAAGCTTTGATGGCTTTAGATGCATCGTGTCTTCAAAAGCAACAACAATATCGAAGAAATCAGCCAACTTCATAGAGACCAGCCTTATCCAGGCCTTAAGCTTAGGAGCATCTGTTATAATACCTAATCTTAAACCTTTGCCTCTTAATTTTAAAAGGACATACTGCGTATGTGGATAAGGCTCTAAAAAGCCGGATCTTACTCTTCTGTATGCGACAACTCCATAGGCTAGGATTTTATAGTCAACCCTTCCTAATACCTTCAATAAGAATTTTTGGAATATTTTGGGATCCTCTAATCCATGCCTATCATAAAGCTCAAACAACAATTTTATAGCCTTATTCTTATCTACATTCAATCCTGCATCAATCATGGAATCTATAGCTGCTTCACAGCTTACTCTTTTCATTCGAAGGAAATTTATCAGGGTGTTATCCAGGTCAAAAAGGACTGCCTTAATCATGCTAAAAAAAAATAGGCTCTTGTTTATATATCTTGTTAAAAACACAATCTTTAATAATAACCACTTTGAAAAGATTAATTCATGGATACAGTCGAATCATTGCAATGGCTGAAAAAAGCAGGACTATTTGACTTGGCAAGGGAGTTCTCTCCTCCTATAAAGAAGATTTTTACCCCCTGTTTGGGTGTTAAGGATGAAAAGCTTCTTGTGATAGGGGACACAGGTCTTGAAGGACACCAGGTTTCTCCAGTGTTATCCTGCGCTTATTATCTGGCAGCAGAAGAGTTGAAGCTTAATGCAAAACTTATTCTGCAGGATGTAAAGACTAGAGGTCTTGTGGCTGATTATGATGTTATTGATTCTCTCTCAAATTTGGAGCAGAAAAGCATTGTTATTGTTAATATGTCAAATAAATTCGGAGGACTGATTAATCTAGGAAAAAGTTTTAGAAATTATTGTATGAAAAGGCATCATAAATTCATATCTGCGTTAAGCTTGGGAGACCTTAAAACAGGGCAAGCAACCGAAGTTGTTAATGCCATTGATATAAACTACAAGCCAATGCAGCTGCAGCAGAAAAAAGCTCAGGACATATTGAATGATTCCCATGAACTCCATGTAACAACACAGGCGGGCACTGATTTTTATTTTAATGTGGAAGGGATTAAGGCCATATGTGCGGATGGTAACTATTCAATTGCTGGCTCTGGAGGCAATATGCCTTCAGGTGAGGTTTACATCCCTCCAAATGGCAGCAAGGTTGAGGGAACCATAGTGGTAGATGGTAGCTCACGTAACCGAAAACATACTGTCATCATTAAAGAACCAATTAAATTGGAAGTCAGGAATGGCAAGATAACGAGCATAGATGGTGGCAAAGAAGCTCTAGATCTCCAATCCACATTAGAATGGGCAAAAGAAAACAGCAAGTATCCAGGCTCTATCTATAGGATAGGTGAGCTAGGGATTGGCTTTAATCCAAAAGCAAAAATAATAGGTTCCACCTTAGTTGATGAAAAAGCTGTCGGGACTGCCCATATAGGCATCGGCTCTAACTATTGGTTTGGCGGCAAGATTTACGCTATTATACATTTAGACCAGATATTTAAGAATCCTGAAATAATGGCTGATGGAAAGAAGCTAGAATTTTAAAAATTAAGCCCAGGAGAAAAAAGTTTTGAGGGGGATTTTAACCCTGGGCAAGAGAATATCTCTTTACTTAACAGTAGTAAATACCATCTACTATATAAATCTTTCGGTTATTTACCACCTTAAAGTAGCACATATTATTTTCTCATACTTTAGCATTAAATGTGCATTTCTAGGTATAGCCATTATTTCTTGAGAATTCTTGGTTTATAGCCATTCTAAAAATATAAAAAGCCTCTTGTCAATGTGTATAGGTAAAGCAACCATTACACAAAAACAAG
>Ga0315282_10002722_pt1 | contig 32177 bp, 36 predicted proteins | sample YL17G07_20_MG_FD_203693 | JGI IMG/M metagenome (GOLD analysis project Ga0315282, IMG submission 203693) | Sediment microbial communities from Yellowstone Lake, YNP, Wyoming, USA - YL17G07_20 | ecosystem: Environmental > Aquatic > Freshwater > Lake > Sediment | place: USA: Wyoming | collected...
TATAAGATGAATGATCGACTTTTCTGTTTAACATTTCTGGTAATTTCGATTCAACGAATTCCTAACTCTCGAAAGTTAAATTATTAGAGGTTGCCTTAATTCTTAAACAAAAATATAACCGCAAGGTTCTTCATTAAGACCATTCCTGTATCATCCATGGTTATATCAACCAGCTGTAAACCCTTTAGATTAATATCAACAGTTCTATGCCAGGTATCCTCATGAACGTTTTCCAGATAATCCGGGCTTGGAAACCTTCGTGCTTTTCGGTCTATCTGGGCCCAAGTTGAATCGATTTAGTGTCGGACATAATCAACAAACTTCTAAGACCAGACCCTAGTTCTTTCCGTTATTAAATTGAATTGTCGGTAAGTGATCCGCTTCCTTAAATCGGTAATGTAAATCTCGCCAGGAATTCGGCAGGAAGGTCTATCCAACCGATCAGGAAGTCTGAACCTCGGCCAGGCTTCCTCTTTGATATATTTTCCAATCTTCTCTTGAGTTATGTTGGTCTTGATTTTGAATGCCATTGCTCACCCCCCGGCGCAAGGCACATTCCTTACCTCTAAAGGTTTAAGATTCTTTTTGCAATGACGAGCCTCTGAATATCAGACGTGCCCTCCACAATCTTCAAAACCCTAACGTCTCGATAAGCCCGCTCCACAAAGTTGTCCTTCATGTAACCGTATCCTCCCTGGATCTGCAGGGCTCTATCAGCCACCCGATTGACCATCTCTGACGCGTAAAGCTTCAACATGGCCGCCTCCTTGGTTACTTCCTGACCTTCTTCGAGTTTCCAGATCGTATCGTATAACATTAACTTCGAGGCATAGATTTCTGTCGCCATATTGGCAAGCGATAATTGAATGGCCTCAAACTCGCAGATGGGTTTTCCAAACTGGAGCCTTTTTTTAGAGTAGTCAATGGATATCTCTAACAACTTCTCCGCAATACCTATGGCTGCAATGCTGATCGTTGCGCGACCTTCGTCGAGGCACTTCATGATGAGACTGAAACCTTTACCCAGCTCTCCCAAGACATTCTTGACCGGTACAAGACAATCTTCAAATATGAGTTCTCCGACTGGCTCTCCCCGGAGTCCCATCATCTTATGAGTCACACCCACACTGAACCCAGGAGTACCTTTATCAACAAGGAAAGTCGTTATCCCGCCACCTGCACGATTTGATTCATCAGTGACCGCGACAACTAAAGCTACATCGGCAACGGGCCCGTTTGTAATGAAATGTTTTGTCCCATTCAATACGAAATATTCTCTCTCGTGTGTCGCGGTAGTTTTAATATTGGCTGCATCAGAACCTGCATCTGGTTCGGTGAGAGCAAAGGCTGCTACCTTCTTCCCTTTGGCCATGGCCGGAAGATAAGTCTTCTTCTGCTCCTCTGTCCCGGCCAGCAAGAGTGCCCGAGCCACCAATCCATTATTTATGCTAATCAAACTTCTAAATGTCAGGCCCGCCTGTACCAGTTCCTCGATGGCGAAACAGTACTCAAGCAAGCTTAAACCAGCTCCTCCATATTCCTCCGGGATGGTCATCCCAAAGAACCCAAGTGCCTTCATCTTTGCAATGACCTCTTCAGGAATATGATCGGCTTCGTCGACCATATCGGCAATGGGTTCAAGTTCTCCCTTAACAAAATCACGTACGATATTCTTAATGAGCAGACAATTGGGGGGAATATGAAGATCCACGCTCACGCCTCCTCACCCATCGCTTGATGGGCCATAAGGGCAGCGCCCAACGCCCCGACGATTTGAGGCTCTGGAGGAACAACAATCTCCATCTTGATAACGGCCTCTAATATTTTCACAAGCTGCTTGTTCTTTGCGACGCCACCGGTCATCATTACTTTCGATCTTGCCTGTATCATACCCATAAGGGACAGGGTCCGCCTGGCTATAGATTCATACAAACCGGCGATAATATCGCTCTCGGAAATTCCTTGAGCGGCCAGAGAAATTATCTCTGATTCAGCGAAAACCGTGCACATGCTGCTTACATGCGATGGATGTCGCGATTGGGCACCGAGTTCACCCATTTCAGAAAAAGAAAGTTTCAAGGCCCGGGACATCACCTCCAAAAATCTTCCCGTGCCTGCGGCGCACTTGTCGTTCATCTGAAAGGTTTCAACCTTCCCTCCCCCGTTTAGGGAAATGACCTTGCTGTCTTGCCCTCCGATATCGATGATCGTTCGAACCGCCGGAACGAGAAAGTGTCCCCCCTTAGCGTGGCAACTAATCTCGCTGAAGCTTTTATCGTGAAAATGCAACAAATTTCTACCGTACCCCGTTGTGACAACAAATTTGACGTTTTCTTGACTGAGCCCGGCCTTTTCTAACGCCTGTCTCATAGAGGCAATCGCCGACTCTTCGTTAACAAGGCCTTCTTCCACGACACTATAGCCAACGATCTGTTTCCTTTGATCGAGGATAACTGTCTTGGCCGTAACTGACCCAACATCGATGCCAATAACGACGTCTATTTTATTTTCCCTTTCTTGCTTCAATTGTTTCGATCAATGCCTGTAATCTAGTATCCATTTGAGACTCGGAAATCAAGGTTTCGTCTGTCATGTCACCTTCAAAGTAAACAGCAGGAATACCTAATTTGCGAGAGACAGCATCCATAATCTCGAGCTGAGGGCCTGCCATTGTGCGACACGTCAAATTGGCATGGAACAACAATCCATCAATGCGATACCGTTGGCAAAAATGCGTTATGTTTTCGATCAACCAATCTATGCTGCGGTTAAAATGCAGCCGTACAACCTGGATGGCGTTACCTTCTAAAGGATTTTCAAGGTCTATCATTTCAGGACATTCCCAAAAGCTGAATGTGGAATATCTGCTCCATATCACGTTCGCATTCAAGGCAGCACATTTTTGGGCCAGCTTTCCCAAAAAAGGCCATATCATAATGCCGTCCCAATACAGCCGGTATTTTTCCGGAACCACAGCGCCTTCCTTCCTCTCCATTTTTTGAATAACTTCTTCTCTGACACGGAGAGCTACGTCTCTTCCTTCTGGAAGTCCAATAAGGTAATTGATTATTGCTAGCAATGACGTCCAATCAAAGAGAGTGGCTGGTGACGGGATTGCCTGGCATGCCTCATCCATTGTGGCCATGCGCAATCCAGCGGTTTCCTTTGCCAGAGCCATTGTTCGTTTATATTTATCCCAATCAAAGCGACGGTGTGTGATATCCTGAAGAAAAGAGATAAATTCACGAAGTTGTCTCGTCACCTCGGCTACTGCATCCTTTTCATCAGCCTCATCCCAAACGTAAGGGCAATGGACAACGAAAAGTGGAACGTTGTAAATGCGACGTTCCGCGTCCCCCCAGTTAAACGTCATACTACAGGAAGACTCAGTAACAATTATAAAATCGGGTTTGGGCATACTGTACATATGGTCAGCTCCAGCAATTCCAGCTTCAGCAGAAAAGGCACACCCCACGTTAGCCCGAACATAAGAACAAACTTCCCTCAGCAGCCCTTTTTCTTCCGCTACCTGATGTAACCTTCCGACTACACCTCGGGCAGCGGAAGTGGCGGCATACGACGGAAGGAACATATAGTGAACATCATGGGCTCTTAAGATCACATGCGGTAATGGATATCCCATAATTCGGCAGGTCGTCTTTCCCTCTTCACCTGCTCTCTTATATCTCATATAAAACTCATTAATTTCCTTACCTAAATCGGCCAAACACTTAAGGCGATTCGCTTTTCCCATCTGAATACCCCTTTCTTCGACTAACCTCTAAGAATCTCTATGAAGGCCTGAATCCGAGTTCTGATCCCTTCTAAGGAAACCATTTCATGCTCAACCTGAATAAGAATGTGAGGGATTCCCGCACTTTCCAGTCTTGCTTTCATATAAGGGTAATAGATCATATGTGGCTCACAGTTTTTTGCCAGGATCATGATAATTCCTTTTGCTTTTTGTTCTTTAAAGCTCTGAATAAGGAATTCTGCCCAATCCCTTTTAATGTCGACCCGAGTAGGACATGGAATCTTTAAATTAAGGTAACGGCGGGCAAAAGCCTCCATAGGGGGAGTATTCGTATCTACGTCGCTGGCATAATATCGAAAGCCTGTGTACAGATCATCTCCAACCACCACGCCACCCATGGTTTCGATCAAATCCAAGATTCCATCCTTAACCTCATGGCAAAGATGACCGGATAAAATAAGCCTTGTATCACTCGCTACCTTTGGTTGAAGTCTCTCCAATTCGGCGATCAACTGGGAAAGAAATTTATTATTTTCTTCTACCGGTGTCACCATGCTAGAGATAACCAATGCTGACATTTCCTTAGGCGATAGAATCCCTGGCTTCACTTTCCTTAATTCATATATTTGTCTAAGCAAGGCTCGATTTTTATTATAAAGACGTATGCTTGCTTCAATATTCTGGTCGCCTATTCTATTACCAGAAAGTTCTTCCAGCTTTGAAACACATTTTCCGAGCCTCCCGGTGATGAAGTCCAACCATCTCTCTTCGTTAGCCTCTAACGGCCATTGCATATGAATGACAGGGAATCGGCGAAATCGTCTTAAAGGGTCAGCAACATGTCTCATCTCGAAGCACATGTCAGACAGGATCAAACCATCTATAAAATCTAATTTCCCCTTGGCAGCCAAATCGACAATACCACGGGTAAGACCACAGAAGAAGTGGTGGTAATGGCTGAACCCCAATGTTATCGGTTCCTTACTTGCCTGTAGAATTACAGGCACACAATTAGCTGCATGTACTATCTCCTGGGGGAAAAACATAGGAGTAATACCAATAACTTTCGACCCATTCGATTTTTCTTCTTTAGCTCTTTTATAAGGGTCTTCAAAAACAAAACCTATTTTTTCCAGCAGATTGCTCATTTATGCAGCTCCTTTTTTGGAAGGATTTTAATTAACCGATTGGTTAAAATTAGTTAATTGGGTGGTTAATTACCACTTGCTTCCGTTCTTGTCAAGCATAATTTTTAGCGCATCGTCAGTGGGATAAAAAGCTTTTGATTTTCAGCTGGTTAAATCTTATTCAATCAAAAAATTAGTCTCGTGAGAAGGACGGAAAATGAATACCAAGGCACCGTTTGGATTTACAAACCCCCAAAAACCCTTTAAAATAATTGCCATCATAGGGATGGACAGGAGTTCCACCGCATAATGAGGAAGCGTGAATTAACAGGAGATTTGTACATGGCTTCAAAAACCTATTTTACGAATCCAGAACTCAATTTATTTTCAAACACTCAGATCACTGAACAGATTCGACTTATTCAGCAAACCCGGTTATATCCTCAGCTCCGCTATTGCTATGAGCACTCTTCTTTCTATCGCAGAAAATTCGATGAAGCGGGTGCCAAACCTGAGGACATACAAACCTTGGACGATCTAAGGACTCTGCCAATTTTCATGACCAAAGAAGTCGAGAGGGAAAATGTGCATGGATCATTGACGGAAAATGGCCACCCTTTTGGAACGCATCTCTGTGCTTCTCTAGATGAGCTCTATCTGACAGGAACAACGTCCGGCACTACAGGGATTCCCACATTTACATATACATTTACGAAGAGTGATATCGAGCTGATCGGAAAGGGTTTGGGACATCGCTTTACCTATAACGGTGTTGGGAAAGGAGACCGGATTCTTTTCGTTTTCTCTTTGGGCATTTATGCAACAACCATGACGCTTTGGGGAATTCGTGGCCTCGGGGCTCTTCCCATCGACATCGATGTACACGCAGGATCAGAATTGATAATCCGTTTCGCGGATCTAACAAAACCTAAGTACATGGCCACCACCCCGTCTTTGGCCGAATATCTTATCCACAAGGCCCCAGCAATTATCGGGAAGGAAGTAACAGATCTGGGGTTTAAAGGGCTCATGCTTACTGGTGAGATAGGAGTTAGTATTCCGGAAGTGAAGAGAAAACTGGAAACGGCATATGGTTGCCGGGTGTATGATTACTGGGCACCGGCAGGTCATGCCATCGCGATTACATGTGATTCTGAAGAGTACCATGGTATGCATGGTATATCTCCAGATCTTTGCACTAGCTTTGATGACCTTATCGATCCAGAAACGAAGAAACCTGTTCCTATCGCAGACGGAGCTATCGGAGAAATGGTTATCACTTCTCTAAAACGGGAAGCTGTACCTCTGATAAGATATGCTTACGGAGATATTGTTCAAATTTATACAAAACCATGCCCAAATTGCGGTTTCCCTGGAAAACGAATCAGAATGATTGGCCGATCTGATGACATGTTAATCGTCAAAGGAGTTAATATTTACCCTTCAGCCATAAAGCAGGTAATTTCCTCTTTTGTACCGAAGGTAACGGGAGAAATGAGAATTGTTCTTGACCAACCACCTCCTCGGGTGGTACCACCCCTAGAACTGAAGCTTGAGCATGGGGAGGAAATTCGTGAACCAGAACTTGAGGGTTTGGCCGACGAAATAGGTCAGGCGCTGCATGATCGCTGTAAGGTTCGCCCTAAAATTGCGTGGGTGAATCCTGGAACTCTTGAAAAATCGTCAACGAAAACCCCGATTTTTGAAAAAATATATGAAAAGGAATAATGACAATCGATCTCTTTCAACCCACTAAAGACACATATGACCCTTGGTATGGCCGGGCGTTTCTACGCACTCGAACAGATAATCCCCGATCTTTATTCTGTCGCCTTCTTTCATAAAGTGGAAGGGCAGATCACGCTTTAGTCCGTACTTAAAGCCCGGGTGGCTATGGAGGGCGGCCTGCAGCTCGTCCTCAGGGAAACCGTTCATACGCGCAAAGTCGACAAAATCATCCCACCGATTCAAAGATTTAATGCGCTCAGCTTCCGGCTGATTAAAGTATATCGTCGAGGTCTCTGTAGCGAGCAGGGAGAGGAGGCCAAGATGATCCGCATGTAAATGGGTAATAAAAAAGTCCGTTTTCTTTAAATCCACTCCAAGTGCACACTAGGCCAGCCTGCAGGCATCGGTTTATAGCAAATATCAAATGCTATGTCAACCTTAACCACACACATGACATGTTATTTGAATCCAGAAATGGAAAATGCTACCGATATCGCGAGTCAACCCTGGCCCCTCTTTCTTTTAAACGGAGCAATAGACTCCAGTATGCACGCTTGGGTCTTTTGGTCGCCGGAGGAGTGCGCAAACTGCGAAATCATGATCAAAAATTGCTTCATTTGGAGGCGTTTAAAATCCCCCCTTCAGAAAATATTTATTTAATTTTAAGCACTTACAAATAAACAGATTGTTGGCATTAAAGTTGCTGTTCATTGATCGAAGTCGGTCCTTCGGGGGTATGAGCATGGAGAATGGTGAATATTATACGGTTGTGGAGACAAACGAGGACCCTAACCGTCCACTATTGATACTGGGGTATATACTTGATGGGAAAAAAGTGGAGATGTATAAGAGCCTGGGCGCATACATTGTCGTCAATACGAAAACGGAAAAGTACCTCACTTGCTTAGGTTACGAACATGCTCATTACGTCTTTAACGAGTGCGTAAGGACGCTGGCACCTGAAGGAAAGGCGTAGCGAAGTCTCCTTTCTTTTCTCTTTGTATCTTCGGGAGAAGTCACTCTCATTTTCTCTATCCCTGATTCCAATCTTTCTCGATATTTCCTTTATCCCAGTCAGATCCCATTCCGAGATATAAAATGCCAAAGAATGACGATGGAGCGAGAGAGAACCGGGAGACGCGGAGATTGAGGAACCAACGGACTGCGAGTTTATGGTTGGGAAATTCGGATGATTCGTTGATGTGTGCGGAGAAATTAGTTATGAATGATGATGCATGCCATGACTGCCGAGGATTCTGGAATTAAGAGATTTGTTTTGCTGATTACAACGGCAGCTGCTTTCCTCTCGCCCTTTGGAATATCCTCTGTCAACATTGCGCTTCCCTCGATCGGGCGAGAATTTCTGATGGATGCCATTTTGCTGAGTTGGGTGACGACCTCCTACCTCTTGACCTCCGCCATGTTCCTCGTCCCTTTTGGAAAGATCGCCGATATCCATGGAAGAAAAAGAATCTTCACCTACGGCATTCTGTTATTCACCCTTTCCTCCCTTGGCTCCGCCCTTTCAACCTCTGCCGCGATGTTGATCGGCTTTCGAATCTTGCAAGGAATCGGGGCGGCAGCCACTTATTGTGTCGGGGCGGCCATCCTCACCTCGGTCTTTCCCTCCCGGGAGCTGGGTAAGGTGTTCGGAATAAATTTGGCTGCGGTCTATATCGGGCATTCCGTGGGGCCATTTTTAGGCGGATTTCTGACGCATCATCTCGGTTGGAGAACCATTTTTCTCGTCAACGTGCTCCTGGGGTTCATCATCATTTTTTCGATTTTCTGGAAATTGAGAGGGGAATGGCATGATGCAAGGGAGGAGAAGTTCGATCTTACTGGCTCCATCATATACAGCATCGCCCTTTTGCTCATCATGTATGGTTTTTCTCAATTGTCGACGATCCGGGGTGCGTGGTTCATTCTGCCCGGTGTCTTGGGCATTTTCGCCTTCGTCAAGTGGGAGACGAAGATTGAAAGCCCTGTCCTGGAAATAAACCTCTTTAGAAACAATAGAGTTTTTGCTTTCTCCAACCTGGCGGCATTGATCAATTATAGCGCCACCTTTGCGGTCACTTTTCTATTAAGCCTTTACTTGCAGTATATCAAAGCCCTCACTCCTGAAACCGCAGGCTTGATTCTATTACCCCAACCCCTGATGCAGGCTTTTTTCTCACCCTTTGCCGGCAGGCTTTCGGATAGGATTGAACCACGAATCGTCGCTTCGATCGGGATGGCGTTGACGGCATTGGGACTTTTTCTCTTCATCTTCTTGAATGAAAACACAAGTACACCCTTTATCGTGGCAACATTAATTCTCCTTGGGTTTGGGTTTGCACTTTTCTCGTCTCCCAACACGAATGCCGTGATGAGCTCTGTTGAGAATAGGTTTTACGGAGTCGCCTCAGGGACGATCGGAACAATGAGAATGATGGGAATGGTATTGAGCATGGGCATGACGATTCTGATATTTTCTGTATACATCGGAAAGGTCCGAATTACACCTGAATATCATCCTGCTTTTTTGAGATGTACAAGAATAGCATTTACCTTCTTTACCGTTCTCTGTCTGGGGGGTACCCTTGCCTCGCTTTCAAGGGGTAGGGTTCGGTGAAGTATCCTGATTACCTGACTTCATACAGGAGGTAGAACGGGTGGAACCATATCGGGGAGAGAATGAGCGCCGCATTCGTAGTCGTACAAATTGACCCGTCTGTCGCGGAGCCGACATCCACGGTCCAGCAGTTATTGGCCAATCCGACTCCGATGTGGTGGTGTGGCTCAATGAGAATTTTACGGTGCGATTCGCTCGATACCAGCGCAGCCAGCAGCTCCGACGGTGTCGAGAGCCCGCAACCGATCATCTCCCCTCCTGAACCGCTGACATATCCCTGGGCACGAGCACGAGCGTTAAATTGTGAGCCGTTGGAACCACGATGGCTACAAAAATTGTGTGCTGACATATCCTCGGAATGTAACTGAGCCGCCGCTTCCAGGCGCGGATCGGGAGCCAACGGAGATAGGCCCTGGCTGACCCTCCAGTTGTTTATCAAGGTGACCACCTCAGAAGCCGGCTTCTTCGATCCGGGAAAACAATTCGCCAACTCCTGGGCAAAGGCTTCCCGTGGCACATAAAGGTTAGCCAGAATTATGGAGGAGCCGAAAAGAAATAGTAACGTAACTCTGATTAGTCTAACGCAGTTTGAAAATCTGGCCACACGAACCTCTTCACCTATTCTTCCTAAACTATTTCAAGATTCGTGCAATTTCCTTGCCATATAAACCATTTCTCACCCAGCATGTAACCGGTTGACATTTAAAGGTTAATTTTAAATCTTAAGAACATTTCATGGTTCAGTGGGTCAGAAATTGTTATCCCGATGCAAAAATGTCATAACCCGAAACAGCCTTTTTCAAATTCTTCGCTCTACTCCTAAAACCTCTTTCTGAAGATGGCAAAAAAGTATTCTTTAAACTTGTCTGAGAAAGGTCTTCTGTGCCAGGTCTCCTGATCTATTCTCGCAGAGTTTTTTAGGTCTTCCTCAAAGATGCCGGCCATTTTTGAACCAAAAAATTGATCGAGAATTCCAATATTCCCTTCGTCATTGTAGATGAGAGATTGGTAATCGAGATTGGTCGAACCGATGATGTTCCAGCATTCGTCAAACAGATAAGTCTTGGCGTGAAGCATGTCTCCCAGGTAAGCATAGATTTCGATGCCGGCTTTCAGAAGTCTTGAAAAAAAGGCTCTTCCTGCATAAGATGCGGCGGGGACATCGCTCTTGCCCGGCACAAGAAGTCTCACCTTCACGCCGCGCATGACCGCTGCTTCGAGCCTCTCGACCAGCCTGCGGCTGGGGATGAAATAAGCGGTGGTCAACAGGATCCTGTTTTGCGCATGGTCGATGCTGTAGCGAAGAAGGTTCCTCATTCTCTTTCTGCCCTTAACGGAATAGACGAAAATGGGGAGCGCCGGAACGCTGTCTCCCGTTATTTTGTCCGGTGCCTCTCCGCCGGTTTCTCGAAAAAGAATCTTTTCCCCACCCCACGTCGTCCAGCTTTTCTTGAACGTATCAAAAAGTTCGTTTACGATGGGACCCTCTAACAGAATCCCCGTGTCACGCCAACCCCGGCTTCGCCGCCGGAGGTGAAATCCGCTGTATTCATTCGCAATGTTGAGCCCCCCCGTAAAAGCCCTCTTTGCATCGATCACGATGAGCTTCCTGTGATCTCGATGAACATAGTTAAACGGCGCCGTCCATTTAAACGGATGGGAAGCCCTGATTTCAATACCCGCCTTCCTCATGTCTTTCCAGAAACTGCGCGGCGTTCCTAACGAGCCAAAATGGTCATACAGAATGTAGACCTTCACTCCTTCTCGGCTCTTCTGTTTTAGCAGCTGGGACAAGCCTGCTCCAGTCTCGTCATTCCTGAATATATAGAATTGAAGGCAGACGAATTTCTCAGCTCTACCGACCGCGTCGAAGATGGTTCGGAAGGATTCTTTTCCCTTCAATAGCAATTGAACGTGGGTGGCGGAAGAGAATCTATGTTTAAAGATTCTTTCAATCGGTTCAATAAAAAATCCTCTTTCCATACAAATGCCCTTTACCTTAGATTTTATACGAAGTCGGGAAAGTTGGAAAGGGGTATGAAAGATAGGTAATTTTTGTCCACTTTCTGGAATTTTGTTCAAACATACTTTCTCCATGGTGAGAAAAAGCCTTTGAAATCTGAAGGTAATAATTTATCGGGCTCATGGCACATAAAATGCAAAGAAATCCCTCGGAATAGTCTCACAACAACAAAGTCCTGGAGGCGGGAATGGTCGTTTGCCCTCAATGTAGTGTAAAGCATGATGAGGGGAAGGAATTTTGTACAGAATGTGGAAGCTTTCTTTTGTCCGTAGAAGATCCCGTGCCCGAAGAGGAGAAACTAAAAATGAAATGCTTCTGTCCCAGATGCCAGGTCGTTTATAAAAAAGCGAACTACTGCCCGACATGCGGCTCCTTACTCAGGCAGCGAACGGCCTCCCAAGAAACCGGTCTGCCATTAGAAAAAAAATCGGTCAAAAGATGCTCAAAAGAATGGCTGAGGCTATTGGAAGAAGAGAAGGAATTGGAATCTTGCATGAGCAACCTGGAGGCACAGCGGGATAGAATCTCCGGCGATGTCCTCGATTCATTATTCCTCCGGTATAAGGATCGGCTGGAATCCCTTTCGCCCCTGCATCATGAGATTGAAACCGAGCTTGAATCCATCAGAAAAAGGGCATCGGAAGAAATCGATCATCTCGAAAAAGAGTTGAAACCCATTCAAGAAAGGCTTGAGGAGTTTCGATCTCTTAATAAGTCAGGCGCAGTGACAAAGCCCGATTTTCTTCGGGAGAAAAGGGAATTGAAAAAGGAGATAAAATTGAGAGAGAAAGGTTTAAAAAAATATCGGCAAATCCTTTCTCTCCTGCCCGGTTACATGGGAGGAAGCATCACATCTCCCAGATCAACAGCAGACCTCTTACGTCCCTTACCCGTGCTCACAGCAAGTGCCGTGATTATTCTGATGGCCGCTGCAGGGTACCTTCTCTGGCCGCAACGCCCGCAGTCTAACAAACCGGCCCTGAAAGAAACCGTCGCCTCCCCCGCGACTTCGCCCCTCCCGAATAGTCCCCCTGCGATGAAAGAGCCAGAATTCGAAAAGATAGGTTCCCTCTTTGAGAATATTAGACAGGCGAATCTTCAGAAGGACATCGATCTCTTTATGTCCTGTTTCTCCCGCGATTTTAACGGCATGGAAGGAAAGCGGCGGGATACACTCAGAATGTGGGAAAATTATAACTATCTCAATCTTTCTTATCACTTAAAAAAGCAGACGGTCTCGGGTGACACTGCCAGCGTCACATTGGAGTGGCTCGTCAGAACCTCTCAAAGGACCGGCGGACAGCCGCAGGACGGCAGAACCCTTCTGGACGTTACGTTAAAGCGGGAAGACGGCCTTTGGAAGATAAGAGAGATCAAACCCGTGGGTTAAACCTAAAGTATCCGGAGAGGCAAGTATGTTTTGTACAAATTGCGGTGCTGCCAATAAGGACAGTGCAAGGTTCTGTATCAACTGTGCCCAATCGCTCAGCGATGTAGAGATCATGCAAAGACTTTCGCGACTGAGGGCGAGGAGGGTCGACTCACTCCAGGGTCTCTTTGACTTTTCATTCCGTCGGTTTGTCAGTCCGAAAATGCTGACATTTCTCTACGCCTTGTCCATTCTTTCTGCCGGCCTCATGGCCCTCTTTTTTATCATCGTCGGGTTTAAAACCTCAATCTGGTTCGGAATTTTTGCGCTCCTCATCGGGTCTCCCCTGATAGTCCTTTTAACGGTAGTTTCCAGTAGGGTCCTCCTGGAAACGATTCTCATCATTTTCCGGATTGCCGATCATACGGCTAATATCGGTGTTACCAACATAGGCTTGCCAACCACAGAGGAGAGACCGGAATCAAGAGATAGCATCCAATGGAATATATGATTGACCCGTTCGGTGGCGCCAAACTCCTCCCTTAAAGGCGAGGGAAGCGTCGCTCAGGGTCAACCCTGAGCGTTCGACCGAGCTCACGCCGAAGTCAAGTCCCAGCTTTAGCCTGGGGAGTCGAAGGGCTGACTTCCATGATCGATCGGCAGAATTTTTCAAGCCTATTGCGGCATAGATGGGGTGTCCGCCTGCTGTCGCTTAGAAAAAAAGTAAATGGAAGGTCAAAAATCCTCACTACTTCCCTCTCTAAAATGCTCTTCGTTTTAGAAAAGCATATAAATTTTAATGGGTTACCACCATTCTTACCCTATGGCATTGAAATTGCTTCGTATTTTGTGTCATGCGAGAAAAGTCAATCATTCTGATAGCCGTCTTGCTTCTCTTCAGCATTCCTGCATTTAGCCAAGAACGTAGCCTCTACTCAAAAATAGGGATTCAATCTCTCAGGGATAATATCAAAACCCCTGATTTTTGCCTCGAGGGGTTGAATGTCAAAAAGGTTCAGTTAAGCGCTCTTAAAGGCAATGTAATTTTCCTCAATTTCTGGGCGACCTGGTGCGGCCCCTGTAAGGACGAGATGCCTTCCATGGATTCGCTCTACCAGAGTTACAGGGAAAGAGATTTTGTCCTTTTAGCCATTTCTGTTGACGATGGAAGTCCCGATCCCGCAAGAAAATTTATTCAAAAACATCGTTATCGCTTTCCTGTCTTGCTTGACCCGGCGGGCAAAACGCTCGACCTTTTTGAAATTAACAGGATTCCTGCGACAATTATCATTGATAAGAAGGGAAGGATGGTAGGAAGGGTAATCGGCCCAAGGGATTGGAGTAAACCGGAGGTCTTCTCACTTATCGATCAAATGCTTGATGACAGGCCGACCAGAGCTTTATCCTCAAAAGACTGAAACCGAACACTTCGTCTGGGTTATGCGGTTTTGAATTTTGAGCTTTGAGTTTGCTCGCCCTGTTAAGTACGGGATGATTTATTTCTGGATCGATTTTCGTGACTCCTCCAGAAAAGTGAGATCATCAATTTCGTGGAGAGCTGCTTAACAGGGTAAAAGTTTAGGGCTTCGAGTTTAGGATTTGACTATTCGGCGCAAAATCCTTCCGAAAGAGACTAATAACTAAAGTACGCCGTGGGATCAATAATCCCGGCCTCCCCGAATCCTTTTTTTCTGAGAAGGCAGCTATCACACTGTCCGCAGGCTTTCCCTTCCGGTGACGGGTCATAGCAACTATGGGTGAGACGATAATCAACGCCGAGTTCAAAACCCTTGCGAATAATCTCCGCCTTGGTCATGCGAATCAGGGGCGTTCTGATGTTGATTTTCATTTTACCTTCTACTGCAACTTTAATGGCGAGGTTGGCCATGTTCTCAAAAGCCCCGATATATTCGGGACGACAATCCGGGTAGCCCGAATAGTCGACTGCATTCACACCGATGAAGATATCCGAAGCTCCGACCACCTCAGCCCATGCCAGGGCACAGGAAAGGAAAATGGTATTGCGTGCCGGCACGTAGGTCGCAGGGATCTGCCTCCGCATTTCTGCTTCATCCCGTCCTTTCGGCACATCGATATGGTCCGTCAATGCCGAACCACCTATCTTTCCCAGGTCTACATCGATCACCATATGCTTCTTTGCACCCAGGGCTTCTGCAACCCTTCGGGCGCATTCGAGCTCGACAACATGGCGCTGGCCATACCGGAAGCTCAGGCTGTATATCTCGTAGCCCTCCTGCACGGCGATTGCCATTGCGGTTGTGGAATCAATCCCGCCGCTCGACAGAACAATAGCTTTTTTCTTCATGGCTTCATCAGTTCTCAAGTTCCAGAATCCTATCAGCTCTGAGCTGTTTTATTACCCTTTATTTTTTCTCCGATGACTACTCACTGAACAGCAGTGGATTAAACTTAGTCTCATAATCAAATACGTCTTTCCCTTCTTTCCTCTTGAGAAAATTGACCACCGCGTAAGTGAGGGGGGTAACCGCCGCCTCATAGGCCGACTTTGCAAGCCACTGGGTTAAAATGGCTAATAACAGTGCTACCATGGGTATGGTCCCCGCAAACGCAAGGATCATGAACACCAAGGAATCCAGTCCTTCTCCCACGAGCGTTGAGCCGATGGTACGAGTCCACAGCCAACGTCCCTTCGTAGCAATTTTCATTTTCGCCAGGACAAATGAGTTAGCAAATTCTCCCAAAAGGTAGGCGAGAAAGGAGGCTGCGAGTAGCCGGGGAGTATAACCCAGGATACGCTCATAGGCTTTCTGCCCATCCCAAAACGAAGCGGGAGGAAGCAGTTGTCCAATCCATATGGCAACGACAACAATAAAGTTGCAGAAGAAACCCAGCCAGATCACCCGTCTTGCCTGCCGGTAACCGTAAACCTCGGTCAGGACATCGCCAAAAATATAACTGACAGGAAAGATGATCGTGCCGGCAGGTAACACGAACCCGGATATCTCCACCAGTTTTACGCCGATGATGTTTGCCGTGACCAAACTGGTGACGAAAATCGCGACAATGAATACAAACCATGTTGAATAGTAAGTCTTTTTATCCATGCTGGGATACTTTATTCCCGATGAGTCATCACCCGGTCTGTATCTTGATCCTTCTAACGATATACTACACTGGAACGATCAACCGGAACTCTTTCGTTTCTCAGCGCCACAGGCTTTCGCAAATTCCTCTAAACCCTCGTAAGCCGGAAATCCTACAATCACCCGGTCGTGGATAAGAAAAGTCGGGACTGCGGTGATTCCCAGGGCATGAGAACGCGACCAGTCGGAATCGACGACTTCCTTAAAGATCCTCGATACAAGAACCGATCTGGCCTCTTCTTCTGGAAGGCCTATCGATTTTGCGAGAGCCACCAGTACGTCCGCCTTGCCGATATTTTTCCCGTCAGCAAAATAAGCCCGAAACACGGCTTCGTGAAAGGGATCACCTCTTCCCTTCGATTCTGCCCATTTAGCCAATTCCTGAGCCAGGCGGCTGTTATAGGTCTTTTTCCTCTTCCCGAGAGGCAGGCCCAATTCTTCAGCCACCTGCTTTAAGCGTAACATCACCTTCTCAACATCTATGGATCGCCCGGCAAAGAGTTCCTCAAGGGTAAGTCCCTCTTCCGGCGTTTCCGGATGGAGAGGAAAAGCGATCCATCGAACCTCGATCTCATAATTCTTTCGGATTTGCTCAATACGCACGGTACCGAAATAGCACCAGGGTCAAACGTAATCGGAGAAGACTTCAAGAACCATCGGATCACTCATAAGTTTCTCCTAACTCGAACTTTCCAGTAGTATAATCTTTCGTTTTGACTTTCTCCACTCCGTTCTAATGCAAATGCCCGACGCCTCCTCGGGAAAAAAGGGATAGGTCCCTATTTTTCGTGCACGAGCCTGAGGAGCTTGACCAGCATTTCATCTCTCCAGCTTTTGATTTCCTCCAAAGTCTTTGTGCGAATGACTTCCATCTCTTGAACACCGCTGACCACCTTCTTCGCTGCCGAAGGAGGGATGGAGGTCCAGGTTTCCATTGTCTCCCATCGATTACGGTACGATTGAGAAAAATTCTCGATAAACCGCTCAACACCGTCCCCGGCTAAATGGATGCGTAAGAAGGGGCCGATGATTGGATCGCGCAGGCCAATGCCCATGCAGAAAGCCTTATCCACATCTTCAGCGCTCGCAACCCCCTTGTCAACAAGATCGATCGCCTCACGCAACAAGGCTGCCTGCAACCGGTTGATGATGTAGCCGGGAACTTCCCGCTTCAGCAGGACCGGGGTTTTACCCAGTCTCTTCATAAAATCGTAGGCGGTCATCGCAGTCTCAGGTTCAGTTCGCTCGCCTCCGACGATCTCAACGAGAGGCAGAAGGTAGACCGGGAGAGCGGGGTGGACCAAGACGCAGCGTTGCGGCTTCAGCGTGGCCTTTTGAATTTCTGTCATCAATAATCCCGAAGAGGAACTGGCTAAAATGGCATGGTCCGGGGCTGCAATATCCATTTCTCTAAAGACCTGCTTTTTAAAATCATAGTTATCCGGAACGGATTCCTGCACGTAGTCCACATCCCGCACCGCTTCACCAATCAGCGTGCTCATCTTTATCCTTTTCAGCGCGGCCTTTGCTTCACCCTGTTTCAAAAAGCTGTTTGCTTCGAGAAACATGAGGTTTGACCTCACTCTTGCAACAGACTTCTCCAGGATTGTTTCAGAAACATCTTGAAGAACTACCTCTAAGCCATTCGAAGAAAATAGTGTTGCCCAACCCTGACCGATGAGACCAGCTCCGACACAAGTAACTTTGCGAATTTCCATTGGCGTTTCACTCTCCTATCGCCTGCTCTGAGGCTTCATCTTATTATACGCTTCTAACTTCCCGCAACTCAAATTCTTAGTTCTTCCATCCCTATGATCCATCGCTACAATGTAATACCCATCCACCCCCGGGTGATAATAATTCTTGATCAACTTCTTCAGGATGAACCCGCATTTCAGGAAAAAGTTAAGCGTTTCCTTTCGGGTAACGGCTGTAAGTTTTCCACCCATCTCCCCGACTTGTTCAAGAACCGCCCGTCCGACTCCCCTCCCCTGGTATTCGGGCAGGATACTGAAGTCAATGATTGACCTGGTGCCCTTTCGCCGATCCTCGAGGATGACATCTCCGGCATATTTCGCATCGACTTCGATCTGATAGACCGCACACGTGCTCAGCGCCGTCTCCCAGGTATCTCTGTCCCAGATCAGGTAGGAATCGTGATAAATCTTGAACTGGTGAAGATAATAAAAATCGGTGTCTGGATCGAGGTCTTCCCGTAATGTTATTTCCATCTTACCGTAGTTTGCACCAACCCCGGTGAGTCATTGTTAGAAATGCAAGGACGAAGCAATCTCAAAGCGAGATTGCCACGCCCTTCCTGCCTACCGGCAGGCAGGCGGGCTCGCAACGACAACTCTTGGCGATTCCCCGGGCAAACTATTCCATGTTCTCAGTAATATAACGGCATTGTAATAAATTCAAGATAAAGATTTCCCCTCTCCGCCAGCTTCGTTCTTTTGCAGAAGGTTTTGAGAAAAGTAATCGACAGCGTGGGCCTGATGAAGCCTCGGAGGGGATTTACTCCGGTCATGGATAAGAAGCAATCGGGGACGGGCAAACTCTTCGCTACTTGTTGCTAATCAGAAGAACTTGATTTATACTTTCACAGTTTTTATCAAAACCTCATTGAAGGAGGAAGTGGACTTATGAAAGGCATTAAATTATTGGTATTCGTATTTGTGGTGCTGGCCCTGGGGATGTCTTTCGCGGGTTGTTCGAAACCACCGGAAGCCGAAAAAGAGGCCGCCAAGAAAGCCATGGATGCCGCCATCTCGGCTGGGGCAGATCAATATGCCCCGACCGATCTAGAACCCGCCAAAAAGCTATGGGACACTGCAGAAAACCAGATGAAGGAGAAGAAGTATAAGGAAGCAAAACAGAGTTACATCGATGCCAAGGCTGCTTTTGAAAAGGCCGCGGCCGCCGTGGAGAAAGGAAAGAAGGCCGCCGTAGATCAAGCGAATGCGGCACTGAACGCACTTCAAGAAGAATGGAAAAAAGTGAACGGTCTTGCCAGAAAAATGGAGAAGAAACTGAAAGAGAGAAAGAAAGCTTGGGAGACCGATGCCAAAACGATCAATGAAGGCTTGGTGAAGGCCAAAGAGACGATTGCCACCGCCCCTGCAGAGGCGAAAGCCAAATTAGATGAGCTGCAAGCCCTGGCCGATAAATGGGAGGCCACATTCAAGGAAATGGCTGCAACTCCGAAAAAACACAAGACAACCAAGAAGAAAAAATAACGAAGCGCCACTAGATACGGGACGATCCCTCTGGGGCTCCCGGATTATCCCCATTTGGTTCAACCGTAATCCGGAATCATCCAATCAGGCCGAGTGGCTGCCCAACTTTTCAAAGTCTTCGGCAGCCACTCCTCAAGACCTTTTGCCAGGTAAAATCGCGGAAAAAGTAGCTCATCTTGAGGGGGAATGATACCTTCCTCGACCGCCTTCTTCGCCAGAGAGGTATGGGGATAGATACGAACGCCTGCGGTAACTTTCAAGCTATCCAATTTGAGGGAATCGGCAAAGAGTAGGCTTTCTTCAACGGACTCCCTTGTATCACCCGGACTTCCCAGTAATAAGAATCCCATTCGCCTTATCCCATATTCGGACAACATCTCCGAGATTTGTCGAACTCCCTCAGGGGTAAACCTTTTATTCATACTCTTCAGAATTCGTTCGGACCCGCTCTCAAATCCAATGCTCACTTGCTCGCAGCCGGCTCTGGCAAGATACGCTATGAGCTCTTCATCCACACCCTTTGGATACAGGATACTCCACCATCTTATATTCAGGCCTTGGTCGATGAGCCTGCGGCAGATCTCCTTGGCATAGGAGGTCGGAAGGTTGAAAGTATTATCGACAAAGTAGAACTGATGAACGCCCGCTTTTCGCCACTGTGCAATCCACTCGACGACGATCTCCGGAGAACGTCTTCGCAACACTCGACCTTCAATCTTACCGGTGCTACAATAACTGCAATCCAAAGGACATCCACGTCTTGTCTGAACCGGCATCCAGAGTTCGTCTTTTCGGGATAGCAAGGGCAAAAGGTCGGCCTGGGGGAGAGGCAGCAGGTCTAAGTCTTTCACAAACATTCTTCCACGCTGAAGTCCATGACCGCGCAGATAAAGACCCGGTACTCCTGAAAAACCCGCACCCCGCTCCATTCGCTCCATCAAGTCTGAAAAAGTTGCTTCTCCCTCACCTTGAATTCCCATATCTGCACCCAAAAAGTCCAGGCTGCTTTCCGGGAATATGCTGTACCCCGCCCCACCCAGAACGATTGTGGCGTCAGAAAGATTCCGACAGCCCGCCACGACATCTTTAACTGGATCCAACAAGAATCTCGGATTTTCCATATTCTGGTCATCGATGTTCCTTATCGATATACCGATGAGATCGGGACGAAATCCTTCGATCGCTTCTTTGAGAACCGATGGGGCATCCCTTTCTGCCATCAAATCCACCATCGTCACATCGTGCCTTGCCTTTCGGGTGGCAGCGGCCACACACGCCAGGCCAAGAGGCAAGGTGGGCATATTTATCTTTTCCGTGTTAGCAGAAAGGAGAAGAACTTTCATCGGCTTCGCCCTGAATCCTTTCTTTGGGTCGAACACCCCTATTTTGCTATTTCAAAAGTTCCTCGTATATTGTAAGATTAAATCGAGTACGTTACAAAATACCTTGCATCTGACGGGAGATCAATGGGACTTCTTAAGCTTCTGACGAGGGATCCATTAGCATTTGCCTTTGTTGCCATTCCTCTTCTTTTTTCCGTCATCATCCACGAGGTGGCCCACGGCTGGGTCGCTTACAGGATGGGGGATCCAACCGCCAAATGGTCTGGCCGCCTCACCTTTAACCCGCTCAAACATCTCGACCCCATTGGGACTCTCATGCTTTTTCTTGCTGGTTTTGGATGGGCGAGGCCGGTTCCCGTCAACTTTAACAACATCTCCGACAGGCGAAAGGGACTTATCTTCGTCTCCTCAGCAGGAATCCTCGCAAACATTCTCTTCGCCTTCTTCGCTCTGCTGTTTATTCGGCTGTTTTCTGAATCTTCCTCGGGGACTGCTTTCATCCTCATCTACTATGTGGTCCAAATCAACCTCACGCTGGCCGCTCTTAATTTGATTCCCATTCCCCCCTTGGACGGGTCGAAGATACTGATGGGATTTGTATCGGAAAGAACCCAGTATTTCCTTGCCCACCTCGAGCCCTATGGATTCTTCATCATCATTGGGTTCCTTTATCTTGGCATCTTGGACCCTCTCATCGGGCTCTTCCGCTGGATGATCGTAATGTTGATCGGAATCCTGCTGCCCTGAGGATCAAATGGTTAGGAATTATTGACCTTAAATCGAGGCGAGGAAATCTGTTCACTTTTACAGACGGGACAGCGGCCCGGGGTGCTCAGGCGGCTCCGTTTCTTGAAAGAGAAACCACATTGTTTGCAGGAGGCCGCCTCCACAATAAGGCGCTTCGGGTGTATGGACTTTTCAACATGGCTGAGATGATCGAGGGCCTCCCTTTCTTTGATCCCGAACAGTTTGGAAATCTCCCGCAAATCGAGGGATTCTTCTGCCAGGGCTTCCGCAATCTTCTTCCTCAAAGTTAGCATCTTCTATAATCCGTAACGTTTTCTCTATTCTGCCCTGCTTCCCACGACCAACTCAACGGATGACAGCTTTCGGTTGGCGGCCTTGATATCCCCGAATTTACCGAAGATACGTAATGGCCTGCACGTGTTTGATGATTGGGTGATTCTTTTCAAAGAATCTCTTATACTCCTCAAGGGAATTGAACGGACCACGGACCCCATCAACAGCTTTATAAGGTGTTCCGTAATCCATGATGAAAAGCTTGCCCTCCTTCTTAAAAGAGCAGACGTAATGATTTGCTCCACCGGGAATTAAGAGGACAACTATTTTTGCTTGATACGAGGGATCGATCCGGTTGAGAGTCGCTTTGGCAAAGATCGCTGCATCAATGTAGATTCCAGACTTGAGTTTGAAGGTTTCCTCCGGGGTCCTCGGAGGAGGTAACGTTCCTTCAAATCTTTTGAACCTTTCCGTATCGAAAGAAAAATCCTTTGCCATCCATTTCTCCAAATCTTTATAGGTTTTCCATCCGGAGACCGTTCCATCGTAGGATTTTACGGGGACCATTGAGCACCCAAGGAGGCATAAAAGAAAGATGAATAAAGCGTTAATCCTGAGTCTTGTGATTCTTGTTTGGTTCAATTGAGGATACATCCCGTTCTCCTCACGTACCGCTCCGTCGAACTGCTATTCTTCTAACCAAAATAGAACAAAAGATCAACCTTCATCCCAATAAGGGCAAGAAGTTGGAACTTTGGAGGTTAGAGATAAGGGTCAATGTTTTGCTTTGGGCCACCATTCAGCCCCTTCGGCGTGGGGAAAGTGATAGAAGATCTACGGTTACGTGTGCCTAAATCTGTTCAATCTCAATTGGAGCCAGGCACACCTTAACGACAACCAGAGTGTGGCTAATTTAATCCTGAAACCTTTCATCGAATTCTCCCTTGAAACGGATTACATCTGCCACATATTTGGTGTGAGATTCCGTCATTCCTGTCTGGGAAAGGGATGTCATTCCAGCGTAGTAGGCCGACAAAACGGATTTCCAGATCTCCTCTTCGGATTTCGCAGTCCCTTTATAATATCCGTAGAGATCTTTTAAGACATGAGTGGCGACGATAATATTTGTGGCGGGATCAAAGGCGGCATGGGCGGATACCTTGAGGTTTAACTTCCCTACGTATTCGTCCCAGGTGATCGGGTGAACCTGCATGAGTCCCATCGCACTCTTGGATGAAAGGGCATAAGGAGTGAACTCGCTTTCTTTCTTCATCACAGCTAAGATCAGAGCCATCGAAAGATTCAATTTTTTTGATTGCCGAATCGTCACCTCGGCAATATCCAAACCTTGGCCCAAGCTGACCCCTCTATTCCTCAAGATGGAGTAGATGCTTTCTTTTGTTCTCATGATGTCGAGTTCCTCTCCCCGGAGGATAGCGAACTCCTTTCTCTTTTCATCCTGGATCAATAACAATCCCATATAAACGATGACTGTTAAATAGAATAGACTTGCAAGAATGAAGCCGATCTTCCATCTCCTTTTCGATTCTTCATGGGTGGCTCTCCAGATGACAGGGGATTTATCTCTGTGATTCGTCTCCATTTGTAATTCTCCATGTCGAACTTAAAATTTGCTATCTGTTTGCAACGCAAATTCCATACCATCTTTCAAATTTAATCTCATTTGATTGAAGATTCCTCTTCTTTATCCGAATTACTTTTGGTTCTCCCTTCGAGTAGGAATGAATTTTCTTCTTTTAAGCATGAATTTCCATTTAACGGAAAACCGTTTCCTTCAGATTAGGACATTACAAACTGCGGAGGACAAGGACAGCCTGGCAAAGCGATTCAGAACCCGAGTGATTATATTGATATTAGGAGGTAAGAAGAATGAAGAAAATGGAGGAAGCGATGGAAGAAATTAAGGCATTATTGGAAAAAGTCCCCGGTATTCGGTTCGGCTTTATTGATGCGTCTCTTGTTAAAAACCAGGGGGACCGAGAAAGTGAAGTTGACATCACGGTTCTTGGAGGACCAGACCTGGTCGAAATGGATGAGGTCATCTCGCAGGTAGAGGAAAAACTGGGAAGGCCTTTTTTTATCACTTCCTTTACCGTAAGGGAGTTCCAAGAAAGAATCAAAGTGAAAGACGAGGCCGTATTAAGAGCCCTCAAAGGTCCCAGGATCATGTTGCTCGGTGACGAGGAAGAAATGAAAGCGGCTCTGGATGCACAAGCTTAATATATTCTTTCCCGATCCCCGCCCAGTCCATTTTTCAAGGTTATCCACCTACGCAGAAGACCGTCCCGCTCAGCGGGATGGAAGAATGCGTAAAAGGCAGCTGAATTATTCATGTGCTCAAAGCTTGATGCTTCGGTGGATTTCGCCACCGGTGGATAACCCTCCGAAGCCTCTTGACCTCCGCAGCCTTGGCGTAGGAGGTTGGCGTAGGAGGGTATTTTCAATGGAGGTGCCACGCCTGCGTGCTGAAGCACACTTCGGCGCGCAAGCACGGGCTTTACCCTTGGGCTACATCTTTTGGAAAACAGAAGTTTTATGAGTCATAATGTTAAAATTGAGGATAACCGGAAGGATTAAGAAAGGATGACGAACCAAAAGGATTACTATCAGGTGTTAGGAGTAGAGAAAAACGCTTCACCCCAGAAGGTCAAAGAGGCCTACCGAAAATTAGCTTTGCAGTACCATCCGGATAGAAATAAAGAGAACCCTTCGGCGGTCGAAAAAATGAAGGAGATCAACGAAGCTTATGCAGTCCTCTCTGATCCAATAAAGAGAAAGGATTATGACACATTTCATGATCAGTATGGACCCTATGGGTACGATCGATTTAAGCAGAGATATTCTGAACAAGACATTTTCAGAGGGTCTGACATTAATCAAATTTTCGAGGAGATGGCGAGCGCGTTCGGATTCCGAGGCTTTGAGGAGGTTTTCAGGGAGTCGTATGGTCAGGGATACCACTCCTTTGAATTTCAACGACCCGGAGTCTCCGGTAGGGGGTTTATATTCTTCGGTCCCGCTTTTGGAAGTCGGCACGACTCGATTCCGAGAAGGGATCGACAAGAGATTCCGGTTTCATCCGACATTTTCCCGGGAACCCTGGGTAAAGTTGCTCGGTATTTCTTAAAAAAAACCCTTAGTATTTCAGAACCCAGGAGGGGAAAAGACCTGGAAGATGCCATCTACCTCGACCCACAACAGGCATTCGAAGGAGGGAAAGGGAAATACTTTCACCGAAAGAGATCGAAAGAGCTGATCGTCAACATTCCCCCTGGAATGAAGGACGGACAGAAGATAAGATTGAAAGGGATGGGCGCCCCCGGCAAAGACGGTGGAGAACCGGGTGACCTCTATTTGAAAGTAAAAATTAAAAAACCGCTTTTAGAACGGGTCAAAGAACTCTTCTCTTGAAAACTTAGTCTTCCCCCTTCCCGGAGAGACTAAGTCGTAATGGCGGGGAAGGGACAGAGAGCCGACTTATGAAGCTTTAGAATTGCCGTTCTTTTAAAGTATGAGTCAAAAGCCTGTGGATTTAGAACGATATTGCCTGGATAACCAGATGATGAATTTATTTGGTAAAAGGTTCCGCCCTGCCTTCGCCGAAGCGGCTTCGCGCAGGCAGGTCTAAAGCTTCCTCAGCCGCCTCTCTGTCCCATGGCCGGTTAGTAAACTTCGGGAGGATCAGCTCTAATTCTTAGCCTTCTTCTTTCCTTCGACACAATTTCTGAGGGGGCGAGGCGATTCCGCTACGGCTTGGACAGTACCTCCTTCCAGTAATCATAAATTTTCGCATATCCAGCCCGAGCCATAGCTCTGGTCAGGGGATGAAGGCGTCCCTTTTCGGAGCCAAGCTCTCTGATCGCATCCTCTTCCGATGAAACCCGAAGAGCCCACCCTCCTACCATGTCGGCCAGTTCGAGGGGGCCCATGGGCAAGTTATAACCGAGCTTGAGGGCCTTATCGATCTCTTCTGGAGGGGCAACCCTCTCCCATACCATCTGGGTGGCCTCTTCTACCATGGCCCGATAGGCCCGATTGGCAAGAAATCCATAGCTGATATCGCGGCAGACAACACGTTCTTTCCCTAACTTCCTTGCGAGATCGCAGGCCACTTCTATCGTTTCAGAAGAAGTGCGTCCCCCCCTGACCACCTCCACCAACTGCATGACAGCCACTGGATTAAAAAAATGGATGCCCACAACCTTTTCCGGTCTCTTCGTGGCCGAGGCCATCTCCGAAATATTCAGATAAGAGGTGTTGGATGCCAAAATTGCATGGGCCGGTGCATTTTCGTCGAGCTTTTTGAAAATTTCTTTCTTCAAAGCCATCTTTTCAATGGCAGCTTCTATGACAAGATCGGTACTCTTAGCGGCTTCTTCAATGCTTGTGTAACCTTTTATTCGATTCACAATTTTCTTTTTCTCTTCGGCGGTGAGTTTACCCTTCAAAACAAAGAACCGATCCAATCTTTGCTCGATGGACTGAAACCCTTTCCTCACCAGGTCGTCATTGATGTCGACCATGCCCACCTCATAGCCCCCCATCCGTGAAAGGACTTCAGTAATTTGCGCTCCCATCGTGCCTGCCCCGATCACTGTGGTCTTCTTAATTTCTCCGATCTTCATACTTCCCTCCTTCAGATTGGAATTACTTAGAGCATGTCATACTGTAGATTTCATTAAAACTGTCATTGCGAGCGAAGCCCTGCACCGCATGGTGTACAGGGCGAAGCGAAGCAATCCACAGAGATTGCCACTTCCCCCGCATCAAGCGCGGGGTCCTCGCAATGACCATTTTTCTTTTTAAGTGAAGCTCCCCGCCCACAGGGCGGGGCTTCAGGGATAGCCGAGACTTTCCAGTCTCGGCGAAAATGCAGTTGCCAGACTTGGAGACGGCGTCGCAATACGGAAAACCGTAAAAAACGTCATGCCGAACTTGTTTCGGCATCTAATTGAAACAAATAGTTACGAGACCCTGAAACAAGTTCAGGGTGACAAAATAGTAATTGCAACACAGTCTCTTAAGGGTGAGGGTGTTGCGTTGGTATTAAATTCCATCAATTTCTTGTCTCAGCATTCGTACGGTTTCTTTATAGTCCTTCGCCTTGAAGATTCCTGTGCCGACGACGAAGATGTCACCCCCGGCTTTTGCAACTTCTCTGATATTCTCGATTTTGACCCCGCCATCCACTTCTATCTCCATTCGATATCCGTCCTGATCAACGATTTTCCTCAAGCGCTCGATCTTCTTCAAGGTGGAGGGGATGAAGGATTGACCCCCAAACCCGGGGTTGACCGACATAATCAAAACCAGATCAAGATCATCAAGAACGGGATAGAGCGTTTTTAATGAAGTAGCCGGTTTGAGCACAATGCCTGGTCTCACCTTCAACTGACGAAGTTTCTTCACCATCCGTTTGAGATGCGGACATACTTCAGCGTGAACCGTTATCCAATTGCTTCCGGCCTCGGCAAAGACCTCGACATAACGCTCGGGCCTTTCGATCATCAAATGGACGTCTAAAGGCAAAGAGGTCAGTTTCTTCAATCCCTTTACGACCAGCGGTCCGATGGTAATGTTGGGAACGAAATGTCCGTCCATCACATCGACGTGGATCACATCCGCCCCAGCCTTTTCGACCGCGCCCACCTCCTCACCGAGGCGGCTGAAATCGGCAGATAAAATCGAAGGCGCTATTTGCTTCACCTTTCCCTCCGCTCTGGAAATTGCGTCATCCATCATATTAAAATTCCAATCTTTATTCAATCAAATTAAACCGCTCGCCTCATCAGAGCAGACTCAGGAATGCATACAAACCAAAGCCGATGATGATCAAACCCGCAATTCTGTTTAGCCACTGCAACCTTTTAAAACTGAACAACCCTCGCAATATACCGGTAAAACCGATCAGGACAACCCACCACATTGCGGAACCGATAAAAACACCCGAGACGAGGATTCCGGCAGCGACGTAGTGATGGCTTTCGCTTCCAATTCCCAGCCCGGCAAAGACGGCTGCGAAGAAGAGAAGGGTCATAGGGTTGGTGAGGGTTAGAAAGAGCGTGGACAGGTAGGCATTCCGAAGACTACTTCCCTCGACGGAAGTTCCTGGTTCAGCAGGCCTCGAAAGAAATGTCTTTATACCCAAGAGACAAAGCAATCCGCCCCCGATCAGATGGAGCCATATCTTCTGACCGATCAGGAAATTTGAAAGAAAGGTTAATCCAAATCCGGCAATGGCTCCGTACAAGGCATCGGCCGTAGCAGCTCCCAGACCCGAAAGGAGACCAATGATCCGACCCTGCGCCAGGGTCCGCCGGATGCATAAAATACCAATCGGCCCTACCGGCACGGCAATGGATAGCCCGACGATCAGCCCTTTTAGAAAAATTCCGATTTCATGCATCATCCATCCTTTTCCCTGCGAGATTGCGTTTGGATGATTTTATTAATCGGGCAACGAAAAAGCCATCCATTTTATCCGCCGGGGGAAAGGTTTTGAAATACCTGTTGCGGATAAACGGCCGGTATTTTTCGAGAAGGATCTCATCGATCGAGTCGAATTGGAACTCCGGATTCTCATCTAAAAACTTCTCTACCACATCCTCATTCTCCTCACGGAAAACCGTGCACGTGCTGTAAACTAAGACGCCTCCCTCCTTCACATAATCCCCAAGATTTCTCAGGATGGAAAACTGAAGCTCACTCAGCCTCTTGATGTCTCCCTCCCCTCTTCTCCACTTCGAGTCAGGGTTTCTCCGGAGCGTCCCGAACCCTGAGCAGGGGACATCCGCTAAGATTCGATCGAATTTCAATCCCCGGGGTATGGGAAGAGTTCGGGCGGCATCTCCCTTGATCGTGTTGATAATCTTTATCCCCAATCTTTGAGACATCCCCTCAACTAAATCCAATTTCGTCTTGCTGAGATCCAGAGCATAAATTTCTCCCAGGTTCTCCATTTTTTGAGCCATATGGGTGGTCTTTCCGCCCGGGGCAGCACAGGCGTCGAGGATTCGCTCTCCCGGCTTTGGGTCCAAAGCGAAGCTGACCAGCTGAGAGGCTTCATCCTGAATGATATAAAATCCCTCCTTCAAGAACGGAAGTTCTGAAGTGGGTGGAGAATCTTGTAGCACAATTCCGTCTTCTGAAAAGACGGCTGGAAACGGTTTTAACCCCTTTTCCCCTAACTTTTCGATGAGGTCTTGACGATTGATCTTCAGGGTATTGGTTCGTAGCGTCAGGGGAGAGATCTGATTGTTAAACGTGCAGATTTTGAGGGTCTCTTCTGTCCCCATCTCCCTCACCCATCTCTGAACCAACCAGAGAGGATGAGATTGAACGACGGAGATGTGGAGTGCCGGATCCGTCGTCATGTCTGGATTAGGAATTTCATCTTTTTGACGGATGGCAGAGCGAAGCACGGCATTGACAAACCCTGCTCCTCCTTTTCCCCGCATGTGCTTAGCTAACTCAACAGACTCATTCACCGCTGCCGAAGATGGAGTCCTGGACAGGAAGAGAATTTGATAGAGTCCGAGACGAAGGATGTTGAGCGTTTCAAATTCAATTTTCTCGAAAGGGATTTTTGAGAAGTGGCGGATCACCCAGTCGAGTCTTCCTCTCCAACGGATCACCCCATAAGTCAGCTCTGTGAGGAAGGAGCGATCGAGGGAGGAAAGATATCGATAGCGTTTGAAAGAATCGGTGAGCAGACGATCGGGGTGACGATCAGCCTCTTCGACCCGATTCAGGATGTCGAGGCAGATCGCCCTCGGGGTCTTCTTTCTCAAAACTTTCCTGTCCTCGCCATCTCCTCGAGTCTGGCGATCCGTTCTTCAATGGGTGGATGGGTGCTGAAAAGAGAGAGAACGCCTCCTCCTCTTAAAGGGTTTACGATGAACATATGAGCTGTGGAAGGATTGGCGTCCATCGGAATCCGCTGAGAAGCTACTTCCAGCTTTTCCAGGGCTTTTGCCAGGGAAAGTGGATGGGCAAGATGGGCTCCGCCCTCGTCGGCTAAATATTCCCTTGAACGAGAGATGGCCAGTTGGATGAGCATTGCCGCAATGGAAGCAAATATCGAAACGACGAGGACAACGAGAATATTTCCTCCCCCGCCGCCCTCTTCGTCATCCGATCTCCCAAACCCTCCGAACATCGCACCCCAGCGAGCCATCGAAGCCAAGACGCTGATGGCACCGGCCATCGTGGCGGCAATCGTGCTGATGAGGATATCTCGGTGTTGAATATGCGAGAGTTCGTGTCCGATAACACCCATCAGCTCATCTCTCGAGAGAATCCCGAGAATACCCGTTGTGACTGCTACCGCGGCGTGCTGCGGGTTTCTTCCCGTGGCAAAGGCATTCGGAGTATCATTTTCCATGATATAGACTTTCGGCATGGGAAGGCTGGCTTTGCTCGTCAGCTCTGCAACAATCCCGTGAAGCTCGGGCGCCTCACTCTGGGAAACTTCTTTCGCGCCATACATCCGGAGCACGATCTTATCGCTAAACCAGTAGGAGAAAAAATTCATCAGAGCCGCAAAGATGAAGGCATAAACGGCACCGCTCCTGCCCCCGATCGCCGTACCAACCAGGATGAAGAGAACGGTTAAAACGAGCATCAGGACAAATGTCTTGAATTGATTCATGGATAAACTTAGCCTCCTTTAGATTCCAGTATAATCAAAAACCCCTGTCTTGTCAATCTGTTACGAGGAGATTTCTGAAAAAGTACAGAGATCTCTGGAAATTCCTGCCTGCCAGCGGGTAGGTGCACAATCAGGAGAACGAAAAGGGTTTTTTCAGAGCTCTTAAGAAGCCTGGGATTCGAGAAAGTCCAAGATGGCTTGCTTTACTTTTTGAATATCCACTTTCGTATTGATACAGGGACCATTCGGTCTTTCGTTCAGAATTCCAATCACTGGAATCGGATAGGTATCTTGAATGCCGCTGGTCAGGTCGAGTTCGCAGGCCACCGCGACGATGGCCTCCGGTCTGTTATCCACGATGATTCTCCTTGCTAACGTTCCCCCCGTTGCTACCGCGATCTTCACCTGATACTGATCGGAGAGCTCTATCAGGTTCTTGATCTCGCACTTTCCGCAACCCTTACAATTTCTAATATTTCCTGTGATCTTGACCTGACAGTCGAAATCCTGAATGCAATGGGGAAGGAGGATCAATAACTTATTTGGCCCGGTGCGGTGATGGTTGGACTGAACGAGATGGTTGTTCAATTCGATGAACGACTGCTGAACTCTTTCCTTCGACACCCCTACCAGCCTTCCCATTAAGATCATGAAGGGGAATAGCACCTTTGCAACGACCCCTCTTAGTTTATGGGAGAGGAAAATATCCTTCCCCCTGAAGATGGTAAAGACAAGGAGAAGTCCTCCTGAAAGCATGAGAAATGCAAAAATAGCAAGGACACTCGTGTAGAAGAGGGGAAAAGAGGGATGGATATTCCTTAGCCCCACCATCGGGACATACCAGAGCAGGAAGATGAGGACGAAGAGGATCAGACAGGTAAAAACCAACAATCCGACGAAGAGTCGCTTCTTAGGTCTAAAGTCCAAAAGTCGCTCCGATCATTGCGGAATGCGGATTGCTGAATGCGGAATGAAAAACCTGAACTAATATTCCGAAATCCCTGCCTACCGGCAGGCAGGCGCAATCCAAAATCCGAACTTTCATTATTGAAAAACCGTTCCCACGGGGATGGGGTGGCCGGAAAGAAATTCCCGGATAGCCATTCTCTTTCTGCCTTCCAATTGGACTTCCTTGAGGAGGTAAGAACCCTTCCCCGTTTCCACCTCTATAAAATCCGATCCCACCCAAACCACAGCTCCCACTTTTCCTGAGGGCGCCCTCTCCCTTACTTCGCCTTTATAAACCTTTAGCAACCGGTCACCCAATTTCGTAAAGGCACTCGGCCATGGATTGAAGGCACAGACTTGACGATCAATCTCTTCAGCCTCTTTTCTCCAATCAATGTGACCGTCTTCTTTCTTAAGTGGAGGCGCATAAGTAGCCTTTGAATGATCCTGTGGAATCGGCCGAACGGTCCCTGCCTTCATCTTTTCTAATGTCTCTGACAGCAATTGGGCTCCTAAGGAGGCCAATCGATCATGGAGCGTTTCGCCAGTCTCCTCGTTACCCATTGGAGTCTCGGCCTGTAAAAGGATATCTCCCGTGTCCATGCCTTCGTCCATGACCATGGTTGTCACTCCCGTTACCCTCTCTCCGTTCAGGATTGCCCAGGCAATGGGAGCGGCTCCCCGATATTTTGGAAGTAAGGAGGCATGGACATTGACAGCTCCATATTTTGGAATGGCTAAGACAGACCTGGGCAAAATCTGTCCGTAGGCGACCACGACCATGAGGTCCGGCCGAAAGGCTTTCAGTGCCTCCTGAAAGGCTTCTCCCTTCGCTTTCTCTGGCTGAAGAGGGATGAGGCCATGCCGAAGGGCAAGTTCCTTTACGGGAGAAATAACAACCTTTTTCCCTCTCCCCTTTTCTCTGTCCGGTTGGGTGACGACACCGACCACTTCATCCGGCCCCCTTAAAAGGCCCTCCAGGATGGGGATGGCAAAGGATGGCGTCCCTAAGAAAACGATCCGCCAGGGCGGTGTGTTCAAGGTCTTTCTTCCTTGCGCTTTTCTTTCTTTAATCTGTTCCGATAAATCTCTCTCTTCAGCCGGCTCACCCTGTCGAGGATGAGGACGCCATTGGTGTGATCAATCTCATGCTGGAGAGCAATGGCCAATATCCCGTCTCCCTCGATCTTTATTTCCTTCCCTTCTGGAGACA
>Ga0315282_10002724_pt1 | contig 32161 bp, 27 predicted proteins | sample YL17G07_20_MG_FD_203693 | JGI IMG/M metagenome (GOLD analysis project Ga0315282, IMG submission 203693) | Sediment microbial communities from Yellowstone Lake, YNP, Wyoming, USA - YL17G07_20 | ecosystem: Environmental > Aquatic > Freshwater > Lake > Sediment | place: USA: Wyoming | collected...
CATACAAGAAAGACTATAATGCCGTGCCTGTGTACTCTGCAGGGACGGGTTTCACACAAGGCCTAATCCTTCAAGCAGCTATGGAGAAATGTACCAAACCACTGGATTCTGATGCAGTTAGACAGGTTGTGGGTGACGTGAAATTTACCGGTTTCTACGGGGACATAGCATTTGATCCAGTAACAGGCTGGCAGACCGGCCACAAGATGTCGGTGCTCCAATGGCAGGACGGACAACCAGTCTGCGTCTATCCAGACAAGGTTGCGAAGGCGCCGCTGAGATATCCAATGGCAAAATGGTCTACGATTACGTAGATCACGAGACTCAATCCTTATTTTCCTTTCTTAGCGCGCGCTTGTAACCATAGAGCACGCGCAGACCTACGCAAGTGTCAGTCTCAATTTGTCTTTTGACCTCATTCCGGACAAGAACCTGAGTGGACTGATCTGTCTGATTGGAAATAGTAGAACGGATATAATGGCGAACGAAACAAGGATGATGATTAGGTATTTCTGAATGATGGTCAAGTTCAGGCCGACGACATAGAAAGCCACTACCACAATTTCCCGAGCCGATTGAAGAGATGAACTGTGATAACGGAGAATGCGAAGAGCCAGAAAATGTGCCAGAGGTATACGCCCTGGTTTGAGTATGCAAAATAGGCGGGTCGGAAATTGAAGTCGGAGGGGAAAGAAGAAGGCTTGAACCCCAGATAAGGTCCGAGAAAGAATTCAAAGAAACTGCCTGAGAGCGCGCGCGTCTTTATGCCTGCCGTGTGAAAAGTTGGGACAAGGATTGCCTCGCCGTTCGCTAAAGTGATTGAACCAAAGCACGCGGGCGCTTTGTTGAATGCACTAATTGACACATACGATAATTAGATCCATCAAGTTTGTTCCGGTGTCATACGTGTAGATTGCATTCCCCAGTCTGCGAAACAGGGATGACGAATCATGTTTCGCAAGCAACTCATATGGATCAATGCCGGATTTCCTTGCCTCTTCAAAGGTATAGCCATCCACTACGCCTCCAGCTATGTCAGTTGGCCCATCAGTTCCGTCGGTTCCTAGAGAAGCAATCACGATTTTTTCACTGCCTGAGATCTTCAATGCTGATGCCAGCGCCAGTTCTTGGTTCCGCCCTCCTTCTCCAGGCTCTCCTGCGATGCTCACCGTCGTTTCTCCACCAGCAACTACAACACATGGGGGGTCAAATGGTCTCTTGTTCTTTTCAATTTCCTGTGCTATACTCGCTAAGACTTTCGCTACATCCTTCGCCTCTCCCTCAATACTTGTAGAGATTATGACTCCATTCATGCCTAGGTCGACAGCCTTTTTTTGCGCAGCCTCGCAAAGGGTACTGTTCTTGGCAAAAATCAGATTATGAACCTTAACCTCTTTCTGTTCAAAGTCAGTAGCCTTGGGCGTCTCCTCAGACGCCAGCGCTCTCTCAAAGTAGTTCGCCACTGACTTTGGAATTTTGTCCCATAGGTTGTATCTCTTCAGAATCTGCGTGGCATCTAAGAATGTTGTCGTATCAGGAACAGTGGGCCCCCAAGCAAGGCCTGCAACCTCATCCACAGCAATTAGGGCTACTATCTCTGCAGGATGCGCCAACATAGCAAGCTTACCGCCGCCAATCTGAGAAAGATGTTTTCTTACTGTATTCATGTCCTCTATCGGTGCACCAGATCTTAAAAGTGAACTCGAAACCATCCTTGCGTCTTCGAGACTAATACCCTTTGGGGGAAGCATCGTCAGAGACGTACAACCCCCCGTGATGCACACTATTACTAGATCATTCTTGTCAGCCTTTTCAGCTATCCTAACAATCTCATTGGCACCCCTCACACTACCATCATCTGGTATTGGGTGCCCACCATCAATTACAGAGATTTTGCCTGTCCTTCTACCCCACCCTCTCTTCTCGACAACAACACCTTCACGAATTCTATCTCCGAGGACGTCTTCAAGAGCAGCCGAGACATACGTAACCTGCTTTCCGCCTCCGATCACATAGATACTTTCGATCTCATCCAAGTCGTATGCCAACGATCCCATCCGGAGGTCTTTCTGTGACACAGTGACGAGATTCTTAACAAGATTGTAGGAATTCACTTGCTCTAGCGCATTTTCAATGACATTGATGACCACCTTCCTACCACTAATATTGCCTTTCGATGTCAGTTCCGGCCTATTTCTTATTATCATCTAACCAACACCATGTTGCGAAACCAAGATACCACAAAGAAATCACAATAACCCTTAGATTCGCTCATTCCGACCGCTCTTCCGTGCGCGCGCTATGATGTTTCAAGACGAAAATTCGCTCCATGAATGAACATACGTGTATGATATAAGAAACAAGAAGATTCTGTAGAAAAACTCACAAAATCGGCTTTAAGCTGAGCAATCAACTTGAGACAATAGCAGGCATCATAGAAGTCACTGGTTGCGCGAATATCGCGATTGTCTTCATCAAAAACACCTTTGCGGCCAACGGTCCTCAGAAAGGCCTCACAAAATTCCTTCCAGCATATCTTGCCGACATACCAAGTTCTTCTTCGATTTGGAGCAATCTATTGTACTGCGCGACTCTTTCGCTTCTACAGGGTGCACCGGTCTTTATCTGCCCTGCATTCAGAGCAACTGTGAGATCCGCTAACCAAGTATCCTCCGTTTGACCCGATCTTTCCGATACCTGAACACCGTATCCATGTCTGAATGCCAGATTAGCGCATTCCAAAGCTTCCGTAAGTGTTCCAACCTGGTTCACTTTCCACAAAAGCGCATTCGCAGCGCCTAATTCAATGCCCTTTCTTAATCTCTCAGTTTTTGTTACGAAAAGGTCGTCTCCAACAATCTGAATTCCAAGAGACCTTGTTAGTTCCTTGAATCCATCAAAGTCGTCTTCTTCCAAAGGATCTTCTATAGAAACTATAGGATAGTCTTTCACAAGTCCTTGGTAGAATTCCATCATTTCTTCGCGTGTTACGTCCTTCCCCATGAACCTGTACTTGCCCGTTTTCTTATTGTAAAGGTGAGTTGCAGCGCAATCCAGAGCCAGTACGAACTTCTTTTCGTATCCCAACTCCTCTATCGCATCAAGTTCCGCGTCTAAGGCTTCTCTGGGATCTTTCATGGGTGGCGTGTATCCACCTTCGTCAGCGGTGTTCAGGACGTATTTTGTATACTTCTTTGCGAGCATCTCCCCAAGATGAATATAGACTTCTACCCCCATCCTCATAGCCTCAGAGAATGTGCTCGCTCCCACGGGCATGATCATGTGCTCTTGGAAGTCTAGGTCCGTCGCAGCGAGCTTACCGCCGTTAATGTAATTCAAAAGCGGAACTGGCATGATGGATGCATTTTTTCCTCCAATATACTCGTAGAGGGGGACCTCGAGTGCATTAGCAGCTGTCCGAGCGACTGCTAGGGACACTCCTACAATTGCGTTTGCGCCAAGCCTAGATTTGTTCTGCGTACCGTCCAATTCTATCATGCACGAGTCTATGTCTCGTTGCCTAGTGACGTTCATACCAAGCAACTTCGGGCCAATTATTTCGTTCACATTCTGTACAGCCTTCTTCATTCCCCTACCTGCATACTCATTTCCCCCGTCCCGAAGCACGTAAGCTTCGTGCATGCCTGTGGATCTTCCCTGTGGAACATCCGCGCGGCCCAAAACTCCTGTTGCGACAACATCAATCTGAATAGTTGGATCGCCTCTACAATCTAGTATCTGCCTCGCCCGAACTTTTTCTATTTCAAATGTTCTCAAAGTTGGACACCGGAGAAATTGTGTCCCAATCTAATTTGGGAGTAATTAAGAGTTGCTACGATTTGCTGAATTCGCCCGGCCTCAAGGTGTCTTTTTATTGAAGCTAATATGGTCCAAGCTGGTGAACTCATGAAAATACTCACGCTCAATTGTGGAAGTTCATCTGTGAAATACACGCTATGGGAAATGCCAACGCGCAAAAGACTCGCCAGCGGCATGATAGAGAGAGTAGGAATAGGGAATTCTACCATAAGGCATAAGTCAGCAGAATCCGTTGTTTTGAAACGTGATTGCTCGAATCACGAGGCCGCAATAGGGTTGGCACTGGATCTTTTGACGGATACCGAATATGGTGTCGTGAATGACGTTTCTGAGATTGATGCAGTCGGACATAGAGTTGTTCATGGCGGTGAGAAGTTCAACCACTCAGTCCGGATAACAGAAGGAGTCATCAGAGGCGTGGAGGAGTGCAGTGCACTGGCTCCACTGCATAACCCTCCAAACCTCATGGGAATAAGAGTAGCCATGAGTCAGATGAAGAGCATACCACACATAGCAATATTTGACACGGCTTTTCTTGCGACTATTCCAATACACGCGTACATCTATGCATTACCATTCGAGTGGTACGAAAATCACGGAATCAGGAGATATGGTTTTCACGGAACTTCACATCTTTACGTCTCCAGAAGAGCATCAGGGTTGTTACACAGGAAACCGTCAGAATTGAAACTGATTACATTGCACATAGGAAATGGTGTAAGCATCACAGCTGTAAAGGACGGGGTGGCAATTGACCATAGTATGGGATTCACTCCTCTGGAAGGAGCTGTCATGGGAACTAGGTGCGGAGACGTGGACCCTGCAATTCCTCTTTACATGATGGAAAAGAAAGGGATTACTCCGGAACAGATGAATCATATTTTGAACAAGAAAAGCGGAGTCCTGGGAATTACAGGGAAATACGTCGACAGAAGAGATATCATCAGGGCAGCGAGTGAAGGAGATGATCGCTGTCTGCTAGCGATTGACATAGAGAGTTACCGTCTCAAGAAGTACATAGGAGCCTATGTTGCGGCCATGGGTGGTTTGGACGCCTTGGTTTTCACCGCGGGCGTAGGAGAGAACTCCCCTCTGTATCGAGAAAAGGCATGCAAGGATTTGGAGTCTCTTGGCATCAAGTTAGACCCAAAGAAAAACAATGCGGCTGTTAAACGATCTGAAGCAGACATTGGTGTAGAAGATCCAAGATATCCGGTCAAGATACTTGTGATTCCTACCAACGAGGAACTTGTCTTTGTCGAAGATGTCTATGCGATATTGTTGGGAACGTACGATCTACACACAAATTTCGAGTACATATTCCAGAGAGAAGATTTTGCACCAAATCCGGCGTAGCGCTCGGTCAACAACCACCACTTCATAACTGACCGCGGCACGAGCAAACTTCTTAAGAAGTGTATATTGAATTTACGGGGAAAAAGACGATCAAAAATGGTTGAACTTCGTGATTTGAAGGGGCGTGACTACATAGCCCCAGAACTCGAATGGACAAAAGAAGAATACGACGTTCTACTGAACTTAGCTTTCGATTTTAAGAAAAGATCAGCAATCGGCGAAAGGCCGGAGATGCTTAAACGTAAGACTCTATTTCAGATTCTCTATACGGGAACTTTACGCACTCGTACAGGGCTGGCCGCAGCTATGACACAACTAGGGGGGCACTCCGAAATTGTTCCCCCCGGGGGACACGGAGGAGAAGCAGTCAAGGACTTGATTAGATGTCTAAACACATACGGTGACGGCATAGCGACTAGAGTCTTTGGTGAGCAATTCGGATTTCACTACGGAAAAGGCAACGAGCTGATCAGAGAAATGGCTTGCTGGGCCGACATCCCGGTGATCAGTATGGAGTGCGACATGTTCCATCCGCACGAACCTCTGGAAGAATTGATGACGATAAAGGACAGGTTGGGGACACTGAAGAACCTGAAAGTCGTGTACAGCTGGGCTTATGCTCCATCGGTTTGGAAACCCGTGTCTGTGCCACAGAGTCTTCTCCTTGGATGGACAAAATATGGGATGGAGGTGACCCTTGCACATCCCGTCGGTTTCGACCTCGATCCAAAGATACTACAGGAGTGCAGAAAGAATGCGGATAGATACGGAGGATCTTTCGAGGTTACCAATGACATGAACAAAGCAGTTGAAGGGGCTGATGTCGTCAACGCCAAGGCCTATCATAGTCTGAAGTTATGTCCTCCAGCCGTTCCAGAGTTCAACGAGGAGAAGATGAAGGAAGAATTTAACAAACACAAGGACTGGATAATGAATCAAGCAAAACTAGACAAGATGAACAAAAAAGGAATATACATTCATTGCCTACCAGTTGACAGAGGATATGAGGCTACTGATGAAGTAGTCGATGGACCCAGATCCGCGATCTGGACAAACCAGGAAGAGAGAATACATGCAAAAAAAGCGATCTTAGTATCCGTAATGGGAATAACACCACAATACTAATTTCGCATTTGAAAATGGTGAAGATAAACAAAACTCCCGTGCAGTGTTAGCGCGCGCAAGGAATTCATTTAGGGAAAGCTAGATGTATAGCAGGTGTCTGGTTTGCTGAACTATGAGGATATGTTTGACTATTTCAAGAGGGAGCGAGATGGACTTATCCGTGCCCTTGAGAATCTGTCTGATGAGGAGTTCATGAAGAATCGGGGATCAAGTTTCGACAGTATGAAAAATGTTCTTGTACACACCGTGATGGTTGAGGACAACTGGCTACACTATAAAGCAGCTGGATTAGGAGAGGGAACCAGCCTAAAGATGGAGGCGCGCGCGCTGCGCGGGACCTCAGAAAGGAGATTAAGAGGGTTCAACCAGACGGTAAGGAGGTTGCGTACGCCCTTGAATATGTGCTTTACCATATACCAATCGAGATAATCCATCACTACGGGGAGATCTTCGCCGAGTTTTGGAAGATGAATATTAGCGCACCTTACTATTCATACCTAGCCTACTCAAGAAACAAAGCAAAGGGATTATAAAAGCGAAAAAAAGCGTCGCGCTGTGGGTGTCCTTTAAGAGCCTAACTTGACAATGATTGACACCAAAGAGTTATCACAGTGCCAACCGTCGACAAGCAATAATCAGAGGCCTGAATACTAAGTTTGAATGCGATTTCTGCAATAAACTTCCACAAATAATGGTGATGCGAATTGGTGGGTCAGGGCGTTGGAAGCTTATTCAAGAGGTCCGATGGAAAGTACTAGCGCGCGCTAGAAGACTGTGAGGATCAGTTTCAGACCTGGAGACAACAGACTGCCAGTTGAAGCAACCGAAAACACACGTTCCAAAGTTACCAGATGAGCCGACCACCGCGTAGCAGTTGACAACGAGGCTATGCCGGCTCGTGCTATTGCGCGGGATTGACTCAGTCGACATGAAATCCTAAGTTTTCCCCTCGGTGTGCTCAGACTCCTGTCTTCTTTCTGCCACCCCTAATGACCATGCCTGCAATAATCAGCAGAAGAACTATTATGATAATGAGATAGGGTTGCTCGGTCATCATCCCTATTATTGAATCCCCTGCCGCAGGAGTCTGCGTGGTCGTGATGGGGCTAGCTTGGGTGCTTGTTTGAATAACAAGGGTAATTACTGTTGATTTGGTTTTTCCGCCTCCTGATGCGTAGATGGTCAATACGTATGTTCCAGCGGGTGCCGTTTGACTTGTCGTCAGGGTCAAAGTGGAAACGTAGTCAGGCATTCCGCTGGATGGATTGAATGAGGGTTGAACTCCAGAAGGGTGCCCTGAGACTGTTAATCCTATGACGGATTTGAAATCTCCATTCTTAGTAGTGGTAACCAAGTAGTTGGTTGATTGTGAAGGTGTGACCGTCTGAGAGGTTGGAGTAACAGATAATTCAAAGTCGGGTTCTACTGCGTTCTGTATGATCATGGTCACAATTGTGGTTCTTGATAACACGCCGCTATACGCCGTCAGAGTCAGCGCATATGTCCCTGTGGGAGTATCTGGGGTTGTACTTATTCTCAGGATCGATGAGTAGGAAGGAGGCCCCTGAGCGGGGCTAAAGATGGGTTCAGCTCCCGATGGTTGACCTGTTACAGATAAGGTTGTGCTTGAGGGTGAGCCACTCACCAAGTTCACAGCCACTGTAAATGTGGCAGTCTCTCCTGCTTTCACTGTTAGGCTTGAAGGTGATGCAGTCAATGAAAAGTCAAATGCTGGAGCAGGGGGAATAACTGCGAATTTGAAGTCTACCTGATTGTTTCCCACGTCAGGATCGTTATAATCATAATTTGGATCTACAACCCAAGTTGCGATGTGTGTTCCAGGCGAGTACGTTCTAGGATCTGTGGAGACATATTGAGGTGACATTCCTGACACTGTCAGGGTGCCGCCGCCAACTGGGATGCCATCCACAGAGCACGCAATTTCTACGGGGTATGGCCCTACAGAAAGAGTTGCGATAACCCTAAGGTTGACATTAAGCCGTACAGGGTCAGAGGTTGTTGGGGTCGCAGGTGCAAGTGAGGGGTCATATATGCGCCAATCAACAGTCTTCTTCGGCGAGGGGCCTGTCACAGTGAAACTAGTTTGAGCAGAGCCTGAGTCTGCACCCTTTGTGGCGTGGGCAGAAAGCTGCCATACCCCTCCACCAGAGCCTGAAAGATGATAAGTATATTCATACTGCCCCAGAACTAGTGTTGGAGATGCTGGAAAAGCGATTGCAGGGCCTCCGGGGCCTACGAAGCCCACAGATACAGTTGCCCCACCGATAGCCATAGCACCCTTTCTCACGAAAATCGTTATGTGAACGTCTTCTCCTGGGCCATATACTGCTTTGTTTGTTGATATTGTAACTGTTAACAAAGCAGCATACGTCTGCGGCACCGACAAGACCGACACGGCCAATCCGACTAGAGCAAGCGCCAAGAATTGTGAATATCTGATCAATGTGTCTCTTCTCCCAAAACTCCCTCATATCTCAGCATATTAAGGACCTTAATTGAAGGATCATTAGAAGATACTAGCAAATAGAATTTTTGCTAGCGCACGTAGCATCATAATATGTTTAAGCGCTAAACAGAACCACTCTATTTGACGAGCTAAGAATATCTAGAGCGAACACCATTTGACTTTAGTGACCTGTTTATGCAAAGAACTTTGAAGCTCGGGTTGATCTCGACATTTGCGGCGTTCCACGTAACCCTGTATTTTCTATCCTTTGGGTTGTGGCGCAACTGGGCTATATACTTGGAGCCTATTGAGGGCATCATACTGGGTCCATGGGTAGGTTTTTTCGCGGCCTTATTAGGTAGTATCATCGCTAGAACGATCAAGCCCACTGACTTTTGGATTTTTGGAATTGTAGCTGAGCCTTTAGGAGTAATGGCTTGCGGCTTCTTAGCTAGGGGAAGATGGAAGCCGGTTTTCGTGATTTACGCAGTTATGTTGGCAGCCTATTTTGTCCATCCGTTTGGTAGGTGGCTTCCCTTCTGGACTATCTTGGATATCCTACTCGCTTTTGTACTCGTTTACCCCGTTGCGAAAATGACTGGAAACCTGTTTGAGCAGAATCTTAAGCGTCTACCTTTGTCTCTGGGTCTTCTTTCTTTTGTAGGTACTGCGACGGATGCCCTGACGCGAGTGTTCTTGTTTATTCCAGCCGGACTCTACATGATATTTGGACTTACTCCGGAGGCAGTGTATTCGACTTTTGTAGTGGGGGCAATCGGCTCTTACATTGAAGATATTTTGGTGGTTGCAGTCTCTTTTTTGGTGGGTGTTCCGATTCTCGTTACCCTTCAGAGAATCCCCCGCCTTCGATATCTCTTGGCTTGAGCGCGCGCGAGCGCTGCGCGCCCACAGGCTAGTCTAAGGAGTACAGCTTCTTCGCGTTCTCCCCTAACACGCGTCGTAGGTTCTCTTTATCCAACCCTGAGACTCGAGTCTTCTCAAGCTCCCATGAGGGATGGCCGCAGGGGAGATCATCGCCGTACAGAACCCTGTCCCTGCCTACGCGTTCAGTAGCCTCTTTGATCTTGGTGTGCATGGGCATTCCACTGGTCTCTAGGTAGATGTTCTTGTTGCGCTCGGCAACCTCTATTGAGCCGTTGATGTACACTATGTGGCCGTGGCCCATGTGTACGAGAACAATCTTCACCTCTGGAAATTCTCTGGCCAGTGGTTCGAAGCTCCATGGGAGGCTGAAGGGGGGATGTCCGCAGTGCAGTTGGATTGGGACGCCAGCCTTCTCAGCCAGCTTAGCTATGGGACGAACTATCGGGGAATCAGGTGTGTAACCATCGAAGAGGGGATGTAGTTTTATTCCCACGAAATTTTTCCTTTTCAAGTAGGTTTTGAGGTCTCCTTCGCTGCGTCTTTCTTTGGGGTTGACCCAGACATTGGCGAAGAGGTCTAGGGATCCTTCAACAGCCTTGGCAATCATGGCGTTGTCCCTATCCATAACAATCGCCTTGCTGTAGTTGTACTGACGCATCAGCTTTCTCAGCTCTCTTGCTGTGAGGCTGACTCCGAAGTCTGGTGAAGGTCGCTGGAGGTGAGCGTGGGCATCCACTATCTCGTACTCCTTCCACCAACTCAATTCTTCTGGCTCCTCCCTCGTGTTGCTTCGAATCTCATCCTATTTCTTATGAAGGTTCTATAGCTCGCTACCCTTGGGTGGGATCTCAAAACGGCCAGTGCTACTACTGGTGTCGCAATATAGGTGGCTAGGGCAGGGCCTGGAGTAAGAAAGCTTCCTAACCACAATAGCATCGCTCCAGACCCGAATAAGAGAAGATAGACTGGGGCATACGCTAAGAGGTTCACGATTGCACCTCCGATGACCGCGAGAATGATCCTGGTGACAGCCCTCTTATTGATGGATGTGATCTCGCCTGATACGAGGCCGCAGGCAAGTCCGCTGGCAAGCTTGCAGAAAAATGTGAAGGGTGCCCAAACGGGTGCAAGAAGGATGTCTGCAATCATCCCACCAACTCCGCCGGTTAAGCCTCCAATAAGACCTCCAAAGAGAATGGAAGCTATCCACATCACGGTGTTCCCAAAGTGGGCGAGTCCTCCGAAAGGAAGCGGGACAGCGTAGGATGTGGTCACAGCCATGAGCGCGCTGAAGACTGCTACAATAGAGATGTCCCTAGCGTCAAATGTTTGGATCCTTAGCCTGGCATCTTTAAGTATTCCCATCTGGTATCCATCTCTGTCATTTTAGGCGATGAATTGCTGCAAGTACGCTTATCTGCATTACTCCCCAAAGATCTAGCGCGCGCGGCTTTGGCGATGGCAGGAATTATGGATTTACACTAGCAGGCGTTTTAGCGCAAGCTGACGTGCTTGATCTTTATGCAAATAGCTCTTCAGGTTACAGTCGATTTTTTGATAGTTCATCATTCTTACTGTAGGGCTTCCCTATTCCTCAAGACTCTGAGAGCACCCTGTAGGTGTTCGGTCTTCTTTCCTTGAGTCTTGACTCTCTAAGCTTTCTTGCGGTGTCAAGGTTCACCTCTGCCACCACGGCCGCAAATGATTCTTCTCCAGTAGAAAGCACCTTCGGATAAACCACCGTAGACTCAGAGTCCTGTCTCAGATCCAAAATCATGCTATGACCTGAGTATCGAGGAGGCCACACGAGATTCGATGCAACTATTGGTAAGCGATTCTCCAGGCAGCGCGTCATCAGATACAAATGCCAAGGCTGAGTTCCGGCATTCAAGATGCGTGAGGGGACAAACACAATCTCAACCCCTTTTATAGCAAAAGTTCGAGCAACCTCTGGGAAAACAGTGTCATAGCAAACCATAACACCGAACCTTAAATTGTTAACATCGAATACAACATGTTCGGAGCCAGGTTTCGCTTTGGCCTTCTCATCACCAAAAAGATGTATCTTCCTCTGTCTACCGACCAAATGGCCATTTGGATCGATCACAGGCGCTGTTACATAAATTCCGTCTGGTAGTTGCTCGAAGAAACCTCCCGCAATTATCGTGACATTGAATCTTCTTGCCTGCTCTCTCATCAGTTCAATCAATTCTGAGACGGACTCTGGCGTCTCCTCACCAAGCCAGTGCTCAGGAAAACAAAGAAATTCAGCTTCAGCCTCAACTGCTTTGTTAATCAGCCTTTCAATAGTATTCTCAGAGGAGCATCCTTTGGATGGTTCTGGCCCTATCTGGATTGCTGCTACCTTCAGTGGATTCACAGTCCCTTGATGCCGAGTTTATCAACTAGGTGGTCCAGAAGCTGTCTTGCGATATCTTCTTTGCTCGTTCGCGGTATGTGTGTAACGCTACCTTTGCGATCGACAAAGTATACTTCGTTATCTTCTGCGCCGAATCCCGTTCCTTCGACGCCTATGTGGTTAGCAACTGCAAGGTCAGCTCCGGAAGACTTCAGGACCTCCCGAGCCTTGTCAATCAATTCTGAATTTGACAAGCCGTGTTCAGCCTTAAACGCGACCAGGCAAGTCTTAGGGCTTGTCTTCTTTACACAATCTATTATTTTCGGCGTAGCCTCTAGCTCAATTGTTATCTTTGGATTGCCTCTTGTGGGGATCTTACTTCTGTGGAAAGTTGATGGTTTGTAATCAGATACGGCAGCGCTGCCTATGAAAACTCGGCATTGATTGTTTTGGAGTTCCTCTTTGACCGCCTTAAGCATCTCCTCTGAGGTCTCAACCCTTATAGTTCTCGCTTGAGGAGGCGTTTCCACATCTACTGGTCCCAGTATGAGGTTTGTAGTTGCTCCTCGCCTTGCAGCCTCTCTTGCTATTGCAACTCCCATTTTGCCTGAACTTTTGTTTGTTACTATACGAATTGGGTCTATGTATTCCTGTGTGGGTCCAGCAGTAATAAGAAAGTTGACTCCTAAGAGGTCTCTCCGGTGAAGTCTTTGGATTACCGCTTCGACTATGGCTGAGGTCTGAACCATCTTGGCTTTGCCCTCAGCTATTTGTGGGTCTAGGAACTCAACGCCAAGAGACTTCAGCTTTCTGATGTTCTCTAGAACAACCGGGTGTCTGTACATGGACTGATGCATCGATGGAGCGATGATGATTGGTATACTGGATCCCAAGGCAGTTGTTGCTACTGTCGTAACCGTCGTGTCGTCGATTCCAGAGGCTATCTTAGCAATTGTATTCGCTGTTGCTGGTGCTATCAATATGAGGTCTGATTTTCCGGGCCAATCGCCTGCTAGTTGAACATGCTCCGTTTGTCCGGTAAGTTCTGTAACAACTGGATTGCCGGTAGCCCACTCCATCAGCCTGGCATTGATAAGCTTGCAGGCCGATTCTGAGAGCACCGCGTACACGTCTGCGCCTCTTCGCATCAACTCCCTGGCAATCTCTGGCGCTTGGATCGCGGCAACACTACCAGTGATACAGATGGTTATCTTCATGTTGAGAAGTTCTTTTCCCGAGGTGCCAGTTATGTCCTTGAGTGGATTCTCTGACATCAGCCATCCCTAAACTAGTCAATTTACGCTGCAGCTTGATAATGGTGCTCCCAGCTATAAGACCGGAAGGAACGAAGCAGAAAGTACAGGGATCCTTAGGTTAGGTAGCGTGCGCGGTGAGAACCACCACACAGGGAGCGCGCGTTGTCAGCAGGCTTCTCACATATGTATTGTAAGGCATTGAATTCTTCTTCTTTGAGAAATTCGGTCATAGCTCTCCTATAGTCGAAGGCAACATAAGTACTGTAATATTGAGCCTCTGGCCTGAGTATGACGATGGAGGCAACTGATAGCTTAGACAAGTTCCTATCACTGAGTCCGGGCGCGCCAGTTCCAGTAGACTAGCTTACCCAGCATCGTTTAACCTAAACAGTCAATTGTTAGCATAAGGAAATATCTCTTATCAATTAGAGTTGACGCAGAAGCAGCGCGAGCTTAACACGAGCTAGGTTGAACAACACAAATCGTGAGAAACATGAAAGGGACCGCTCATCACCACAAGATTTCGGCTATGGATTTCTTGATAGCTATGATCATTCTATCCCTGACAAATTCACAAATGATTGGTCCCATTAGTGCTTCCTCATCGGAGCAAACAGTCTATGATTTCAGTCTCGTTTGGATGACCGACACACAACACTATTCAGACCACTACCCGTCGACCTACTACAACATGACTAGTTGGATAGTCAACAAAAGGGACGAAATGAAAATACAGTACGTCATACATACAGGGGACATCGTTGACACTGCCACTGACGACCATCAATGGAAGAATGCCAATGATAGCATGTCGGTCCTGGATACTGCGAATGTTCCTTATGGAGTCCTTGGCGGAAACCATGATGGGGAAGATAATTTCCAGAATTTCAACAAATATTTCGGGGCCCGAAGATTCCAGGGTAGGACATACTATCATGCCGACAACGACGGAAATCATTATGACTTGATCACATCCAACGGAGTCAACTTCGTCATTGTCTACTTGAGCTACGGCGTGGACTCCAGCGAAAGAACCTGGGCAAGCGAAGTGTTCAGAACTTACGGGGACAGAATCGGAATACTAGCGGTCCACAAGTACATCAATTCAAATGGAAACTACACCGGAAATGGATCCGCTCTGAACAATGATGTAGTAGCGCCAAATAGAAACGTATGGTTGGTTCTATGCGGACACGTACACGGTACCCATCTCAATGTGAGAAATGCTGGGTCTAGAAGATATTATGAGCTCCTATCAGATTACCAAGTTCTTAAGAACGGAGGAAACGGATATCAGAAGATTCTAGACTTCGATATAGCTCATAACGCAGTTCATGTAAGGACCTACTCTACTATACTCAACCAATATGGTGGCACTGGTTACAAATATGACGAATTCGATATGGAGCTGCCATCTACCACAAGTTCAATCACTACCCAGTCCTCTGAAGATCATACCGACCTATCTGCCTATCAGGTCATAGTGACTGTTGCGCTCGTTGCAGTGCTGGCAGCTCTCATAGCAGTGATCTACGTTCTACGAAGAACTGGAAGGAAGGGCTGGCGTGAGCCACAGGTAGCTCATCAATGATTCACTAAGAGGTTTCACAAGCGCGCGCAAAGCAAACCTCAACCGTCACCCGAATGTTCGTCGTCGCCATAGCTGGTGAGCACCACCAAAACCAGTAATGTTCGCTTCGTAACAGGCATCGCGTTGGCAGGAATCCCACAAATGTTGCTTACAGAGAAATGTCCGCAAGTGTAATATGGACCGAGCCCCATAGACCAATCTGCAACCAAGTAGATGAATCGAATGTCATATCGGGTCAGGAAGAGACAGAAAAAAAAGAATAGGCAGAGAAAGAAGACTAAATCGAGCAGAAACCCAAGCTATTTTAGGGCAGGGAATCGTCGCCTAGGCGCAAGGGCTTCACACAGAGATAGAAGCACAAACTAGGCTGGGCAAGTCTCCTAGAGAATAACGCACGCTAATAACAGAACCGACATTCCAACCCAAGATCTCTACAAATTGCATCAGCCTTCACCGTAAGCCTCTGGTAGTAATCGCTTCTTCCTATCAAGATGTCCTGCCATTGGTCGCAAAGACCGGGAAAGTTGCTTCGGAGGAGCTTTTCCAACTTCTGCCATAAGCCCGGTTTGGGATTTAGCTTGTCCAAATAGACATAATCTGTGCCGGCACCTGCAATGCGCTGGAAATAATGCTCAAGGTTTTGATCTGATAAATAGGGTAAAACAGGACCAAAAAAGACGAATGTTCTCACACCATTTTCTTTTAGTTTCTTGATTGCTGAAATTCTTTCCTCAATAGAAGAAGAATAGGGTTCGAATAGTCTCCGCAAGCCATCGTCTAACGTTGTTACTGTAAATCCGACTTCACATCTGTCAAGCTTTCGAAAAAGGTCTAAATCTCTGAGGACAAGGGCTGACTTGGTCTGTATCGATAATGGGAACTGATGCTCAAGCACAATACCAAGCAACCTCCTGGTCAACTCATACTTTCGCTCAATCGGCTGGTATGCGTCCGTTAGGGAGCTGAAGAAAATAGTGCCCTTGGGTCTTCTTACTATCTCTCGTTCAAGAACAGTAGCTGCGTTGATTTTGATGTCAACGAAATCTCCCCAGGATTCTGGGTGCCTCGAAAATTTCTTGGTGTAGGAATCAGCGTAGCAGTAAGTACAAGCATGTTGGCAGCCCACGTATGGATTGATGCAATAGTCTTCGAGGCGACTTTTGTTAAGTAGAGATTTGCACATGATTTCTTGTTCTATCACATTCGAAAGCCTTTATTCAGTCCCTAGCGCGCGCTAGACGAGTTCTGAGGGAAGGCACTAATTCACGCGCGCTAGTTACACTTACGCTGTCCCACAAGAAAATGGAAAGGAAAAAGGAGATTTGGTCTAGAGTGTAGACCATTTTGCCATTGGGTATCTCAGTGGTGCCTTTGCAACCTTGTCGGGGTAGACGCAGATTGGTTTGCCATCCTGCCATTGGAGCGCTGACATTTGGTGGCCGGTCTGCCAGCCTGTTACCGGGTCAAACGCCATGTCGCCGAAGAAATCGGTGAAGCTTACATTCCCAACAGCCTGTCTAACTGCGTCGGAGTCCAGTGGCTTGGTGCATTTCTCCATGGCTGCTTGCAAGACAAGGCCCTGCGTGAAACCTACTCCCCCCGCGTACGCGGGTATTGCGTTGTAGTCTTTCTTGATTTGTGAAACAAACCAGTCTTCTGTCGGCCCATAATTGACTGGGTATTTCTCTCCTGGAACCCACTGAGTTATAGAGATCTCATTTTCGCCATACTTGGGGCCCAGTCCGTCGTAGAATTGCTGGTACACTGCTCCTGTACCACAGTACAATAGTTTCAGGTCCAACCCGATCTCACGAACACCCTTCGCAACGAGTAGTGCCTGTGAACTGGCTTCGAACAGGAGTATTGATGGATTGGCGTCTTTGACCTTTGTAAGTACCGGAGTATAATCTGTTGAACTAAAAGACACCTTATCATAGTAGACTATGTTCAGCTCAGGCATCTGCTTTGCCCACTGGTAGCCCCATGTTCCACATATATTTCCAAACACGTCATCGGTGTGGACTATCGCTATGTTCTTTGCATCTGGATCTTGGGGGATAACCTTGTTGATGATCATCTCGTATAGAATCTTCAGATAGTTGCTTCCGTTAGTGCAGGCCATAATAACGTATCTCCAGTCCTTCCACTGCGCTGGGTCAAAGCTAGATGTCCCATATACCTCCAGTTTCTTGTATTTCTCCACTGCAGCTACCGTAGCTTGGCCAAGAGGTGCCCACACCGGGCCCATCAAGAAGTCGACTTTATCCTCGGTGATCAGTTTCTCGTAGAATCTGCTTACGTTTTCGGGTTTCGACTCGTCATTGTAGATAATCAATTCGACATTGTACGTGTTTCCGTCTCCAGCCTTTATTCCGCCCTGGTCGTTGACCCATCTCTTCGCCCAGACTTCTAGCCCATGAAGTTCATCTTGACCCAGTAATGCCATGGTGCTGGTTAGAGGTTTGGTTCCACCAACCTTTACTGTCAGTTTTTGGCCACCAGGGCCTGTTGTTGTGGGGGGAGGAGTAGTAGGAGGAGTGACAGGCTTGCCGTAGAATTGGTACGCTCCGTATCCGGCAGCAGCTATTGCACCAACTGCAACAATGCCGCCAGCGTATTTCAGATAGGCACGCCTGGTAATCTTCTCATCAGTCTTCTTCTCATCACTTTTCTTCTCTTCAGTCAACTGCAAGAACCTCTATTTTTGGAATAGGGGTCAGGAAAAGCGGGCTTATATTCGTTGCGGCTCAGAGTAGCGCGCGCGGCATGGGAGCATTGTTCACCTACGCACCCCTCTTCCTCGCTAAGCGCGCGCTCTGGGGCTCTTCTTTACGACAGTTTACGGATTGAGCTCTGTTTGGACAGCGGTAATGGGTTTCGTAATGGAAATGTGCGGATCTTTCAAACCCGATTACGAGCTTATGGCGATCCTAACCCTGATGGGCATACTGGCTCCTGTCTATACGAAATACCGATGATAATACTGGGTCCTTTTCCTTCGCCTGAGCACACGCTGTTTGAGTCAGGAGTGACAAGCCCGTAGCCAAAAAAGCCAAACCATACGTGCGTGCTGAAAAGTGGCGCGTTAATATTTTCCTTTCCATAGCTTCGTATCTTTGGCCTTAACCACTTTGTTCCTTAAGATCCCTATGCCTTCAATCTCAAACTCTACAGTATCTCCTGGCTTAATCCATTTGTCGTTCTCGGATCCGCATCCTCCTCCCACTGCACCTGAACCAAAGACTTCTCCGGGGTGAAGCGTCTCGTCTTGAGAACAGTATTCAATTATTTCTTCCCAGGTGAATTGCATGGTTCCAGTGTTGCCGTCGGTAACTACTTCGTCATTTATCTTGGCGATCATTCTGAGATTGCGTATCTTATGATGCAGTTCATCAGCGGTGACAAGGCACGGCCCCATAATGTAGCCGTTGTTGAAGTCCTTGCCCTTGGCAGGCCCCATATTCGATTCCATCTCTGCCTTTTGCCTGTCTCTTGCGCTCAAATCGTTCAAAATGGTGTATCCGGCAATGTATTCTGCTGCTTTGCTACTAGGTATATCTGTTCCTTTCTTGCCTATGCACATTGCATATTCAAACTCATAGTCCAATTTGTTTGTGTAACTGGGCCACAAGATAGGATCATCTGGACCGGCAACGAGGTTGGTGTTGCATTTGTGATAGATCGGAACATCGTAGAATACCTCTGGAACAGCCTTCCCCCGCCTCTTCAGCATAGTCTCGTAGTGTTTCAAGAAACCCATGAGATCTCTCATATGCGTAGGTTTAGGTATCGGCGCAAGCAACTTTACTTCTTGCCGACTATATGTGATTCTTTCGTCGTTAGGTCCTTTTAATCCTCTTTCCGTCTTCAGACTGACTTGCACGAAATCGAGTGCTTTCTCTGAGGCTTCTCTGGCAGAGTTTCCACGCTTCAAGTATTCTATCATGTCAAGTGGGATAGTGAAATCTGCTATTGCATATGCGTCATCCTCTGCTTTGTCGTAGAAAAGATACGACACGTAAGCCGTTCGTAAGTCTACTATGCGATCAAAGCCTAAAGCGCCAATCCTAGTGAAAACGCCAACAGGTGTCTTCACTTCAAAAGTGACTAACTTCAACCTCTATTCGTCTCCAACTTAGATTGCTGCAAAAGACAGTCACCGCCGCAGAAAATATTAAGCATTTGCTTGCACTCTTCTGGTGCGCGCTATGGAAAGCTATTTAGAGCTTGCTGTCTACATTCGGATCCATGAAAAGTAGAGATATTGTAGGCCAGGCTCTTCAGAAAGATGTGAAATTCATAAGCTTACAGTTTACGGATTTGCTCGGTGTCATAAAAGAAGTTGTCGTGCCGACAAAGCGGTTGGATGACGCAATAACCAACGGGGTCTGGTTTGACGGATCCTCGATTGAAGGATTTGCAAGAATTCAGGAGAGCGATCTATTCTTAAAACCTGACTTATCAACTTACTCACTGGTTCCGTGGCTGTCAGATAACGGGAAGACGGCAAGGATAATATGTGATATCTGCAGGTCTGACGGGACCCCCTTTGAAGGAGACCCTAGGTTTGTTCTCAAGAAGGTGATCGCGGAAGCAACTGAGATGGGGTTTCAATACAACGTCGGTCCTGAGCCAGAATTTTATTTGTTCGATAAGAATGCCTCAGACGGATCTCCATTGGACTCCAGTGGTTATTTTGACCTCTCATCTCATGTAGGATATAGACTGATGAAAGAGATCATCACAGCACTTGAGAGTCTTGGGATTAATGTTGAGGCTTCACATCACGAGGTAGGCCCCGGCCAATACGAGATAGACTTTGAGTATGGACATGCCCTTCAGATTGCCGACAGACTCCTTACATTGAAATATACTGTCAAGAAGATCGCGCAGATGCATGACCTATGCGCGACTTTCATTCCGAAACCATTGATGGGGGCTGCAGGCTCTGGTATGCATGTCCATCAAAGCTTGCTGAACATAAAGTCAGGGAAGAACGCGTTCTACGATGAAAAAGATCGATATAACTTGTCAAAGATCGCCTACAACTTCATTGCTGGGCAAATGAAGTATGTCAAAGCCATGTGTGCGATTCTTTGCCCCACAGTGAATTCCTATAAGCGTCTGGTCTCTGGATTTGAAGCGCCTGTATACATAACCTGGGCCAGCATGAACCGATCAGCCCTGATACGAGTGCCAAAATGGTTCAAAGTGAAACCCGAGTCAGCAAGAGTAGAACTCAGATGCCCAGATCCCGCCTGCAACCCATATTTGGCATTTGCTGTGATGCTCAAGACAGGTCTGGATGCTCTCAAGAGTAACCTGATGCCTCCTGAACCAGTTGAAGAGAACGTGTACCAATTCGACGATGAACACTTAGTCAAGAAAAGAATTGAGACCCTGCCGTCATCACTGCAGGAAGCGTTGGATCATATGAAACGGACTGAAATCATCAAAGAGATCTTGGGCGAGCACTTATTCGAAAAATACATTGCTATAAAGAATAAAGAGTGGAACGAGTTCAAGACACAAGTCACATCCTGGGAAGTAGATAATTACTTGGACGTTTATTGAATGTACTTCCGTAGCGCGCGCTCCCATACAGACGATCATTTGTGGTGCTTTGAAGAAAGCACACTGTTGAAAAAGTGCTTTGTATTAACCCGTCAAATCTCTACTGTACTGCGTTTCACCGATCCAAGGAGGTGACTTGTTGAAGGAAAGTACGTTGACCAGTTTGGCTTGGGGGATATTCATTATTCTGATCGGCGGCCTCTGGATTGTGGCGGAGTTAACACGACTTGATATGGGTTCGTATTTTGCCCTCGGGGTCGGACTAATCTTGATCGGCCTCAATCTAGCCCGCCGCAGTATTGGAACCAAGATTAGTAAGTTCAGTCTGGGACTTGGAATCGTCGCCTTGCTTGTGGGTCTTAGCGGAGTAGGAGGACTTAAGCTGCCATTGGTTCCTACAATAGTAGTAGTCATTGGCATCTTCATAGTCGCAGAAGCAATTGCCAAGAAAGAATCAGGCTAGGTCGCTCTTAGAAGCGAGAATCCCATTGAAGATAGGATACCCTTGAATTAACCAGAGCATTGGATGTACAGCGCGCCTTATCGTCCCGCTCGGAGAGACGACTCACCGTAACAGTCACAAGAAATCTTGAATGCCTACGAAGGATATTGCAGTATAACGTGGCCATCAATCTACTATTCTTTCGAAGCGCGCGTTCAGATCTTGTGCCATTCCGGTCCCACCCCGTCTACAAATTCAACTGGACGAAGCATTTCTCAGGAGCGAGGTGCGCCGTACACTAGCGCGCTCTCGTATATACCTCTATGTTGTCAAACAATAGGTTCTCGAAGAGCTTGGCTTTTCGCCCGCTCAAGAACCTGTTATGTATGACAGCAAGAAGGACGTATGGTGGATAGAGAACCATCACAATCAATGACACTAGCAGTAATGCGTCTCCGGGTGAATTGCGTTGGAGCAAGCTGTAGATGCCTAGAGCTCCTGAGATGGCAGGCAGGATTGTGCCGACGTAGCTGCCAACTAAACGTACTTCACCGGTCTTCTTCAGATAGAGTTTGAAGCCAAGGTCATCCAAGGTCCATATGGTAGAAAAAAGAATGGAAATCGGCAGACTAATCACGATGAAAAGGATTGGGCGAATCAAAGCACTAAGGAAAGAGACTTCAGGATAGGTTCTGAATAGGTTCAGAAGTTGGTTGGAGAATATCATTGACATACCCACCCCCTGAAGTGGCCTTATGACCCAGAGAAGGTATTTGCTGAACTGGGGGCTTCTTCCCATATTGTCTTTGACAAGGCGGCCGACAAGCCCCTCGTCCGTCAGTCTCTTACCGACAAATGCTATTAGCGGAGGCAGGATCGGCAAAGGTGCCAGAAGGATCACTGTGATGACTAGGAATCTTACTAGGGTGCGTATCTTCGATTGAACAATAAATAGGTCTTCAGCAGTCCCTGCATAGAATGAGACAATCAGTGTTACAACGAAAATAATTATGGCTGGAGAAAACGCAATTACTGGATCTAGCAGGGGCTTTCTTTCCGCAGAACTTGAAGAATGGAGTATTCCATTGATTCGACGATCAATGAACTTGAACGCCCGACTGCCCCTTCTTGGTATCTCAGGCAATCACGAGTCAGCGGGCATTCACTCAAAGCACAATCACCTAACAGATATCGATCATGATCTGGTAACGAAGCGGGCGCTAGTGATACAACTTGGCACCACTTTGTTTATTACGCTTCCTCTAGCACTCTGCGCACTAAGAGAAAAAATAGGAATTGGCTCCTGTCAACTCTCTATTTCTCGAGAATACGGGAGCAGAAGACAAGCGTTAAATCAGCAACACGCAGCGCGCACGCTTTAATACACGTGATGATCCTGACCACCAGGAGTGCCATTCTATGAACAAAGTGATGGTCATAGGTCTAGGTGATGTTGGAGGCCACCAGCTGGAGATTCTTGCTCGGACCAGGGACATCGATATCATCTATGCCGCGGACATCAATGAAAAAGCGGCGTTACGCCGAGTGTACTCAGCAAAATCAGGCGCTGCTCATCTGGGGATTTACTCCAACATCGAATTTGTGAAAATCGATTTAGATGATGTTGATGGAACCGCAAGTACTCTGAAAAAGTTCGGGCCAGATATCGTGATGCATAACGCCACTATGATGTCAAATGTCGAATGGGCATGCTTGCCCAATGGAGTTCCCGAGAAGTTAGCTTCGGCAGGCATTGGAAACATAACCCCCTGTCATTTGACTTTGACGTACAAGTTGATGCGGGCAGTCCGAAAAGCTGTGGTCGACGCTCATGTGGTGATGTCTCCTTACCCAGATGTAGTAAATTGTGTATTAGGGAAAGTTGGCTTAGCCCGAAATCTGATAGGCCTAGGGAATCTTGATTACATCACTCCCGGACTGCAAGAAGCAGCGGCACACAAGCTCGGCGCAAAAATTACCGATGTATCGGTGTATTTGGTGGCGCCTTATGCTGTGCTGAATCGACTATTCAGATTCGGCACCGCAGGAGGACTCCCTTATCACTTGAGAATACACATGAAAGAAAAAGATGTGACAGATAGACTAAACCCAAAGGATCTTTTTGCAGAAGTTGGTAAATATCTATCTCTGTTCACAATTTATGATCTTGGTTATGTTGCAGCTTCTTCCGGCGTAAAGAACGCGCTGGCTATCCTGAATGATACCGGACAATTGACACACGCTCCAGGCCCACTGGGTCTGCCTGGAGGTTACCCGATACGTTTGGGCGCGAGAGGAGCTGAAGTAGCGCTGCCAGAAGAAATCTCTCTTCGAGAAGCGGTACAAACAAATGAGCAAGCATTGATAGGTGACGGCATAGAGAGAATAAAGGATGATGGAACCATAGTCTTCACGGAACAATGCTACACTACATGGAAAGAAATATTCAACTACGACTGCAAAGAGCTCAAGATCGAAGACTGTGAGAAAAAAGCAAAGGAGCTCTTATCTTTGCATAGCCAACTTGCGCGCGCGAAACTAGTTCAGTGAACAAACACAAGCGCGCTAACAATTAAGGAACATTGCGGGACCGTCTGAAAGTGGCCAAGTGCTTATATGTGTGTTCGCAGGCTAACCTGTATGAAATACTTGGTGATATCATGTCTAAGGAACCTAACACTGTATTCATAGGACGAAACCCAACCATGAACTATGTATTGGCCGTGATAACCTGCTTCAGTAGAGAAGAGACAAAGGAAGTAAACCTCAAAGCCAGAGGTCAGGCCATATCAACCGCAGTCGATGTCGCGGAAATAACCAGACGTAGGTTCATGAAGAACCTCAAGGTTGAACGTGTAAATCTCGGTACAGAAGAGATGCCCAGGGAAGAAGGTGGCACGAGGGCGGTCTCAACCATCGAGATAACTCTCTCAAAATCCCCTTGAGAAGCCTCTTCTAGGGTTTAAGCGCGCGCTCAAGATCTGAGCACGCGCTGCTCGAGGATATGGTAGCAGAATATGCCTTAGCCTTATTCTCGACCCTTTTCAGCGCGTGATATTGCATTGCGTGTGCCTGTCAGCTATCTTGACATAGCCTTCTCCAACAACCTTCTTCAGTCGTTTCTCCTTCATCACTGATTTCTCTGGAGCCATTTTTCTACCTGCTTGTTGTTGCACACCTGCGATTGGGACTTGAAACCAGGTGCGCCATGGGGAAAAGTTCTTTTCCTCCGGACCGGACTCAAGAAGTGGTATCTGGATTTGACTAAATCCGAATGGCAGAAGAAACGGAAGAGAATGGCAAGCAGAATGGGCCAAAAGAGTGGCAGAGCGAGATAGCGCGCTCTCGAGATTACCGAAGGACAGAGCGGTAAATCGTAGAATAGGTACAGTAATGGCGTTAGCGCGCGCTCAGCCTGTTAAAATGAAGTACAATCTAGAGCATTACGTATCTTTGTTGAAGGACTTTGTTCTGTTTATGCCAACCTTGTTTGGATTGCTGTTAGCGCATGGTGCGTGTTGCAAGTCCTTGCAGCTCAATAATCAAGCCAGACGGAGTCCAAGCGCATTATCGTTGTAGAGTGTTCTAAAACGTGTACAGGGTGTTCTCAAATGTAGAATAATTAGCAACCATCGACTTGATGTGAGAATGGTGGTTGTGAATGGACAAATCCGTAACGAATATGGTGCTTGCAGTTTTCCTGGCAGTGACTATTGTCACGTTGCCAAATATCGTGGCATCTGTGATCAAGCCCTCATTCTTGGAGCCTACAAATCAGATTAAGACTTTCTACTCGCAGGAAGAGCTGACGGACTTTGTTCTTGCGGGTCTCAGAAGAGCTGAAGTGAACCGTCTGATCGAGCCGTTCGGTCCTCAGATATTCAAAGGAGAGATCACCACACCTACTGCTGCTTCATCACGGGATCTTACGGACTATTCAACGACGAATGTTCAGGTGCCAGGTGTTGATGAGGCTGACATTGTCAAAAGCGACGGTAAGTCTGTCTATCTTGCCTCAAGAAACAGGTTCGTTATAGTCGAGGCTTACCCAGCGGAAGAAATGAAGGTTCTTTCTTCAACAACGATCAAAGGAAGTATTCTAGGTCTTTACATCAACAGGGATAGAATTGTGATCTTCGAAGGGGCCGATTATTCCCCCGGTCCCATGTCAGAGTCTCCCAGACCAAAGCCTATGCCTCCGGTGTGGGTTCACGGAGTCCATCTTGAGATCTATGACGTCTCGGACAGGGAGAGCCCCAGACTAATCAAAGAAGTCCGTTTGAACGGTGACTATGTGAACTCAAGAATGATCGGGGACTATGTTTACGCTATCGTGAGCCAACCAGCCCTCTACTGGGCCGAGGAAAAACCGAAAGTCACTCTACCAACAATAGGTGTTGACGGAGAGGCCAGAGAACTACCTGCAACCGAGATTCACTACTCGGAAAGCTCAGACATCCCAGCCTGTTACACGCTAATAGTAGCAATGAATACTCAGGCAGTGGACGAGGGGCCCCAATACGAAGTTGTCTTGACAGGCTACGCCACCACACTGTATGTCTCAGCAAGAGACATCTATCTCACCATGCCCAAAGGAAACTGGTGGAGCAACGAAGGTTCAACAATAATCCATAGAATTGCAATTGACGGCCAACGCATCCTCTCTGAAGCGAACGGCGAGGTCCCCGGCAGGGTTCTAAATCAATTCTCCATGGACGAGCATGAAGGTTATCTCAGAGTAGCCACAACCACAGGCCAAGTCACCAGAGACCGAACCAAAAGCGGCAACCACGTGTATGTTATGGACGCGGGACTCAACATTGTTGGCAAGCTCGAAGACCTGGCTCCTGGCGAGCTGATACACTCAGCACGATTCATGGGTGACAGATGTTACCTTGTAACATTCAAGAAGATTGATCCGTTCTTCACGATAGATGTGAGCAATCCTAGAGAACCCAGACTCTTAGGTAAGCTCAAGATTCCAGGATACTCGGATTACCTTCACCCCTACGATGAAAACTACATCATTGGTATAGGCAAAGACACGGTTGAAGCAAAGCAGGGAGATTTTGCGTGGTATCGAGGTTTGAAGGTTTCACTCTTTGATGTCAGCGACGTTGAGAATCCTAAGGAGGTCGGTAAACTCATAATAGGTGATAGGGGAACAGAATCACCAATGCTGCGAGACCACCGCGCTTTCCTTTTCACAAGACGCCTAAACCTCTTGGTCATCCCAGTTCTCGAGGCAAAGATCTCCCAAGAGAAGTACCCCGCAGACATATCGCCAAACATGTATGGAGACTATGTGTTTCAGGGAGCCTTCGTCCTGCATCTCGATCCACAAGAGGGGATTACGGTCAAAGGTAGGATAACCCATGTTGAAGATCCACAAGCCTTCCTCAAAAGCGGCAGCTACTTCGGCTCAAACTACGAGATAAAGAGAAGCTTCTACATCGGTAATGTCTTGTATTCCGTCTCAGATGAAATAATCAAGGCAAATAATCTAACAGATCTCAGTGAGATCTCCCAGCTAGGACTAGCAGCCTCCTAGCACTGGAGGATAGCCCGGGCTTATCACGATAATGAACCTTAGGTGTGTTCGGAGCCTAATGGGCAGATATATTGGTCAGTGTTACTCTATGCCGCTGATCGGCGGTCTCTTGTCCGTGAGTAAGAGACTATAACTTGACACTCTAGCACTGTATCTGAAGTAACTCACGACAAAATTCCATAGTTTCAGGCTTCTTTTCCCCGTGATCAGAATGTGAAACCACTGGATGACGTTTGCAAGTCCCGCAACGAAGCCCCAGATGCCTGCGATTATCCCATAAACGAATAGGAGGACTAACCTCACGAACAACTCGAGTCTCGAGGCAGGTTCCTGAAATCCGATGGTAAGTTTGAGAGGATGATCTGTTGTGGCTCTGATTTTATCGTACTTTTCTTGAGGCTGTGTTGGCTGCGGCTGTACGACTTTCGTCAGCAGACTTGACCCGCACTTAACACAGAAATTATACCCCTCTTCATTATGGGTTCCACATTTGCTGCAAGAAGGCAAACCGATCAACCGTTCCAACTTATCCTCTAATTACCTCTTAAGACTTTCAGCGCGCGCTAGTACTCTCGAACAGACAATGAATTCTAACGCAATTTCCTTAGCGCTAATATTGCCCCTGCTACTATTGAAACAAACCCAATAATTAGCAGAAATGGGTAAAACCTCTGATAATGGCCTCCCAGTACTGCAAAGAAGAAGGGTATTATAAACATCAAGGTCATACTGATGCAGTAGAATAGAAAGCGATTCAACCGTCCTCCGAAGAGCATTTCTGGCAGCCCTGTCCCTTCCCTTATAGCCTGTGCTTACTCATTTTGCTTTTTCCAAAACAATATAAGCAGATGTGGGAGGTACAACTGAAAGTCTAAAGGTGTCTCTGTTGAGCGAGGGTAAACTCAGTCGCCGAAAATATCTGAAATATGCTGGTGCCGCTGTCGCTGCAGGAGCGGTCGCAGCTGCAGGATACGGAATCTCACAATACTACAGGCCATCTGGAACCACTACGCCTTCTCAAACAACGCCGACCAGTGGCGGCAAACTAAAAGTCAGGGTTGGTGGTACCAAACCTCTGACAGGTTCTGCGGCACTGAACGGTATAGATGAAAATCGCGGGCTGGAGATTTGGGCGAAGAGATGGGTTAACGAACAAGGCGGAATAAAGGCTGGCGATGGGAATACCTACGAAGTCGAACTGATCATGTACAATGACGAGTCAAAACCGGAAAACGTAAGCAAATTCTTTGAGAAATTGATTAATGAGGATGGAGTCGATTTTCTGATGGGCCCCGTCTGGGCACCTCTTGGTCAAGCTACTGTTTCTGCTGTTGAGAAATACAAAAAGCTAGAATTCTACGGCACAGCCACCTTCGACCCTGCACAGTGGAAGGACTGGAAATATGTTGTCATGGTCTGCTCTAACGGAAGCGAATACCTGCAGATCCTAAGCAAAATGATCATGGACAAGATCCTGCCCAAAGATCCAGATGCAAAGGACATAGCGATAGTTCACACCGATGATGCATTTGGAAACATAGCGGGAACGTGGGGCTATGAGTGGATTAAGAAGCAGCCTCAGCTGAATGTGGTCTTCTATGATAAGGTTTCTTATGACTCGCAAGATTTCACCCCCGTACTTTCGAAGGTCAAAGCAGCCAACCCATCGATACTCCTGTTTGAAGCTGCTACCAAAGCACCGCTGGTTGCAAAAGGTGTTCGTGAACTCGGGCTAGACCTGAAACTATTGTACCCCGGCACATATGGAGTGTACCAGCAATTCTACGACGGACTGGGCCCCAAGTATGGCGAAAACGTAGTCTCGATAACGCAGTGGGTTCCAGGAGAGAATTTCCCGTCCAATTATGGTCCAAATGAAGACTGGTTCGTTTCAACATACAAGAAGGACTATAACGCAGATCCTGGGTACCCGGCCGGGATAGGTTTCACGCAGGGCCTTGTCTTGCAAGCAGCTATGGAAAAATGTAGTAAGCCACTGGACTCCGATGCAGTTAGAGCAGCTGCCAACTCAGTGAAATTCACCGGTTTCTACGGAGATTTTCAAATAGATCCAGTGAAAGGCTGGCAGACCGGACACCAAATGTCAGCGCTCCAATGGCAGGATGGAAAGCCAATCTGTGTCTATCCAGATAAGGTTGCGAAGGCACCACTAAGATATCCAATGGCAAAATGGTCTACGATCTAGTGGACTACAACCCCCACTCATTCTTTTCCGCGTGTGTCTTCACGCGCCAATAGCAGATCAAACTTGCATGTATCGGATAGCACACGCTACCTTGGGTCCGCTATTAGGACACTGCATACTCTGGCTTCGTGAATTGAACTCCTCTGTGCACCATAGTACTTAGTGCGTTTGATAGGTGACCTGCTGGCGAGTTGATGGCCTTTGTTAAGTCAATCGGTATGACCACGTCAAAACCAAGATCCCTCCCGTCTATGGCTGAATAATAGACGCAATAATCTAAGGCAAGTCCACACAGAAAGATCCTTTCTATGCTTAACTTGTCCAGATAGCCAGATAGACCAGTGTATGTTTTCTTATCATTCTCAATGAATGTCGAGTAGCTATCGACTCTTGGATGGTAACCTTTTCGAATGGTGGCAATGGCAGATTTCAGATCGAGGTCTGGATGGAATTCTGCCCCAGGGGATCCTTGAACACAGTGGTCAGGCCAAAGAACTGGGCCTATCCCCTCGGACTCATATGAATCGAACGGTTTCATGTTATGGCTGCTGGCAAATGAAAGGTGACCTGGAGGATGCCAGTCCTGCGTCATGACGACTACTCTGTTTCGGCGATGGAATTTCTCAGCAAGGCTATTTATCGGGATAACTATCTGGTCGCCTTCTTTGACTCCCAGGGCACCGGATGGCATGAAATCATTCTGTATATCGACGATAATGAGTGCGTCAGTATCTTTCAGCTGAATATCTGGGACTAGACTCAACTCCTCAAGTTCAGTTATAGGTGCGAGTTTGACAGGATTCTTCATGTTTTCCAGGTACGGCTCCCAAAATCCTCTTGTGTAGTAGGCGCCAGCAGTGGCAGCAACCGCAGCAGCAGCCGCATACTTCACGAAACCTCTTCTACCAATCTTTCCAGATTGTGACATAACCGCCGCACTTTTATCGCACCTACATCCGATCTCGCTAAAATAGATATTCCTCACATGAATATGTGTGCATGCTATTACGAGCATGTTGCGCTTCAAGATCTTGGCGGGCGCTAATGTCACACTATACTGACTTCAACTATGCCACCCATACACAAATAGACCTTTGCATCTTAGCCACACTTCCATGTCTCGTGGATTTCATTCATCTCTCTCTTTGATATATCCCCTAGATCTTCTAGTCCCTATGGTTGAAATGTCAGCATGGAATAAATCCGGCATAGAAAAAGTGAAGCTGTGGCTTATCTTGAGTCAGAACAAGTCCCTTGAAGAATTCCTGAAGGCCGCTTAGACCTCTACGACTTGACTTCCTCGAGGGTCCTGTCTATACTTTTCTTAAGCAATCTTGGCGCGCGCTAGGGTGCGGTCGACGAAGATTGGCCAAAGAGTTATCTCTTCAGAGGATGAAAGATCCTTCAAATGAAAATCAAACGAATCATTACTTCAGGATTGATCGCGGGGTCAACAAGATTTCTGATCGGCAGTATTCTCTATCTAAGCTCTTGGGTTCCGAAATTATATCAAGAATATGAAGAAAATTTTGGGTATAGATACCTGAACAACCTAAGTGGTTCTGGTACATGGCTAGGTTTAATCTTGATCGGTGACTGGGTCTTGGCTATCTTCATGGCAATTCTATATTCTTATGCCAGAAAAGGTCTCAGCGGATTTTCTAAATGGACGAGGGGAATACTCTTTGGCTTTTCAGTTTGGCTGATTACTGATGTGCCCGCCTCGTATCACGCATGGTTGATCTACGAGTACCCAAACACGGCGCACACTATTGAGATATTTGATGGTTTTTTGATCAGTATCATTTCTGGAGTCGTATTGGTGATAGCATATGAAGAATGGAGGCAGTTGGCATACTATGCCCATACTGTCAGGGGCTAGCGCCGTGGCGCGCCCATCACTGTAAGACGTCTCGCTATAGCCAGAATGATACCGAGAGTGATGACAGAAAGTTACCGATTATGTAAGGAATCAGCGTTGCTAGGGTTCCGGCAGCAACTATTTCGAGCCCAGACCTAAGACAGTTCTCCTCTGCAAAAGCGCGCGAGTGAATTGCCTGTCACGACTGCGAGAATGGCGAGGATTGGAGTAGAATTGTCTTGAAATCCAAGCACAATTTTCATTGATACTGAGTTTCTTGTGTCAACGTCTCCCTTTTCCAAGTTTGCGTGCGCTATTCTCTCTACCCATTATCCGCGCAGTCGCGTTCCCTCGTAGATTAGGAATTGTTCCACAGTCCATAAGACTTTTTGAGCGAACTGGCGTCAGCGCGCGCAAACGCATAAATTCAGATGTTTCTTACTTGCAGTTTGGGTGCCGGATTTGAGTCACGAGAAGACGAGTGATCAGCAGAAGATTACCAGACGTAGTTATCTGAAGTACGCTGGTGGCATTGTTGCTGTAGGCGCAATAGCCGCTGCTGGATATGGGGCTTACCGGTTCTATGGAAAGCCTGTTACTCCACCTCTGCAATTATCTACCTCCCCACCTCTCCCGGGCCCCGGCCAGAAGCTGAAAGTCAGGGTTGGTGGAACAAAACCTCTGACAGGTTCTGCGGCACTGAACGGTATAGATGAAAATCGTGGGCTGGAAATTTGGGCGAAGAGATGGGTTAACGATCAAGGTGGAATAAAGGCTGGCGATGGGAATACCTACGAAGTCGAATTGACCATCTATAACGACGAGTCAAAACCTGAGAACGTAAGCAAATTCTTTGAGAAATTGATCAATGAGGATAAAGTCGATTTCCTAATGGGCCCCGTCTGGGCAGCTCTTGGCCAAGCTACGGTTTCTGCTGTTGAGAAATACAAGAAGCTAGAATTCTACGGCACAGCCACCTTCGACCCTGCACAGTGGAAGGACTGGAAATATGTTGTCATGGTCTGCACTAACGGAAGCGAGTACCTGAGGATCCTAGGCGAAATGATCATTAACAAGATTTTACCCGATGATCCAGATGCTAAGGACATAGCGATAGTTCACGCCGACGATGCAGCGGCGAATATAATCGGAACATGGGGATATGAGTGGGCTAAGAAGCAGCCTGAGCTGAATGTAGTCTTCTATGATAAGGTTTCTTACGGGTCACAGGACTTCACTCCGGTACTCACGAAGGTCAAAGCAGCCAACCCATCAATACTCCTATTTGAAGCCAGTTCGCAAGCACCGCTGGTTGCAAAGAATGTTCGTGAACTCGGGCTAGACCTGAAACTATTGTACCCCGGCACATATGGAGTGTACATGCAATTCTACGACGGTCTGGGCCCCAAGTATGGCGAAAACGTAGTCTCGTTAACTCAGTGGGTTGTAGGAGAGAATTACCCGTCCGATTATGGTCCAAATGAAGACTGGTTCGTTTCAACATACAAACAAGACTACAATGCAAATCCTGTTTACGCAACAGGGATAGGTTTCACGCAGGGCCTTGTCTTGCAAGCAGCTATGGAAAAATGTAGTAAGCCACTGGACTCCGATGCAGTTAGAGCAGCTGCCAACTCAGTGAAATTCACCGGTTTCTACGGAGATTTTC
>Ga0315282_10002725_pt1 | contig 32141 bp, 27 predicted proteins | sample YL17G07_20_MG_FD_203693 | JGI IMG/M metagenome (GOLD analysis project Ga0315282, IMG submission 203693) | Sediment microbial communities from Yellowstone Lake, YNP, Wyoming, USA - YL17G07_20 | ecosystem: Environmental > Aquatic > Freshwater > Lake > Sediment | place: USA: Wyoming | collected...
TGCCCTGAAGAGCCTTGTCCCCGGTGGCGGAGGTAGACCCTGCTGAGCTGCCCCCCGAAAGCTGGAGCAGTGAAAATGTGAGGTTCTCCAGGGTCAGTGGCCGACGAGCCGCTACTGCGTGCCGCAAAGTGGCGTGCGACTTCGACCTTGCTAGGAAAGGAACTCTATGCCGACTTCAAACCCACTCTCTTTTTTTTCAACTCGCTCCACACGGGCTCGCTTTTCGAGCAAAGCCGAATCCTCTTCGCTGTAAGGCATCACGACATAAAGCATCATGCCCTCGGACAACGCATGGTGAGTAATGAAGCTGGCACCAGTGCGGGAAGCGGTCAGTGTACGCGTAACCTCCGTGAATTGTGAGGCGGGAAGGTCACACCGCACCCGGATGGGTAGCATCATAAGAGTGCGGCGCGACGTCCGGCGGTCTGTCCCGCTGCGCCGGTCTTTTCGTACCCCAGCCCAAGTGGTGAACCCTCGGCAAGCATCGCAGTAAAGTCGCAGCTGGCCATGTCTTTGCAGTTGGCCGATGTTGACGACGTTCAAACCAAAGGCCTCTTGATTCCCACAAGTCACACACGCGAGCAAGACACCGTCTGACGGCTGTGATAGGGTGGGCAAGAGGATCCTCCTACTTGTGCACTCGCAGCCGATTCTATGCAGTAAGAGGAACAGTGTCAACCGCCTGTCCGCGTCGATCTGGGAGAGTTCGAAGCCCTGAGCTCTCTTGTGAAACTACCTGGCCGCCGCCCGTATCAATATTCCCCCTAGTTTCACCGCCCCCACAACGCTGGCCTCCGAGCATCGATTCAGCACGCTCCACGGCACGTAGCTTCACCCGGAAACCAGCCCAGTGGACACATCACGTGCTATAGAAATGGGACATTTTATCCCACAGGTATGACGCTGAAGTTATCCACTTGACATACACCAAAGAATACTTTATATGTACGGGCTAGCGGCCTCGTCGCGTCGAGGCTAGCGGTCTTCACACTAGGAGAGGGTCCCATCGCAACACAAGTCGTGGTCCCGGGCAACCCGTTTCGCCAAACGCCCGCATTTCTTCGCTCGGGCCCTGGGGAAGAGCTTGTCGAGCCCCGCCCCGCTCCAACGACCACCGTTCGGGTCAGCCCTCCGCGGCAAGTTGGGGCCGAACGGAAAGACCGCGAGCGCGAGCAATTGGTGGTGAACCTCCTTCCTTTAGTGCGCCAAGTGGCGTTGCAGGTACGCAGGCGATTGCCTGCGCACGTAGAGATCGACGATCTCATAAGTAGTGGTGTGCTAGGCTTGCTCGATGCTGTGCGCAAGTTCGACCCGCGCAGAAATGCGAGCCTGAGAACCTACGCCGGTTATCGGATCCATGGGGCCATCATGGACGGCGTCCGCAGTTTGGACAGCGCCTCGCGGCACATGCGGAAAAAGGATAAGGAGGCAGAGACGGTCTATCGCGTCCTCGAAACCAAACTGGGGCGTCCCCCGAGCGATGAGGAGATAGCTCAGGCGCTGGGGGTGAGCCTGGAGAAGTGGTACTACGTCGCCCAGCAGCTTCAGGTGGTGGGCATGGGTTGGTTAAGGCCGTTAGGATCGGTGGGAACAGAGGATTCCGATGCGGCCAGTGAAGAAACGCTGGTCGCAGACAATCAAGGTCATCAATTTGATTGGTGCTATCGCCGGGAGCAAAGAGAAATCCTGAAACGATGTCTGGCAAGCATCCCCGAGCGCGAACGCGAGGTTGTACAGCTCCACTACGACCGAAACGTCACCTTAAAGGAAATCGCGAAGAAGCTGGGATGCCACGAGTCCCGTGTGTCCCAACTTCATTCTGTGGCGTTGGCCCGCCTTCGCTGGCAAGTCAAGAAACTGATGACCCGCCCGCGCTCGCGGGCGCCTCGATTGCGCGCTCGGCTCAGACCGACGACAGGTTCGACGATGTAACGGATACCCCAGCGGCCAGACACCTCGCGGGTCCGCTGGCCGGCAGGCGCATTGTCCACCACTAGCACATCAAACCGAGGATGAAGGAGACGCGACACTCCCTCGAGACATCGGTTCAGTTCGTCGGGGCGGTTCCGCGTACAAATCAAAACCGAACAGGATGGCGTGAACATGCCGGCATTGTTTGAGGACAAGGAAACTCCTCACTTCATCAGGGGGAAACCATTCACGTCGTCACGATCGCAACCGGAATTCCGCTCTGGTTGCGAAAGGTAACGCACAACGCCACTTCACCCCGAATCGAGGTCCCAGAACCGAGCACTCATCCACGGTGTTCCAGGCTTAAGCCGAAAAGGGAAAAACATGGACTCTTCATGGTAATTCCACGTAGGAAAAGGCAAGTTTCTGCATCTCCAACAGCCACATCCGCGCATCGGCTCGGCGGGTCCACCAGTGGTCCACCCGGAAAGAGGTGTCCGCAGATGGGTGGATCAGTACGCGGATCCCCGCATCCCTAGACAAGCGCTGAAAGATCCGCTTGGCGCGCCGGGTGTGGAAGTTCGACGTGACCACGATGACCGTGTTGTACTTCCGCTTCTGCCACTCCGCAAGGAGGAGCCGACTCTCTGACAATGTAGAATCAAGAAGTTGCCTCCGCCCCGCTGGCGACTTGGCGGGAACAGCGATGATCTGGCTTGGTGGGACCCCGAGCTCCACAGCCTGCTTGCGCGCGACCTCAGCGGATGTGACGCCCCAAGCGATAGGCGCATCGCTGACCATCAACACCTCGGACCAACCCCCGCGCAGCAGGGAGACCGCTTCCGAAACGCGGCTGCCGACCGTATCATCTCCCGCCAGGACCACAATCGCGTCCGCTTTCTCCAGCAGGTCAGCGCAGATCAGGAACTCACCCAAGAACGGCAGGTACAACGGCCGCGCAATGTAGGCCGACAGGCCCCAGATCGCCAGGACGAGGAAGACGAGCGCAACTCTTCTCTTGGTCAGTTTCATGTCCGGGGAAGCGAAACCGCAGCGTCCTAAGACCATGGTGAGCGTACCAAAGGTTACTGCCTGGAGCAACAGCCGGCTGCCCACCCACCGCTCACCGACGCGCCGCCTGCTTGCCGCAACACTTGCCGAATCCCAAGGCCCAGCATAGGATAGTAGGGCTCAGCAAGCTCAAACGGAGGACGTACCATTCGCTCCATTCCAATGGCCCGGGTGCACCTTGACCGGCGCGAATTGCGGGCGGTCCAGCAGGTTTTGAAAAGCGGGCGGCTGCGCTCGGGGCCAATCACCGAAGACTTCGAGAGGCGGTTCGCCCGCGCCGTGGGGGCGCGCTTCGCGGTCGCGGTCAATTCCGGAACGACCGCTCTCTACCTGGCCTATCGAGCGTTGTTGGCGCCCGGCGACGAAGTCATCGTGCCGGACTTCACCTTTGTGGCCACAGCTTCAATGGTCGTCGCTGTCGGAGCCAAGCCCGTCTTTGCGGACGTTGACCCGGAAACATTCACGCTGGACCCTGCCGATGTCGAGCGCCGTCTTACGCGCCGCACGCGAGCCCTGGCCCCCGTACATCTGTACGGCCACCCCGCCGACATTTCAGGGCTGACGCGCCTCGCGCAGCGCCATCACCTCCGGGTGATCTGGGACGCTGCGCAGGCCCATGGCGCCAGCTTCCGCGGTCGCGACGTGGGTTCATTCCCCGATGTGGTTTGCTACTCCTTCTATCCCTCCAAGAACATGACCACCGGCGAAGGCGGCATGCTGACCACGTCGGACCCCTCGCTTGCCGCCGAGTTCCGGCTGGCTCGGTCCCACGGCGAAGAAAGCCGGTACCGCCATGTCCGCCTGGGTTTCAATTTTCGACTCACGGACTTCGCAGCCGCCTTGGGCCGCGAGCAACTGAGAAAACTCCCCGCGGCCATCCGACTTCGCCGGCGTAACGCTGCCGTTCTGGCCTGCGGCCTGGCAGGCGTTCCCGGCCTCAAGATGCCCAAGACCACGGCGCGGGCGGAACACGCCTTCAACCTTTTCACCATTCGCCTGGATCCCGATATCCTGCGGCTGTCTCGGGACGAATTTCAAAAGCAACTGGCACGGCGAGGTATCGAGACGGCTGCGCACTACCCCCTGCCCCTGCATCGTCAACCCATATTTCGCGGCTATGGTAGTGACCGGGAGTTCCCCGTCAGCGCCCGACTGGCTGAAACTGTGCTTTCCCTGCCTGTTCATCCCGGCTTGAGTCACGGGGACCTTGGTTACATTGTGCGGTCCGTGCGCGAGCTGGCTGGTTGCGCCGCGAGAGCTTAACGGCGGCGTTTTCCTTTCAACGCCGGGCTGGTTTTGCGGGGAGCCGTGCCCGGGGAGATTTTGCCACGTGCTTCATCGGCCCGCCGGCAGATCTCGTCATTGTACCGGTCGATGGCCTCAAGCAGCGGTGCGCCGCCGAAGGGTTTGGCGGCACGGATGATAGCCGCGATATCTTTGGGTAAGCAGCGCCCGCGGTAGCCGCGCTCCTCAGTGACGATCGTGTGGGAGCGTCCAATGCGTTCATCCGCCAGCCAGAGTTCGCGCAACTCGCTGTAGTTCACGCCGTAGGCCTGCGCGAGGTCATAGAACTGGTTAACGAAGGCCACCTTGGTGGCGAGAAAACAGTTCTCCATGTACTTGCATAGCTCAGCCGTCCTCGCGTCCGTCATGTAGTAGCGCACGAGTGGCCCCAGATATTGCTGATAGGTGCGAACTACAAGGTCGCAGAGAGACCTCTCGCCTCCTACGATCACAAACCCGTGGCTCTCAATCCCCTTCCACGGATGCCACCGTGTCTCTCCCACGTATTCCGGACTGAAGCAAATCCGCTTGCCCGTCGCCGCAATGAGCCGATCCACGGTGCCTGGCAGGACAGTGGATTTTAGGCACATGGGCGGCACTAGCCACGAAACGACCTCCTCGACGGCTGTCAGGTCACAACTGCCATCCGCGGCTTCCGGCGTCGGCACGGCGACAAACACAAGCTCGCAACCCTGGATTGCGGCTTGGCTTTTCGCGTCGTTCATGCCTGCGACAAACTTATCGTAGATCCGCACATCGAGGTTCCCAGCCTCGTATCCAAACAGTCTGGCCAGGGTCCCACCCACCACTCCGTAGCCGACGATGCCAATGACCATGACGAGACCTCTCTTCCCAACGTTCTTCGGTGGGACACCCCGAGACATGACACAAGGGTGCACCGGCCAAAGCACATGAAAACGAGTTACACTAAGCCACCCCTTTTGGATTTGTCAATCTTCCCCTTCGTCGCACTCGCGTCCTCCTGGCTAAACTTCCCTCCCCTGACCATAGCCGGCGGCTGCTGTTCGGAAGCCTGCACCCCCTGATCCGATTCAAGTCGTCGGGCAAGAACGCTCGAAGACCCCACTGGCTTCCGCCCGTCACCCTCCGCGATGGCAAATTCAAACATGCTGGAATTTTACGGGCGCGCCCATCAGGGGGATGCATTCCAAGTTATAGACTTTTGCTAGAAAGGAGGTACCGACTATGTTACGCTACCGGGGGAATGCGAAGGGCGGCTATCCGTGGCCCTGGCCTCCAACGGCCTAAACGCCAAAGTCAGCTTTGGATGGGCCAGGGAGTGGTGGCCCCAGCCCATCCCGGGCCGGCCGCATGGAAGCGTATTCTTTAGGTCGCGGTATCTCCAGCTCACTTCTGGACGGAGCAGTCCTCTTCAGAGCGATGCGCGGGAGATATCTATCTCAGTTCCCTTTTTTCTACTCCTACTTGGGCTACGTGTTCTTCGGTTCCGCAACCGCATATTATTTGGTCTTACAGTTCTGGCCCCAGTATTATGCGAGTGTTTTCTGGTTCTATTTCCTCGTAAGCCTCCTGGCGGAATTCGCAGTGCTGGTAGAGATCTCCGATCGCATCTTCAACCCTTATCCGGCAGTTCGCAAGCTCGGTCGCTTTGCCACGTTCTGCATTTGCCTGACTTTTCTCTCGCTATATGTCTTGCCTACGCTGGTTGAACCTCAATCTTCAGCTCTGGCCATTCTTGACCTAGTGAAAAGGACTTCCTTAACCAAAGCTGTAATTATTCTCGCCCTTCTCGCTGCGGCCTATCACTACCGTCTGCCCCTCGGCAAAAACATCTCGGGAATGATGCTGGGATTCTCCCTCGATCTGGCTGTCAACGTAGTGAACTTTGCCCTAGCGAGGCGTATGGGCCGAGCCTTTACGGCTGGACGTTCAGTGTCGTCGGACCTTTAAGCTATGTTCTCTGCCTTCTCGTGTGGACTTTCTCATTGTAGCGTTACGAGCCGGTCCGACGAATGCACCGGGAGCTTCCGGAAACCGGTGAGAGGGTGTCGGAACCCTTGGCGGTGCAGCTCGGGAGACTCGACACTGCGTTGAGCAGGTTGTTGCGAAAATGACTGCTACCCTCATCTACGCGCTGATCGCCGTCGGGATCATCGTCATCGTGGCTCTCCTGCTCTGCCCCAGCCGCGAGGGGGCGGCTGCCGACGCCGAAATCAGTAGGGAGCATGTGCGGGGGCTCTGGGACGCACCCGGTCTGACTCTGGCCGAGCGGATTCTTGATCCCACCGATTACCTCTGGCTGCGTGAGGAGTTAGGCTTTCCCGGACTCGCCAAGGCGCTCCGCCGCTCCCGCCAGCAGATGGCGCTCAAGTGGTTGAAGGCCGTGCGAAGATCCTTTGACGAACTGGTTCGCAACCCTGAGCCCGCGCTCCCTGGCGGCGCCCCGAGCGACGCCCGTGGCAGTTGGGAACTTCTGCGGTTGACGCCGAGGTTTCACCTGATTCTCGGCTACGCTTTTCTCGTTGTCCGGTTCTTCGGACCCTACCACCGCTTGGTGCCGTCGTTCGGCTGGATGCACACCCTTTTCTCCCGCGCTGAACGTTATGGCTCGGCCAACATAACCCGATTCCCTTGACGAACATCCCACAGAGTTCCCGCCTGAAATGAATCCGCCTTCCGAGACGGTGATGAGTCCGCTCGGTCCTGTGCCGTGCGGTCTGCGGCGAGAAGATAAGCCAGCCCCTCGCCCCTGGCGCGAAAGCGCGCGCCCAATTGAGTGCGAACATGCTGCTTCCGCGGTTGATCGTGAGCCGCTACAATCGTGGTGCGGGAGAGTGCAAATGACTCGGTTGGTTTACACGACCGACCTACATGGCAACCTCGAGCTTTATCGCGCCGCCGGCGAGGCCGCTTTGCGGCTGGCGGCGGACGTCGTGGTGTTGGGTGGCGACTTATGTCCCGGCACGCCCAGCGCTTCCTCTACCCATTTGCCTCAAGCCCAGCCGGAGTTCCTGCTCCGCGAGGTCGGCCCCATGATTGAGGCATGGAAGCAAGCCCAGCCGAGCCTGCGCGTACTCGCCATCCCCGGAAATGATGATTGCCAGACCATCCTGCCAGCGCTGGACCAACTGGAGCAGAAGGGCCTCATCGAGAATATCCACCAGAAGGCGGCAACGCTGGGCCGTTACACGTTGGCGGGCCTGGCGTATGTCCCCCCCACGCCGTTTTCCATCAAGGATTTTGAGCGCTGGGATTCAGTCCGCGGCCTGTGGCGCCAACCACAGTTCGCGCGATGCGTCGTAGGCACGCCCCAGGGTTTCAAGGAAGTCGTAGATTTCGAAGCCTACCTGGACTCTCACCCCACCATCGAGGAAGAACTCCACCGGCTGCGGACACCTGAGCCCGAACTGACGATTGCCGTGATCCATTGCCCGCCTTACCAGACTCGCTGCGATGTGCTCTATGACGGGCAACACATCGGCAGCGTTGCGCTGCGGCGCTGGATCGCGCGGCGACAGCCCCGCCTGACGCTTCACGGCCACATCCACGAAAGTCCCAGTCTTTCGGGCGCTTACTTCGATCGCATCGGCAGGACCATCGTCGTCAATCCCGGCTGCGACCACCAGCGCCCTCACCTGGTGTTCATCAACCTGGAGGATCTCTCCGAGCTCGAGCACTCTGTCTACGGCAAGCCGGCACTATAAACCGTCCAACCAGTCTCTAGCTCCGCCCGGCGAGTTGGCGCTTGAGTTCGACCACTGCACGCTCCGCGACGTCCTGCTGCCTCGCGACCTGGGCGGGAGCGGTGCCGCCCATCACGTTCCTGCGGCGCACCGCCCGCTCTGGAGATGCGGCCACAGCTCGAAGCTTCCCATCCCAGGAGGGAATGAATTGCCTCGCCTCGCGCAGCGCGAGCCCGGCGAAGGTTTTCTGCCGCTCGTCGCAATAGTGCACCAGCTTACCCACCTGCTCGTGCGCCTCAGCGAAAGGCACACCGCGACGCACGAGTTCTTCAGCCAAGTCCGTGGCGGTCAGGAAACCCTGGGCAGTGGCGGCGCTCATGCGTTGCGGGTGAATGCGCAGCGTCCGAACGACGCGCGCCGCCAGCACGAGTGCGTCGCGCGTTGTGTCCACCCCATCGAACAACGCCGCCTTGTCCTCTTGCAGATCACGATTGTAGGCAAGCGGCAGCCCTTTGAGTAGCGCGAGCATCGCGGTCACCATCCCCAGAACCCGCGCTGCCTTCCCGCGGATCAACTCCAGGACGTCCGGGTTCTTCTTCTGGGGCATCAGGCTGCTTCCGGTTGAGTAGGCGTCGGCGAGTTCGACGTAGCCGAAACCGGGCGAGCAATAGATCACCAGGTCTTCCGCCAGGCGGCTCAGGTGGACCATAAGCAACGCGCAGGCGAAAAGCAGCTCGCACACGAAATCCCGGTCAGAGGTGGCGTCCAGGCTGTTGCGAGCGACGCGCGCAAAGCCCAGCTCCCGCGCCAACCGCGCCCGGTCAAGGCGAAAGCTGGTTCCCGCGAGCGCCCCGGCGCCCATGGGCAGCTCGTCCGCGCGCCCCCGGCAATCTTCCAGGCGGCCCACATCCCGTCCAAACATCTCGAAATACGCCAGCAGGTAATGCGCGAAGAGGATGGGCTGGGCAGGCTGGAGATGAGTGTAGCCGGGCATCACCACTTGCCTGTGCCGGCGAGCCTGAGCCACCAAGGCTTCAAGAAACTCAACTGCTGCTGATTGGAGACTTGAGATTTCAGATTTCACAAACAGGCGCGTTTCCGTGGCTACCAGGTCGTTGCGGCTGCGGCCCGTGCGGAGCTTTCGCGCCACCGGACCGACCTCGCGCTCCAGCCGAGCTTCGACCCAGGTATGCACGTCTTCGCCTGCCTGGCCACGCGCCCAGCCGGGATGGGTCTCCACGTAACGGCGCAGTCGGTCGACGCCGCGCGTTAACCGGCGCACTTCACCGGCCGCTAGGACGCGCGCCACGCCCAGGGCACGAACATAAGCCCGGTTGACCTGAAGGTCGTAGAGGATGAGCCGTTGGTCAACAGAGAAAGACTCGGAGAATTTCTCGAAATGGGGATCGCGCCTGCCGGGAGCGAAACGCCCGCCCCAGAGTTTCATCCCGCTCTCCTCCGGCGAGCCTGCCCGGCCCGCACGCCGGCTTGCTTGGTTGCCGCGAGTTTCACTGGCAAGCCCAGAATGTTAATGAAGCCTTCCGCATCCTTCTGGTCGTAGTCTGCCTTCATCGCAAAGCCTGCGATGCTGGTGTCATAGAGCGAGAAAGGCGAGCAACGGTCCAGCACCCTCACGTTCCCTTTGTACAGGCCGAGCGTCACTGAGCCCGTCACGTTCCGCTGGGTGGTCTGGACGAAGCTATCGAGCGCCGCACGCAAAGGCGTGAACCACTGCCCGAAATAGACCAGTTCGGCGTAGCGCAGCGCCACGTGCTGCTTGTAGTGGAAGGTTTCCCGGTCGAGGCAGAGCGCCTCCAGCTCATGATGGGCAGCATGCAGCAACGTTCCCGCAGGGGTCTCGTAGGCGCCGTGCGACTTGATCCCCACAAAACGATTCTCCACCAGATCGGTCCGCCCCACGCCGTTCCTGCCGGCCACGGCATTCAAGGCTTCGATCAAGCGGACGGGATTGAGCTTCTTTCCGTCCACCGACACGGGAATCCCCGCTTCCAACCCGAGGGTGACGGCGGCTTCGCGGTCGGGAGCGCGGCGCGGAGACCGGCTGATCTTCCAGGCGTCGTCCGGCGGCTCGCCGAGTTCGGTCTCGAGCGGGCCACCTTCATGGCTCAAGTGCCAAATGTTCTGGTCGCGGCTGTAAGGCTCTTTCTTGGTGGCGGCCACGGGGATGCGGTGTTGGCGGGCATAATCAATCGCGTCCTCGCGCGACTTGATCGTCCATTCACGCCAGGGCGCAATCACGCGCAGATGAGGGGCAAGAGCCTTATACGCCAGTTCGAACCGCACCTGATCGTTTCCCTTGCCTGTGCAGCCGTGCGCCACGGCGTCGGCACCGCAGGCCAGCGCCACCTCCACCTGACGTTTGGCGAGCACCGGACGGGCCAGCGAGGTCCCCAGCAAATACTTGCCCTCGTACACGGCCCCCGCCTGCAAGGCTTTCCAGAGATAGCCGGTGATGAACTCCGCGCGCAGGTCCTCGACATACACCTTCGCGGCACCGCTGCGGAGGGCTTTGTGGCGGAGCGCCTTGTAGTCGTCGCCTTGGCCGACGTCGCCGATCATGGCGACGACCTCGCAAGCATAATTCTCGCGCAGCCAGGGAATGATGACGGAAGTATCGAGCCCGCCTGAGTACGCCAGGACAACCCGCCTCACTTTCGCTGAGGACGGTGCAATGGATGCCATATGATTTCCCTTTCCGAACTTCCGCCCGAGGCGCCCGACGATTTGCCCGGACAACACCGACCACGGTGCGCCGCACGGCTCAGGCCGCCAGGAGCGAGAGGAGCTTCTTCCGGACGCGCGCGGCGTCGCGTGCCCGGGCGGTAGCCACAAAAATCGTGTCGTCCCCCGCCACGGTCCCCGCCACCTCGGGCCACCGCTCGGCGTCGAGCACCACGCCCACCGTATGGGCGTTGCCCGGATGGGTCTTGACGATGACCAGATTCGCCGCCTGGCCGACTTCCCGCACAAACTCCTTCAGCACCACGGACAATGTCGGCTGGGGAGGGGCAGGCTCAGGAGCGTCAGGAAGGCGATACCCTTCCCGCGTCTTCACCAAGCCTAACTCCTCGATATCCCGCGAGACCGTGGCCTGGGTCACGCGGATGCCGCGCCGCCCCAGCTTCCGGCGCAGATCCTCTTGCGTCGCCACCGTCTGGTAATGGAGGAGTTCCAGAATCTGATTGCGCCGGTACAGTTTGTCCATGCAACTTTATGCAGACAATGTATAAATACTCCATCCGCGCCCGTTCGGCAAGGGACGGGTCGGGAATACCTGGACGAACGCGCCCGAACCGCCTGGCGCGAGAGCTGCGACTAAAAGTGCGGGAACTCCAACTTCTGCGGCTCACCCTTGATCTGCGAGGTCTGGTTCGCCAGCACCTTCGTCAGCACCATAGTCATATCCGCCGAAGTCATCTTCACCATGCCGTAAGGCGAGACCTTGGTGGAAACCCACACGTCGGCGGTGGTCTTACCGGTCGCGGTGCGATAGTGGTCGCAGAGGAAGGTGCCCGCGGGAACGGTCACAGCCTCCGTGCCGAGCTTCTCTCCCAGGCCCTTCTCCTCCGCGGCCGGCTGACCCCGTTTCATCATGCCGCCCATCATCCCCATCGGCATCTCCATGGGCGGCTGCCCGGCGGCCTGCATGATCATGCGCTTGATTTCAACTTTGCCGGGGCCCATGACCATCAGGTGCTTCATCACCACGCCTCCCTCTTTGCCCCCTTCCAGGCGCATTTCTAGCCAGTAGCCTTCGGCGCCCTCCACGCTTTCCTTGCCCACCACGGCGTAGGCCCACGTAACCTTCTCGTTCTTTTTCGTGGTGACCTCATACTGCGCTCCCGAACCGACTACGGGTTTGAACTCCCCCGGGATTTGAGGAGCCTGCTGCATCCGCTGCGCCCAGGCGAGTGCCGTCACGACGAAACCCACCACCAACCCCAGCGCGAGCTTCTTGGCGTAACTCATAAGCGTTGCTCCTTCGAGAGATTTTCTTCCACCCCTTTGGGCCAGCCTCGCCTTCCTCGTGACCTTGCGTTACCGGAGCACCATACTTCCCTGTCGAGCAATCGTTCTGCTTCTGGTACGTACAGGACCCGCCGAACTTACTCGCTGTGGCCGGCGTAAGCTATCAGGCGAGCCTTCTTGAACTCCTCCCACCGCGCGGGCCGGAATTGGCCCTGGGGAACGAACTCCTTGACCTGGAAAACGATGCCGAGCCGGCTCTCGTCCACCAGCGCCCCTTTCTGCGGCAGGAAATCGAAGATGCTGCGGTTCGTGCCGTAGTAGCCGCACAGCCAGACTCCGGCGGGGGTTTCAATGGCGTACAGACCACAGACCAGGGGCAGAGGACGAGTGGCGTCCACGCTGGACTTGATTTCTGCTTCGACAATCTCCCCGCGAATCGGTGGCGGGCCGGCGGGTATCCTTGTGGATGTCGTCGCCATAGTCTTCCCCACTGGAATCTCCAAGGCACACACCATACATCGGGCACCGAAGTCTCGTCAATGAAGTCGGCGTGGGCACTCGCCCGCCAGCGCGGGCCGCGAGCGTTAGCCCGCCGTAGAACCCTGGCGACAACGCTACTAAGGTTTGAGTTCAATTGCCAGAAGCTGACCGTCGGTCTTCCAGGATGCCCCGGTGGCGGTGAGTCCTTCCGAAAGCGGATTGGGCCGGGTGACAAGTCGCAGGCAAGCGACACGGCCTGCGACCACGAGGTCCGCGCCCACCTTGGCGCGCTCCTGGTCAATTTCGGGATCAATGGCGTGCGAGACCACGCCGGGCCGGATATCCCAACCCACGTCGTGGGTCGCGGCCCCCAGCCAGACCTCGCGCCCCTCGGCGGTCCTCGCAGGCGAACGCCACAGCCGCAAGTGATGTCGCTCGGCAAAGGTGTTGAGCATTTTCTGGAAGGCCAAATCCTCCGCCCGGCCAAACAAGTAGAGTTGGGAAACCGGCGCCTCCTTGTAGCCTTTGTTTGCTGCCACGGCCCGCACGGTCTCCCACAGGGATTTGCCGCTCAGCTTCTCCGTCCCGGCCCAGCCCGCCTCCTGGAATGCCCGGCGGATTTCGTCCGCATTCCCCATGACGATGAGGTTCAAAGGGTCGCCGGGTTTGCCATCTTTGCCGGAGGCACGCTGGGGCACGTCAGCCAGCAACTTCTCAAGTGACGCGCCGGCTCCCGGGGAGAGTTGGTCGCTGACGGCGGGAGGAAAGAGTTGCTCCAGCGTGAGAGGTTCCAGCAACACCACTTGTAGGTCGGTGCCCGCAGGAAACTCAATGGACGTATCGGCCTTACCTAGAGCTTTTTCTTCAGTTTTCTGAGCCTCCGTGCCGATATCGGGCCGGGATTTTTTCAGTCTGCTGAGAGCGTCATCAAGCATGGTCAGAGGCAACTCGCTCGCCAAGACCCCCTGAACCGTGCCGTCAGGCAAGATGCTCTCCCGGGCGTTCTCCACGTCGGTCACCCGCGCCGCCAGGGCCACCGGAGTCTGTCCAGGGATTTCCAGATGGGTGAAGCGCAAACGCAGGCGCGCTCGATCCGTGGGGCTGGAGCTAGGAACGAGCTTCTCGATCGATCCCCGCACCACGACGCCGACAGGAATCGCGATTTCTTTCTCATTCGGCGACGCAGGCACTTCACGCACCACACGTGCTGTGACCGCTTCGCGCAGGTGAGATGTCTTGGTGCTTACGGCGCTCTCCAAACGCAGGTAAAGCGCCGCCCCTGCTGGGAGCGGCGTGGTTGTGGGGTGCTCTTCGGTGGGGAGGCCGGCCACAGCCCGGGCCAGTCCCGCAAATGCCAGGAGCGCTGCGACAAGCCTGAGGTTCATTGGGCAAGGGCCCCTCGGGGCGGGCCCATCTCCCCGCGACACTGATGCTTCGTTTCCGCCCATCAATCTGGAGCTCATGATTCACACGTCTCTCCGAACTTCGAGCCGCTTTCGCGCCCCCGGGTTGCTTGAGCTGTCACAGGTACGATTTGGCATGCTCCCCAACCCGTGCATTCTACCTCTCCGGCGTCCGTCATCCTGCCGACCCGACAGTTGGGACAGCCCAGCTGATCCGCCCTAGAGAAGTACGGAGGTACGGTTGACTTGCATCAAATCTTGCGCTAGGCTTTGCTTGGATACGCTTTCCCAAGGAAGCCAGCGGGTGGCAGGGTGTCCCTGTGCTCGCGGGGGTTAAGGTCGGCTCCAAGCAAGAAGGAGGAAGTTTACCTCGTGAACCCTACGAGGATGAAAGCGAGGCCACGATGGCCGGAGCACTGACCAAAGCAGGCCGCTATCAGATTGTTTCCGAACTCGGCCGGGGATCGATGGGGGTGGTGTACCAAGGCTTCGACCCCGTCATCGGTCGCACGGTGGCCATCAAGACCATGTTGACCGAAGGTCTGGGCCCTGCCGAGTTTGAAGAGTTCAAGGCCCGGTTCCAACGCGAGGCGCAATCCGCCGGAGTCCTGACTCACCCCAACATCGTCACCGTCTACGATTTCGGCGAAGACAATGGCGTCCTCTTTTTGGCCATGGAGTTCTTGGAGGGCAAGTCGCTCCAGACCCTGGTGGAAGAGCAAGGCGTCCTCCCCGTCGAAACCATCATTCCCATGTATGAGCAGGTCTGCGGCGCGCTGGACCACGCGCACACGCACAGGATTGTGCATCGGGACGTCAAACCCGCCAACATCATGATTCTGGAGAGTGGCCTCGTCAAGATGACTGACTTCGGCATCGCCAAGATGATGGCCGTAGGGATGACGCAGGCCGGGCAGATCCTGGGGACACCCAACTACATGTCGCCCGAGCAGGTCAAAGGCCGGCAGGTGGATGGCCGCTCCGATATCTTCTCCCTGGGCGTGATCTTGTACGAGCTGGTGACGGGCGAGAAACCTTTCGGCGGACAGAACATTACCACCGTCATCTATAAGATCATCAATGAGAATCCCATCCCCCCGCGTGAACTCGACGCCACGATCCCCCTCGGCTTGAGCTACGTCATACAAAAAGCGCTTGCCAAGAGTCCGGATGAGCGCTACCAGACGTGCCGGGAGTTAGCGGAGGATCTGAGAAACTACAAGGACTTGGGCGGGGGCACGTCGCCGAGCGCCACGGTTATCGTCCGGGTACCGCAGTTTGCGGCTGAGGCGGCCCCGCCGCCAGCCGCTCAGCCCCCGCGCGGTCAGCCGCCAGCGCAAGCCCAAGTGCCGGTCGAGCCACAACCGGTGCGCCCGCTATCCGTGCAGGTTATCCCCCCTGTCAGACCCCAACCGCGCGGCACGTCGCCGGTGGTATGGGTCCTTATGGCGCTTGTGATCATTGTGGGGGTGGGAGGTGGTTACTACTTCATCCTGCACCAGAAGGAACATGCCCAGGTCACGCAGACTGCTCAGCCGTCGGAACCCACTCCCGCGACGCAAGGACCGGCCATCCCCGCGGGCACCGAGGGAACCACCTCTACCACTCCGTCAACCGGGACCGGCGAGACGCCCGCTGCCAGGGCCCCTGGAACGGAGCCCACGACCACTACTCCGGGTACGACGACCGAAGCCAAGCGTGAACCCACCGAACCGCAAGGGGGTGAGGAAGCCGGGCCACCTATGCCGCCTTCCGGAGGGAGTCGCGTGCCGGCAGCTTTGAAGACAGGCCGGCTGGTCGTTACCGCCAACGTCGAGGGGGCCAAGATCACGGTCGATGGCAGGAGTGAACCCGGTTGGGTAACCCCTCGTACGATTCCCGAGTTGCCCGCCGGCCCGCACAATGTGGTCCTTTCAAGAGCGGGATACAGTGACGTCGAACGGAGCATCACCATCGAGGGAGGGCGCACGGCCACCCTGAATGCTACCCTCTCTGTGCCCAGCGGCGAAATCAATATCGAGACGAAGCCACCGGGCGTGGAGGTGCTCATTGATGGACAGCCTGCCGGGCTGAGTCCGGTGCGCAAGACCGTCGGCCTGGGGCAACACACCTACTCGCTTCGTCAGGCGGGGAGGGACTCGTACAACAGCACCTTCGAAATCAAATATGACGGGCACATGCTAGCCAAGAAGGTGGACTTAGGCGGAGAGCCCGCAGTGCCCACGGGCATTGTTGAGGTGCGGACGATCCCGCCCGGGGCGATCGTTTACGCAGACGGCAGGTCGGTGGGGGGCACGACGCCCACCAACTTCAGACTCCGCGCGGGGCGGCACACCCTGACCATTTCATTGTCGGGTTACCCGCCGCTCCAAAAGATAGTTGATGTGCCTGCCGACGGATCGCTTGCGGTGAATGAGAGGCTCGCCCGCCAGTAGCGCGACCGCACTCACGGCCGCGCTGAAGGAACAATTCGGAGGCCAACCATGGTGCGCCGGCTGAGTGTCGCCGTAACTCTGCTACTGCTTTGTGCAACTCCAGCCTGGTGCAGGTGGGACAAGGAGGACAAAGCTTACCTCGTTGACCAGTTCCGCGCCCTGCAGGATCAGATCCAGGCATTGAAAACTCAACTGGATTCCCTGAGCGGGCAGGTCGCGGAACTGAGGCAAAACCAGCAGCAGCTTCAGACGGTCGTCGTGCGGCAGCAGAGGATGCTGCAGGACATGGACCAACTGGTCTCCTCCTTGCGCCTGGGGCAAGAAGAGAATTTCTCCGGCGTGAAGACGACTCTCAATGAGATACGGGCCGAGCACAGGAAGGAATTTGCTTCGTTGACCGGCAAGCCGGCTGAGCCGGGTGCAGGGACAACAGTGGCGGAGCCGAAAGGACCCCAACCTGCCTCAGCGAGGCCGGTTCAAGGCTACATCACCGTCGTCGACAGCAGCAACAGCGTGACGGTTGACCTGGGCTCTGGTCAGGGAATACAGCCGGGGGCCCGTTTGGCGATTTATAAGGCGACCGACCCCAGCACGCGCGTGGGCGTCCTCGAGGTGATACAGGTGTCGGGGGCGGGGGAATCCCGGGCCCGCATCGTAACCATGAACGCCGGGGTTCGGCCAGAGTTTTCGGATATCGTTCGCCTCGAGTAGCTGATACATCCCCAGCATGGCCAGATTCCTGATTGCCGGCCCAAGCGGTCAGACGCAGATTTTTGAGATCAGCGGCTCGACGGTGAACATCGGGCGCGCCGATGCCAACGACTTGGTCCTCAACCATCCCAGTGTCAGCCGCCAGCACGCGCGGCTGACGCTCCTGCCTGGCGACACCATCCTTCTCAACGACCTGGGCAGCCTGAACGGGACTTTTGTGAACGGCCAGCAGATCCGCGAGCACCGGCTCACCGACCAGGACCGCGTGACCCTCGGGATGTACGAGTTGAAGTTCGAGCTGGCCAAAGCCGAGCCCGTCCATGTGGAGGCGGGTTCCCGCACCGCCGCCGACCTGACCGGAATCGTCTCCCCCGAAGTGCTCTCGACTGCCCTGCGCGTCAAGATCGAGGCCGGTGTGCCTGCTGCCCAGGCCATTGGGGAACGTCTGCGGGATTTGGAAAAGGAAAACAAACTCCTCAAACTGCTCCTGGGGGTGGGGAAAACGCTCTCCTCCGTCCTGACCGCGGAGGAGATCATGCAGCGCGTGATGGAGCTCGTGTTCCAGATGGAGAACGTGGAGCGCGGTTTCGTCATGCTTTACGACGAGAAGAAGGGATTCCGGCCGGCGGTCCTGCTGTACAAGGACGAGCGCTTGAGAAAAGACCCGCGCGGCGTGGTGCTCAGCAAGTCCATCATTGAGCGGGTCACCACGGAGCGCCTGCCCCTGCTCATCCACGACGTGACGGGCGACGAGCGCTTCTCGGCCAGCGAGAGCCTGCGCCTGGCGGGCATCCGCGCGGCCATGTGCGCCCCCCTGATTTACAAGGACAAGGTCTTCGGGCTGTTCTACGTTGACTGCCTCAGCAAGCCCTATGCCTTTTCCAAGGAGGAACTGGGCATTTTTTCCGTCATCGCGGCTGAGGCGGCCATCAGCTTCGACAACGCCCAGTCGCACCAGGAACTCTCCCGCCGGATCATCGAACGCCAAGCGCTGGAACGCTTCCTGAGCGGCGCGATCGTGGAGAAGATTCTGGCCAACCCCGACCAGATTCACCTGGGCGGCGAAAATCAGACGGCCACTATCCTTTTCTCCGACATCCGCGAGTTTACCCGCATGGCCGAGAAGATGGAGCCGCAGCAGATCGTAGAGTTGCTCAACGAGTACTTCACGGAGATGACCGACCTGATCTTCGAGAACGGAGGGACTCTGGACAAGTATCTCGGGGACGGCATCATGGCGGTCTTCGGGGCACCCATCGCCAAGCCGGACGACGCGCTGCGCTCCGTGAAGACCGCTATGGAGATGCAGCGGGGGCTGGCGCGGCTGAACCGCGCTTGGGAAGCGCGGGGTCAACCCGCGCTGCGGGCCGGCATCGGCGTGAATACCGGCGCGGTCACGGCGGGCAACATCGGTTCCACCAAACGCATGGACTACACCGTCATCGGCGACGCGGTGAATTTGGCCTCTCGCTTGTGCGCTAATGCTGCTGGCGGCCAAATCCTGGTCTCGGAATCGACCTATGCCGAACTGAAAGGCAGCCTGCCGGCCAAGAAACTTGACGCCATTCGCGTCAAGGGCCGGGAGACCCCCGTGGAGGTTTACGAGATCGGGTGGAGCGAGTCAGCCACCGACGCCGTTGGGGGTTCTTTGCCTGCCTGAGGGACGCACGGGAGCCACGCCCGTCTGCTCCCGAACGACACCGCTCATGATCCCTCTAGGAGCTGACATGAACGCGATTAGCCGAGCTTCAAGAAGCGTCCTCGCCGCGCTCCTGCTGCTCCTCAGTGCGCTGATGGTCACGCCCGCGGCAGGGCAAAGAAAAGAGGAGTCACCGGCCCCTCAACTCCCCGGCGAGTTGCGGGGAGCCAAGGTCTATCAGATCCCAGAAGAGACCGCACCACCCGGGACGGCAGTGGAAAACCCCGTCATCTACAAGGGCCTCTCCTACGACGACATCAATTGGGATCGGCTGGTCCTGAATCTCGCTCTGAGTGTCAAGCCGGTTGATCGCGCCGCCACCATTCGCAAGATTTACTTCCAGGACGTGCGGGTGAGTGGGGTGCCGGTGCACATTGAGACGTTCGAGAGAGAGTTCAAGCTCTCCAAGAAAGAGACGGTGGATCTGCCGGCCCCGCTGAAGTGTGTGTTCGTCTTCTCCGATTTGGAATCGGTGGCCCCCCTCAAGGAGATTGTGGCCCAAGACAGGCTCCGCATCAGCGGCCAGACGTTTGTCGAGGTGAAGTTGAACCCGATCGAGAAGCTGGCCCTGCGCACCAAGCGGCTGGTGCTCCCGGTGACGTTGAACGAGGAAGTCCCACTCCAAATGTTCTCCGGCAATCCCCTGCTCCAGATGGCGGCGGGCAAGATCCTGGATACGCTGGCGGACCCGTCCAGCGCGGCCGCCCTGGCGCTGGCCCGGGAGCGCCTCCAGAAGATCACGCAAGACCAAGCCCTGACCGCGAGCAGCCGGGCGTCGCTGTATCTCGTGTACTGCGAGTATGTGCTGCGGGATCCGAAGACGGGCGCCGCAGAGAAATTCAGCCAGTCCGGCACCGGCTTCGTGGTCAGCTCCGATGGAAAGCTCCTGACCGCCAAACGTGTCGTCGAACCCTGGAAGTTTGATCCCCAGATCGCTTTGTTCATCGAGCGCGACCACCTCAAACTGGACGCGAAGAGCACTCGGCTCGCGGCTTGGCCTGCCGGCGCTACGGTCCTGGGGGCTGACGGGCACCCCGATTTCCAGGCGGCGCTGAGTACCGAGGCGCAAACCCTTAAGGTGCTCAAGACGGCCTCGGACCGCATGGAGAAACAGGATTACCAGGACCCGGATTCAGGTGAGAAAGCCACTCTCAGTCTGCACGCGGCGGGAGAAAACGACGCGGCTGTCCTCGGGGTTGTAGGGAGCGGTTTCGAGCCCCTGCCGATGGCCGAGCCCGGCTCCAAAGTGAGCGCGGACCTCAAAATGGCCCTGTTTGGATTTCCCTTCGGCCTGAGCCAGGCCCAAGCCGAGCCCAAGCACACTTGGGTCAAAGCCACCCCGGAAGGCACGTCTATCAAGCTGGAACGCGCCTTGAATCCCGGTGAATCCGGCGCGCCCCTGGTCAGTTCCGAGGGGAAAGCGTTGGCGCTTTGCAGCGGTCCAAGTGAATGCATTTCCCTGGAGATGGTCCGCGGGCTGATCCCCTGATGTCCTCGATGCCTCATCTTCGAACCAGTTGTTTGCTCTTCCTCCTGACAGGCAGCTTGTTGCTGGGCTCAACTGCCCGCGGTGCTCCGCCGCAGGAGGCGGCGACTTCTCTGCGGGAGACTCTTGCCCGAACCGGCGTGTTCTTCCGCGCCGATGCGCCCTCATTGCTGCGCAACCGCGAGGACCCGTATCTGCCTGTCTGTCTTGAAATCATCAACGGCGTTGAGAAGACCGGTAAAAGCGCGCTGAGCGTCGTGCGGCAGTACGTTTCCCGCGACCCATTGAAGCTCGAGGGAGTGAATATCTTCGTGAAACCCGCCGGCGCGCGGCGTCAGTTTGCGACGGAACCGCTGCCGCTGGGCGAGAGCAAGGATTTCTCCTTCGACGCGCGAACCGGGGGCCAGCCGTTGGTGATCGCCGAGCGGTTCAAGAAGACTCTGGAAATCCCCCGCGAATTGCTGCAAACCTACCTGAGCGCGCACTACCTTGGCGGGCCCTTTGAGTTAGTGGACCTTTGGGTGGCCTTCCGAGTTTCCGGTTGGCCCAGCCAGAACTTCTACTTGCGGGTGCGGCTCAATGCTCCGGCGCTTCCTCAGCTTCCCAACTGGTACCGTGGCGACATCCACTACCACTCCGCCTTTACCGACAACCCTGCCGAACGCGGTCACCCGCTCGACGTCACCAAACAGGCCGCCTTACATGCCGGCTTGAACTGGGTACACCTGGCCGACCATTCCACAGACCTCAACCCGGAACGATGGGCTAAGGCCTTGCAGGAAGTCGCGAAGTACCGCGACGGGCGATTCCTCTTCATCCGGGGCGAGGAGCTCACCCTCGCTTCCGCCAAACAAACCCTCCTCACCTCGGTGCATATGGTCGCCTTGCCTTCGCCGGACGATCCGGACAAGGGGTTCCCCGCCTCGGAGGGGGCGGCCGATTCCGTGATCATGACGGGAGACGGATCGGTCGCTTCACCCGCCATGCCTGTCAAGGAGGCACTGCAACGCCTTGCTGCCGCCGGGGGCTTCGCCTATGCCGCCCATCCTTTTGATCCGGTGAGTCCGATCCTGCGGGGGGGCGCTTGGGACCTCGAACTCGATTTTCTAGCGCCGGGAGGAAAAGCCCTGCAAGCGGGACTGGTGGGCTTGCAGCCTTGGAACCGCTCCACGACACTCACGGCCGACGACGCGCGCGACCCCTTTTGCATCCGTCGTGATGCTGACCCCAGCACCTGCTTTCAACCCGATAAGGACGCTGACCATTACGTCCGCCTGGAGAAAGGCATCGAGCTCGGCTGGCACCCGCTGCTGCTCAAGGGTCTGGGGGGCGACGCCAATGCCGGACCCTCGCCCCTCTTCAAGGTCTTCGTGGCCGCCGGCACGGATGCGCACGGGGACTTCAACTTCGAAGCAACCATGGATGCGGTGGACTTCCTTTCCAAACCGTCGCGGGGTTTTTCCGGCTATGCCGAGAACAACGTCATGGGGAGACTCACGACGGTGGTTCACTGCCCGGCCGGAATGGGGCGGCGAGGGGAGAACGTCCTCCAAGCACTCCGTGAGGGACGGAGCGTAATCAGCAACGGCCCCCTCCTCATCGCCGGCTTCGACCGGGATGCCAATGGCAGTCTGGACGACCCGCAGGACATCGGAATGGGCCAGGAAATCTCCTCCAGCCTGAAAGAGTTCCCTCCCCTCCAACTGTGGTGGGCGAGCAGCAAGGAGCTCGGCCCGCTCAAGTCCCTTCGTTTGGTCATAGGCTCCAGCTCCGGCGAGTCCAGCCCGGAGGAAATCTCAATTCCTCCCAGCAAAGGAATGGGCAGTGAAGGTCTCTACCCGCTGGACCTAGGGGCCCGCCTGGAGAAACTGGGCAGATCGTGGGGCTACCTTCGCCTGGAGGCCAGGACAGGAAGTGGTACCGGAGCGGAGTTTCGCTGCTATACTAACCCCATCTGGGTGCGAGTCGCGGAACAGTAGTCAGCGGCGCCCAGCAAGCACGTGAGGAAGCTATCATGTCTGATGAAACCAGCGAACAAGGAACTGTACGCTACATTCGTTGTCCCTCCTGCGGGACGCCGAACCCCGCCACTGCTTTGACTTGCACGCGGTGCAGCAAACCCATGCAAGTCAAGGAGGCCGCTGGGCTTGCCCGGCCTGTGTCTCTGCCTCCCGCAGAACAGGTGATCTGTGCCAAGTGTGGCAAACCGCTCCCCTCTGGGAGTAGGTTTTGCGGCTTTTGTGGAGCACCTCTGGCCGCCCCTGCCCCGGCTGCTCCGCCCCCGGCGGTTCGCAAGCCCGCGGAGCGGCAAGCAGCGCCTACCCAACCGGTTGCGCCACCCGTTGCCCCCAAAGTTGCTCCGCCGGTTTCCAAGCCCGCGGCGCCGGCCGCGCCACCCCTCCCGCCGCTGCGGCCCGTGGTCTCAAAGCCGCCCACTCCGGTGCCGATCCCGAAAGCTCCGCCCGCGCCAGCTGCACCTCCCACGCCGGCCGAGGGCGAGGACACCTACGTCTTCGCGGGCCTGCACACGCCCAGGATCGAAGCCAGCGTCGTAGAGTTGAAGCAGGACGGGTCCACGGGGAAGACCGTCCGCATCATCCAGGAGACCACCTTCGGCCGCGGAACCTGCGATATCAGTTATCCGGCCGATACCCTGCTTTCACCGCGTCACGCTTCGTTGCAGGTCCGCGCGGGAAAACTCATCTTGAAGGATCTCGGCAGCCAGAACGGGACTTTCCAGAAGCAGCGGCAGGACGGCGAACTCACGCCGGGAGACGTTTTCTTGCTGGGCCGCGAATTGTTCCGCTTCGTCACCCAGAGCATGGACGAGAACCAGGATTCCACCCAGGACACGCAGCTCTTGATGGGAGCGCCAAAGCTCCAGCGCGGGCCGGTGACGGCCAAACTCGAGCACATCCAGCTCAGTGGAGAAGTGATTGAAGAATTTAGCCTGGAGAAGCCCGAGACCACACTCGGCCGCACCAAGGGCGACCTGGTATTCAACGACGACCCCTACATGTCAGGGATGCACGCCCGCATCGCGGCCCAGCCGGGCCGATTCATCCTGCAGGATCTGAAGAGCCGCAATGGGGTCTATCGGCGCATCCGGAATGAGGTGGAATTGCGGCACGGCGATGAGTTCTTCCTGGGCGAACAACTCTTCCGCGTCGAGATCAAGACTTCGTGAACCGCCGGGGATGGGGCTTTACGGCTTGGGGATGGGGACACCCCGCTGCTCGAGCTGCCTTTGGACCAGCGGCGCCCGCTGCTTGACGTAGTTATCCATCATCCTGGGTAGCTCGACGTTCATGCGCGCCACAAAATCGTCCTGCGCCTTCTTGAGTTTCGCGTCCATCTCCTCCTGGGCCTGCTTCATCTTCGCGTCTATGCCGGCGGCACTCTGGTTCAGCGCCTCCATCCGTTTCTGAAGTTCGTCCACTTGCGTGAGGGCGGTCCCCATCAATTGCTTCTGCAGCAGCAACCGCAAGCTGGCCAGCTCCTGGCTGTTTCTGTCGAGCTGCGAGGCGACATAGAAGTTAGACAGGATCGCCAGCACCACCAGCGCCAGCACAACGTAGAGCAGGTTTCGAACCGTGGAATATCCGGTGTCCATGAGGGCTCCTTCGTCGTTTCACTCGAGAGGTTAGGAGACGTCTTTGCGCTTCATCAGGATCAGAACGGCTAGGGTCATCACGAGCAGGTGGACCGCCAGCACACCCACGTACGGCCCCTTGTCTCTCCAGAAACGCGAGGGCAGCGGGAAAGTCCCCGGCGCGGCGAAAGCCTCCCCCGGGGCTTCCAGCCCGCGTTCCAGCTTGTCGACGTCGTCAGGATGCAGCGAAATGTAAACGGTATTGATGATCTTGTAGGCGTAATCCTGCGTGGAGTGCTGGCCGTGGAGACACAGGTCGGAGAGCGCCTCCATGCCCCAGCGGGAAACCGCCAGCGCCGACAGCCAGCGCACGGCCGTCGGCATGCCCGCGACAGGCTGCGGTGTGTATTTGTGAAAAACCTTCTGAACCTCCGTGGAAGGAGCCATCGCCCCCACAACCTGGTGAGCGGCGTCACCCTGCCGGGCGGTGGCTTCGGCGGACTCTGGAGCGCCTGCCGCGGGTGGGGAGGGCGCGGGCGGATTCATCATCTGCTTGGCCTTGGCCTGCGCCTCCGGCTGCGCGAACATCTTCCCCTCAAAAAGCTGCTCGACGCTGATGGGAATGAGGGTCTGAATCTTCCTCACCGGCAGGAACAGTCCCGAAAGAAGAAGTTCCGGGATGAGCACCAGAGGGAACAGGGTGAGGGCTTTTTCCGGCGTACTCACCACGCTGGAAATCACCAGGCCGATGAGCGTCCCGTTCACGGCCACCAGGAACATGATGCCGATGCCGCCCAGGACTTCTCCCGGGCTCAAGGCCAACGCATGCTTGACGAAAAGCAGGATGACCATCACCGAGACACATTGCACCAAGGCGACAAAGGACAACACCGAGAGCTTGGAGAAAACATAGGAAGGTATCTTCAAGCCTGTCTGCCGCTCGCGCTTGTAGATGGTCTGTTCATCGACGATCTCGCGGACGGCATTCGAGCAGCCGAACCAGAGAGCCGCAAACATGGCCATGAAGATGGTCTGGATCTGGTTCGGCTCGCTGGCCATCAAGGCCACGAGCAAGGCGACCAGTGGCGCCTGCAAGAACAGCAGCAGGGTCTGCCCGCGATCCCCAAACTTCAATTCCCAGTTCCGTCGCGCCAGCACTTTGAACTGGTGGAGGCTGAAACCCTTTTCCTTGGCTGTGGCCTTCGGCGCCACCGCGACCGGCTGGGTGGTGGGCGGCGCGGCCTTCGTGGATTCGGCAACTTGCTCCCTGTAAAGCGCCGACTCGGCGAAGCGCTGCTTGAGATTCAGGGCGTAGGGAACGGTGTTGTTGTCGGTCAGGTCGTCGTAAACATCGGCGGGCACGGCGGCCTTGAAGTAATCCAGGAATTTCGTGCCGGGCCCGTAGAAAGCCAGGCGACCCTGGGCCAGCACGACCACCTTATCGAGCACCCCGAAGGAGGCCAGCAGGTGCGTGGTGATGATGATGGTTGAACCCTGGTTGGCCAGTTGCCGGAACAACATCATCATCAAGGTCTCGGTCCGGGGGTCGAGGCCCGCGGTGGGCTCGTCCAGGAAAAGGACCCCGGGCTGGGGAAGCAGCTCGATGCCAATGCTCACGCGCTTGCGCTGGCCGCCGCTGAGCGTGGCGACGGGATTGTCCCAGCGCTGCGGATCGATCTTGAGGATGTCGAGCATCTCCTCGACGCGGCGGTTGATCTCCTCGTCGGAAAGGTCCTCGGGCAGCCGCAGCTTCCCCGCATAGTAGAGGCAGCGGCGAACGCTGAGCTGCCGGTGCATGATGTCTTCCTGCGGCACAAACCCGATGGTGGACTTCAAACTGTCCAGGTTCTGATAGAGGTCCGCGCCGTTGTAGAGCACCCGCCCGCTGCTGGGCTTCACGAAGCCGTTCAAAGTATTCATCAGGGTGGACTTGCCCGCCCCGCTCGGGCCCAGCAGGCCGATCAACTCACGAGGCTTGACCGCCAAGGAGATATCGTCCAGAAGGAGTTTGGGCTTGCCCGTGTTGCGGTCGATAACCTCGAAGTTGACGCCCTGGACATCCAGACGCACCACCCGGGTTTCCGGGGCGTGGGAGAGGCTGGCGCCGGAGAAATGCAGCTCCGAGGGGCCAATGACAATCCGATCCAGCTCGTGGAGCTGGTGGCGCTTGACCTTGATCCCGTTGACGAAAGTCCCGTTGGTGGACCCTAGGTCAACGAGGAAGAACTTGCCGTCCTGCTTGACGATCTCTGCGTGCTGCTTGGAAACCACGGGATGGTTGATGAAGACGTCGCTCGAAGAATCGCGGCCGATGGTGATTCGGTCTTTGCTGAGATCGACTTTTTCCAGCTTGAGTTCGGGCTCAAGGCCCGTGCGGAAAATCAGCGATTTGCCGGCATACCGGCCAAAGGTGATGTAGTCGCCGTCGCGAAGCTGAACCGTCTGGACGCGCGCCCCGTTGACGAAGGTGCCATTCGTCGAGCGGTCGGTCAGAACCGCCTTGCCCTCTTTTAGCGCAATCTCGGCGTGGACGGCCGAGACCGAAGGGTGCTCCATCACGAATTGGCAGCGACTCGCGTCGCGCCCCACCTTCAGCCCCGCGTCCGGAACCTCCAGCGTCTTCACGGCATACTTGTCCACGATCAGTTCCACGTGCGGGCGCGCCATCAGGTCGGTCAGCTTGATTGCCACCGTCCCGATCTCCGCCTTCTCTTCGGGCTGGACCGCTGCCATCTCCGAGCGCGCCAGGACGGAAGTTGCCCCCGCCGCGCGACCCGCCGGGGAAACACCCACAAGCTCCGTGATCACGGCGCCGGGGGGCGGCTGGACAGCCACCCGCTCAAGGCGAAACAGGTGGCGGCGCTCGGCACCCGCACACAACTCGTCCGTAGGACGCAGAACCCGCTCCTGAATACGCACCCGGTTGATGTAGGTTCCATTGGCGGAATGGCGATCGCGGACGACTATCTCGCCTTCATCGTTGAACCCGATCCAGGCGTGCATACGGGAGACTTCGTCATCGGCCACCACCACCTGGCAAGTGGCCGGATCCCGGCCAATGAGCAAACCCTTGGGACCGATGGTGAAGGTGCGGCCAGCAAGGAGTCCGCTGGTGGCTACCAGCTTATAGGTTGGAGGGGGTTCAGGGGGGGGTGCGGCAGCTTCTGCCACCGGCAGTGCGCAGCCACAGTTGCGGCAAAAGCGGAAGTCAGCTTCGTTGATTTCCCCGCACCCAGGGCATCTCATAGTGCCCCCACTCCGACGGCAGCCTTCCGTTTCCTCAGTGGTGTGGCAGTCTCGTGGCCGCAGCTAGCCACGAGGAAACCCTCGGGGCCAGACCCATTCGGGGCATCCGGCACACGCGTACTTCGCGATTGACATCCGGAAGCGTCCACCTGACCAGCAGACTACGCACCCGCTTGGAAATCTTCTTCGCGGAACTCCTGAAACTCGACGCCCGCCGCTGCGTCCGCCGGAGGAAGACCGGGGCCGGAAAGCTCCGCCAGGATCAAGGTGATGTTGTCCGTGCCACCGTGCTCGTTGGCTTTTTGGATGAGCGTCTTGCACTTGGCGGCAAGCGCGTCCTTCCCTTCCAAGACGCTCAACACCTCGGCCTCCTTCACCATGTTGTAAAGCCCGTCGCTGCAAAGCAGGAGGCTGTCGCCTTGTCGTATCTTGGTGTAAGTCACCTTCACATCGACCGTCTCGCTACTGCCTACCGCCTGCGTGAGGATGCTCTTCCGGCTGTCCTTCTCCGCCTCTTCAGGCAACTCCGCCCCGATCTCCGCCAGGTAGTTCAGGTAGGTCTGGTCCCGGGTCAGTTGCACCATTTGCTGGTTGCGAATCACACAGGCGCGAGAGTCACCCACCTGCGCCACAAACAAATGGGGACCCAAGAGGACGCCGGCCGTCGTCGTGGTACCCATTCCTCGAAAGACCACATCGCCCTGGGCCTTCTGGTAGATGATCTGGTTGGCATACTCAATGGCTTCGCGGAGCAGAAGCACGAAGTTGGTTTCGCTGACGGTGCCCAAGGATTTGAGATTGTCGTAAAGTCGCTTGGGGACAGTGGTGGCACAGATCTGGCTGGCTACTTCTCCGGACGCCTCGCCACCCATACCGTCGGCTACCAGCAGCAGCGTGCCCCGCGGCCCTAGGCGGTGATTGCGGAGGGTAGGCGTCAGGCTGACCTCACCCGTGGTGAGGTTGCAGATCACGAAGTTGTCTTCGTTGTTCCTGCGGACGCGTCCCATGTCAGACATGCCAAAGACGTTGACGTGGATGGCGTCCATTTCCGCCCCGCTTGCTTTACCCACAGTACTCACTTTCCCCGATCCCGCTTACCCCTGGCGGGAGACCCGCCCCGACCGTCTCCTCTGAAACTGAGACCCCCAGCCTCCACGCCTTCTGGGGTTGGCAAGCCAGCCGTTTGTGACGGGTTCTCCGCCGGCCGAAATCTTCGGCAAGACGGGCGGTCGTGGAATGATTGCAGCAACGGCTCCTTTTTATCATAGGCCCTACGCCGTGGCAAGCGCCTCGCGCCAGTTGAGCCCAGTCAACCCAAGCCTGCGCGAAAGTCTTTACGCCAGGCTGGCCCGCAGCTCGGTGACGATCTGCCGGGCGACCGCGCGCGCGCGCTCCAGGTCGCCAGGAGGCAACGAGATAGCTGCCACCTTGGCGTGGCCACCGCCGCCAAAGCGCTCGCAGATGCTGGCCAGGTTTGCGCCTTTCGGCGTGGGGTTCCACGGATTGCTTCCCACCGCAATCTTCGTCCGCTCGCGCGAGCGGCTGAGGGCCACGCTGTACACCGCTGCGGGAAACAAATAGTAGGGAATGAATTTGTTGAAGCCGTCGGAATCCTGGTCGGCCATGTCGAAGAACACCACGCCGTCATGAAGCTCAGCCCGCTGGCGGATCAGCTCTATGGTCTGCAAGTGCTGGCTGTATAGCCGCTCGAACGCCTGGCGGATAGGGGGAACAGCAGCAATCTTGCTCAGGGGCTTGGAGACCAGCTCCGGAATCAGCCCGGCCACGAAGCCCTTGGACCGCGTCCCTTCGATGACCAGGGTAAGTTGCGTAGCCGCGTCACGCATTTCCACTGCGGTCTGAGGATCCGGATACTGCGCGCCATCTATCAAGTCCGCCCAGTGAACCAGTTCCTCCAGGTCTGGACACGTGAAGCCGAATTTGGTGGCGCCGATGTGCGCAATGAATTTGGTGCAGGAACGAAATTCCGGCCCGTAGAACTTCCTGCCGCTCGTGTCCCGGCGGAAATGCTCGGCGTCGGCTTCGGTGAGGAAGGCGCTCTGGTGGTGGTCGAACCACCAGGTCAGCCGCTCGCTGCTCGAGTACTTGAAATCGACGATCACGTTCTCGTCGCTGTCGAAGATGTCCTCGTCAAAGAGCTGCCCGGCCCGATGCACCAGACCGCGATAACACAATTCGGCCTCGGGATTGACGCATTCCCGGTAAAAACGGGTGAAAACGGCCGCCGAGCACGCCCCGTCAAAACACTGGTCGTGAAAACAGACGCGAACGTTCATAAGCATCCATGCGTCGAACGGAAGAGTCCCCTTGCGAGCACACCTTCCCCCGCGCGGAACGTGCTAAATTGCGCTGGCAGTCGAAGATTGTCAAGTGGAAAGCAGGGGTGGCAACCCAAATCCACAAGCCTCCAGAACAAAAGGCGGCAGGCACCTGCCTGCCGCCTTCGACTCTCATTGGATGATCCCCAGGGCGTGAGTTTTCCCGACCAGTACCGTTCCGACTATTTGGAGCCACTCCGGTGAGCGACGATCTCGGGCAATCTGCCAAGACCTCGGCACCAAACGGTCGGCCCACTAAGTTGCCGCGGCACTAGCCTGCTTGCTGCGCCGCGATCTTGCCGATCACAGGAATCATGTACCGCTCGTTCTTGTAAGCCTTGTACATCACGAAGACCCACAAGGCGAACATCCCAATCATCAAGGCCATCCACAAGAGCAGGCCCAGAATCCATCCGACGACGGGGATCACCGCCAGAACCGCGGACACAATCATCAACACAATCGCCAGGGCCACCCAACCGATGGCGAAGAAAATCGACTGGAACGAGTGGAATCGGACGAACTTGTCCCTGTTGTAAGGTTCGACCACCAGGAAGATGATCGCCGGTATCACGGTGACGTAAGCTAGCGCCCCAGCCACGTTTGACTCCAAGCCCCCGGTCGCCGTCGGCGCAGGCTGGCCCGACGGGGTGGTCGGCGGGGCCGGGCCCACCGGCGTGCCGCAGGAACCACAGAATCCCGCTCCCTCACTTAGTGCTGCCCCACACTTTGCGCAAACTGCCATAATTGGCCCTCCTCCTTCATCGAGATCGGGCACTCAACCACCCGGTCATTTGGCTGAACTAAGCTGCCTTCGCTTGCATCCGCTAGCCACATGCACGACGAGCAAAAGACTAATCCCAGGAATCGCGCTATTCCATACCACAAAGACCTTGACGACACAACGATAATCCGCGCTGGACGGACAAGGCGTCACAGTTGCAGCGTCCGCGGCGCCCACCGCCGGTGGTGGAATGGCAAGTGGTGCGAAAGGGGGGACTCGAACCCCCACCCCTTGCGGGACCAGATCCTAAGTCTGGCGCGTCTGCCAATTCCGCCACTTTCGCGCGGCATCATTATAAGGCAAGATGGCTCCATCGCGCCGGCTTCCAGCCGGCAGCTCGGCCGGGAGAGTGGCGCTACGGGGGAAAGCTCTAGATGCGTTCTCGTCTCGGCACAATCCTCGGAGTCATCGGGACTTTCGCGAGCTTGCTCGTCCTGCACCATCCCTTTTTTCGTTTGCCGTATTTCTGGGACGAAGCAGGCTACTACATCCCCGCAGCTCTGGATTTCTATCGCTCCTGGTCACTGATTCCGGAAAGCACCTTGCCGACCGGGCACCCGCCGCTGGTGATGGTGTACCTGGCGCTCGCGTGGCGGGGGTTCGGATTCTCGCCGGCGGTGACGCGCGCCGCGATGATGCTGGTGGCCTCTGCGACAGTGATTGTCCTGTATGCGCTCGCCCGGCGAGTTGCCACGCGCGAGGCTGCGCTTTGGAGTGCTGCGCTCCTGGCGCTGTCGCCCATGTTCTTTGCCGAGAGCTCGCTGGTTTTTCTGGACCTCCCCGCCGCCCTGTTCAGCACGCTCGCCGTGCTGGCGCTGCTTGAGCGCCGAATGCTGATGTTCGCGGTGGCCGCGTCACTCGCAGTGCTGACGAAAGAGACGACCGTGGTACTGCTTCCGGTGGCGTGGGTATTTGTGTGGCGGTCTGTGGGGGCACGGCGCGCCGTGCCCCCACAGAAGACCTGGCCCGCGCTGGCCGTCCCGCTCGCACCGCTGGTTGCCTGGACGCTTTACTACCACCACGGGACAGGCTTTTGGACGGGCAATGCTGAGTACCTGCAATACAACCTCTACTCGACTCTCGATCCGGGCCGGGTCTTCTGGAGCCTGCTGCGGAGGCTTTACGAGCTCTTTATCGGTGGCTTCAACTGGGTGCTGGTCGTGGGCGCCGCGCTGGGTTTCTGGCGGGGACGGAACCGCCACAGAAGCACAGAGGTGCCGAAACCGCAGGAGCGCGTTGCCGAAAAAGCGCGGCTTTTCCGCGATTTCCTCTGGCTGGCCGGCGGGCTGGGAGCGGTGTACTTGATGATGCTTAGCGTGGTCGGCGGCGCCATTCTCCGCCGCTATCTTCTTCCGATTTTCCCGACTTTCTTCTTGGTCCTGGTCGTCTTCATCTGGCGACTGCCGAAGGCTCTGGCGCGAGGCCTCAGCGGTGCGGCACTGGTGTGTTTTGTAGGGGCCTGGTTCCTGAACCCGCCCTACCCATTCCCTTACGAAGACAACCTGTCCTACGCGGACTTCAGTCGCCTGCATCAGCAGGCCGCGCAATTCCTCGCCTCGCGGCCGGCGGGTGAGCGGGTGCTGACCGCGTGGCCGGCCACGGACGAAGTGGCCCGACCGTTTCTCGGTTACGTCGGAAAACCCCTGCGCGTGGTGCCGCTCGAAGGCTTCACGGCCCGAGACTTCGACAGGGTCACCGCCGAGTCTTTTGACGTTCTCTATCTTTATTCGCGCAAGTGGGAGCCTCCGGACAACTGGCTGGTGCGGTTTTCGTGTCTCCAGAAAGTGCAGCAGCGCCACTTCGGCTATGCGCCGCAAATCGCGGAAGAGAATCTGGTGGCGCGGTACGGGCTGCGGTTGGCTGCGCGCTTCGAGCGAAGAGGGCAGTGGGTGAGAATCTACGAAAAGCAGTAGGCAGAAGGCAGTAAGCAGTTGTCGGTTGTTGGTGGTCAACGAACGACCGCCATGAGTCATGTGTACCGAAAGTATCCTGGTAGAACAGGCGACGGGTGTTGACAACCAACAACCCACGACTAGCAACCAACG
>Ga0315282_10002726_pt1 | contig 32139 bp, 36 predicted proteins | sample YL17G07_20_MG_FD_203693 | JGI IMG/M metagenome (GOLD analysis project Ga0315282, IMG submission 203693) | Sediment microbial communities from Yellowstone Lake, YNP, Wyoming, USA - YL17G07_20 | ecosystem: Environmental > Aquatic > Freshwater > Lake > Sediment | place: USA: Wyoming | collected...
TTGTTTTTAGGTAAAATAATAGTAACGCATGTGCCCTTGCCTTTTTTGCTTTCTACGCTTATAGATCCCCCGTGGGCATCAACAATGCGTTTGCATATAGCTAGCCCCAACCCGACGCCTTTGGCCTTAGTCGTGAAGAATGGAGTGAATAACTTTTCAATGACATTTTTTGGTATGCCGACACCGGAGTCGCAGATTCTGATGCTTACATTTTCACCATTTTTCTTGGACTCTATTTTTAATGTGCCTCCATCGGGCATAGCCTCGAACGCATTGATAAAAATATTATGGAGAGCGCGCCTGATTAGAAGAGAATCTGCGCGTATCGTTGGTTCGCTTTCTGTCGAGTCGATGACATTCACTTTTTTCGGGACCTTTATTGAGGAGAGGACATCCGCCACTACTTCTTTGACAGTTTTCCGAACTGGTTTGAGTTTAATTTCTTGAGAGAAATCTAGGAGATCGGTTATGATTTTGTCAGAGTACGCAATGGAGTCATCGATTGTGTCGAGCATTTTTATGGCGTTTTTGTCGAGTTTTATATTTTTGTCCATTTTTAGGTAGTACGCTGCGCCTTTGATGCTAGTTAACGGATTCCTGAGGTCGTGACCAACTTGCGTCGCCACCTCACCTATGGTAGCGAGCCTCTCGGTCATGACCAGTTTCTTATGCGATTCGAGCAGCTCTTTTGCCTTCTCTTTAACTTTTTCTTCCAATTTTTCGGAATATTCTAAGTTTATCTTCAGCCTTTTTGAGCTCGGTGACATCTCTAAAAATTCCTTGAATAACCTTTTTTCCGCCCAATTCAAAAGTGCTTGCGCTTATTAACACAGGGATCCTAGTGCCATCTTTTCTCATCACAATGGCTTCCGCATTAACGGAGGGGTTTCTTACGTGGTTTCTAAATGCTTCTTTGTAGTGTTTTGCGTCTTCTGGTGGGTGCAACATCGATTGATGCATACCAATGAGTTCGTCTCTACTTTTACCGGTGAGTATTTCAGCCATTTTGTTTACATACAATAATTTTCCAGTTTCTGTGTCGGTTATAAAAACTGCGTCATTGGCGTTCTCAAACAATGTATAATATCTTTTCTCAGACTCTCGGAGTTTATTCTCCACCTGCTTGCGCTCAGTGATGTCCATTGTGGTGGCAATAAAGGCCTTCGGTTTCCCATAAGCATCTTTAATCAAAGCGGCACTTAATTCACCGATAAAACGAGTCCCATCTTTCTTTAGAAATACATATTCTAACTTTCTTACAACCCCTTCCTTCATGGTTTTCTGAAGATTTGTCATCGCCCTTTCGTGGTCCTCCGGAGCGATGAGATCGAAAGCACTTCTTCCGCTCAACTCTTCGGCGCTTTTAAAACCGTGTAGTTCGAGCGTTTGCGGAGACACATAAATGATACGTCCCTCTAGATCGGTCATAGTTACAGCATCGGGGGAGGTTTCAACAAGACTTCGATAGCGTTCTTCGCTTTCTCGCAGCGCCTCTTCTGCTCGCTTGCGCTCGGTGATGTCGCGGGCGATTCCTAGTTCGCCGATCACTTCTCCTTTTTCGATAAGCGGCTTACTTATGAATTCTCCCACCAAGTAATCACCTGATTTGGTTCTGATGCGTAATTCATACGGAGGTGGAGTCTCGCCTCGCATGGTCTGCTGGAATGTTTCTACGGCTTTGGCCAAGTCATCTGGATGCACGAGTTCTGCGAAAGGCTTGTTGAGCCACTCGCTACACGGCCAACCGGTTATCTTCTCAAACGCCGGGTTCAGGGAGGTGAGAGTTCCGTCCCATGAAATGGTGTAGATGACATCGGGCGCATTGTCGACCAGCCTGCGATATCGTATCTCGCTTTCGCGCAGCGCCCCCTCCGCACGTTTGAGTTCGGTGATGTCCTTGCCGGAGCCGATGATTTTATCAACATCTCCATTCTCATCTAAAAGTGGAGCCAAAGTTGTCAAATGCCATTTCTCCCCGATGGGAAACTTGAGGTGTTGCTCTTTTTTTAGCGTTTTCTTTTCCTTCACCACCCATCCATAATCTCTTGAAATTTTATTCGCGGTTTCCTGTTCGAATATCTCATCCAAGCGCTTGCCCACCACATCCCTCTTGTCTACACCGGCAAAATTAGAGTATTCAGGGTTAACATCCTCATAGATGAATTCGCCCTCTTTTACCTTAACAATCCATATTGCATCATGAGTTCCAGTGAAAATTCCTCTATACTTCTCTGCCGACTCTCGTAGCGCCTCCTCCATCTGCTTGCGCCCGGTGATATCCCTGTATGTAGCATGGATAGCATGAGACCTGCCCTCTTCGTCATATATTACCGCACATGAGGCGGACAATGGCACCTCCCGGCCGTCCTTCAGTTTCCCAACGAGTTCGCCTTGCCAAATGCCCGTTTTCTCAAGCGCTGGTAGAATAACCGTGTCGACAAGATTCTTGGATTCTTTGTTGAGGAACTCTCGAACGTTCACGCCGACAGGGTCTCGTTCCAGTTGAAAAATCTTTCGAGCGGTAGAGTTGCCGAAAATGACATTTTGATTCATATCTAAAATAGTCATGCCGACGATGGGATTCTCAAAAACGCGATTGTAGATTAAATCTTTATCTAACTCGCGCTTAGCAGTTTCTTTGTTCATATCCATCTTGCCCATATCCATGTTTTTATGTATAGACAAAAAGGCTTATGTTTTTGCCCGCTTTCCCTCTCTTGGGGTCGCAATGAGGAAAGTAAAAGCTGAAAGCGCCGTTGGGAAGCGCCTTGCCCACGATATCATCCGCTACGGGCCCGCGCTCAAAGCCGTCCTGTTCAAGCGTGGCCACATGGTTGGTGCGGAGGATGTGGAGAAGTTGAAGGATGCGGGGAACTACTTCGTCTACGTCGATGATGGCAAAGAAAAGGGGGTGCACGAGGACGAGGCGGCGACGAGGATGGCCCGCGTTTTGGCATGTGAAAATATCTCATATACAAGGCCCAATAAGGCGGCAGTGTCATTATTGGCGGAAAAAAATGGGCTTTTGAATGTCAAGGTGGATGTCGTCAAAAAGATCAACCTCATTAAAGACTTCGTCTTCGCCACCCAAGCCAACAACGCGGGCGTGAGGAAAGGCGATGTGGTAGGGGTAGTGAAGATAATCCCGCTGACCGTGGATGAGCGACGAATGAGGAAGGTGGAGGAGATTTTGAAGAAAAACAAACCTATCCTGAGGGTGGTTCCTCCAACGGTCAAAAAAATAGGTGTCATAACGACGGGCACGGAGGTCTACGAGAAGAGGGTGAAGGATGGATTTGGTCCGGTGCTGAAGGAGAAGCTCGCCAGCTACGGCTTGGGCATCGAGGAGTCGGTTGTGTTGCCCGACGATGAGGATAAGATCAGGGAAAAAATCATCGAGTTCAAGAAGAAGGGCTATGAGCTCATCTTGGTGACTGGAGGGATGGCCGTGGACTCCGACGATGTAACGCCAGCTGCTATAAGGGGAACTGGCGCTGACGTCGTCTCCCGCGGCGTCCCGACTTTTCCAGGCTCGATGATCATGCTGGCTTACCTCGATTGCGTCCCCGTGATCGGGCTCCCGGCCTGTGTCATACCAGACAAGCGGACGAGCTTCGACCTGCTCCTCCCGAGGATTCTGGTGAAGGAAAAGATAACGAGGGAAGAGCTTGCCGAGATGGGGCACGGCGGTCTCATTCGGTAGTTATGAGGTTGGACGATGATCGGCGCAATTGTCTTGGCTGCGGGCGAGTCGAGGCGGATGGGGGAGAACAAGCTCCTTGTCGAGATCGAGGGCAGGCGGATGATAGAGTGGATAATTTCTTCGTTCGATGACGTGGCCGACGAGCTCATCGTCGTCCTTGGACACAGGCCGGAGGATGTGGTGCCGGTTTTGAAGGAGCTCGGGGCGAGGTGGGTGGTGAACGAAAATTACGCCGAAGGGATGGTCTCCTCTTTCAAGAGGGGCCTAGATGAACTCGAACATTGTGATGCGGTTTTTTTGGCTTTGGCCGACCAGCCCTTCGTAGATCGATATTTTCTTCTGAAAGCCATCGATGTTTGGAAGGGCGGGGCGAAAATCGTGAGCCCTGTGCACGAAGGAAAAAAAGGGCACCCGGTGTTGTTCGATAAAAGTTTGTTTGATGAAATTCTTTCCCTCGAGAAACAGGAGATGATTCGAGACGTCATCCATCGGCACGAAAGCGAACATCATCTGGTGGAAGCCGGCGAATGGGCGATAATGGATGTAGACACCCCAGAAACTTTAGAGCAACTAACTAGATCTTAACTCCTCTAGCCTCTCATCTTCTTGATCAGTTCGGCCGCTATGCTCACCGCGATTTCCTCGGGCGTCTGCGCCTTTATCTCAAGACCTATAGGTGCGTGAATCTTTTCGAGCGATTTTTCTGAAACCCCATCTCCGCGCAAAATTTCTTTGAGCTTGCGGGCCTTTTTCTCGCTCCCCAACAGTCCAATATAGGCCACTTGCTCACGGACGAATCTGCGCACTGCAGCGAGATCATATTTGGGATCGCCATGGAGAACTGCCACATAAGTATCGCGATCCACCTTCGCTTTTTTCAAAGCGCGAGCAAAATTTCTGTCGAAGATGAGCTTCGCATCTGGAAATCTTTTTTTCGTCAGAGTTTCCCTGTTGTTATCTACTACTATCACGTTGAAATTCAAAAAATTCGCCAGGTGATAAGTAGGCAGCGCTATGTGCCCGGAGCCCACGATCACCAACTTTGGTTTTGGTTCGACCACGTCGACGAACACTGTCGTTTCACCCCCGCACCATAGGCCAGTATTCAATTGCCCCTTTTTGGTTCCACCATAAAAAGAAAACTTCAGGCTCTTGGACTTGCCCTCTTTTATAGCCTTCATAGCTTTTTGCCTGAGCTCTCTTTCGAAGAGCTCCCCGCCCCCGATTGTTCCAACGGTTTCTCCGTCGTCAGCTACTAACATCTTCCTGCCTGGCTCTGCTGGACCCGAGCCAATTTTCTCAACAACCGTGCAAAGCGCCACCTTCCTCTCAGCCTTTAGGAGTCCGCGAAGTTTATTAAAAATCTCTTCGGTGCCTGACATGCTCTTTCCATCACTTTCTCTTGGCGGCGGCTCTGACATAGCCACCGCGTTCTGCCCTAACATCCGTCAAAGTGAAGAAGGCATCCTTGTCATGTTTTTTAATGACATTTATCAACAAATGTGTGTCTCTACGCCTGAAAAGCACGTTGTAAACCGGCTCTGGCCCCTTCAAACCAGTACCATGGATTACTGTCACACCAAATCCTGATTTTCTGAGCTCATGGGCCAAATCGTTGGTACGCTTTTTGGGCACAATGTATGCGAACATGTAACCGAGAGCGATTTTTTCTTCGATATAGCTTCCCAAGTAGTTTCCAGATGCAAAGCCTAGAGCGAAGGCGATCATATAGTAGATTTTATCCAACTGTGTGATCACACGACTTATCGCTATTATCCAAATCAGTATTTCGAAGAAAGCGGAGATGGAGGCTACCCCTCTCCGCCCCCTGATGATGAGGATTTGCCTGACCGTGCCCATCGAGACGTCCGTAAGCCTAGCGAAAAATATCGCCAGAGTCCATACGATGGCTTCGGTAGTAGGGTCCGTGATAATCACCTTTTTAACAAATTTTAATAGAATACAAACCTCGCATAAAGCTTACTGAGTAATCTAATCGTGCTAAACCATCTCTCTGCGCTTCGTCAACCATATGCTTATTTGGAATAAGACGGCGGCGTACACCAACAGCACAATAAAACTTGTAACAGGATCGGGAGTACCTATTCTTGCCCCACGTCCTTCTCCAAAACCGCCAAAGACCTGTCCAAGTTGTAACCCGTATGTAGCAGTAACCGCATTTCCTGCATAGTTCGGCAAGAACCATGGATTGTAACCAGCGTAGACCAAACTGGTAGAAACGATGGGGAGAATCATAATGAAGGCCAATAGAGTGGCTATGGTGGCTCCCATTCCGCCCTTCATGAAAGAACTGAAAGCGAAAGCAATGCTTAACACGCAACACGCCAGCGCCAGCGCGATGGCCAAGGACGAGAGTATCCCGCTAGGTATACTTTGATAAAATCCAAGCAACGAAAACGCCGAGATCAAATAGGCCACACCCAATATCGCAGCGGTGGCGATGAAGCAGGCAATATATTTTCCGGTAACGATAGTGATTTTCTTCACTGGGTTTGGAAATAGGATGTAGCCAGTTTTGTGCTCAAATTCGGAAGCAATTGCATCGCCCGAAAAAAACACCGACCCTATGATGGCTATCGTAGTTATCGATGTAGAGAATATCGCAAAGAGCTCGGGGCTGTCGGAAATGTGAATCTTCCCCGGTATGTCAAGACCTTTATAGAGCGCGATGGTCAGGACTTGGGCCAAAACAGTTAGTGCCAATGCTCCGTAGAACCGCTTCCTTCGCAACTGCTTCAGTAGCTCGTATCGTGTTACTATCTTCAGCTTCTCGAACTCGCTCAAATGGCCCCCTCCGTGAGCTTCAAGTACGCGCGCTCCAACGAACGGTATTTTTTCTTCAGTCGGGAGATGTCGTCGTAGAAGCGTAGCTTTCCGTGGTCGATTATCGCCACCTTTTTGCAGATTTGTGTGACTTCGGTAAGCAGATGCGAGGCAAAGATGATCGTCTTCTTTTTCTTCGCTTCTTTGAGGATCTCGCGTATATCCACCATACCACGTGGATCGAGGCCCAATGATGGTTCGTCCAAGATCAGAATCTGTGGGTCGTGGAGTAATGCTTGCGCCAAGGCCAAGCGCTGCTTCATCCCACGCGAGAATTTTTCTATCCTGATATTAGTCCACTTTTGGAGGCCGACGAGCTTTAGCACCTCTCTTATCCTGTGCCCCAAATCTCGTTCGCGCATCCCCCTTAGCTTCCCGAGGTAGCTTAGAGTTTCTTCTGGAGTGAAGAAAGAGTAAAACTCTGGGGTTTCCAGCAAGGTCCCAACTTCAGAAATCGCTCGCTCGCGCTCTTCCGCCACGTTCACGCCGTTAATGTACACGCTGCCAGATGACGGACGTATTAGCCCGCAAATTAACTTGAGCGTAGTAGTCTTCCCAGCGCCGTTAGGCCCGAGCAACGCCACATCCTCGTTTTCTCGTACCCTAAGCGAGAGTTTGTCTAAAGCAAGAAAACCGTTGTAGTACTTGCTGAGTCCATCGATTACGATAGCCTCTCTCATGTTCCCATCTCAATGTTTAGACTGTTTCGTCGTGCTTTTAATAATTGAGGGTATCGAAACGTTTTAAATTCAGCACATCCAACAATTTCTGGCTTGGTGATGGTTTGCCATACATATATTGTGACCCGAAGCTGTGTACCGGCTGTAGGACGTGCGAACTCGTCTGCGTAGGGTTTCACGATCGAAATTTTAACCCAAAAGCATCTCGCATCCGCGTGATAAGATCAGAGCCAGCTTCTGACATCGCGATAACGTGTAGGCAATGTGAGAATGCTCCATGTATGAGGGCTTGCCCGGTAAGTGCGATACGAAAACTCAAGAGTGGCTTGGTTGAAGTCGTCGATGCTCGTTGCATAGGTTGTGGTGCGTGCGCCGAGGCTTGCCCGTTTGGAGCAATTTGGTTGCATCCTGTGACAAAAAAGGCGCTGAAGTGCGATCTTTGCGGTGGAGATCCACAATGTGTCAAGCAATGTATGCCCGTGGCGCTAAGTCTAACGACGCCAGAGCAAGTTGCGGAGAAGACGCGTTCGGATGAAGCTAGGCGCATGAGTAAAATTAAACAGAAGGTGTGATGGAATGGTCTTCGATTACAAAGGTTACACAGGAAAATACCTGCGAGTCGACCTCACGCGAGGCAAGACGCTCGAACTCGAGTTGCCGAAGGAGTGGGCGCGCAACTATATCGGCGGCAGCGGGATGGCGGCAAGAATTTTGTACGACGAGGTGCCGCGGGACGTTGAACCTCTATCACCGAAAAATATTTTGATCTTCGCTACTGGCCCGGTGACCGGTACGGTTTATCCCCCATCCGGGCGCTACTGTGTCGTCACGAAGGCGCCGCTGACTGGAATTTGGGGCGAGGCGCACTCTGGCGGATACTGGGGGCCGGAGCTGAAGTTCGCTGGTTACGACCTCTTCGTGCTTGAGGGCAGGGCCAAGAAGCCAGTCTATCTTTTCATCGACGACGGGAAGGTCGAGCTGCGCGATGCAAAGAAACTCTGGGGCAAGAACACCGCGGAGACTACGGACATGATCCAAGAGGAGCTCGGAGACCCGGATGTTAGGGTTGCTTGCATCGGAAAAGCTGGCGAGAATTTGGTGAAGTTCGCGTGCATAATAAACGAACGCTCGCGCGCTGCTGGGAGGACAGGAGTTGGCGCGGTGATGGGGTCGAAGAACCTCAAGGCTGTGGCAGTTAGAGGCACGAAGAGCGTCGAGGTGGCGGACTTCGACCGCGTCTGGGAGCTGACGAAGGAGGCGCACGAGCGCTACACTGGCGGCGAGTGGGGAAAAGCTTCGCACGATGCTTTGTACAGATTTGGGACTCCGGGGCTAGTTAGCTGGGAGAATGAGATAGGTAGGCTGCCGACGAAGGGGCACTACACGGGCGTCTTCGACCGCGCCGCGGACGTAGGCCCAGACGTTTTTGAGAGGGAGTTCATAATTCATCGTCGCTCGTGCATGAACTGCCGCATCCAGTGCAAGAAGGTCGCCGCGGTGGGGCGCTCCGGCCCGTACGCCGGAACGATAACAGAAGGGCCCGAGTACGAAACCATTGTCGCATTCGGCTCGAACTGCTTGGTAGGTGATTTACCAGCAGTGATGCAGGCCAACCAGCTCTGCAACCTTCACGGTATGGACACAATAAGCTGCGGGGGCGCGGTGAGCTTCGCGATGGAATGCTACGAGCGTGGCGCTTTGAGCAAGCGCGACGTGGGCTTCACGCCGAAATGGGGAGATGGAGATGCGATGGTCAGGCTCGTTGAGATGATAGCCTCGCGCGAAGGTGTTGGAGATGTCCTCGCGGAAGGCGTTCGAGCCGCGGCGAAGCGAATCGGCAAGGGCTCGGAGCGCTGGGCGATCCAAGTGAAAGGGCTTGAAGCATCTGGACAGGACGGTAGACCTCATCAGTCGGCCGGGCTGACGCACGCAATCTCGGTGATAGGTGCGGCACACCTGCGGGCGCTTTCCTCGCTCGATGAACTCGACTACAGGAAGACGATTATCGAGAGGTACGGCAAGGCAAAAGCCGCGGTGCTCGGTGACCGGCTTTCGACGAAGTACAAAGGCATGCTTGTCAAAGATGTCGAAGATCTTTATGCAATCGTGGATTCGTTAATCACATGCAAGTACGGCACGATGTGGCCCCCGATCTTCTACTTTGATGATTATGCCGAGCTGCTTCCTGCACTCACTGGCATCAAAGAATTCGGTAGTGTGAAAGGACTTCGAATCATCGCCGAGCGAATAGTGAACATGAAGCGCGCCTACAATGCCCGCCTCGGGCTCGATCGCAAGGACGACACCCTACCTGACCGCATGCTTAAGGATCCTATGCCCGATGGCCCAGCGAAGGGCAAGGTAGTCGACCTGAAGCCCATGCTTGACGAGTACTACCGCGAGCGTGGCTGGGATGTGCGCACGGGTCTACAAAAGCGAAATACCCTTGAGCGATTGGGATTGAAAGATGTTGCCGATGAGTTGGAGGGGAAAACAGGCATGCGAAGATCTGAAGTAGAACCAAAAAATTTAAAATGAGTGGGATAATGTAATCAATTGTCGGAAGTAGGTGTGCAAATTTGAAGATCCCATTTAAAATCCCATTACTCGGAAGGAAGAGAAAAGCAATCGTCGCCGCTCCTGAGGCGAAGATCGGGGAATTCGTCGTAAAGATGAAGGGAATCGCGATAAAGGTCGCCGGAAAACTCAAACGAATTGGATAGACGAGTCACCCGAGTCTGTGATGGACTTGGATTTTCCATGCACGCGGCGCATTATTATTTTTTATCGCGATCCTAAACCCATCCCCTGTCTTCCATCGTCTCGACCAATCGCTCAGCCGCGAGGGCTAAAGCCGACTTCCTCGGTGAGACCTCATGAGCCGAGGAGTAGTCCAAAGTTTCCCTGAATGCCTCGAGGAGGACCTTTCTTACCGTCGAATAGGTTTCCTCCTTATTGGTCCTGCTACCGGACTTGGCCATCATCCACTCGTCGTAGCTCGCGACCACCCCGCCGGCATTTGCGAGGATGTCAGGCACCAGAGGGATGTCCCTGCGCGAGAGGATCTCGTCCGCCTCCTTCGTGGTAGGAGCGTTTGCCCCTTCAACTATGAGTCTCGCCTTGATATCGCTAGCATTATCTCGGGTTATCACACCCCCAATCGCAGCTGGTATCAAAATGTCGACATCCAGCTTAAACAGTTCTTCATTGCTCAGGTGCTTTCCATAGCCCTCCACCCCGCCGTGCTTGGCTACGTGCTTCTTCAATTCCTCGATGTCGATGCCGTCCCTGCTCACCGCGCCACCGGAGGCATCTGTCACGGCGACGACCTTCGCCCCTCGCTCGGACAGAAAGGTGCACACCCAGGAGCCAACATTTCCGAACCCCTGCACCCCAACCGTGAGCCCTGAGAGCCCGGAGTTCAACAGCTCCTTCGCCGCTTGCTCCACGACCACCGCGACGCCGTAGCCCGTGGCTTCTCTCCTGCCCGGCAGCCCGCCTATGCCTACGGGCTTTCCCGTGACGCATTCCCGCATATGGGTTTCGCCAAATATCACAGCCATCTCCCTCGGGCTCGTCCCTATGTCAGGGGCCGGGACGTAAGCGCCGGAGGTGAGTTCATTTCGGATCTTGTGGGCAAATTCCCTCACCAAAGTCGCTTTCTCCTGGGGAGGAAGCCCGCTGCCCGCAACTATCGACGCCTTCCCCCCGCCGAAGGGGAGGTCCATCAAGGCCGTCTTGTATGTCATTATCTCCGCAAGCTGAATTGTTTCTTGGAGGGTGACATCGCTCGACATCCTTATTCCCCCCTTGCAGGGCGGACCCCTAACGGCGTTGTGGTATACCACGTAGGCTTGAACGCTGACGGGGCCCTTGCCCGGGAGGTGGGCGTGAAGCCTAGTGTCGATTGTCCTGTCGGTCTCGCCTAGGATGGCAAGCGCTCTGTCGCTTATGCCGACGAGGCGGATGACTTCATCATCTAGCAACATTGCATCAAGCCCTATTTATCTCCTTTTTTTGTTTTTCTCGCATAAGCATCACCACTCCAATTTAGAGGAACCAATATTTCCCTTTTTTGTTTCTAGGACTCGACGCGGCATTCGTCCTAGTATGATGGTATTAAAAACCTCCAAAGCCTTTAAAAAGGCCCCCGAAAGGGTAATGGTTGGAGGCACAACTTGAAAAAAACTTGTTTGGCACTCGCGACTTCTTTGGCTTTTCTTTTCAGTATGATTTACGTTGGGCCAGTAGCGGCCCCCACTCAGAACGACATGGGCACGGGCGGGGACGCGGGCAACAGCTTGAGCGCGGCTGGGATGTTTGCACGGGGTTGCAGAAGAAGGCGACACTCGAGCGATTCGGGCTGGCGGACGTGGCGCGAGACCTGAAAAAAGCAGGTGCGCTAGCAAGATAAAAAAGGTGGCGTGATAATCAAGGAGAGGTGGTTTGATGGTTGAGTTGTATGGTAGAGATTTCATAACGACGCAGGACTGGAGCGTCGACGAGCTGGTGCACGCGATAGAGGTTGCGAGAAAACTCAAAGACATTGTTCATAAAGGTGGGCGTCCGCCAAGAGTTTTGGATCGCAAGAACTTCTTCATGCTGTTCTATGCCCCGTCTACGCGAACGCGAGGAGCATTTGAGGCCGCCACTTCGATATTAGGGGGGCATCCTGCCTTTATCGACGTTTCAACCACTAGGATGGAAGAGGCCGTGAAAGACGCCGCCAAAATGTATGACTCCTACTCAGACGGAATTGGGGTAAGAATACTGGACAAATATATTGATTTTGTCTACGGAGCTGGGCTCAAAGTCGTTAAAGAGTTTGCAAAGGTAGCAAAGGTGCCAGTGATCAACATGGCCGACTGCACATACCACCCGACGCAGGGGCTTGGCGATATCATGACTATAGAGGACAAGATAGGCAAACTGAAGGGGAAGAAGTACACGATCGCTTGGGCCTACTCGAGCAAGCCACGGGGGCGATGCAGCATCCAAGAAGAGGTGCTGATCGCGACTCGCTTTGGTATGGACGTGACGCTAGCGCACCCGAAGGGCTTCGATATCGATTCAAAGATTATCGAAGCTGCCAAGAAGAACGCCAAAGAAGGTGGGGGCCGCTTTGATGTAAGTAACGATTTCGAGGAAGGGCTCGAGGGTGCGAACGTTGTGTTCCCACGAAGCTGGGGCACATCGGAGTTCCTAAAGGTCGGCGCGACGAAATTCGGCATCGACAAAGAGGTTGCGATATACAGCAAGCACAAGAACTGGCGTCTTGAGCAGCGTCATGTCAACGACCTCATGGGCAAACCAGCGATCGTCACCCACGTCCTCCCCGTTATGCGCGGCGAAGAGGCGACGGACGAGGTCATGGATGGGTTGAACTCGGTCATCTATGAGCAGGCGGACGACAACTTCTATGCAAAGATGGCGTCGATCGCCCTGACCATGGCTAAAGAAGTTCCGCTCTAATAAAAAGCCGCACAGCAAATTGTTCTAAATAGTACAATCGATTGTTCAGGCACTTGCCTTGATCATGCCAAATGCAATGTAGGCCACAGTGAAGACGAGCGTCGTCAGGAGAACAGATTTTCCAGCGGTCTCCCAGAACTCCAACTTATCCTCGCCAGCTCTGATCGTCGCGATGTAGTGCGCTATCACGAGAGCTAGAGCTATCGCGGTCATACCCATGAGAAGTTTCAGGGCCGCTAGCTCCCTCGCCTCCATCGCACCGAAGATGAACGGCAGGCCAGCCAGCCCGGCGCTGCCAGCCTGCGCGGAAGTTGTGAGGCTGACGCCCGACATGAACTCCATCACCCAGATCGACATCGCGCATATGACTGGCAAAAGCAAAATTGCGACAAGCCAGAGGTTGCCGACCGCCTCGTCAATCTTCTCCTTGAAACGCGACTCGACGCGATGAAGGGTGCCCAAGAACTCTGCAACCATCATACATGCTCTGCCAGCGGCCGCCTCGCTCCCCCTACGGATCCTCGAGATGATGTTGAGGAAACTCGTCACCAGCGGATTGTAGATCCTTTTCGCGCCGCCATGTTCAAAGAGGGCGCGATACATGTCTATCCCCAAGCGATCCATCGTTGTGCTCGTCTGCTTCAATTGCTCCGCGATGGGAGATCCAGCCATGAGTTCTGCGGCTTCGTTCATCGCTTGCCCCATGGGCTTGCCATCGAGCACGCGCGACCCAATGGTGTTCATGGCAACCTCCCAATCCACAAGCTTCCTGCCCTCCTCTTCCCTCAACTTCGATCGTTGTGCCGAGTAGAGGTAGGCATATACTCCAATCGCCGCTGCTACAGCCCAGACCAGCCACAGCGTCGTGAAACTTGTTGCGATGTCTCCGATGACTCCCGAGGTGATGTTGGCCAAATAGAGTACTCCTGGCCATGCGAGAACGATGAATGCGATAATTGGAAGTAGCCAGATTGGCACAAGCGTCCCCAAAATTTTTGCTTTTCCTGGCGGAGGCAATCGAGGATCGTTCGCTGGAATCTCATGGGGCGGCAATGTGACCGGTCGACGTTTGCCCATATATGTGGTGAACAACAGGAAAGCTGCAACCAATATGGAGACGACGAGCACGAAGAATTTTATATCCACGAAGTTCATGCCGATCATCCCAAAGATGGGCGAGAGGCCAACTGCGCCGACGATCGCGAGCGAGCCAAACACGAGGAAGGCCATCGTCGGCATCACCAGCGAGCTCAATCGCTTGTCGAGTTGAAGCTCAGTGCTCTCGAAGACTCGCTCAGGCGCCTTGGCGATATCGGCTAGGCGTGCCGCTTCCTCACGTGCGCCCGATGAACGAAGGATGTCGAAGATAGCTCGTCTCGTGCCTTCATCGACCTCGAACAAAAGCGTGAATTTGCCGATGAAATCACGGCCCAGGTGATGCAAGAGTTCATTCACCGAGCGCCAGAGCTGCTCCAGCGCATTTTGGAAGAAACTGGGGCGAAACAAAAACTCGCTCAGTTCCAAGCCAACGGTGGGGTATAACACCTTGCTTTTCTGATGTCATACCAGTCTAACATCGGAAAAGCTTCGTGTTGTACCCTGCCCATTTTTTATCTTATTACCCATCCGATCACCCACCCTATCGCGAACCAGTAGAGCATATCGAGGTTGAGCAGGAAAGACGCCCTGTATCCGACGCCCTTCGCGAGCCCGCCGTAAATCTTGCGCCACGTGTAAGGGTCGCCGAAAACAACCAGCGGGTAGAGGCATAGCACGAGCGGGATGAAAATCACATACCCGAGATAGCTCGAAAGCGCCCCCGACTGCGAACGCCAGCCAGCACTCTGCCCTGGCCAGAACGGAGTAGATCGCCAGCCTGCGGTCGCCCCTTTTTATTTTGCGTTTCATCCGCGCGACAAATCTGGCGTATCCCTTGTCGAACTTCCGGGCCAAGAGGTCGCCGGGGTTCAGAAGCAAGCGTCTGACGTTCATCCTACCGCAATGGCTTTTATCCCCCCAGCCCAAAAAATCACCTCTGGCAATCCGCACCGGCCTCAAGCGGTTAACCTCCATTTGAGCGGTTGCGGGCGGCGCGCAAAGGTTTTGTCTCTCGTCAATTTGCCAACTACTATTGCCTAAAAATAGCTCTAAAATTGCCCAATTCTTGCCCAAATTTTGCTCGTGAGAGCAAGCAATTTCTTTGCCTAGAAATTGCGCCACGGTTGCCCGATTCCTGCCCAAAGATTGCACAAAAAGTTTCGGTAGATTCAAACGGTAGTTTAAACCTATTCCCCCGCACCACTTCGATGCCGTCAACGTGCACCTATTATTAGCACCTTGCGACTTGAACGACATGGGAACCAGATGATCAATCCTAGCACAACAATTCAACCATGATGTGGGTGCAGAGGTAATCTCTTGGACAAGCCATCGATATAGTACCTCACTGGCTTCGGCGCCTCGACATGTTTTACTTCCCTCAGCATGGGTAATATTGCGGCGGAGAAGGCTAACCTCAGCAAACCAGAGAGTAAGAATAGAAAGAGAATTATTGAAATGAACCCGACGTTGACGTATGTGGCGATTAAACCCCCAACGGTTGCGCCGAGGAATACCCCAATGCCGTTGAGCGCATCGAAGTAGGCAATGCAAATTCCCCGCCTCTGTTTTGTGACACAATCATATATGTAGTTTGACGCCGCCAAGTTGAAACCACCCCACAAAGCTCCGGCCAACGCTTGTACACCGGCCAGATATATTGGATTGGGCGATAACAACCAGAGGATTGGGGCGAGCGGCACCAAGAAGCCGCAGATTCTGAGCACCAAGAGGTTCCCGTACCTATCGGAGAACCTGCCCCAGAGACGCATGCTTATCACCCCCGCGATCGCGTAGCTCAGCGTGATAGATACGAAGGTAAGGTAGCTAAAATTTAGATGACTTAACATGTAGACGGCGAAGAACGGGTTGGCTAGGTTGAGAGCGAATGCCATCAGCGAAACGTAAATGGTGAACCTGCCAAAGTTGTTGTCCTTCATCCTCTTCAGGAAGCTCGAGAAGGAGAAGTAGAATTCGTCCTTGTACTTGAATTTCGGCTCGTATTGCTTACTGAAGTAGTAACATGAAACAAGGAGCGCAATCGATGCAGAAACAAAGAGGGTTGCGAAGCCAAGCAGGGCTCGCTGGGCCGTCAAGTTGAGGAACACGCCTGCGACTAACATGGCCGAAATGCTCGCGATCCCGATGATGGTGTTCCTCCTGCCAAAGAATCTTCCCCTCTCCTTATCGCGCACAAGGTCGCCCATCCAAGAAAACCAGGCAGGGTTTGTAAACGAGTTGAGAATCAAATAAATCGTGTAAAGCATTATGAGAATTGTCGGAGCAATCAAGCTGCTTGGGCCAACGATTGGGAAAATTAGGGCCACGGCCGCGATTGGCAACAACACGAGCGCCTGGATAAAATTTCCCGCGATTACTATCCTCTTGCGGTTCACCTTCTCCATGAGCTTCGGCGTCCTGATTTCGGAAAGGTTGGCTGCCAAATTAGGTACAGATGTTAACAGACCAATCTGAAAGTTGTTGGCCTTCAGGGCAATTGCATAAGGTGCGATGTATGATGGGCCTAAAGCGTTGCACGTCGCCCACGCCACACCCTCTTTGACACTATACCTCAAGCTCGCCCTACGAGTATTTTCATCCATCAGCGGCACCCTCTACGCTTTGCTGTACACAGAAACCTTTAAAAGTTCTAGGAACGAGAAGAAAAGCCAACCGTTGAGGAGGTGTTAAAATGGCTGGGAAGAAGAAACAGAAGAAGCCGAAGGCCGAAGCCCCGTGCGCCGAGACCGAGCCAGAGGCCGAAACCAAACCCGACGAATCGCAGTCGAGCTGAGAGCTGATCGGCGAGCCCAATTCCCTCTTTTTTAGTTTGATTCTTTTTTTATTTCGAGAGCCCCTAAAACCAACTAGCCAATTAAGTGTGCGCCCAAATACCGTTAGATGTGTGGGGGGTGGCCGGATGTCCCTGAAGGAAATAGTCGACGGTTATATGCGCAGAGTTCCCGGGATAAGAGAGCACTGCGACAGGTGCCTCAGGACCGAGAGGTGGGGGGGAAGCGCGGTTCTGATGGTCGTGGACGCAGCCTTCACATCGATCGGCCTGAATTATTTCACGGCGGTCGTCCCGAAGGTCGAGGAGTTCAACAAGCAGTTCGTTGAAAGCGGGAGGATAAGATCCCTGAAAGATCTCGCAAAGGCCAACGCGAACGAATTGAAAAAAGTTTGGAGGAACAAGAGGTCGTGGTTCATCGCAGGGAAAATAGCTTCCCATTTGTCCGCCCAAAGTAAAGACGACAAATCAGCCTTGAGGACCTAGGCGAGAAACGCCGGCCTTGAAAATTGGAGGGAAGACCCCGTCGGAAGGATTAAGGGGGTTGGCCTGATCACGTTCCAGTACCTGAGGATGATGGGCGGCGTCGACACCGTGATGCCCGACAAGATAGTCAAGAGGGTGATAAACGGGATTTTGGAGGAGGCCGGCCGCGAGCCGGTAAACGACGATATGGAATTCGTGAGGAAGGCCGAAGGGGTGGCGTTAGCCCGCGGGTACAGGCCGGTGGAGCTCTGCTGGATGACATGGCTCGTGCAGCCCGAGGGGAAAATTATGAGGATGGAGAAATATTCAAACATTCTTTCAAAGATTTAACGCCGAATTGCCGTTTTTGTCGCGGCGGGAACCCTCGCCTTTTCAAATTTTCCCTGAATCAAGTCCGGGCTTTATGACTTGCCAGGTCGAGGTCAGGAATTCGTCCCCCCCGGCGTGGAAAATTGGTTTTATCTTCCTCGGATCAAAGCCTCTATCCGCATAAGCTGCCAGGACTTCTCCTATGAAAATCGTGTGGTCCCCCGTCGATACCTGCCCGACGACTTTGCACTCCAGGTGGGCGACGCATTCCCCGATGATGGGAGGTTTAACTTTCTTGGCGTTGACCGGGGTCAACCCGCTTTCCAGAAACTTGTCAACTTTCCTGCCGCTCTTGCTCCCGCAGTAAAAGGTTTCCCTCACCATTTCTATGGTCGGGATGTTTATCACGAATTCTCTGGTATTTTGGATGAGCCCGTGGGAATACCGCCTGGGGGAAACGCTTATGGCGACCATGGGTGGAAGCACGGAAGTTGGCATGGCCCACGCCAGAGTTATTACGTTCGGCGTTCCCGCTTCGTCGGCGCAGCTCACGAGCACCGTGTTCCTGGGGTGTAACAACCTGTAAGCCGAGGAAGGATCCACTTCGACTTTTTCTGTGCTCAAAAAATCACCCAAGACTCCTTCGTCGAGCGAGTATTAAAAATCCGGCTATTCATTGCTTAGGATCTAATTCGGTTTTAATTGATCGAGGTGGGAGGGAGAGGGAAGACGGCGGGGCGCTCGCAAACTTAAATAGCTCCCGCCCCCAATCGCTGGAGGTGGTTGAATGAAAGCCCTAGTTTTTCTCGCCCCCGGCTTCGAGGAAGTTGAGGCCATGACGGTCGTGGACTTCCTGAAGAGGTGCGGGGTGGACGTTACTCTGGCCGGATTAAAGGAAAAAATCGTGAAAGGCTCGCACGGCGTGAAGGTGGTTCCGGACGAGTTCATCGAAAAGGTGAGGATCGGGGGATACGATGCCGTGATTTGCCCCGGCGGGTCACCGGGATGGGAGAACCTCAGAAGGAATAAAAGGGTAATCGAAAATGTCAAAAGGGCCCACGCGGACGGAAAGCTCGTCGCGGCCATTTGCGGCGGGCCGGCAACGCTCTCCGACGCGGGTGTTTTGAGGGGGAGGAGGTGCACGATCTACCCGGGCCTGGAAGGGGAGCTGAAGAAGGGCGGCGGGAAACCCGAGAGGGGGATCGTCGTCGTGGATGGAAACCTGATCACGAGCATGGGGCCCGCGACTGCTTTGGCTTTCGCCCACGCCATCGCCGAGAAATTGGTGGGGAAGAAGAAGGCCGGGGAGGTCGCGGAGAGGATGCTCGTCCCCGAGGGGGCCAAGCTCCGATCGATGCCATGAGAGCCGCCGCCGAAAAATCGAAGTCCGAGAAAATCAACGGGAGCGATCACGCCGTCCAAAATATCCTTCCGCAGTTACCTGAACAACTGGGCCATCGTCGGTGACATGAAATGGACAAGCTGGCAGGTGACAAGCACAACACAGGACCCGTATGACAACAACGCTCGAAATTTGCGTGTCAAGTTCACGAGCGAAGAATCCAACCCGTTCGGTGGCGGGAAAATAACTCGGACAATGAACCTGACGTTCGAAGTGGTGCTGGAAAACGGGGAGTGGCTGTGGGACGCGGGGCTCTCCCTGGTTTTATCGGGTTAAAGGATCCGTTGCTTAGGCTAACGGGGATGTTTAGCTCGTCGCGAGGGTTCGAAAATCCGGCAGGACTGGGGGGGAGTTAGTTCCCGACTATTCGCATGGTCAGGGGGGGCCCAAGCTCCGAAGGACGTGACGAGCGTGCTGCTATCCGTCTCGCCTCGGCGACTTGCTTCGGAGCTGCGGTCGACCACAAACAAATAAACAAACAAACATCCCTGGGTAACTCGGCGGGAAAAAAAACACGGATCGGATACCCTCGTCTCGAGCGGAGCGAGAGAAAAGAAAAAAAAGAGAAAATGTTTGGCTAGTGCTCGCGCTTGGCTGGGCGGGGGGTGCCATATTCCTTCAACGAAGAAGGGCTTCACGCGCGCGACGAAAACCTCATCATAATTTTTTGGCTTCAATCGTAATGTAGTAGATACACTTTTCATTCCATCTTTGATTAATTCGAGAAGTTTTAGATAATACTCTCGCGTACATTCGGCGCATTTCCCCTTGAGTTTTCGTTGTTTTTGCGCTAGATCATCGAGAGGTTTTGGGTCGTGTGGGTTCGCTAGCAGTTTGTCCCAAGTTTCATCGACGAGTTCGTGCATCCTCCCATCGACGCATTTCTTGCACTCTTTTGTATCGCTTTTTGAATAGAGGGTTCGATCGAGCGCGAGCTGTTTGAGCGAAGAAAAAGTTTTCGCGAGTTTGGATACATCACGCGAGCAATAAATACGAGAATAGGCACGACGGAGAGCAACTCGGTCAAGGTCTCCTTCTACGTCAAGACGATCGAAGACACAGATGCGGCAGCGTTCGTCGAGGAGGGTACTGGTCGCTGGGCAAGCGTGGCAATCGAATTCTGCCACGCTCAATGGTCTAGGATGTTTGATATCTACATTTAGTGGACCGAAGCCCCGGCCCTCTTTTTTCTTAGAGAAAAACCGTTTCACCGTATCTCCTAAAAAAGAATTGTCCATCTATCTTATAAACACAAACTACACTTTTTGCTTTAGATGAAGCCCAAAGACATTCGGGAGGCATTGCGCGGCGAGTTGATGGATGAGGAGTTAGCGCAGCTTAGAGCGTTCGACATCGTTGGCGATGTGGCTGTCATAAAAATTCCTGAAAAACTTTTGCCTAAAAAGCTTGCAATCGGGCGAGCGCTGATGCAGGTGCATACCCGTCTCCGAACGGTGCTGAACCAGGTGGGCCCCGTCGGCGGAGAATTTCGCACGAGGGAGCTCGAGGTGATCGCAGGCGAGCCATCGATGGAAGCGACGCACCACGAGAGCGGCTGCACATTCAAGACAGATCTGGCGCAGGTTTATTTTTCCCCTCGCTTGGCGTACGAGCGCTTGCGCATAGCGAAGCTCGTGAGGTCGGGCGAAGTGGTCACAAATTTGTTCGCCGGGGTCGGCTGTTATTCAATTGTGATAGCGAGACTGAGTGGGGCCACGAAAATATACTCGATCGACAAAAATCCAGTGGCCATTAAATATATGAAAGAAAACATCAGGATAAACAAAGTCGGCGATCGCGTGGTCCCGATTTTAGGTGACGCGCGCGATGTCGTTGAAAAACAACTCGTGGGAAAATCCGACCGCGTGATAATGCCTTTGCCTGAGTTGGCCAGAAAATTTTTTGATGTGGCGTTGCGCGCGCTCAAGCCAACAGGAGGAATAATTCACTTCTACGATTTCGGAGAAGCTCCTGACATCTTTTCTCCATCGCTCGACTTCGCTCGACAGGCCGCGGCTGAAAAAAATTTTGTTGTTGAGCTGTTGAGTAGCCGTGCGATTCGATCTTACGCGCCGCGCTGTCATCACATAGTTCTTGACCTCTCAATCTCAAAAAAATAGCTTATTTTTGTTTAATCCAAATTTTGGTGGCTCCAAAATCAATTTTTTTTCGTATCAAAGCGTATATTTAACAGAAAGGCTTAAATAGGGCTTGAAATGAGGATTAATGGCAATAGGTGGTCTAAAATGGTTGAAATTCCCCTTACAACGGTCGCCCGGATCATGAGAAAAGCAGGCGCGAAAAGGGTCGGTCAGGACGCCGCTCGCGCGATGGCCGAGCTCGTCGAGGAGCGCGCACTCGTGATCGCAGGGGAGGCTGTCAAGCTCGCTGAGCATGCTGGTCGAAGGACCGTTCGCGATGTGGACATCAGGCTAGCTACCAAGAAACATATCTAAGCTCGACGGACAGTTATTCGATCGCCCGTCTCGGTTCTGCGGAATTTTTCCACTCCACTTGGTATGCGTGCGAAAGTGTTGACCGCGCTTATCGGCTGGGACTTTCCGAAGAAGATGCAGAACCCCGGGCCATTCGGCCAGTAGGAGACATCGCCCGCGGTGGTTTTTGGCGTAGAATTTTCGTGAGGGATTTTTACAGGGATTTCAAAGTAAACTTCCTCCTTCCAAATCTCGAGCTCGGCTTTGAATGGTAGAACCGCCCAAATCGCCTCGCAAGTCTTGGGGCGCTCTTTCTCAAGCAACTCAGCCTCGACTTTGAAATCCTTGCAAGCGATGATAATCTTCCTAACCATTTGCTCATCCAATTCTTGCTTAGCTGATCGCTCTTTTTAACATTGTTTCAGACCAATGAACCCCTTCATTATCCATGTCGGCAAATCCTTCACGAAGTTAGCCTGTCAGGGGCTGTGCGTCCAGTTAAGTATTTAACTGCAATCCATGAGGCTATCGTTGGAGGCCAGGTAAGTGAAAGAAAAAGGAGTAACTACATCCGTAATAGTAATGGTAATCGTCGCGGTCGTTGCCGTGGCGGGCGTCGGCGGGTACTTGTTAATACAACTTAAAGGAGAGGCTGTGCAAGGATTGCAAATAGTGTTAAAGGACCAAGGCATACCGGAAGTCAAGTATCTCCAACCGACTATCACGGGAATCCAACTGCAGAATCAAAATGGGGAGTGGATAACAATTTGGAGCAATCCGGAAGGGGAAACCGTGAGACTAACTGCTGACGGTGCTGAGGTGGTGTTGGACACCGTAAGTTTAGAAGCCGGAACTTATGTGGGGACAAGACTGCTGGTTAGCACAATAGACGTGGAGGTCGATGTAAACAGGGATGGGGACACCTTGGATGAAAACGTGGAGATAGTCCTGCCTGAAAACGTCCCGCCGCCGCCAGGAATGGAAGAGTCTGAGTACATTAAGGCGATGGCAGATCAGATTACGCCGAGAAAAGATCAAATAGATAATCTCACGGCCAGAATGGAGGAACTACGCACGCAGATAGAGGACCCAGCAACTGAAAATGAGGAGCGCCAAAGTCTGATTGCTGAGGCCGCCGCAACCAAGGCACAGATAGATGGGCTAGTGGAAGAGGTAGAGGGGCTAATGAATCAAATAAAAGAGTTGACTGGAGGAACGGAACCTCCCAGGAGAGAGAATGGATATATTTACACGGGGAACTACTTGGACGAGAAGCTTACCGCGATCCCACTCAATAACATCGTTCCTGTTGTGTGGGAAGAAAACTTTGTCTACGGCGGAAGCGGTGGAACGATTTTATACGATCTTACGTTGTACCCACTGAAGCTGAAGCAAGAGCAGATATCGGTAAAAGTCTCCACGATAACTTAGGTTGTATCAAACAGATTTTAGGTTCAACCAATCCCAAAGTCAAATTGTTTTGGCCTTATAAACCCCCTTCACCCAAAGCTTCGGCGGGGTGGGTGGGCATAAAAGAATTTGGTGCTGTATGCGATGCGAGCGTGCTCGTCGATCGCGGGAGTTTCGAGAGGGCGCAGCATTTGTTTGATGGCGGCAGCTTGCATCTGCCTTCGTCGACGTACTCTTGGTTGGCTCGTGATAAGCTGATAGGTGTCAGGGGAAAAGTGATAGGCTACAGCTTGGTGAGTCAGTTCGTGCGAGATGGAAAGTTGCTGGTCACATTTTTGCCCGAGCTCTACGATGAGATTTCACGCCGTTTACTTTTCGACGTCGAGCGCGAGGTACCTTTGACAGATCTACGAGCGTCGCTCCTCGCCACACATTTGAAGCTGCCACTGCTGACTTTCGACGATGGGCTATTGGAGAGGATGCGTCAGCACATCGGTGCGCATTTGCTATGGCAGCTCGACGCGCACGCAGATTGGCCGGCGATAAGAGAGGCGCTCGAGCTTTACAGGGAGTTGGCGAGCGATGTGGGAAGTTATCTGCACAACAACATCGAAGACACTGAAACATTTGAGAATTTGTCAAGCGAGCTTAGGAGGTGCCGCGGAGAGAACCTGCAGGCGGTGACCGAGGCCGTAAGGAGGCTGAGCCAGGCGCGGACAAATCCTGGCGTAATTAGTTTCAAATACGTCGCTCTGGATTTGATGCCCGTCGTTCGAGGCTACGTTGAGCAGCACGTGCTTCAATCGGAGGTCGTGCGCGAGCTATGTGAAAGAGTGCTTCTGCTTATAGCTAATCCGAAGTGAATAATTGGAGGTGAAAGCATGGAGAGACAAATAGGAGAGAGGGCCGAGATGGAACGCGTAGGTTACGTCAGGAAGACGAGGGCAGGAAAGGCGATTAAAATATTCGTGAACAAAAATCTCGTCGGGCTTGTGTCGTTGAAAGAACTGGCGTCATTCCTGGCGGGCAAGAAGCATTACGCGACCGTCGTCGTGCCGACTGCCAAGTAATTGTAGATGGGTCAGCTCAGACGCTGGCCCACTTTTTATTTTTATAGCCGAGATTTATACTCACGTTGCTAGAGATTAAGGAAAGATTAAGAGTTCTTAGATGAATCTATAAAAAGATGTAAATTCGGTATCAAGGAGCATAAATCATATGAAAATTGGCGTAATGAATTCCCCCCGAAATAATCTCTTAAAAGAGATCAAATGGATTTCTGAAAATGGATTTGATTTTATAGACTTGACAATAGAGCCACTTGAAGCATATAAAATTGATGTTAAAAAAATTAAAGAAGCTTTAAGAGATTTTTGCTTAGAGGCAATTGGTCACACAAATCCTTTTTTACCTTCTATTCTGCCAATTCAATCGATCAGAAAAGTTTGCTTAGATGAATTTAAAAAATATATAGATATTTTCAACAAACTCGGGATAGAGTTAGTAAATATTCATCCATTTTACGAAGCACCTTTATTATCTGATGAAGATAAAATAAAGGCAAACATCCAATTTCTTAGACAGGTAAATGCGCTTTGTAAATCGAAGAAAATTACTTTGATGCTTGAAAATTATATAAAACCATTTGATAGTCCAGAAGTTTTTGCGAGAATACTCAAAGAAGTTTCATATTTAAAAATTCATTTAGATGTTAGTCATTGTAATATCAATCAAGAAAAAAATTTAACAGAAGCATTTTTTAAAAAATTTGGAGATAAAATAGTTCATCTTCATTTTTCTGATAATAAAGGAAAAGCCGATGATCATCTCCCACTTGGTTGTGGAAATATAGAATGGGAAAAAATAATAAAGATAATAAAGAAGTTTAAATTCGATAGGACTATAACTTTAGAAGTTTTCTCTCCGGACAGAGATTATCTTTTGTTGAGCAGAGATAAACTAAAAAATTGGTGGAAATAGCGCAAGTGAACACAGTTACATGAACGCCTTCGCATCTTCCTTCGCGCGGTTGTTGCGCCTTTCGAAATCTCGCGCCGCATCCTCCAAGCTGATGCCGTGCGTCGACTCGTGAGAGCGCCTCTTGCGTATCTTAACAAAAATCGGATAATTCACGGCCTCACCAACTATCAGCGCCTCCCCCACCGGCAACGATGATATCATCTCAGCTACTTCGCTTGTTATACATTCGGATGACTGCTTGATGTGGTCCAGGTCATATGGGTTCGTCACGCGCAGGATGATGTTCGTGTTCGCCTGAGATAGCACCGTCGTCGAGAGCCTCACGGGGCGCTGGCTTATCAGGATCAGCGAGGCGTAGAACTTGCGCCCCTCGCGCGCGATCGTCTCGATTATCCCTTTTGATATCGCCGTGCCCTCTGGGCAGAACTGGTGCGCTTCTTCCAAGCAGAGCACGAAGGGTGGAACGCGATGATTTTTGCGCGCGTTGAACAACCGCCGCGCCATGTAAGCTATCAACATCTGCTTCTTGCGCAGGCTCACAATGTCGCTCAGGTCAACTATCACCGCCTCCCCAGGCTCGACCGCGCTCTCCCAATTGGGATTATCAACATTTTCAAAGATGCCCAGCGATCGGAGGTCGAAGAGCCAACCGAGCAAAGCCTGCTGGAGCTGCTTGTGGAGTTCGCCGTTTTGCTCTATTTTCTCGATTACCTCGTCCAACCCGAAAGGTCCCTTGCCGGAGTGCATCTCCCTGCGTAGCTCATCGAGCACGCGCTGGAGTTCCCGCACTTGGACCTCGGTGATTTCGGACAAAAATTCTTTGAACTGGTGAGCGTTCATGTTCGGCACGCCGATGCGGAGTTCATGCCCACGAATGATTGAAACGTGGCCGGAATAATCGGCTTCTCCACCTTTCTCTGCCAAACTCGAGTACTCGCCGTGCACATCTACAACTATGACCCCGACACGTCCTTTCTCCGGCGGACGCTCGAGCAGCCCTTCTATTATCACCGATGCGCTGTAGGATTTTCCGCCGCCGCTCATTGAGAGGATGGCGATGTGCTTGCGCAGGAGCTTCGTCAGGTCCAGTTTGACTGGGAGGTCATGATATCGCAGCTTGCCGATTTCGATTCCGCCATCATGGTCAAGACCGAGGAAGCGCGAGAGCGTCCCCACTTCAGCTTCGTACACCTTCTGCCCCGGTGACGGTGGGAAGCTCGTCCTCTCCAAGCCGCCGTCAGCTTGGATGCCAACGACGCGAGCGTCCGCGATGATATACTCCCAACGATCGGCTGGAAAGATCGATGTGAACGTCTTGCCGCCCCGCTCGTACTCCTTGACGGACTCGGCTCGCATGAAGTATCGATTCGTCTTGATGACGTTGACAACCGAGGCGATCATCTTGCCCTCTTCCGTCTCAAGCTCTACGAATTGGCCACGCCGTACAGGTATCTCTCTACTGTTACATGTCACGACGAAGGAGAACCCGCTGGGCGACGGCCCTTCGAAAGTTGTGATAACTGTCCCGAGTTCCATCGACATCCCTCAAAACGGCCTCCGGTTGCGGCGGAGGTCCATGAACACAGATGGCCCGAGGCGGTCGACGATACTATCGTGCACGATGTCGAGGTCGCTCTCCGCGAGCCTGGCGCAGGCGTCTGCCTCGATGAGCACGGAGGGCAAGCCGTAGGCGTCGTGATTTTGTGAAAGAGCATAGACTACAGATGCCACTCGCTCTACAGTTTTCGTAGGCTCGCCGCGCTGGTCGACGAACTCTACCCTCAATGGGTAATCATATGGAACTGTCTTGATGTAGAACGCGTGGATTTTTTTACTCCATTTGTTCAGGTCCAGAAGTGCTCCAGGCGCATCTGCGTACTTGAACACACAGCTTCTTTCGCCGACTTCGAGCATGTACTCCAGAAATGCTGTGTCGCGCGAGCTCGCGAGAATGTCATCGCTCCGCAGGAGGATCGAACAATCATTGCCATGAAGGTTTTGGTCATCGACGAGTTTTTGTACGATTTTGTGCCTCAGGATGTCGAGGAATCGCGTGCCCCTGCTGTCCTTTACGATTCCGGCGAGCAGGACATTTGACTTCTCACAAACTTCGTAGAGGTTTGAAAAAGCTTCTATGAGCTCCCGGTATGTTTTCGTGACTCTCTTGCCGTGCGGGAAGCGGTCGACATACTGGGGCACGACCGAACCATCCAAGAGCAGAATGTCCGCGCCGCCGGAACTTGCAACCTCTGCGGCCAGTCGAAGCTCCGTGAGCTGCCTTTGCATGCTCGCGACGAGTTCAAATTCCTTGGCATCCAACGGCTCGACGACTGGTATGAGGCGCGGCTCCGGCAACTCACTCGGATAATAATCAGCAATCGAGAGTCGTCCGTCATGATAGCGAAATATCGCAGCGACAGCGCGCGTGAGTATGAGGTCGAGGCCGTACAGCGCCTCGCTCAGCACACCTCCATCGACTCCAGCAACTGCAACATTTGATAGCGCGTCGGGTTCCACATCGAAGGTGAGTTTGTTTTCAACGATCGCTTTGGGTTCCTGTTCGTCTAAATTTGCCAAGTCTATGTTATCTTTCAACTTCTTGACGATGGCCGCTATCTGACATCTCCTGATGTCTTGTTCCCTGATCCGTTCGACAATTTCGGCGAGAGTGTTCTCTAGCTCGACGCGACCGTCTTGGCACACGATTTCTGGTACGGCAACCATCCTCACCTGCCCCCACAAGCTTGACATGCGTCAGCGTATCTTTTAAGTAAAAAGGGGAGAGAGAGGTCACCGAAAGTAATATTTAAAGGGTGAAAAATTGCGCGTACCCGCCGAAGTCGAGTTGGTCAGACCATTGAACTGTATGCTGGCAGGGTTGGCGGTGCTGATAGGTGTATTCATCATTGGCGAGTCGGCCAGAGTTCCTTGGACGTCCTACGAATTCGTCCGAGCCGCTCTGGCATTCGCCGCGGCTGTGCTCATAGCGGGTGCGGGAAACGCGGTAAACGATTATTTTGATCGCAACATCGATAAGGTGAACCGTCCAAAGCGTCCGATACCTTCTGGTAGGGTCGAGCCGTCGACCGCGCTCAACATCAGCCAAGCGATGTTCGCCCTCGGCATATTGCTGGTGATACCCATAAATTGGGAGTGCGTGATTATTGCGGCGTTGAACTCGCTCATCCTTGCATCATACGCGGCGAGGCTCAAACGCATAGGGATCGCAGGGAACATCGCTATAGGCTACCTCGTCGGGTCGACCTTCATCTTCGGTGGGCTCGTGATAGGCGAGTTGCAGGTGGCCAGCATCTTGGCAGCGATGGCCGTGCTCGCCACTGTCGGGCGAGAGCTAATCAAAGACATCGAGGACATGAAAGGCGATCGTGCAAATAAAATCGTCACCATACCGCTCAGATATGGCACGAGGAAAGCTGCAGCGCTGGCGACGGCATTCATAGCCGCGGCGATCGTTTTGGCGCCGCTGCCGCGCATCCTCTATTCATCCATTTTTGGCTCGGTTTACCTGGGGGTCGCCACGGTCTCGATCGTGGTCTTCATCGCTGCCGCTGCGCTGATACTTGGCGCGCAGGACAAGGCGACGGCGGCCAACGCTTCGCTCGCGTGCAAGGTCGCGATGGGCATAGGTCTGTTGGCTTTTCTTGTCGCTACTGTAGCTTGATGTGGCTAAACCCAATTGTATGGGTTGAACTCGGACGGCGGGATGTAGAGCACCTCGGCGTAGCCCATTCGGAGGAGTTCCATGTTCAGGTTGACCCAGGAGCCGTCGATGTTTACATAGACTATTGCGAGGGTTCGGCCGTACTTGTCCTCCCGCTCGAGGTCGTCGACGTCTAGCCCGATCGTTGTTCCCGTGGGGCAAAGGTTTTCGACGAACCCTTTTGCCTCGTACGCCCTTCGCACCTCATCTGGATTGTCTGAGTGCAGCTCTGGGGTGTTGACGCCGACCAGCCTCACCTTTTCGTCCCCTTCGAGGTGGATCGTGTCGTCGTCGACCACGTAGCTTACGGTCGCTGTTCGCTCGATGCGTGGCTGATTCTGTTGTTGCGGGCTCTGAGATGATGTCGCGCGCTCGAATGCGAAGGCGGCGCAGACCGAAACTGCAACGATGCAGATTATAAATACTAAAATTTTTCTCGTTCACTCCCGCCGATGTGTTGGTTGAAGGGAGTTTATAAAGGAGAAACAGGCGGCTCCAGGCTACTTCTTTGCCTTTGAAACCGAAAATCCGTTGCCCGTCAAGCGCACCTTCACTTTTTCCCGCGGCGCCAATTTCAGCGCCTTCGCCATCGCCCGCGGTATCGAGATGACGAGCGACCCGCCGATTTGCTTCAGCTCGCGCTCCTCCTCCAGCAAGGGCTTCCAAATCCCGAGCTTGATCGCCTTCTCCTGCGCCCGCGCCACCTGCTCGGCGGTGTAAAATTCTTCCCCGCAACTGGCGCATTTGTCCACATCCAGCTTGGGTTCGATCACCACATGCTCCATCACATAGGACGACTTCGCGCGTTTGATCGCCCCCCCGCAAATGGGGCACTTTCTTAGATATTTTCCGATCATCATAACACTCTCCTCGTCGTTTGTCCGATGTATATAACATTTGTTTAACCTATATTTAACTTTTTGTGACCTTCTGTGCGCGTGGTGCGCGGGCGCGCCGGGGATCGAACCCAGACCTTCAGCTTTTGGCCGAGCGAGCGACCGCCAGACTGATGTGCTATCCATTGCACCACGCGCCCACCAGAAAGGTTTTTACCGAGATAGAGGAGAAACAATATTGCCAGACTGATGTGCTATTTTTTTCTTTTCTACAGTTTTCCCGCCACGTCTTTGGATGAATGTCCTTTATAAAGAGAAAACAGGACGTGAGGGTGAGAGCATGCCCACGTGTTCAGTCTGCGGTAAGGAAGTCCCCGCGGGGAAACTGCTCGTTTGCAGCGAGTGCGGGAAGACGTGCTGCGAGGAGTGCGCCGACACGTCGATGAGGGCGCTCGGCCTGTGCTCGGACTGCGAGGAGACATGGCAGGCCGAGGATGACTTGGACGCGGACGACAAGTGACTACCGAAGGCGGACGATCTCTCGCAATCTATTTACGTCGTAAGATCAACCAAAAATTGGTGACAGCTGGGCGGGTTACCTGTTACCTCATACCCCAGCCACGCTTGTTTCTTCTTTATAAGGAGCCTCCACTCAAAGCTTTGGTTGTGTGCGAGGATGTCCGAAAGGCAGAACGAAGAAAGTTATATTAATAAGACAGGTAATACAGATAATACAATGAAGATTATCATGACCAAACATGCGCGTGAGCGAATGATTTCGAGGGGGATATCATTGGAAGAAGTAAAAAATGCGATCCTGAAGGGAAGCAAAAGGGTCCAAGATGGAAAAATCGTCGCTACCTACCGATACTTTGAGGTAGTTTACAAAAAAGTGAATGAAATATTTGTTGTGGTTACGGTGTCGCCGAGGTGGTAAAAATGTTAAAAAAGTGTCCGATGTGTGGTGGGGGCGCCCTAGTCCGGAAGAAGGTAGATGAAACGATGTTCGGTGTGAAGTTGGGAAGGTTCCCGGCGTGGGTCTGCAACCGCTGTGGCGAATCGTTCACCGACGAAAATACTACTCAATCTATCATCAATCATGCGAAGCAAAAGGGGATTTGGGGCCTCGGTAAAAAAGTGAAGGTGGTGAAGTCAGGGAACTCGTTGGTAGTTCGGATTCCCAAAGAAATCGCTGATTTCATGAAGCTGGAAAAAGGTCAAGAACTATTCATCCAGCCTGAGGGCAAGTCCAAAATTACAGTAGAGATTTAGACCCGCCAGTGTTTTGGTCGGTGAGGATTTTTAAGGGCAAAACAGGCGCAATTTGAACAACTTCCTCCTGTACATGGGAGGTGCGCGGGGCCGCCGGGATTTGAACCCGGGCCTCACCCTCTTCACCCTTGCGGGCTAGCGGGGGTGCGGGTTATCCCGTGGACTATCCCACGGGTTTTTCTTTTTCACTTGATCGAGCGCCAGCCATTTCCCGCCACGTCTTTGGGTGGAGGTTCTTTATAAAGGAAAAACAGGCGCAATTTAAGGCGGAGCAGATCAAAGGGAAATCACATGTCCGAAAACATCGAGATCAGCGTGAGCAACCTCCATTCGGTGCTCGATTGCCCGCTGTGCTTCTGGCTCGCCGCGAAGGGGCTGGGCCCGCCGACGTTTCCGCTCCCCGGAGTCCTCAGCAGGATGGACGCCGTCATCAAGGGCTACATGAAGGAGTTCGTCGGGCGCTCGGACCTCCCCGAGTGGTTCCCGGTGAAGGGGACATTCCTCGGCGCGACCGGGAAGATGAAGGCGACCGACCCGAAGAGCGGCGTCACCCTCAAGGGGATGCTCGACGCGCTGGTGCTGACGCCCGACGGGAGGTACTACATCGTGGACTACAAGACCGCCAGCCCGAAGGAGGAGATACCGGACTACTACCAGATGCAGCTCGACGGGTACGCTTTTTTGCTGGAGGGGAACGGCAAGCCCGTGGCGGGCGGGGCGCTGCTCTACTTCACCCCGGAGGAGGAGGACCTTTCTGAGAGGAAGATCTCGTTCAGGATAACGCCACTTCATGCGGAGGTGGACCCGAAGAGGGTGCTGTGCCCGCTCATGCAGGTCAAAAAGATACTGGGGATGGAGTCGCCGCCGCAGCCGAGCGATGATTGTGAGTGGTGCGAGTGGAGGGGGGAGATTGGAAAGACGTTGAGATGATTTTTATAGATTTAAATGGTGGCTAAAATCCCTTCCCCCGCACCACTCTGATACCCTTAACTTATCCCCCTTTTTTCTTTTCTTTATGGGGTTCAAGCACAGCCCGGATAGAGTCGTTCTCAGGGCGTACGTCGGTGCTTTGGCGAAGTCTGAATGGAAAATGGATTTTTCGAGCTTCGTCGAGTCTGTTATTCACTGGTTGGATAGAGTCACAGGTGGAACTTCGGATGTTGCGGAGCTGGTTGAGACGGTCCCTTTGAACTATCGAGAGGATATAAAAACAATGATCGAGTCGATAAAATTCGAGTTAAGGAGGTTGGGGTGAGTTCAGACGCAATTTCCAGAGGCGCTCCCCCTTTCGATCGCTAGACGGCGAAGCTTTTGCGCCTTTACGGCATGATACGTCCCTCTTCCCGTAATTCCGTGTCTTTTGAGAGCACCTCTGCTCACCAAACTGCCGAGCTCGATGGTGGCAAGCCTACTTTCGACACCGCAAATCTGTATTTCAATACTGCGCTAGTCCGATTCAAACCGCTGTGATGGACAGCCCCAGTTATCTCTACATCAAAAGAAGGCCAACACCTTTTCCCTGAAATTGACTGTGTACTTTCTCAGATACTTCTCAAGTTTTTTGTGGTCGATTCTCATTTTGAAATTTTTCGCCATGGATTTCCTCATCTCTCCAAAATAGACCATGTCCACGAACGTCTTTTCAACATCGCTCACGGGCAGAGAAAAATTGTCGTGTCTGTGGTGTTCATAGCCGAAGA
>Ga0315282_10002727_pt1 | contig 32137 bp, 27 predicted proteins | sample YL17G07_20_MG_FD_203693 | JGI IMG/M metagenome (GOLD analysis project Ga0315282, IMG submission 203693) | Sediment microbial communities from Yellowstone Lake, YNP, Wyoming, USA - YL17G07_20 | ecosystem: Environmental > Aquatic > Freshwater > Lake > Sediment | place: USA: Wyoming | collected...
CCCTTTACAACAAATCCTCTGTCCGCGTAAACGAGCTCGGATTCGACAGCCGCTCCGAGCAGGTAGTCCACGGCGACTGGCACCCCGGCAATATGCTATTCGCAATTCCGCAATTCCGCAATTCCGCAGTTGCGAAAAGGCTCCTCGCAGTCATCGATTTCGGCTCGGTAAAAGTCGCGCCGACCATCACCGACCTCGCAAACGGCATGCTCCAGTTTTCAATCGTCGGCAGCAGGCCCAACCCGACCGACTGGCCCGATTATCTCGACCAGGCAAAACTAATCCAGTTCCTGAACGGCTATCAGCAGGTAATCAGCCCCTGCCTCGGAGCAGGGGTGAATTCCCTGCTCGACTTGATGATTGAGACTATGATAGCCGAGGCTGTGCTGCCGATTGCAGAAACAGGCTTCTTCGGCAACCTGAGAGGTCTCGATTTCCTGAAAATGATTCGGCGAAAAGCCGAATGGATTGACAAAAACCGGGACAAACTGACCGAGGCTATGCAGTCTTAGTCGCACATCCGGCAATTTCCTTTGAAGGTTCCACAAGTACACTGTTTGGGAATTTCGTTGCAAAATCCCGCCCATTGTTGTAGTTGGTAAATGGTAAATGGTTAAATGGTTAAATGGTTAAATGGTAATTACCAATCACCAGTTACCAGTTACCAGTATCGAGGGACGAGTATGATTTTTACTCTGCACAGGTATATATTTCGGGAGGTCTTCAGGGTTTTTGTCCTGGCCGCTGTTGCCTTGACATTAATCTTAAGTCTCGGCAGTATCCTGCGGCCCATCCAGGAGTACGGCGTCGGGCCCCGACAGGTAATTTACCTTATCGGCTTTTTTCTGCCGATTACACTGACGTTCGTATTGCCTATGGCCGCCCTGTTTGCCACGGCGCTGGTTTATGGCCGATTCGCCGCCGATAATGAGCTTGACGCCTGCAGGGCCAGCGGAGTGCCGCTGATGACCCTCGTCTATCCGGGCCTGGCGCTGGCGATTATGGTCGCCATCGCAAATCTCATCTTAAGTTTCCACGTTATGCCCGCCTTCGTACACAATGCCGAAAAATCCCTAAAGGCCGATGCAAAGCAGATACTTTTTAGAAATATCCAGCAAAGAGGCTATTATAAACCCCCCGGCACAGACTCCAGAATTTACGCCGACTATGCAAATGCCGAAAATGACACCCTCACAGGGATAATCGTCGCAGATGTTAAAGAAGCCGAGATAGAAAAGATTATCACCGCAGAATCCGCCACTGTTCGTTTCAACCCGCACGAAACATTCAACGAAGTGCTGATAACGACAAACAACCCCTATCAAATGGCCTCAAAGGACCTGACCGGCTTTTCCGCCGAATCAATGGTACTGACCTTGGAGTTTCCACCTCTATTGGGTGATGATATAAAGTTCAAAAAAATCCGCGAAATGAAAAAAATCAAAGTTGAGCCTGTCCTGTTTTATCCAATCGAGAAACTCGCTCGCCGCACCTACGCCCAGTTTACCGCCGAGCTGCTCGCACAGGACATTGAATCGCAATTCCGCAATTCCGCAATTCCGCAATCGCGCTATAATCTCCACAGCGACAAAAAAATCGTCGAATTTACAGCAACTCAATGCACTGCCAGCGAAGAAAAAAAGGTCCTGCTCTCAGGTGATGTTGTGGCCATCGAGTATGACGCAATAAGTAAGCAACTGCTCCGTGAGCTGCACTGCACAAAAGCCCTGCTTGATATCGAGGGTGACGAATTGGCGCCGACTTTGACGCTTACGCTTTTCAACGCAACCTGGCAGCGGCCGGACGGCTCAACCGGACTGGACCGAAGACCCGTTATCCGAGGCCTGATTCTGCCAACAGCAGTAACGGATACATTCAAAACCCCCGACATACTCAATTCCGTAAGGGACGATTATATCGCCTCAGCCTTAAAGGCTAAACCCGGCCCGGCTCTGAATAGCCTCCGGCAAAAGCTCAAGGCAAAAATCAGTGACACGCTGGCTCAAATACAAGCTGAGGTCCATTCCAGACTCGTATTCGGAATAGGCTGTATCCCGATGATTATGATTGGTATAGCCCTCGGCATCATCAAAAAGCAGGGCCATCTGCTCAGTGCCTTTGGCGCAAGCTCAATACCTGCCGCACTGCTGGTGGTCTGCATTATGATGGGAAAGAACATCGCTAAAAATCCCGGCTCAAAAACCCTCTCTGGAATAGTACTGATGTGGATGGGTCTGGTAGTTTTGTCCATCCTGGCCGGCGGAATATATCGAAAACTATTGAAAAATTAAAATGAAAATACTGGATAAATACGTCGCAAAAAATTTTCTGATAGGATACGCCATTTCCTTTTGCGTACTCATAGGATTGCGAATAATCATCGATTTGTTTGTCAATCTCGATGAATTTACTGAGCATGCCAACCTCGGTACTCTCGCTGTTATCAGGAACATATTCGGCTTTTACTGCCTTAACATCACGCTTTATTTTCGCGATTTTGCCGGAATGATAACCGTCGTAGCGGCTGCCTTTTCGCTGGGCAAAATGGTCCGCTCAAACGAGCTGGTCGCAGTTATGGCTTCCGGCGTCAGCCTCAAACGCGTGATTGTGCCCATAGGATTCCTGGCGATATTGCTGACAGTTGTACTGGTAATCGACCAGGAATTATTGATACCGCCGCTCAGCGACAAACTTGTGCGAGGCCAGGACGCCCTGCCGGGCCAGGAAACGTACGATGTATGGTTCATTGCCGACGCCAACGGCTCGCTAATCTGCTCTCAAAAGTTCCACGTGAAGACTTCAACGCTCGAGAAGCCGACTATCATCACACGTCAAAGAAAACCCGACTCAATCTCCTGGCATCTCACCGGCTGGATATCTGCCAAAGAAGCCGTTTACAACTATCAGACCGGACGATGGGATTTAATCGATGGTTTTTTCATCCGAAAAGATGACCCTGCCGGAGCGCGGCGGATTTCGTATTTCTCCACCGACATTACGCCCAGAGACATACCCGTGCGCCGAAGGTCAGAGCATAAAGCGCTGCTCAGTTCCCGACAGTTGGCTGCCCTCGCAGCCCAGAAGACAAAAATCAAAGACCTCGCTCAGCTTTACAGCCAGAGGCACTTCCGAATTACCGAACCTATTATCAACCTCGTGATGCTTATGATTGGCCTTCCCATTCTGGTTTGTCGCGACCCGAAGCTGATGAAGTCCGCCATTATGATTAGTTTCGCTGCGACGGCGGGTTGCTTCATCACTACTTTCGTGTGCAAGATGTTCGCTACGGAAACCGTCTTCGCAGGCAGGATCATACCGGAGTTCTGGGCCTGGCTGCCCGTCTTTATCTTCGCCCCCATCGCTTTTATCGAAATGGACTCAATGAAAACCTGACCTTTTGAAATTGGGTTTGATTGGGTTTGTTTTGCCGTCATCAAAAGGCCTGATTTATTTTCATAATCCTCTGTAGTAGAATGGTTTAAGTTCATTTTTGGCTTTTTGGAAATTGGGTTTGTTTCGCATAATTGTTTACTTTTGATTGAACGGAGTTCATTGATAATTGTTCGTAGTTTATAGTTCATTGTTGATTGTTCATTGCCATAAGCGGTTTACATTTCAAAAAAAGTATCTCCCTCCCATTAATAGGGCTAACCTGCGCGTTTGATGTGAAAAAAGTCCTTGATTCTTGATTCCCGATTCTCGTAACTCGATGTGAGAAAAGGAGTAAAAAATTTTTTGAAAAAATGGATTTTAGAGTCTTAACCCCCTGTGCTTTTGATTGAAAGTTTTAGCACGTGGCCTGGGGGTGGAAAGAACTGGGTCCCAGATAAAGGAGTTCTGGGATCTGCGCTGCGCTTCGAGATTTTTGCTCTGCCTATGGCATGGCCTAGCCATTACCCCCCTGCGTTTTTGATTGATCTTCCCCCCACCGTCCAGCAGCACCACGCAGAGAACACAGAAATTAAAATTTATGAGGTTTCATCTGTTTCAATGGCTTCAAGCGAAAGGGTTTCCATAGATGGCAGAATTTTTTGCCCGACATAACCTTCCAGTGAGCCCCGTATGCCGGTAATATTGCTTAGGACCGTTTCAATCTGTTTTTCCCGACTCTTCCAGACACGTTCCATTGCCCGTTTTTCTTTATTCAAATCTCCTTGCATACGGATGAATGCCTCCGCAACAGCGCGAATCTGCATGGCAAACTCCCGCCCTGTTACATATTTATAGATGATGTCTTTGAGAGTTTCCTGATTGTCTGTTAATGCCTTTTCTCTGGCTGCATTGATCAGTCCCATACGCAATGCCGCAGATAATCCAGCAGCAGAAGCAAAATTCGTTATCCAGACATTCTCAAAAGGCCCGAAATTCTTAATTTCCTTAGGAAGAGTCATTGTCGTAATGACGGCAATTTCTGCCCCGGCTTCCTGCTGGTCTTTTTTAAGCTTTTCAATCCATCCCTTTTGAAAATCCTTTGTATATTTGGACTCCCAGAGAATCTTCCCGCATTCTTTGCCCGTATTGTTTCTGACAACCTGAACGATATCCGCTCCTCGCTGACCTTTCTTTACTTCTTCAATACGGTCAAAGGGGAAGGTTTGCTGTAACATATCTTGCAACGCTCCCTCCAGTGCTTCGCCTTGAGCTTCCTGAGAACCGGCTTCGGCACGGCGTTTTAGGTTTTCAATCTGTTCCTGCATCGATTTAATAAGATTGTCCTTTTCTCGCATCTTAAGCTGCTGTTCTTCGGCTGCTTTTTCTCCTGCTTCTTCGAATATCTTCTTTCTTTCTGCATCAAGCTGTCGCTGAACAGTCAGTCCTATTGCCGCTTTTTCTTCTTCCAGCTTTTGCTGTTGTTTTCTAAGCTCCAGTTCTTTTTTATTCGCCTCAATGACCTGTTTCCTTTTTTCTTCCACTTCTTGTTCAAGAGCCTTTATTTGTTCGGACTGTTCTTTAGCCAGCTTTTCTCTTAATTGCTCAGTCAGTTTACTGCGTTCTGCTTTTAGCCTTTCAGCAACTTGCTCTTCGATTTCCTGCCGTTGAGTTTCAATGGCCTTCTTTTCTTCTGCGATCTTTTTCCGTTCGGCCTTGACCTGCTCTGCAACTTGTTCTTCTATCGCTTGTTTCTGCTTTTCAAGCTCTTCCTGCTGCTTCTTTAATGCCTGCTTTTCTTTTTCAAGCTCCTTAGATTTCTTCGCCGCTTCTGCTTCATATTGTGCACGAATAGAATTTTCGATCTGATTTGTTAGGGCTTCTGAAAGCGGTATTTTAGCACCACACTTCGGGCATTTAATTGTTTGGTCTGGCATAATTATAACCTCAAATATAATTGCGAATGTTACTCATTAAAAATACAATCACATATTTTTGATTGCATTGGATCTTAATCTAATAATAAGCATTTACGCATCTATAAAACTATCGATGCAATCAACCAAGGAGCGATTTAACACTAACATCTTGAACTCCACTTTTATGAAAAGCCGCCGTTAATATTTCTTTGGCGACTGTATATCCAACAGGCTGGACGCCATCGGCATAAAACTCACGTGTAAATGTATATCCATCTGTATTTTCTTTTATGGTAACCTTTATGCTGTTAGGGCTCTCGTTGTAACTTTCTCGATATTTCCAGCATGACCGCATATCAACCCTTACTGTATCCGGCAATAGTTCAAAAACCGCGTCAATTAAACGTGGACGAAGAAATGGACAAAACCGCACTTTTTGAGAATTCACTTTTAAACTATGCAATATTCTTTCCTTATCAAAGACAAAAAGGTCTTTCCCCTTAAAATGGCCAAACGATAACCATTCTTCCCAACTATTCCATCCCATTTGCATTTGGATACAGCCCCACAAATTCATTTGATTTCCATCGCTATCAATACCAAAACAATAATGCTCCGGTTTGAATGCTTTTTTACGGTTTTCTAAACACCATACAAAACCGAAAACCTCTTCCTGCGCCGTCAGAACACCGTCTATATATACTTTTCTATTTCTAATACCTTTTAAATTTTCAGCCAGCTCGACGGCATTCATAAACTGGGTTATTGGCCACACCGCCAAATACCACTGTTTGTTATTACGAACACACTTCTGAAAATCTGGTGCAGAAGAGGCCACTTTCAACGCCGTTTCGAAAGTCGCTGATGTAGATTCAGCAAATTCAACTGCTATACCCTCTCGGGGATAATTAAATTCTAATTGTTTATTTGCTTTTTGTTCCTCAACAGCCGCGCCACATCCCGGGCAGAATTTTGCTGCTGGAGGAATAAAGGCATTGCATTTACTACAAACGCTGCCAACACCATGCTTTTCTATTCTTACTTTACATTCTTTTAATATTAAGTTGATCTGCTCTTGAGTTATTCCAATTTGTTTGGCAAATTGGATAACTAAATCTTTCTCTTTAATTTCAATATTGCCATCGGCCAACGAAACAATTATCATGTCTTCTAAGTTCCTGATTTTATCCGAGAATCGTCCAACAGGCTGCATGATATATTTTTCATCTATTGCCAGTTTTTCAGCTGCACTTATTTCTTTTCTTTGCGCCTTCATTTCTCTACATATTTCCGTATAAATCGCTTCTTCACGCGGAGAAAGAACACCATCTGCTCTAATAACTTTTATTATGTTTGCCAAATAATTTACCAACTCAGTATTATTCATTGAGGTATCTCCGTTAACACTTAAGTTAATTTTATCTTTTTCCCACTCCTTTGACATTTAATTGTTTGGTCAGGCATTTCTACGTCTCCGTATAATACTTGCTATCACGATTATCAAAGGCGGGTCGAGTACCTCCTAAAATATCGATGAGAGCTTTGTTTATTCTGGGATTTTCAATAGCGCCACTAATGTATGTTATTTTGTTCTTTTCCTCTTTTTTCATTTCGCAATGTATAATCTGATCCGCGTCGCAAACTACGTCAGACACTTCTTGGAATCTTGTTTTACTTGTTTAAGTGTTCTCTTTACTCCCGCAAAAACCTAACCTTTTTATTATAAAGACGTCTGCCGCATGGCCATGTTGACGGACAAAGGCGTGATTCTCTACAAAAGCCGTCTCCTGGCCTTAAAATGGAAGTTTCTGTTAAATTAACTATAAATCCTCCCCAAGAGAATGTCAACCCCCCAAAACCGCTATTTGCCGTAAGGCATCCCTTACGGGATTTTAAATTTCATTTCGCGGATTTCTTTATTTATTCTGACGCTGCACCAGTCTCTGCCGCACATCGAGCAGTAATCAGCCGACATCGGCTCACCTTTACCAGCTTCTTCGCACGGCTCGTTATGCAGCCTCTCAGCAGTCTGTGGGTCGAGCGATTTTGCCAGATGTGTCTTCCAGTCCAGATTACTCCTGGCAATGCTCAACTCTCTGTCTTGTTTGAGGGCGCTTTTTAATCCACGCGCCACATCGGCTGCGTGCGCAGCTATCTTCGACGCAATCACACCCGCCCGCACGTCTTCGATATTCGGCAGGCCCAGATGCTCCCTCGGCGTAACATAGCACAGAAATGATGCACCGTAAAACGCCGCCGCTGTCCCGCCGATTGCCGATGTTATATGGTCGTAGCCGGGCGCAATATCGGTTACCAGCGGCCCGAGCACATAGAACGGCGCCCCGTGGCAAATCCGCTGCTGGATTTCCATATTATATTGTATCTGGTCAAACGGCACGTGTCCTGGCCCTTCGACCATAACCTGACAGCCTGCCTCTTGTGCTCTCGTCGTAAGTTCGCCTAAAGTTTCCAGCTCAGCAATCTGAGCCGCATCCGTCGCATCGGCTATTGCACCCGGCCGAAGCCCGTCACCCAATGAAAAACATACGTCATATTCAGCCATCAGCCCGCACAAATCATCGAACATCTCATACAAGGGATTTTGCTTATTGTGATACAGCATCCACTTAGCTAATAGCGCACCGCCCCTGCTGACAATACCACAGACTCGGCTTTCCAGCAGCGGCAGATGTTCTCTCAGCACACCGGCGTGAATCGTAAAAAAGTCAACCCCCTGTTTCGCCTGTTTCTCAATAACCTGCAGAATTATCTTTTCATCCACATCTTCGACGCTTTTGCCTGCTATCACCTGATAAATCGGCACCGTCCCGAAAGGCACCGGGCACTGTGCCAGCAGCTTCTCGCGTGTATCATCGAGGTCGCCGCCGGTGCTTAAGTCCATAATCGCATCGGCCCCCGCCTCAAGTGCAGCTTTCATCTTTCCAATCTCAGCTTCTACTGACGACCGAACACTGCTCGTGCCGATATTTGCGTTTATCTTGGTACGAAGTGCCCGCCCGATACCGATTGGCTTCAGGTCTGTCCTGGACGAAATCGAATAATTGGTTCTGTCTTCTGTCCTCTGTCTTCTGTCTTCTGTCTTCTGTCCTTTGATATGCAGCTTATTCGCCGGTATCACCAGCCGACCAGCCGCAATCTCGTCGCGGATAAATTCAGCATCAACCCCTTCAGCCTCAGCCACAAACCTCATTTGCTCGGTGATTGTCCCTTTTCTCGCCGATTGTATTTGTGTAGCCATTTTTAGCTCCGTACAAAAATAAAAATCGCTTCCGTAGGAAGCGACTCTCAAACCAACCGCCGAATTTCAGCCGACTGCATCACTTTCCTACGCAGGCATACCGGCCTCTGCCGATTGTCCTGATCAGGTTCAAAGGGTTTTTTCTCAGATGCCGCACCAATTAGACGCACGTCCAAGCTCAATTGGTGTGGCACCACCCCTAGTGAACTAACTTTATTATATCCTGCACTACCCCACTGGGCAAACAAATTATCCGTTGCTCTCACGCCTTCCCGAAAACCGGATATGGGCATCCGTGGCTTAATACTTTGCATCCGTTTTCAGTAACCAGAACATCGTCTTCGATGCGGACCCCCAATCTGCCCGGCACATACACCGCCGGCTCAATCGTAAAAACCATCCCCGCCTGCAATTTACCTTTGCTTTTTTCTGATATGACCGGCTCTTCATGCACTTCTAAACCGATGCCGTGCCCCGTCCCATGCCCGTAAACAGGCAGACCATACTTTCTAATCACCGCTCGCGCCGCTTCGTCGACCTTTTCTACCTCAACCCCCGGCTTTACAATTTTTACCGCAGCAGCCTGCGCCTCTTTAACCGCTTCATAAACCTTCCTGTAAAAATCGCTCACCTTGCCGACCGCAAAGCACCGCGTCAAATCACAGCAATAGTTTCTGTACTGCACACCGAAATCGATAAGCACTGTGTCATTTTTTTTAAGTTTTCTCGTCCCCGGCTGATGATGTGGCCGTGAGGCATCAGCCCCGAAGGCAACGATTGTCTCGAAACTATTTTTCGCCCCTAATTTGCGAATCTCAAAATCCAGCGCACCCGCCAATTCGCTCTCGGTTACATTCGGTTTTATGTGTTTTAAGGTTTTCTCAAGCGCTTCTGCTGCGATTTGCGCAGCTTTTTTAATCGCCGCAATTTCACTATCGTCTTTACTGCTGCGCAGATTTTCGATGATATTGGCAGTGCTTCCGACCCTGCCTTTGACTTTTTCTTTCAGCTTCTCGAAATCGCCAAGCGAGGTGGATTTTTCAACCGTTATTGCCCGTACCGATTTTAGCTTTTCTGCCAGCTCCGCTGCCGCCTCAACCATTGGCCCATCTCGTTCAATTATCCTGCAAGCGGGGCATTCATTTTTCGCCTGCTCGGTATATCTGCTGTCGGTTAAAAGATAAACACCTCCTTTGGTAATTGCCACCCAGCTGTCATCGCCCGAAAATCCGGTCGTGTAAGTTACGTTGGCCGGCTTCGTAACCAAAAAAAGGCTTATCTTTTTTCGCCCCAGTGCCTGCCGAATCGCCCTGACTCGTCTTTTTATTATTTGGCCTTTCTTCATCTCTTTCGCCTGCCAACCAATGGCTATAAATATAACCGTTCAGCGAGCTTCCCGCAAAATATAAACTTTTTTTGCCGAACCGTTTGGCTCCCGCCCATTTTATTTTTATATTTTCATTGGATTGAGGAATTGGCTGGGGGGGAAGTCGGCTTCGAAGTGTTTATGCCGACGCCCGGCTTATGCTGCTTAGAGGTCAACAACTGTTTTTAATAACCTTTTTTGTCGGGGGGGACGGCTTGTCGCCGTCCCTTTTTTTATAGCTTGTCCTGAGTTTATTGAAGGGCTTGTCACGTCTGCCTTTCTGCGTTACAATGCCACGTAGCTTTCGGTTTTAACTGTTCTGACAAATAGTTGAGCTATAATGATTATATTACCTATTCGGACAAGCGTTCGGCCAAGACAAACACCATACACAAATTACGCCCTGATAGCCGCCAATGTCGCTGTTTTTATTTCGCAGTTCCACTTGGACCCCCAAACCCATCATCTCGCCTCTCGAGCCTGGGTAGAGCACCTTATGCTCACGCCCATTCAGCCGCATCTGTGGCAGTTTATAAGCTACGCATTTCTTCACAGTTCTATTATGCACATTGTCGGAAATATGTTCTTCTTGTACCTGTTCGGCGGCAACGTCAACGATAAGCTCGGTCACATCGGCTATTTATGTCTTTATCTGGCCGGTGCGGTCTTTAGTGCCGTCGGCCATACGCTCGTAAGCGTTGGCCCCGTTCTCGGAGCCAGCGGTGCCATCGCCGCCGTAATCGGCGCTTATCTTGTCCTGTTTCCGCAGAGCCTGATTGCCGTCTTTTACTGGTTCTTCTATTTTATTAATACCATCGACATCCCCGCTCTGTACTTCATCGGCTTCAAATTGATTTTCTGGGACAATGTCCTCGAAAGAGGCATTCCCAATGTTGCTTACGAGGCACATCTGGCCGGATACGCCTTCGGCATCGCCGCTATGTTGATTATGCTTGCCACCGGCCTACTTGCCGGCACCGGCTTTGACCTCTGGTCGATGGTAAAACAATGGAACCGCCGACGCCGATATCGTGACGTCGCCGCCGATGGCTTCGACCCATTCACTGGCCGCACACCAGCAAAGCAGATAAACGTCAAAAACGTAACAGAACCCGCCCGTGGTGAGCCTGTCGAACCCATCAACAAACAAAAGATGCAAAAAATAGAGCTGCTTCGCAGCGACATCGCCGGCCAAATGTCACAGCGAAACCTCTCTGCCGCTGCCGAGTCTTATCTACAGCTTATTGAGCTTGACAGCGAACAAATTCTGCCCCCTCGGTACCTGCTCGATATCGCCAACCAGCTCACCAGCGCAAGCAGGCACGCCGATGCCGCAAAGGCCTATGAGCAGTTCTTGGCTCATTACGACAATTACGAATACATTGAGCAGGTCCAGTTAATGCTCGGCTTATTATATTCTCGTTATCTCGGGCAGCCGAGCCGTGCGAAGAAGCACTTGTCCGCCGCCGTCTCGAAGCTTTCCGACCCCGGCCAGCTCAAAATGTGCCGTGACGAGCTCGAAAAACTACAAAACATTTAGAGATATCTTCCTGAAAATCTCTTGACTATACCTCTCGTGATAATACAATGACCATCGCTCATCTTGAGACGGGTACTAATGAGAATTTTGGGTTTAGCTTTGGGAGGATAGCTATGAGCAGAGTCAAACATCGGGGTTGTATCCTATTTGCAATTTTAGCCCTTCTTAATCTGCCCTTCTTTACAGGTTGTAATGCCCCAAAGGACCAGTTAAACACCTTCAACAGACACTTTGAACTATCGGACTATGAGAATTCAGCCCTTTTTGCCCAGCAAAAAATGAGTAACCATAAAAACCCAACAGGCGAAGACCTGCTCTGGGCCTTGCAGCTTGGGGCCGTTGAAAGAATCCGTAAAAATTACCAGAAAAGTACGGAATACCTCGATAAATCCGAAGACATGCTTAAGTTCTACGACGAGCAGTTTAAGGGAGGGGATATTATCGGCTCAACTGTCGCAAGTGACAACGTAATCCCCTATAGGGGCGAAGAGTATGATGGTGTAATGATTAACACATACAAAGCCCTGAATTTTATGGCTGTAGGCAACGCAGATTTGGCCAGGGTTGAGTTCAACCGCGCCCTCGACAGGCAAAGACGTGCAAAAGAAAAATTCAGCGAAGAAATAAACAAACTAAATGCCAAGCTGCAGCAAGAAGAGCAACAAAACGCCCTTTCAAAATCAAACGTCGAAAATCCGCAAACACAGGAACTATTAGCTCAAAAATACCCCAGTCTCTACAACTTCCAGGCCTATCCTGATTTCGTTAATCCTTTTACAACTTATCTGGCAGGCGTATATTTCAATCTCATCGGCGACCACTCCAAGGCGGTGGATTTACTAAAAGAATCCTACGGTATGGTTAGAGACAATCCCTATATAGCCGAAGACCTGAGCGTTACTGACGGGATACTTAACGGCCAGGGCCGGCTCGAAAATACGGTCTGGCTGATATTTGAAAATGGATTAGGCCCTGTAAAAGAAGAATTCAGGCTGGATATCCCATTATTCATCGCAACAAGTAAAGTTAAATATGTGGGGATTGCTCTGCCGAAATTGGCATTCAGAGATAGGGCCTATCCATATCTGATTATAAATTCCGATGATAAGAGTTATACGACGCTCCCGGTCGCTGATATGGACAGGGTTGTCCAGACGGAGTTCAGCAAAGATTTCGGAGGCATTTTAACAAGGGCCATCATATCGGCGACGGCAAAGGTGGTTGCTCAGTATGCCCTTGAGCAACAGGGCGGAGATGCTGCTTCGATTGCTTCTACCTTAGTGGCGGTATATAGTTATGCGTCAACCGCCGCCGATGTAAGGGTATGGACGGCTTTGCCGAAAGATTTTCAGATTGCCCGCTTCCCAAAACCCAAAAACGGCAAATTAAAGATTACCCCACCAGGTTCTGTCCCTCTTGACATTGATATTCCCAATTGTAATAATGCCATAGTATACGTTAGAATAATAAATAATCGGGCCATACCGGTATATGAGGTTATGGCTTTTTAAGCCGATGTCTTCCATTATTAACTTAGGGGTGAAAAATGAAAACGATTACAAATATATTGCTTTTTGCTGCTGCGGTGGCGCTCATAAGCTGTGATGAGCCGCAGGGCTCCAAAATTCACTTAAGGGCTGATGTGAAAAGTGACAATCTTGTTGATAACATCGTGACCCGCCCGGTGGCCTATGCCTTTAGCGCATTGATTGGCGAAGGCATTGAAGTCACCGATGCCGTCTTGCGGAGAAACCAGGCCGGACTTCTCGAGCTTAACGTTAATGGAATCAACCATTCACAATTTACCAGGAAGTTCCGATACAGGGTGGAGTGGCTTGACCAGGACGGCCAGTTGATTCAAACCAAAACAAGCGTCTGGCTGCGAATGTCGGCGATGGGTAAATCCACATTTAGCTTCAAAGTTGTTGCGCCGAGGCCGGATGCCGTGAATTTCAGAATGGATACGAGAAAGTGGGAGTAAATTATGAAAACAGCAATATTATTTCAAATCGCCATACTAATAGGTTTCTTGGCTGCTGGCTGTGCGGAAACTACGTACATCGACACTATGCACGATGCGGGCAAACCCGTTATGGCCCTCGATTACAGGGACTTTGACCAGGCCGCAAGTGAAATGGTCCAGTCTATGCTCGGTTCTGGCGCCCTGAAAAAGAAGGAGGGCGGCAGATATGTTATGGCAACCGGTCGCATCGTAAATGATACTATGCAGAGAATCGACACCGACCAGTTAATGGCCAAAGTCGAGCAGGAGCTTCTAAACAGTGGCCAGGTCGTTATGTCCTCCGCTGTCGGCAGCAAAACAGACCAAATGATTTATGACACGAGGGATCTTAAAGATTCAGACGTCGGTGATGAATTCAATAAAGAGACTGTCGCCGCCAAAGGCCAGTTGATTGCGCCCGAACTAAGCGTCTCCGGCAAAATTTTCCAGAGAAACATCCGTTACGACAACAACCGCCAGCAGGTTGAGTACTATTTCCAGCTTCAGGTTACAGACCTCACCACCGGATTGAGGTTCTGGCAAAATGAGACCCTTATCGGCAAACGAGGCAGTAATAGGTCCGTGGCCTGGTAACAGTCTGTCATTCCCGCGAAAGCGGGATTCCCAGACGTTTTTATTAAAGTCAGTTTAAGCGAGGCGCAAAAATGAAAAAGGCACTTCTTTTTTTAATTATCTTGGCACTGGTTTCCACGCAGGCATTTTCCGCCGACCCCAATGCAGCCACCACAACAAAAGTTGTCGAAACCAAAGGTCAGGGCGTCAACAGGGATGAGGCAATCAATATGGCCCTCAAGCAGGCCGTCGCGCAGGTCAAAGGCGTTGATATTCGCTCGCTCGACACCGATTTCGATTATCGTTCTGCCTCGGCTGACATCGAGAAAACCCCATCCGGTAAAAAAGTTGAGTTCGACGCCGTGGCTGTTCATACCGGCGGCTCAACCCTTCGGACCAATATGGCGGGACAAATAAAAACCTACGAGGTCCTGAACGAGAAAAAACTCGACGATGGCACCTACGAGGTAACACTGAAAGTTACGGTCTATGATTACGAGTCGCCCTTCAAAACCTCCCGGCTCAAACTCGCTGTAATGCCGATAAGGACGCTCGCTGCAAATTACCAGTTTGGCAACATCACAAATCCGTCCCTCGATACTTCCCGCCTGTTCTCGCAGAAATTGACCGCCGCACTGACGCAATCAAACAAGTTCGCCGTCCTCGACCGCGAATATATGCAGGAATTTGCCCAGGAAAGAAACTTTTTGTTCTCCGGTGATGCTTCTGTTGAAGAAATGGGCAAACTCGGCGAGGCCCTCGGTGTTGACTATATGCTCGTCGGAACAATAAACAGGGCCGGTATCGTGAGAAAGGAATCGTTCTCGCCGGCTATCGGCCGCACCATTAGTGAGTATGAAGCCGATTTCTCTTTCGAATACCGCCTCATCGTCGGCCCGACAAGACAAGTCAAATTAGCCGATGTTCTTACTATAAAGCTTGATAAAACTGACCAGCTCAGGCCGCTTGTCACGAGGTGGAGGCCGCAGGACATGGATTACAAGGAGATGATGGATAATTTCATCGGAATGGCGGCCAATCAGCTGGTTGAAAAAATCATCGATAGCTTATATCCGACACGCATCGCAAGTGTCGACAAAGATGGACAGGTCATTATCAATCAGGGCGGCACAAGAATCTCAGAAGGACAGTTGCTGGATGTCTTTTCCCAGGAGAAGGAAATCTTCGATGCCGATACCAAGGAATCGCTCGGCAAAACGGAAGCCCTCGTCGCAACAATAAAGATTGATAAGGTAATGCCGAAAATCTCTTACGCAAAGCTCGTCGATGGCGATTTGGCAAAAATCACTGAGGGCTTGATTTGCCGACCCAGAAAAGCCGAAGCAGCACCCGACGAAGGCCGCAAAAGCAATATCGAAAGGGCCCCTACGGGCGGCGTAAAACTCCCCTTTGAGTAATCCTCGATTGCAATGGAATCCAAAAAAATGTTTAGCCCCCAACTTTACGTTGGGGGTTTATTTTTATTGAGAGGTTTTCCTGCAAAAGGACTCGTTTAATGTTAAAGAAGTTCATCAGCTTTATTTACAGTATTCCTAAAATCCTCCTGCTCATTCTCTTTGGCGTCGCCTTGCTGCTTATAGCAATCGGAATATATAGAGCCGGCTCAGCGATAGATAAGTTACTGACCGAAAATAAAAAATTGAAACAGGCTTTAACAAACCTTACGGACACGGGAAAAATAGGTTATGCGAAAGTAACTTCTCAGACTGTCGATAACGAGGGCAAGGTATTATCGACGCAGCTCAAATTTGTGGAAACTGCTCGCGATAACGAATTGGATAAAATCCTCGAAAAGACCTATACAATAGATGGCGACATCGTTCATTTCGACGCCTTAATCGTGAAATTCGGCGATAAAGTTGTTATGAACGGCCAGAAGAAAAGCCTGTATTTATGGCGCAGAATTTATGGCGAGAATATGGCCCCCGGCTCTGGTTTCCCGATTGAAGAGCCGGGCAAGGAGCCTCAAAGATACAGTGAGCTTTTGAAGCAGTTATCTCTAAGGCAGAGGGAAGTTTTTTGGGAAAATATTTGGTCATTGGCCAATGACCCTCAAAAGCTTCGCAAATACGATATAGAGGCGATTTTTGGCAATGTTACTTATGTCAAATTAAAGAAAGGCCTTTTATATATCTTCCGTATAAGTTCGACCGGCCAGGTCTATCCCGAAGTCGTCCCGGAATTATAATTTATTGCTTAGAATATTTTTCGGAATATGTGGCAGTAGGGGGCTTGCCCGCTCTTCTCGTAATAATCCTGGTGATATTCCTCCGCAGGCCAGAATTTGCCGGCCGGCACTATTTGAGTCTTTACATCGTAACCCTTTTTCTTAAGCTCCTTCACCAGCCGTGTAGCAATTTTCTTCTGCTGCTCATTCATATAAAAAATCGCAGACCGGTATTGTGTCCCTGTGTCCGGCCCCTGACGATTGAGCTGTGTGAAATCGTGCATCTCAAAAAACAGCTTCGCTAATTCCTCGAAACTCGTCTTCGAGCTGTCAAACTCAACCTCGACAGCCTCCGCGTGGCCGGTCTTGTCGGTACAAACCTGTTCGTATGTCGGATTATCCACTTGGCCGCCCGTGTACCCAACCGTCTCGGATATTACACCCGGCGCCTGCTTGAAATAATACTCCGTACCCCAGAAACACCCACCGGCGAATATCGCTTTCTCTGTTTTCTTCTCCGGCACAAAATTCATCGAGATGGAATTCACACAAAAGCGCGTATTCTTCGGCGTAATCCCTTCACCCAAAAACACGTGCCCCAGATGCGCCCCGCATTTTCCGCAAGATATTTCTGTCCGAACGCCGTCCGCATCTTTCTGCCACTTCACCGCCCCCTTAATTTGCTCATCGAAGCTCGGCCAACCGCAGTCGGACTTGAATTTCGAAGACGACACAAACAATTCAGCCCCGCACCGTTTGCAGGTATAAATCCCTTTTTCGAAATGGTCGTTATATTCTCCGCTGAAAGGCCGCTCCGTCCCTTTATGAACGATGACCTGCTCTTCCTCAGCCGTTAATTTCTTGTACACTTGTGGTGAGCTTGCCTGCCCTGAGCTTGTCGAATGGGTTGAATCCATATTTTGCTCCTTTTGTCCTGACCCTATACTACACATCGGCTTTTCAGCCGGCAGCGAAAATATCCGCCTCCCCAATCCGCTACCTATAGCAACGCACACAAACAGCACCACCCACACCCACCATTTTTTAATAAATCCCGTTTTCGTCCCCATTGCTGGCTGCCCTACCCCTCGCATAATGGCTATATGCTTCTAAAAACAATAAACTATGAACAATGAACTATCTTTATTTATACTCATAATCCCCCCGCACGGTTCGCAGGCATTAGATAGACTTTCCGACCCCGGCCAATTAAAGATGTGTCGCGACGAACTCGAAAAATTAAAAAACACTTAAGTCTTCCTCCTTCCTTGCACCCAATCGAAAAGTCAACGTACTCTCGCCCTGATGTATTAGGATTAGAAATGGCAGAAAAACGTGCCCCTCTTTCTCCAGTTCAGCTCAGGACAAAGTTTCATGGTGTGACACAGGTTCAGCTTTTTGCCTGGTCTAAGATGAGGTTCTTGACCTTTCGGCTGGGTAGATTAAGTGAGCCGTAAGCGGTGGCAGCGGCACTTCGCAAATGCGGGTTAGTCTCTCGCGAACTTACCAGCGAATAAATCGCATCGACCTTTTCATCATCGAGCAGATTTGCATTTAACTTCGCAGAGGTAGCAAGTGACTCAAATGCAGCGACCCTGACAGCCATCGAATTATCCCCCGCAAGTGCCATCACAGCTATTGCCCGCTGGGCATCGGGACTATCCAGATGAGCGAGAACTCGGCCGGCAAGAATCCGGATTTGCTCACGCTTGTCCTTTGTCGCGCTTATCAAAGTATCCTTCGCACCCGACAAATCAATAACCGGATTTCGGGTCTGAGCTAATTTTAGCATAACTTCCGCTGAGCGAACGGCGTAACTATCAGCCAACTGCCGGTTCCAGCCGGTATTTGCATCAGAATTACTATCAGCTCCGCCAATTGCTTCTACGAGGTTTTCAACAACGAGTTTGGCTTCTGGAAACGCCTCTTTCGGGCCGGCTGCGGCTATCGCTATCGCCGCACTGTATCTTACAGCCCTGTCATCAAAAGAAAGTGCCTGGACCAGCGGCTGGTCAACGCCGAGACGATAGAGCAGCGATTTTTCGCCGGCGTTCGCAGCCAGTGCATCCACAACGCCCAGTGCGACATAGGCATTTTTATCTTTGACCGCGCGTGCGAGTGCTTGATGGAGATATTCCGGCCCTGCGGTGGTTGCATAGACGGCTGCATCAGCGTGGGCACCGCCGAAATAGCTGGGCATATCCACGCCGACCGACTGAGCCTTGAAGAATGCAGCCAGCCAAAGTCCGATGGCCTGGCCGAATTCGACGTCGGCCTTGAGCGCCCACTCGCACGCCCGCATTGCCATAAGCTCATTGAAGTATCTTTTGTCGACCTTTTCGCGAGTCAGCCGACGGCCGGCAGAATCCCAAAACCATATATTGGCAAAATTGGCATCCTCAGCAGCCTGCAGAGACTCGGAATGATAATAATAGTCCTCAGCAAGCTTATAGAATAGCTCCGCCGCCGAAATCTTCATCGCAGCCGGGTCTATTTGTTTGATGCTCTCTTCCGCCAGGCCGCGAAGCTGCGGCGAATCATCCATTTCAAGAATGTATTTCAGATAAGGCAGCACCTGCGGATAACGAATCTTTCCGAGCGCTATTATTATCTCAGATTTTACCCCAATATTATCAGTCTGCAAGGCAGCGGTGAGCGGCCTTATGGCATCTCGGCCAATCTGCGGAAGCGCCCAGATAATGTTGGGCAGCTCATCTTTGCGGTCAGCATCAGCCATCGTATCGAGCATATAAACTACTGCGTATTCGCCGGCGTTTTGAAGGTGTTTGACGGCGGCAAGCCGGCCTCGTTCGGTGCCGCTGAGCCTTTTAATCTCCTCCACGATAACCTTCGGGTCGCTTCGGCGGATGAACCTGCCTTTCTCTATGACGGCGAGCAATTTTTTGCCAAGCCCAGCCAGCTCGGTATCTTGGGTGTTTTCAATGACCTTTAGTAAAAGCGCGTATCCGGGCTGATTCTCTTCCGCCAGGGCAAGCAACTGGACAGGGTCAGGCCCCTCTGCCAGAATAGCCCGGGCGTAACCTTTGGCCAAATCGAGTCGGCCAATCTTGGTGTAATGCAAAAAGTCGTTCCAGTTATCTTCGAGGGTCGGCCCGACCGCCTTCGGCAGGTTCGGCTCGACTGTCTGCGACAAGTTCGGCTCGACTGCCTGCGACAAGTTTGACTCAACTGAATTCGCCGAAACTTGGGCAGAACCGACAGCCTCCTCCGCTGATTCTACTTCGTCCGCCGAAGCGGCTGCGAAGACCGAGCCCGCTCCGAAAAAGACTACTGCCAAAACCACTGCGAGAGTCTTCCTGAACATCGCACTACCTCCAAACCCAGGTTCCGTCGCTCGTCGCTGGTACTCGCAATCCGTCAAACCATACAAGGACCGATAAAATACACAGTTCCGATACAAAACAACGACTCTTACCTCGGCAAGGCCTGAACCCGCAGGTTCTTATAGATATTCGTCCCGAAAGGGGGCATACTAAAGAAAAATACCGTTTCCGTCAATAAAAAACGGGCTGAACACAGCGGGCAGGTAGGGAATTTTTGGGGTTCTGTGCGGGAATTTCTAACTGTCGGGCAATTTGTGTTTTTTGAGCCAGTTCTGCGCCCAGTTACGGGCCTGCGGTTTTGTCTGAAGGAGGCCTTCGAGCTGGGCGATGTACATTTCCTCTGCGAGCTGACCCAGCGCCGGGCCGGGCACAGCACCTAATCGGATTAGCTCGTGGCCGTCAAGCAGCGGCTTAGGTTTTAGTTCGATACCCCTGAGGGCATTTATTCTTCTGTTTAGTTTTGTCAACGGTGCGAGACTCTCATCGGCGGCTTTTTGAATCGCCCTTTGCAATTCGTAGAGGTCCCGGAAATAAGGCTCAGCAAGAATCATCTTTAACTGGGCTAAAGACATTTGCTCATCGAGAAGTCTGCCCCTATTAGACAGCAGAAATTTCATCTGTTTGCTCAGACTTCGGCTGAGTTTTAACACCTTACATTTTTCGAGCGCAAATTCGGTCTCGCAGCCGGCGAAAAAGGAAACAAGCGCAAGTGCGAAATCGACTTTCTTTCGCAACTGAGCCAGCACCTTGATTCCAAATTTTGTATCCTCATCAGTAAAGCCCGGGAAGATTGCTTCAGCCAAGCCGGTCTCAAAAAGCAGCGTCGCCCCTATAGAGCGGTTGGGACTAACGAGGATAGCTTCCAATTCCACAGCGATGCGCTCGCCGCTTATTCTGGTTATATTACTTGCGCCGGCGCAGATAGCTGAATAGGTCTTCGGCTCAATTGCGAATCCGAGCTGTGTGGCAAATCGCACGGCGCGGAGCATTCGCAGGAAATCTTCGCCGAAGCGCTGTTCAGCGTTGCCAATTGTCCGCACTATTCGTTTTTTGAGGTCAGCCTGGCCATCTACATAATCAATCACTTTTTGTTCAATCGGGTCATAAAACATTCCATTGATAGTGAAATCCCTTCGGCCGGCGTCTTCGCGTGCATCGGCGAACTTCACGGCGGTCGGGTGTCTGCCGTCTGCGTAGCCGGTTTCGGTCCTGAAGGTGGCGACCTCGACTTGCCTGCCTTCGAGGAGAACGATAACTACGCCGAACTTCGCACCGACCTTCAACGTTCGGCGAAACAGTTTTGTTACCTCCTGCGGCGCAGCATCTGTCGCGACATCATAGTCATTAGCCACTCGTCCGAGCAGCATATCGCGGACGCAGCCGCCGGCCAACAGGGCCTGATAGCCACTGCGGCGAAGACTTCTAACTATCTTTATAGCTGCCTGTTTGTTGGTCATTCAGCAACTCTCTGTAATATGGTAACTGCCATAGTGCCCCACGGGCGACGCTCTATTACTTTAAATCGGCCATACTGCTGCAACAATTCAGTGCGTCGATGAGTTCTGACTACAACGAATCCATTGTCAGCTGATTGGTCGCCCAGCAAATCCAATAAACCACTCAATCGGGAACTTCTGCCGACATCTTCCGTGGCCAAATACGGTGGGTCAACAAAAACAAGGTCGTATTTTCGCTCGTTGACTAGCGCACCAATTTTGAAAGCATCAGCCCTTATAATCTTCGACTCTTTGGTAAAGCCCGCTTTTTCTATATTTTTTTTTAAGACAGCAATAATCTTCGGGTCTTTTTCAACGAATGTAATAAAACGTGCGCCTCTACTGAGCGATTCGATGCCGAGAGAGCCGACGCCACAGAATAAATCAGCTGCCATTTTATCTGCCGGCAGGTCATACTTGTAAAGCACACTGAAAAGCGATTCCTTGACTCTATCGGTGATTGGCCGGGACACGTCGCCTTTCGGGCTAAGCAGCTTCATACCTCGTTTTGCACCGGCTATGATTCTCATCAGCAACAATATACAATACGAAGGCAGACTTTACTATACGGTCTCTATCAAAGCAAAAATTCCTGCATTTGCACGGCGCAATCTCTGAACTTATGGGCAGGAAGGGTCAGGGTCTGCCACTTCGGGCTGCGGCGCTTCATAAACCGACGATAATCGTCGAGGGCAACAGCGAAAAAGACATATCTATCTGCGTTATAATCGAAGACCTCTCGTCCGTCAAAATCGACGTCGATATTTTCTATCTTGTATGCAAAGACAAAAACGGCGGCGTGACCGGCCCCAAAGACCTGCTGCCAGTTAGCCAGGCCATCGACGTCATCGGCGGTAACCCAGCACTCGAAGCCTGCCAGGCCGGCGAAGCTGGCCCCTTTGAAGGCCCTGCCTTTTACCTCGGTGATTATTATCTGTCCGCTGGGAGGATATAATAAAAAATCGAAACTCTTTAGTTTCGCACGGCCCAGGGCCGCCCGCCTGCGTTCATCTATGACGATGTGTTGAATGTTACTACAAGAAAGCCAGTTTTCGAATGCCCGCTCATAGTGATTTCGCAAAAAATCTTTCATTCAGCCTTACGGTTTGAGTTCTGCGAAGAATTTGTCAACCTCAATAGTTTCCTGCTCACTTGTAGCCATATCTTTGACCACAAGCTGATTGTTATTAAATTCTTCGCCGATGATTATGCACTTTTTGGCATTCTGCTGCGAAGCTTCCTTCAGCTGTTTGCCGAGCTTACCGGCTTTATAACTAAAACCAGCGACATAACCTCTCGACCGCAGCTGGACAGCTATTTCAACAGCGCTGCCTTTATAATTTTCATCTACACAGGCGACAAAATAATCTGGTTCTTTCGTTTTAGGTTTGAGCAATCCTTTTTCTTCAAGCAATATACCCAGGACACAATCGCCTATTCCAAAACCCGTAGCAGGCACGGCCGGCCCGCCGAATTGCTTTAACAAATCATCATATCTGCCGCCGCCGCCGATGGCACGCAGTTCGCTTTCCTTATCGTAAATCTCATACACAATGCCGGTATAATATGCCAAACCCCGAACAATACCCGGATCAAACTTGCAATAGCTGCCAACTCCCATTTCATCCAGCCATTTCATCAAAGTTACAAGTTCATCAAAAGCTTCCTGACGCCCAAACATACTCCCAATTTCCTCAACAGTTTCAGCACTCATTAGTTCGAGGACTTTTTGTCTTTTGGCTGTATCTGGGAGCTGCTTTTGGAGCATTTCTTCAAAGGCTTCGTCTGCCAGTTTGTTTCGCTTGTCCAGGACGGCATAAAGAGCATCCAGTTCACCCTCAGCAACACCTATTGCCTGCAAAACCACGGCGAGCATTTTTCTGCTGGAAATTTTCACAACAATATCGTCAGGCGTCAAACCTGCTTCCCGCAGATAATCAAGGGCGCAGAAAATGGTCTCTGCATCAGCTAAAACATCATCTACGCCGATTATGTCAACGTTCCACTGGAAGAATTCGCGGAGTCGGCCTTTCTGGGGACGCTCAGCCCGGAACAACCTCGGGACCGAGAACCACTTGATTGGCATAGGCAGCGAGCTGATTCGCTGATTTACCATTCGTGCGAGTGTAGGCGTGATTTCGGGCCGCAGTGCCAGGTCTCTATCGCCTCTATCTTTGAGTGAGAAAAGCTGCTCAGCGATTTCATCGCCACTTTTTATTTGAAACATCTGGAGATATTCGAAGATTGGGCCGTCGTATTCCTCGAAACCGTTGCGCAGAGATACTCTTTTCCAGCCGTCAATTATCCAGTTTCTAACGGCCATATCCTGCGGATAAAAATCGCGAGTTCCTTTCACAGGTGGTATTTTCATAACTTAAAAACTCTGTACCTTTGTTTTTCAAGCTCGGTTAACACACATTGCAACACTATAAGATATTGGATGGCAGGCGTCAAGAAAGGCCGCGGATTTCCAGGCCGCTCAAAGAATTTGCAAGTGATTGTGGTCAAATGATTGACAGTCGTCAAAAAGGACATTACGATGCTCGCCGAATCCCAACGGAATCGCGTAATATGAGAACAAATATCAGTTAGTCAAAGAAGCAGGGAAATGAGACAAAAAAATTCGAAGAGCTTAGCTATTCTAAATAGGAACCTTGCGGTATTGTTCTGTCTTGGTCTGTTAGTCGGACCGGTCAGGCAGGCAAGTGCCGGATGGGAGCAGGTTCCTAAGATTTTGAGCAAAATCAGCCCGCCCCAGTTCCCGAACCGGGACTTCAAAATCACTGACTACGGAGCGGTCGGCGATGGACAAACAGACTGCACCGAAGCATTCAAGAAAGCGATATCAGCTGCCAATAAAGCCGGCGGCGGCAGGGTAGTGGTTCCGGCTGGTACATTCTTCAGCGGTCCGATTCATCTGAAAAGCAACGTTAACCTGTACGTTTCAGAGGGTGCTGTCATCAAGTTTTCAACCGACCCTAATGCGTATCTGCCGGCTGTGTACACACGCTGGGAAGGCATTGAATGTATGAACTATTCGCCATTAATCTATGCTTATAAACAGAAGAATATTGCCATAACAGGCAAAGGAATTCTCGATGGACAGGGAAGCTATAAGAGCTGGTGGCAATGGGTAAAAAACCGCGAAGACCGCGAGGCGCTGGTTAAGCAGGGACAAGCCGGTGTGCCGGTCAAACAGAGACTTTATGGCGGCAAAACATTAAGACCAAATATGATTGAGCCTTATAAATGCAAAAACATTCTGATAGAAGGAATCACAATCAGGAATGGTCCGTTTTGGCATATTCATCCCGTCCTTTCACAGAATATTACTATTAGAAATGTAAAAGTTGAAGGCCTGGGCCCCAACAATGACGGGTGCGACCCTGAATCGTGCAAAGACGTCCTTATTAAAGGCTGCTATTTTAACACAGGAGATGATTGCATCGCTGTAAAGGCGGGCAGAAATAACGACGGCAGACGAGTGAACGTACCGAGTGAAAACATCGTTATTCAGGACTGTCAAATGAAAGCCGGACATGGCGGCGTGGTCATCGGCAGTGAAATGACCGGAGGCGTCAGAAATGTCTTTGCTGAAAACTGCACAATGGACGACCCAAATCTGGACCGTGTGTTAAGACTTAAAACCAACTCTCTCCGCGGCGGTTTTATAGAAAATGTCTATGCAAGAAATATCACTGTCGGTCAGGTAAAAGAGTCGATACTGCATATTTATTACTTCTACGGAGAAGGCGATAAAGGCAGCTTCGTACCGATTGTTCGGAATATCAATATGGAAAATGTTACCAGCAGGAAAAGCAAATACGCATTATTCCTTAAAGGCTATGAGCGTTCGCCGATGACCGATATCCGCCTGAAGAATTGTACGTTCGATAACATTCAGGACCCCAACCTGGTTGAAATTAGCTATGTTAAGAACCTGGTTTTGGAAAATGTGAAGATTAATGGCAAGACCTTCAATGGGCTCGCCAAAGAGCAAAACCCCGCAGGCAGTGCAAGCCACGACTAAGGCTGGCCAAAATACAGAAGCTGCAATGTTCCCAGGCATAGATGGTCTATGCAGGTACATTGAATGGTTTCATGCTTTTATGAGGGATGAGAGTGGTTTGATTGAAAACTAAAGGTATTTGAAGAGCTGGAAAGGAATAAAAAAATGAAGTATATAACGGACTATATTTTGGAAAGAGCCATAAGAGCACAGGAGGACGACACCTTTGACACCCATGACATTTGCTTTACTTTGATGAACGACTTTGCCGCAGAATATGTTCGAGAGCTTTACGAGTGCCTCCAGAGCGGTCAGGACCCATTTGTAAAACTAAGTAACGAGATAGACAAGCTAATGGCTTCAAGCTACTTGAGCGAGGTAGTTACTGAAACCGCAAGTAAAAGGCGGTCTATGAACTGCCGTGGCAAAGAAGAAGATTGCCGCGTTTGGGAGAGGACAGTCTAAAAGACTTCCACAGACCGTGGTGACATTAAGGGAATTTTCGAGCAGCGGTTTCGAAATGTGAGAAATGGTTGTACGATGGGGGCTGATGGTAGTTTTGAGAAGCAAATGCTCAGATTTGGGGCCAATTCGGCGGCAGAATTCGTAAGAAGAAATCTTAAGGTATTTGCAATTGGGGGTGGATTCTGGTATTAGTGCGGGACCGGCAAGGCCTGGTTATGTGACTAAGCGTGCAATGTGAGGAGCATCGATTATTTGAAGGAGTTGGAAGGTGAAACATAGAAAATCGGCGTGGGAGCAAGTCGACGAGATATTAGGCAGGATAAAACCTCCTGCCTTCCCCGATAAGGATTTTAAGATAACCGATTACGGTGCAGTTGGAGACGGCAAGACAGACTGCACCGCAGCTTTCAAAAAGGCGTTATCGGCTGCCAATAAAGCCGGCGGCGGTAGGGTAATAGTTCCGAAGGGAACGTTCTTCACCGGTGCGATTCACCTTAAAAGTAATGTTAACCTGCACCTTTCCGAGGAAGATTCTGTCATCAAGTTTTCCAAGGACCCGAACATGTATCTTCCGGCGGTTTATACGCGGTGGGAAGGCGTTGAATGTATGAATTATTCACCGCTGGTCTACGCTTACGAGCAGGAGAACCTGGCCATAACAGGCAAGGGGCTGCTCGACGGAAACAGCAGCTTCGACGACTGGTGGCAGTGGAAAAAGACGCAGGGCCCAAGCCGCGACGAACTGTTCAAATATGGAGAGGAAGGTGTTCCGGTTGAGAAAAGACAGCTTGGAGGCAAGCTGCTTCGGCCAACCATGATTGAGCCGTATAAGTGTAAAAATATCCTGATAGAAGGGGTAAGGATAAAAGAGCCTCCGTTCTGGCAGATTCACCCCGTACTGTCACAGAATATTACCGTAAGAAATGTAAAAATTTCAGGCCATGGTCCAAACAACGACGGATGTAATATTGAGTCGTGTAAAGATGTACTTGTTAAAGGTTGTTTCTTTGATACAGGAGATGATTGTATCCCCATAAATGCAGGCAGAAACAACGACGGCAGACGAGTTAATGTACCGAGCGAAAATATCGTCGTCCAGGACTGCCAAATGAAGGATGGGCACGGCGGAGTGACCATGGGCAGTATGATGACAGGAGGCGTCAGAAATGTTTTCGCTGAAAACTGCTTGATGGACAGCCCGAACTTAGACCAGGCAATACGAATCAAGACCAACTCAGTTCGCGGAGGCTTCGTAGAGAACGTCTACGTAAGAAATATCACCATTAACCAGGTGGGTGGAGCGATTCTGAGAGTCAATTTCTTTTATGAAGAAGGCGATACCGGCAACTTTACGCCGACCGTCCGGAATATCAATCTGGAAAACATTACCAGCAAGAAAAGTAAATACGTATTGCACCTTAATGGTTATGAGCGCTCGCCGATAACCGATGTTACCTTAAAGAATTGCACGTTTGATAACATCACAAGACCAAACGTGATTAGTCAGGTTAAGAACCTGGTTTTAGAAAATGTGAAGATTAACGGTGTGCTCTTCAATGGGGCCGCCAAAGAGCAAAGCCCTGTGGGCAGCGCAGACCGCGACTAAGGCTGGCGAAGGCGAGGTTTTTCTATGCCGAATAATAAAATATCCGAAGGAATAGGAACATCAGCATCATCTGCCGGCCGGTATCGCTGGGGCATTTGCGCACTGCTGTTTTTCGCAACCGCCCTGAACTACATTGACCGGCAAATCCTCGGTCTTCTAAAGCCGGTGCTGGAGCAAGGCCTGGGGTGGAGCGAACGCGATTTTGCTAAAATCGTCATGGCTTTTACTATTGCATACGCGATAGGTTACACAAGTGCCGGGTGGTTCATAGATAAAGTTGGAGTTAAAGTTGGTTATGCCCTTGCGGTTCTTTTATGGAGCCTGGCAGAGATAGCCCACGCTTTGAACTGGTACATTCCGACCGAAGCCAGGATTGGCCTACTTGCGATGTCTGCGACGGCGTTCGGCTTTTGCGCCGCGCGGTTTGTCCTGGGACTGGCTGAAGGAGGAAACTTCCCCGCCGCGGCCAAGACCGTCAGCGAATGGTTTCCCAAGAAGGAACGAGCACTGGCCGTCGGAATTTTTAACTCCGGAACCAACATCGGCGCCATAGCAGCGCCGTTATTGATATTGTGGCTTGCCACTGATTTTAGCTGGCCAATAGCTTTTATAGCAACAGGTACGGTAGGTTTGTTTTGGCTTTTATTCTGGTTGCCGCTTTACGCAAACCCTCATAAGCACCCGCGAATTTCAGCGGCGGAACTGGCCTATATTGACAAGGACCCACCTGATCCTCCGGGCATAAAAGTTCCCTGGCGGACGCTGCTCAAATATCGCCAGACGTGGATGTTCGTCATCGGGACGGGTATTAGCGGCACGATATGGTGGTTCTGGCTCTACTGGGGTCCTGATTTCCTGCACAAGCAATACGGCCTGGATATAAAAAATCTGGGTTTGCCGATGGTAATTGTTTATTTGATAACAGGTATAGGCAGTATCGCCGGAGGATGGCTTTCCGGATGGTTTATCAAGTTGGGCTGGACAATAAACGCCGCCCGCAAGATAGCAATGCTCGCCTGCGCCCTGTGTGTCGTGCCGGTGTTTTTGGCGTCCATTGTTTCTAACTCCTGGGTGGGAGTGCTGCTGATGGGGATTGCGATGGCATCGCACCAGGGATTTGCCGCCAATCTTATTACCACTGTTTCCGACACCGCTCCCCGCCAAGTGGTTGGCTCCATTATGGGTCTGGGCGGCACTGCGGCCTGCGTCGGTACGCTATTTATCGCCGAACTGATACCTTACATTCTCGAGAAGACGGGTGAATACCGGATAGTGCTTATTATCGCGTCCTGCGCGTATGTGATAAACCTGCTGATAATCCACGCAATTAACCCCCGGCTGAAACCGATGGAGTTCGATACTCCGCAGACGGTGAAAACCTGATGAAAAATAAAACTGCGCTGCTTTGGCTCTTCGTATGCCTGACTTTGACAATTTCCGTCGGGTGCAAAAGGAAAGATGCCCAGCCGCAAATAATATTGAAGCTGGGTCATACCCTCGACATAGCTCACCCCGTGCACAAGGCGATGGTTTATATGGCCGAAAGAGTCAGCGAAAAATCAGCTGACCGAATGAAGGTCGAAATTTACCCAAGTGAGCAATTAGGCACTGAAAAGGAGTGCATAGAAGCCCTGCAGCTTGGTTACCTGGCGATGACCAAAACCTCTTCGGCACCAATGGAAGGATTCATACCGCAAATGAAAATTTTCGGTATTCCTTATCTGTTCAGAAACTCCGAGCATTGCTGGAAAGTATTAAAAGGGCCTATGGGTAGGGAACTACTTTTGGCGGGACAATCAAAAGGGATTCGAGGCTTGTGTTATTATGACGCCGGGGCAAGAAGTTTTTACGCCAAGAAAAAAATCCGTTCTCCTGCCGACCTCAAAGGATTAAAAGTCCGCGTTCAAAACAGCGTTATGTCTGTGAAAATGATAATAGCTATGGACGGCTCGCCGACATCGATTCCGTTCGGCGAACTTTATACCGCGCTCGACCAGGGTGTCGTGGACGCAGCGGAAAATAACCCGCCGTCGTTTTATACAAGCCGCCATTATGAGGTGTGCAAATATTACTCGCTCGATGAACATGTGATGTTGCCTGATATTCTGGCTATCAGCACAAAAGTCTGGAACAAGCTCTCTCCTGAATTCCGGCAGATATTGCAGGAGGCAGTGGATGAGTCGGTTGAATACCAGCGCAAAATCTGGGCCGAAGCTGAAAAAAATGACCTAAAATCGGTTCAGGACGCCGGCGTTACAGTCACATACCCCGACAAAGAACCTTTCCGCAAAGCCGTCCAGAGTGTATGGGATGAATTTGAAGGCACTGACATCGGCGAGTCAATCAAACGGATACGGGAGGTTCAATAGCAGTGCTCAAAACCACAAAAAAAATATTGGACCGCTCGCTTGAGATACTGATTATGACAGCTATGACGGCGCTGACGGCAGACGTGTTGTGGCAGGTCTTCACACGCTTTATCCTTAAAAACCCAAGCACCTGGACGGAAGAACTGGCGACATTTCTGCTTATCTGGGTCGCACTTCTCGGCGCTGCCGTTGCGCTGAACCGGGGCGCTCATCTCGGCGTTGACTACTTCGTAGGCAAACTGCCTGAAAAAGCAAAGCTTTATACGGAGGTTTTCGTCTTCTTCTGTATAGTGATGTTTTCTTTATGTGTAATGGTCATCGGTGGAATGAGTCTCGTTGTCCGTACTTTGGAACTGGGACAGATATCGCCGTCCCTTGGAATTGAAATCGGATACGTATATCTTGCTCTTCCAATCAGCGGCTTTTTTATCATGCTTTACTCCGGCATTGGGTTGGTTGAAAGGCTGGTCGAATTATTCAAACCTGCCTCTGCTTCACGGCAAAAAACCGCGCCGCCGGAAGAACAGATTGGTATATATTGATTTCAAATTAAAAATACGCGAAGGGATTTCATAGTGAGTTTTCCCATATTAGTTCTGGTTGTCAGTTTCATCATACTGGTCCTTTTAAATGTGCCTGTGGCATTCTGCATGGGCATCTCAACGGTCTTGGCACTTCTGGCTATAGGAGATTTGCCGGCATTTGTGGCCACGGCGCACAAGATAGCTACCGGAATCGACAGTTTTACCTTGCTCGCAATACCGTTTTTCGTTCTATCCGGCCTGCTGATGGGCCACGGAGGCATCGCCCGCCGGCTAATCGACTTTGCCAACGTGCTGGTGGGCAGGTTCCGCGGAGGTCTGGCTTTTGTAAATGTGCTGACCTGTATGCTCTTCGGTGCGATATCAGGCTCAGCAACAGCGGCGGTGTCCGCGATAGGAGGTTTTATGATACCGCTGATGAATAAGATGGGTTATAACCGCGAATTTAATGCCTCGGTAACTATAACTGCAGCAACAACAGGTCTGTTGATTCCGCCCAGCAACTCTATGATTGTCTATTCACTGGCCACAGGCGGTATTGTCTCAATCGCCGCCTTGTTTATGGCGGGGTACCTGCCGGGCATCCTCGTTGGTATCGGACTGATGGTTGTCAGCGGATGGATATCTGTCAAGCACAACTACGGCAAAGGAGAATCCTACGCTCTCAGAGAATCGCTAACGCGTTTTCTCAGGGCAATCCCGCCGATGATGCTCGTAATCATCGTTGTCGGCGGCATTCTTATGGGATGGTTCACCCCAACGGAAGCCTCGGCTGTCGGTGTTCTCTACACATTGATTCTTGCTGTTTTTGTGTACCGCGAAGTTAAAATCAGAGACCTGCCGAAAATTCTTCTCCAGTGCGGCATTACCACATCGGTTGTATTTCTGCTCATAGGAACAAGTATGGCGATGTCCTGGGTACTGGCATCAGAAAATGTTCCTCAGAATATCAGCGCCGGTCTGATGAACCTCACAAACAACAAAATTATCATTCTGCTGATAATTAACGCCCTTATGCTGGTGGTCGGATGTTTTATGGATATGACGCCTGCGATTCTGATTTTCACTCCCATTTTTCTGCCTGTAATTGCGAAACTCGGCATGCACCCGCTGCATTTTGGCATTATTCTCATTATGAATTTGAATTTAGGCTTGTGCACGCCGCCGGTAGGAACAGCCTTGTTCCTCGGCTGCAACATAGCTGATACCACTGTCACCAAAGTGATACGTCATATTCTGCCGTTTTTCGTATCTATGATAATTGTGCTTCTGATATGCACCTACGTGCCTGAAATATCTATGTGGGTCCCGGAGAAACTCGGACTCGTTAAATAAAACCTTTTCTGCTAAATGTATATAAGTAAAACTATCGGAGGGCTTTAACAATGACCGCCAAATTTATGACAGAAGATTTTCTCCTCCAAACAAAAGCTGCGAGAACTCTTTACCACGAATATGCAGCAGAGATGCCGATATATGATTACCACTGCCACCTGCCGCCTCAGCAAATCGCAGAAGACCATCGGTTTGAAAACCTGACCCAGGTCTGGCTTTATGGCGACCACTACAAATGGCGGGCAATGAGAACCAACGGCATACCAGAACGCTGCTGCACCGGCGATGCCGACGACCGGGAAAAATTCCAGGCCTGGGCTCAGACCGTACCCTACTGCCTGCGAAATCCGCTTTATCACTGGACGCACATGGAGCTGAAAAATCCATTCGGCATAGACAACAAGCTGCTCGGACCGGATACCGCCCGCGAGATTTACGACCACTGCAACAATCTGCTGCAAAGTCCTGATTTCAGTGTTCGTGGATTACTTCGCAAATTCAACGTAAAACTCGTCTGCACCACCGATGACCCAATTGATAATCTCGAACACCACAAAAAAATCAAGCAGGACGGATTTGAAATAAAAGTTTATGCTGCTTTTCGCCCCGACAAAGCCCTTGCTGTCGAAACCCTCGAATTCCTGAACGGCTGGATAGACAGGCTTGCCCAGGTCGCTGGCCTTGAGATTAGGTCATTTTCCGATTTGCTCGAAGCGATAAAGAAACGCCACGATTACTTCCACGAAAGTGGCTGC
>Ga0315282_10002728_pt1 | contig 32125 bp, 34 predicted proteins | sample YL17G07_20_MG_FD_203693 | JGI IMG/M metagenome (GOLD analysis project Ga0315282, IMG submission 203693) | Sediment microbial communities from Yellowstone Lake, YNP, Wyoming, USA - YL17G07_20 | ecosystem: Environmental > Aquatic > Freshwater > Lake > Sediment | place: USA: Wyoming | collected...
GGTAGCCGCTTCTAAAGTAACTTTGAAGATAGATTTGTTTCATTTGACTCCGCTTATTTGTGCTCTGCGGAGTCCAATATGTTAACTAGATTTTGCAGGGGAGTTTTAGATTGCTGAATTCTAATCCTAGTGCACCATCCTGGGGTATAATCGAATACCCCAACAAAGAAAGGTGGTGCGATGAAACAAAGAAGGCTGAGTTACTATGAAAGGCAGATAATTGAGGCCAGTCTGGCGGCGGGGAGATCGGTAGGACAGATAGCCGCCATGATCGGCCGAGACCACAGCGTAGTCAGCCGAGAGGTCAAAAGGAACAAGGGGCAGTTCTTTCCCTACTCATCCTCTATAGCGCAAAAAGCAGCGAAGCGCCGGTCAAGATATACCAATACAAGAAAGCTCATAAAGGATTGGCGGCTGCAGTGGTATGTTACCAGACGGCTGGAGGGCGGTTGGTCCCCGGAGCAGATCTCGGGACGGATGAAGCAGGAGAGACAGGCGAGATACGTTTGCCCTGAAAGTATTTACCAGTACGTTTATGACGAGCAGGAGGGCGCTCCTTGGCTTTATCACCAGCTGAGACGTACTCACCCTCTCCGTCAGCCGCAAGGGCAAAGGAAACCCAACCAGCGGACAACCATACCTGACAGGACACCGATTTCGGCTCGTCCTGAAGTAGTTAACCGAAAAGAAAGATATGGTGACTGGGAGTCGGACGGGATGGAGTTTCAAAGAAAAAGGAAGGGTCTGGTATCAGTGCAAAAAGAAAGGAAGTCCCACCTTCTGCGGCTCACCAAGCTTGAAACAAAACAAGCCAAGGAAACAAGAGCAGCAATTGAAGATGTGCTAGAGGAGCTGCCGAGGGAGTTTATCCAAAGCATTACTTTTGACAACGGCGGGGAAGCAGCCGAACACTACCGAATCAAAGAAGAATACAACCTAGAAACCTACTTTTGCGATACCTACTGCGCTTGGCAGAAAGGCTCAGTAGAAAATATCATCGGGCTTCTGAGGCAATATTTGCCAAAGCGCTCTGACATTTCCGCTCTTACGGAAAACGACCTATATGCGATTCAAGAACGTCTCAACAACCGTCCCAGAAAGTCCTTGCAATACCAGACACCCAATGAGATATTCAAACAAATAACCAAAAGTGGTGCACTAAATTCGAGAACTTAGGATTTACCCTCAATTTTGCAGAAAAATCCAAATGGGGCTTGACGGACCGTGTGCGTTTGTTATATTAAAAGCATAATAAAGTATATTTAAAGTAATAAAAATGGTGACCAAGGACAATGTCGTTTCAATTAGTCAAATGCGCAAGGACGCCGCGGGGGTGCTTGGAAGGGTTGAGACGGTGGATGGGCCCCTCTATCTTTTCTCGCGCTCCCAAATCAAGGCAGTGCTGGTCAGCCCGGAGAAATTTGCCGAGATGGAGGAAATGGTCGAGGATTATCTTGACCAAAGAGAACTTTTGGCGGTACGCGACCATGAGCTCAAGAAGGCGGTTGACTGGAAGAAGGCCAAAGCCAAACTCTTAAAAGATGGAAATTAGGATTACGCCCCGGGCTTTGAAAGCGCTTGAAAATTTGCCTCGCCAGACACGCTTGCGGGTGGTAACGGCACTTGACACTCTCGCCGTCAATCCGTACTTGAAGGCCAAAAAATTAACCGGCCAGCCCGGCTATCGCGTCCGAGTCGGCGACTATCGTGTACTTTTTATTGTTGACCGCCCGCGAGAGCTGATTTTTATCGTTAGAATCCGCCACCGCCGGGACGCTTACCGTTAGTCGCGCGCCGGATTGCAGAGGGAATTTTCAGCTTCTAGGGTCAAGCATTGAAATAGCGTTACCGCCTAGTATTATCCATCTGCTTTTCCCGGGCGCTTTTCGCTGGAGAGAATCTTTTGTTGGGCTTGATAGGGGCAGGTGACATTCGGCATTCGCAGAGCCGTTTTGGCGCCTGAAGTTTCCACCTCGACCGTTCCGTAGTCGAAAAGCATTTGCCACAAGCCCTTCTTGGTGTGGGAGACGTTTTGGATGTTAACGAGGGGAACTTCGTTGTTGGTGCGAACCAAAAGTTGTTTTTGACGGATGGCAAAAATCCGCTCGCTCGTTAAAAAATAGATCGTGTTAAGCCAGAGGTAAAGATTGGCCAGAAGGTAAAGTCCGGCGATGGCGGCAAAAAAGAGGGTCACTTGCCAGCCCCAACTCACCGAAAAAAGCGCCCAGGGTAGGGAGCCGATAAGGATTATGATAATAGCTAAAAATGCCGCTCGTGCCATAACCCAGGGGTGCTGGCGCCAAGCGGCGACAATTTCTTCATTTTCCCTCTGACCGTCAAAAGAATCAATGACCACTTTTGCTCCCCCTTATTTCTCTTATTTTATCAGAGAGCCATTTTTCTTGTTCGGCCGCTTTGGCGCTTTGTTTTTTAAGAAGTCGCCGGGCTTGTTCCTCTCTTGGAAGCCGCTTCTCGCGCCCCATTTTTTCTTCGAGCGCGGTAATTTGATTGTGGAGCATTTTCCCTTCCCCACGGCTTAGCCAAATTCCCCTTGAAACCGCATTAGTTTCCCCAAAATTCCCTTTTAGGCAATATTCGAGATCACCAAGGAGTTCTTCGAGCGAACCTTTGGAGTAGCCGAGAAACTGAATATATTCGTGGGTGGTGGTGCGGGCAAAACCCTCCTCAATATTTCTGACCACCGAGCGGGCACTCCTGACGATTTGGTCTTTGAGATCAGTAAGATATTGGCCGGTGGTGGGATGACGGCGGGGGAAGGAGGTGGCGATCCGCTCAACGAGCTCAAAAATTTCGTTGGCCTGCTGCCAGGTGCGCAGCTGGCGGTAACCCAAGGGGTTTTTGTAAGGGCGCATAAGGGGTGATTTGGGGTGGTAATAAGGGGCGGATAAGGGGGTTAAGGGTGATAACGGGAGCGGCTGGGGGATTTTTTCAGGTCAAGATAGATGAATAGCGCCAGACAGACGACAGCGAGGGCAACGACGAGGATGATTTTGAGTTGCCCACCGGTCAAAAGCCCCGCTAGACCAAAAAGCAGCGAAATGGTGGTGATGATAAGGAGCGTTTGGCGAGCCGTAAAGCCGGCGGCCAGGAAGCGGTGGTGAAGATGGGTTTGATCGGGGTGGGTGAGGGGGTTCTGGCGGCGAATAAGACGGGTCACGATGACGTAAAGAGCGTCAAGGATCACCAGGCCGAAAACCAGAAGAATGGTAGCCAGCTTCCCTCCTGAGATCACGGTTAGAACCGCGAGCATCAACCCGATAAACATACTGCCAGTGTCTCCCAAAAAGACTTTGGCCGGGGGCAGGTTATAAGGAAGAAAACCCGCCACCGCGCTGGCGAAAACCGCCGACAAGAGAGCGGTAGCCGGCTGGCCAATTTTGACCGCAAGAAGCGTTAAAATCACTCCTGTTATTAAGGCTAGAGAAGAAGCCAAGCCGTCCAACCCGTCAATAAAGTTGGTGGCGTTGGTTAGAAGTACGACCCAAAGGAGGAAAAACAGGTCGGCCCAGAAGACCAGATGATAGATATCAGCGCCGATTTTGAGCGGAATCATGATTTGATCGAGATAAATCGTCAGCCCGAAGGGGTTGTTAAGGTAGGTTAGCCCGACCCCAGCACCGATCAAAATCAAAGCTGCCCCAATCTGGGCGGCCAGTTTTAAGTAGGGAGAAACGCCCCTTAGATCATCCTTGAACATCACTGCCGACAGGAGCAGCACGGCCAGGATTATTCCCAAGAGTCGCTTATCAAAGGAGATGCCAAGGAAGGCAAAAGGGAAGCCGAAGTCGCTCGCCCAAGAAGGTGCAATGAGCCGAATCATCAGGATAATCAGCAGAAATGAGGCGACAATTGCGACCCCACCGATTCTTGAAACCAGCTTGGTGTGCAGATCGCGCGCCCTGGGGGCCTGGAGAGCCACTTTTCTCCTTATCGCCCAGCGATTTAACCAGTGGGTTAAGGCGAAGGAGAGTAAAACGGCCAAAACCGGCCAAAGGTAGGTCATTTAGGGTCTCGGAAACATTACGTCCTGGTCGGAACGTTTATAATCCACGATTTCTTCTGGTGTGAACCAGTGCTCGATTTCATGCTCGGATTCAGATTCGTTACCGGAGGCGTGAACGATGTTTCTAATGGCTCGTTTGTCCAAGTTAGCAGCCGTGTTGGTGTCAACCGAGAGATCACCCCTGATTGTGCCAGGATCGGCAAGAATTGGCAGCGTGTTGCCGACCAGCTTTCTCACCGTCGGGATGGCGTGCATCCCTTCGAGAATAATTGCCACAATTGGGCCGTCGGAGAGATAGCCGACGTTCCATTCCTGCACCATTTTGCCAATTTCCAGAGAATCGGTCGTACCCATGTTTTTTTTGACGTCAATCCCATATTTTTTAAAAGTATCAAGGGTTTTTTGGCCCATCCCCTTGAGCCATTCCTCGCTTCCGGAGTAGTGTTTAGCGGCGTGCTCCCGGGTTGGATAGACCATCTTTAGGGCGATGATTTTGAGCCCTCGGACCTCGAACCGCCTGATTATTTCTCCAATTAAACCACGTTTGACAGCATCAGGTTTGATTAAGACAACGGTGCGTTCCTCGATGGGGTGCTTGGGCGAAGATTTTACGCTCATTATTCCTCCATAATTTTTTTAAGGATTTGTTTTTGATTTTGGCCTCCAATGACGGCCAGGCCCATTTTATCTCGGACAAAAAGTTCCTTGGCGATCTGGCGGAGGTTGTCGAGGGTAACTTTGTTAATCTGCTCGATGACCTCTTCGGGTTGGCGGAATTTCCCCTCGTAGTAGTAATCCTCGGCTAAGGCCTCGGCGATTTCCATTGACCCCTCAAGAGAAATGGCCAGGCTACCTCGAGCGTTATTTTTCGCTCGCTCCAGCTCCTCCGGCGTTGGGCCGTTGGTGGCCAGGTCCGCGAGTTCCTCGCGGATGATTTTGACCGCGTCGGGTAGTTTCGTGGTTTTGACTCCAGCCAGCACACTCAAAACGCCGGTGTCAAAAAAGGGCGTCGGCTGGGTGCGCACGTAATAAGCCCAACCGCGCCGCTCGCGGATCTTTTCGAAAAGTCGGCTCGACATCCCGCCGCCTAAAATATAGCTCAAAAGTGCCAAAGCATAGCGGCGCGGGTCAGCCTTGGGGAAAGTCAGAAGTGAAAAGACCAGATGAGTTTGGTCAACTTTGCGAATTTCCTCAACTACCGACTCACGCAATCCTCCCGGCCGGAAAGGTGCAAAGGCGGGTTTGCGACGGGCGGCCTTGGCGGCGAAAGCCGGAACCACAGCATTTTCCCAGGAGTAGTTTTTGGGGTTGCCGGCGACCACCACGATTGTCGCCTCGGGAGCATAAGTGCGGCTAAAATAGGCGGCGATGTCTTTGTCGGAAATAGCTTTAATCGTCTCTGGAGTCCCAACCAGGTCGTTTCCGAGTGGTAAGTCCGGAAACATTTGTTTTTGGGCCAAAACCTGTACGTGGGCCTGCGGGATGTCGCGGCGCATGTTGGCTTCCTCAAGAATGACATCTTTCTCCCGCTCAACCTCCGGGCGCGGAAAAAGCGGCTCATGAAACATATCGCAGAGGATCTCGAGGGCGCGCGGAAAGTCGCGAGCGGCACATTGAATAAAGAACCCGGTGCATTCTTCCGAGGTGAAAGCGTTGTAGTTGGCACCTAAAGCGTCTAGAGCGGCGGCAATTTTCTGGGCGCTCGGGAACTTTTTTGAGCCTTTAAAGAAAAGGTGCTCGAGAAAGTGAGAAATGCCTTGCTCCCGTTCGGTCTCAAAACGCCCGCCGGTTCCAACCAGAACCATAATCGTCACGGCTTCAGTATTTTTGAGCGGGGCGAAAATGAGCCGCGTCGAATTTTTGAGGGTCCGGGAGGAATAATTTATCATAACAACCCTAGTTCGCGCTTAAGCGCTCTACGTATGCTCCCGTTTCGGTGTTCACCCTAATAATATCACCGGTTCGGATAAAAATGGGAACTTGGATCAATTTGCCGGTTTCTAGGGTAGCCGGCTTGATAACCGCTCCTTGAGCAGTGTTGCCGCGCACCGCCGGCTCGGTCTCGATAACTTTGAGGTCAACCTTGATCGGCGGAGTAATATTGATCGGCTGCCCATTCCAGCTGATAATGTCCACTTCACTATTTTCCCTAAGGTAGAGTCCTGCTTCGCCAACCTGTTGAAGCGGCAGGGAAAACTGTTCGAAGTTTTTGAGATTCATAAAATGATAGCCGGCGGCATCTTTGTAGGTAAATTGCACCCGTTCTCGAGAAATGGCCGCTTCCTCAAACTTTTCATTGCCCTTCAGGGTGGTGTCAAGAATGGCGCCAGAAAGGAGGTTTCGGAATTTCGTCCTTAAAATCGCCCCGCCGCGGCCGAGCTTGGAGTGCTCGCGCCAGATCAGCTGGTGGGGCTGACGGTTCAAAATGACAAAAGTTCCAGTTTGTAGATCAGCAATTGATAACATTTTAAGTCAAAAGTAAAAAGGTAGAACGAAAAACCACAAGTAAAAAGTAATTAAGTTGGGATGAACCGAGCTTCGCAAGCCTACTGCCTTTTTCGTTTTTCCTTTTACCTTATCTATTGACGTAGGGGAGCAGTGCCAGGTAGCGGGCTCTTTTGACGGCGCGGGTCAGCGAGCGCTGATGCCGGGCGCAAAGACGATTTTCGCGGGCACTTTTAAGCTTGGCCCAGCTGGTTAGATATTTAGAGAGGGTCGGGTCGGCGTGATGGAAGTCGGCGAGGTTGCGCCGGCAGGCGTGGCATTGTCTGGCCATAATCTCCTTTAAAAAGGAATTTCGTCTAAGTTAATTTCGTCCTCACTCGTCGTGGGTTTTTCTTCTCCCTTCTTCTTGGAGGAGTCTTTCGCGGTTGGTGCGGCTTCTTCGGAAGAAGTTACTCGCGGTTCGGCTTGGGGGCTTAGTCCACTGTCGGAGACAGGTGCACCTTTGGGAGTCAGAATAATCAAATTTTCAGCAACGATCTCGGTGCGCTCGCGGCGGGCCCCATCTTGTCCTTCCCAGTTTCTGGTTTGAAGCCGGCCTTCGACGTAAACCTTGGTGCCTTTGCGGATAATCTGGGAAGCGATTTCTGCGAGCTTCCCCCAAGTGACAATTTCGTGAAATTGGACTTCCTCCCGTTGCTCTCCCGAAGATTGATCATTCCAACGGCGGTTGGTGGCAACGGCGAAATTGGCGACTGAACGGCCATTAGGGGTGGTGCGTAGCTCCGCCTCGCGAGTAGCGTTCCCTAAAACAGTGGCGCGGTTTAAGCTGTACATTATTCTCCTGTCAGCTCCTTAAGTTTTTCCTCAAGAGTGGCCTTAGAAACCTCTGGAGCTTTCTTGACCCTAACGGGAGCTTTCGGTTTTGGAGCGGCTGGCTTTGCTCGAGGAGCAGCTTTCTTTTCGGTAGATTCAGGTTTGACCGGAGCTTCGGCCGCGACTTCAGGAGCTTTTGCCTTAACGGGAGTCGTCGGTGGGGTAGCTTTAGCTGGTCGGGGTATTCTCACGGGACGTGGCTCGGACTGGTGAACCGGCTTGGTCATCAGATATCGGAGCATCCCCCCCTTAAGTTTCAAAAGTTTTTCTAGCTCGCGGAGCTTATCCGGCTCGGCCTCGAATTGGAAGATAAAATAACGGCCGACAGTTTGTTTGGCGATCGGGTAGGTGAGAGTTCTCACGCCCAATTCACGATTGGCGGCGATTTTCACCCCGCTGGTTTCAAAAAGCCCCTCGACGTTTTTCGAGTTACCTTCCTCTTTGGTGATAAAAGTGATCTCGTATTTGGCCACAGTAAGCGCTTAAATTTAGACTAACTTCAATATACCTGATTTTAAGGAGGAGTCAAGTGGCACACTGGCTATTTGAAGGATATTCTAACGAGGTGCTCGACGAGGGCGGTAAAGCTTAAGCCCGCCGCTCGGGCAGCTTTCGGGAGCAAGCTTTCCTTGGTTAGCCCGGGGATAGTATTCAACTCTAGAACCTGAAGCCGGTCTTTATTATCGATCATCAGATCGACGCGGGCAAAATGACGGCAGCCGAGCTCTTGATAAGTCAAGAGCGCCAATCTTTGGGCTTCTTGGAGGGTCTCCTTAGGAAAGCGGGCGGGGATGATTTCGGCGGTCGCGCCGCTGTATTTGGCCTGATAATCGAAAAGCTTGGATTGGGGAACGATTTCAATCGGCGGCAGGGGCTCCGGTCGTCCCTCTTTATTTTCTAGAATTGCCACAGTCAGTTCTTTCTGGCCGAGATATGGTTCAACCAGAACCTCATGATGCGAGGCAAGGGTATTTTTTAGAGCAAGCTGATAGTCGGCTTCGTTTTCGCAAATTGCAACCCCGATGCTTGAACCCTGATCAGTCGGTTTGAGGATGACTGGGAAGGGAATCTTAAGGTTTGGCACATTGCTCCCAGAATTTGTGATGATTTGATATTCAGCCGTTGGAATACCCGCTGCTTTAATGATTTTCTTGGTGAATTTTTTGTCCATGGCCAAGGCTGAGGCTAGAGGTCTCGAGCCGGTGTATTTGACGGAGATTTCCTCAAGGATTGATTGCAGCCCGCCGTCTTCGCCGAAGCGCCCGTGCATGGCAATGAAAACGAGCGAGAAGTGGCGTTTGATGTCGGTTAAAGGAAGGTTGATGACTTCGGGAAGCTTGCGGCAGTCCTTTTCAATCGTTTCAAGCTCCGGCAGCTGCATCAGCCGTCCGGTGCCGATGTCGAGAAGCGAGGTCGGGTAACCGGCGCGATCGAGGGCCTCGGCGACCTGGCGGCCGGAGGCGATGGAAATTTCTCGCTCGCGCGAGCGGCCGCCCAAAGCGACTAGAATGCGGGGCTTTTGAGGATCCAGCATATTATTTGATAAGGATTTTCTCTTTAAGGTTGCCCAAATCGGTAAAGCGGTCCGCTTCGTCAATTAAGCGAGCCGAAGCGGTTTTTTTGAAGGCAATTACTTCAGCTCGGCAACCGAGAGACTTGATATGCTCGAGCAGGTCTTTGAAGTCACCGTCACCCGAGACAAGCACCACGACATCGAGCTTAGCAGCAGTGCGCATCACGTCCATAGCGATTCCGACGTCCCAGTCACCCTTTTTTGCTCCGCCGAAGAAAATTTGCAAATCCTTGGCTTTGACTTCATAGCCCTGTTTGTGCAGGGCCTCAAAAAAGTTTGCTTCCTGCTCAACGTCCGCCTTGATGACATAGGCGATGGCGCGGATAAGGTTTCGTCCGTCGGCGGCCGTTTTCATAATTTCGCCGAAATGGACCTTGCGCTCGTAAATATTTTTGGCCGAGTAGTACATATTTTGTACGTCGACGAAAAGACCAACACGCTGGGCCAAAGGCTTAATTACTTCCATATTTTTCCTTTCTTTTTAGCATTTCTAGCGTACCTCAATTTTGCCGCCGATAGAAGGGTTATCTTCGAGATGATACCCCCATTTTCCAGGTGTTGCGAAGGTGTAAGAATAAGATTCGCCTCTGTATAGTAATGGGGAATAAAAGTCTGGCAAATCGGTGTGGGTGGGGTGCGGATTGGAGACGATTTGATGGGCCAATGAATCGAGATTTTTGAAGGAGACTGTCTGGCCAACGGCAATGGTGATATAGGTCGGAGTCACCCGATCTCTATTAATGGTGACAAGATCGACGTTCAGCGCTGTCGGAGTGGGGAAGTTACCTGTGATTTCGCGGATGGAGCGAATAACAGGAGTACAACCAGTTAGAGTTACGACGCTAAGTAAGCAGATGCAAGCTATCGCAAACTTTGGAGAAAGTTTAATCATGGGAATTAGAATTAATAAGGGGAACAAAGGCAAAGCCGGGGAATTCTTGTTTTTTGGTTTTGGTGGCAGACCCGTCGCGACTCGGCGTTTGCGCCGAGGCAGGGACTTTTTCAATTTTGAAGATTGAGCCTTGGATGGGGATGACTAGCTTCCCGCCGATGACTAGCTGTCGAACGAGCTCTTTCGGCAAACTCTCTGCCGCTGCCGAGACGAGGATTTTATCGAAAGGTGCTTCTTGGGGGAGGCCCAATTTATTCCCGCTGGGGACGACTCGGGCCTGCGCGAAATGATATTTGGTGAGGTTTTTTTGGCCGAATTTGGCCAAGGGCTTGACGATTTCCGTACCCCAAACTTGTCCCTGACGGCCAACAATTTCCGCCAGAAGAGCGGTCGTCCAACCCGAGCCGGCGCCAAGGTCGAGGATCTTGTCGCCTTTTTTTGCGCTTAAGAGCTCGAGCATAAAGGCGACGGTGAGGGGTTGAGAGATGGTCTGACCGTGTCCGATCGGCAGAGGATAGTTGCCGTATGCCTGCCCTGTGAGCTCCTCCGGGATAAAATCTTCCCGGTCGATTTTTTTGAAAGCGCTGATTATTCGCGGCGAGCGTAAGTAGCCGGTTTGGATAAGATGCTCTGTTAGCTCAAGTTGGCTAGACATCATTGCAAGTTCAAAATTTTCGTTTCCGACTTTTTACTTTTGCCTTGTGGTTTTTCCTTTTTCGCTTTACCTTTTGCCTTAAATTAGGATCGCTTTCTCTTCTCGGAGAAGTTTGGCTTTGGTGTCAGCTCCTCGGTTGAAGCCGCCGAGCGTGCCGTTGGCGCGAATGACGCGGTGGCAAGGAATTTTCGGGTCGTGGTTTTGTTTGAGGATATTGCCGACAGCCCGATAGGCCAGGGGCCGCCCGGCGCGGCGGGCGACTTCTTTATAGGAAAGAACTTGGCCCTTGGGGATTCGGCCGACAATCTCAAGAACTCTTTCGGAAAATGATTTTGAGTTCATTGCCAATATCTTAGCGCGAATTAGAACAAATGGACAAGGTGGGTTGAGGCCACCCCGTACTCCGCCTAGTGCGGGAAGGGTGGCCTCAGGGGTGAGAAGGGGAGGGGGCGAGCTCTGACAGCCCAAGGGCGCCTCTCGCGAGCGAGGCGGCGCAGGTGCACGAGTTGGCCTGGGTCACTGCGATGCCGCTGGCACTGACGAGGTTGCAGAAACCGTCAGCGCAGGAGGACCGGGTCTCGGGGAGCAGCTCGAGAGTGATCTGACTAGACTTGAGGCGCTCGCAAAGCACTTTGAGTCCCTCGCCATCCTCGAGCTCGCCGTATCCACTACCTGTGACTACCAGGAAGGGACAACATCTCGGGTTTCGCTTTGTGCTCCGACAGCGGTCTTCGTAGTTGGGCACGACCAGCAACAGGTCCAGCTCGAAGAGCAAGTCGTGTAGGGTAGGAATCCAGATGCACAGGACGGACGGAAGCTCTTCGCGCAACTGCTCGAGCCACGGATGCTTGCCGACCAAGAAAGCGATTCGCTCGGGGAGCAAGACACTCACCTCTTTTCCCTTCTGGGTAGGTACGATGACAAGACGATTGAAGCAAGTTTTTTGCCCAATTGCAAATTGAGTAGTTAAAAGTGAAAAGTGAAAGGTGAAAAGTGAGAGCTAGGGATTATTCGTCCGAGAGGCGGAAGCGCAGCGAAGAGATGATGAGAGCGGCGACGATCCAAGAGAGGACTATGGTAATATTTCTCCAGTCGGTAAAGGGCGAGCTAGCTTCAAGAGCGACTAAACGCATCATCCGCAAAAGCGGGGCCAAGGGAAGATACTGAACGACAGCAAAAAGCCATTTGGGCAGCTGATCAATCGGGAAGAAAACACCGGCCAAAAACATCATTGGAATGGTAATTGCCACAGCCATTCCTTCGGCCGCTTGGGTGGTTTTGGAAAGAGAAGCGACGGTGAAGCCGATCAGCTGGAAGAGGATCGCCCCGAGGGCGGCGAAGCCGAAAATGGCAAAAATATTTCCGTGGAGGTGAGCATCGAAGCCGTAGACACCGATTAGCAAAATTAAGCCAATTTGGACTAGGTTAAGAATGAGCCTTGAGGCCACTTCAGCGGCGATGAACTTCCAGGACTGGAGCGGTGTGGTCGTCAGACGCTTGAGGATTTTATCGTCGCGATATTTGCTCATGGTAATAGCGACCCCTTGCACCGAGGAGTTCATCAGGGCCATCCCCAGAAGCCCAATTAGAACAAAGTCAAAATAGGTTAGCTGCCCCCCAACACTTTGTTCCACATTGATCGTGAAAAGCGGCTTGGCATTTTGGGCCTCGAAGCTGGCAGAAGTTAAAAATTTGTCCAGAAAGCCGGTGATAACGGAGTTGGCCTGGGCGTTGCCCGGATCGGCGATGAGGGTGATTTGCGTTGTGGCATCTGGGGCAGCAACGGCGAATTTTTCCGGAATGTAAACAACGGAAACGATCTTGCCGCGCTTGAGCTCATCACGTGCTTGGTCGACATTGTCCTCTTTTTGCACCTTAAAGAGGTCGGTCTCGCCCATGGACTTTTCGATCGATTGGGCAAGCTGGCTTGAAGATTTGTCGATCAAAGCGACGGTACCGGTCGTTGAAGAACCTTTACCGAAGAAAAAGCCGAAAATAACAGTGAAGATGAGAGGGAAAGCCAGCGACCAAAAAAGCGCCTGGCGATTTCTGACCAGCATTTTCAGATTATTTATGAAAAGTTTCCCTAGCATTTTATTCCTCGTCGGCGATGGTTTTGCCGGTTAATTCAATAAAAATATCTTCAAGCCGGGCGCGCCCGACCGTCAAGCTTTCTGGGTTTATTTTGTTGACGAGCTGCAAAGCGCGATTAAGATTTATTTGAGAAGCAATTTTTAGCTCAAACTGGTTGACCTTGCCGAAGACATTTTCGACCTCCCCTAAGGCCACGAAGCGTTTGAAAACTTCCTTGTTGACCTTTGGCGAGATGAAGCTGATTTTATAAGGGTTTTTAGCTCGCTCGATTAACTTGTGTGTTTCGTCCATGGCGAGAATTCGGCCTTTTTCCATAATGGCGACGCGGTCGCAAAGCAACTCGGCCTCCTCCATATAATGGGTGGTCAGGATGATGGTTTTGCCTCGGGATTTGATTTCAGAAATAAGTTTCCAAAGGTTACGCCGTGCCAGAGGGTCAAGCCCGGTGGTTGGCTCATCGAGGAAAACGATTTCCGGGTCGTTGACAAGGCTCGCGATGATGGAGAAGCGCTGGCGCTGGCCGCCGGAAAGATCGGAAACGTACGAGTTAGCTTTGTCGGAAAGCTCGACCAGACCAAGCAAATCCTTGGGTTTAAGATTTTTTTTGTAAAGGGAGCAGAAAAAGGAAAGAATTTCGTTCAAGGTCAGAAAATTGTAATAAGCCGAGGATTGCAGCTGTACTCCGATTTTTTCCTTGATTGAGTTGATTCCGTGAGCGATGTCATGGCCGAGCACTTTAACCTCACCGGAAGTCGGGCGGCGCAGCCCTTCGATGATTTCCAAAGTGGTCGTTTTGCCAGCCCCGTTTTCGCCCAATAACCCAAAGATTTCCCCTTTGTCGACGTGAAATGAAACATCGTTGACGGCATTGGTGCGGCCGTAGCGTTTGACCAGGTTTTTGACGGAGATTATGGGCATAAATCAAATTCAAAATTATAGGTTAAAACCACGAAATTTCGAGGCGGCAAAAACAGCCACAAAAAAAGCATAGCGCGTTCCGGGACGAAAGTCAAGTTTGCTTTACAATAGATTCCGCCCGCCCCGATAGGTTGGGGCGGGCGGGGGAGGGTACCCACCAAGACATGCGCGGGTCTCGGTGGGGTGCGACAGGTGCGCGGGGGAGGGTACCGTCCGCGCACCTAGAAACGCCAGCCTGCCTCGCGCGAGGCTTCTCGCCCGTCCACTGACGAGATGCGAGGCGGTGGCGCCGCGGTAGATATCATGGTATGCGCTACTTCGAGAGCATTATAGCACTTATGGAAGAAAGTTCAAATCTTAACTGGTTTAGGCGGCGATTTTTTTAAAAAGGGTCTGCCAGGTTTTGAGATCACAGGCAAAAAAGGCTTCGGCGAAGCTACCTGCGCCGGAGATTTCCCCGCGGTAGCGGTTGAGCGCTAAAATAGCTTGATCGAAACGACGCGAGTCAAGCTGGGAGCGGTAGGCGCCAACCGCTCTTTTTTTGTTTTTGACGACTTTGGTGATATTGACCAGGCGATTGGGGAGAAGTGGGTTCCAAATTTCGTAGCTTACGATCTGGGTTCTAGAGCGAAGACTGACCGAAGCGGCGGCGAAAAAGCAGCAGACCTCTTGATGGTCTCGGTTGGGATCAAATAGGGTTGGTAAAAAAACCGTATCCGGCGCGATTTTTTTGATAGTATCGGCGAGTGCAGTGGCGGTTTTTTTGTCCGCCATAAATCGTCCATCGGGAAGATTCAAGAAGATCTGCCGGTCGATTTTTAATATCTTGGCCGCTCCAGCCGCCTCGCGCCGACGCACCTCGGCCAGGGCGGGAATCTTTTTGCCGCTCGGTGTGCCTCTGGTCCCGTCAGAAAAATAAATGACGGTTACTTTGGTGCGTTTCGGGTAAAGGGCAAGAGTACCGCCGCAGCCGAGGGCTTCGTCGTCAGCATGCGGCGAGAGTACTAAAATGCGCTCCCCGGGAAATTTGTTGGTGATCTTGAGCTCCAACCCCCCTTTAGCGGTCGAGGAGATAAGCTCGCTGGCCGACATTTGTCGGCGCAGTTGATTTAAGGAGAGAAAGTAGCTTTTCAGTGCCATAATTTTGTCCTCTCTTTCCCTCAAGATACGCCTTTTACCAGCTGGGTCAATTTCAAAGTCTCTTGACCCCCACACCCTTAGGAGACCATTTCTTCGAAATTACTGCTTCGCAGTTGTCTCCTATGGGTGTGGGGGTTGACAAGAGTTTATTGGTGGATTAATGTCAAACTCGTGTGTCGGGAGCAAGGGCTCCGCGCCGCATCACGACCCTAGGCCCTGAAGCCGTGAGGCAGAGGGCCTAGAAAACACTCCCGCTTAGCGGGTTCCGGGCTCTCTCTTCGTGAGAGAGCCCATTTCGCTTTTAAAAGCCGGGCGGAGGACTATGATTAGATTAAAAGGAGGCAAAATGCCTAAAAAATATTGGTCGGCGAAAGTCACTAAGGAGAGCAACGCCCTAGGTTTGGCGGAGGATGTTTTTACTTGGGACGACCCCGCTAAAATCGCTCGTTCGCTCAAAAGATCGGCCGAGCGCAGCACTAGCAAAAAAGCTCATCCATATCAATCGGCGATGTCGATGCTCAATTTCTACATCAATCGCGCCGGCAAGAATCTGCCTCAAAGTCGTCTCAAAGTCCTCGATCGTGCTAAAGACGAACTAAGAAAGTTGTACGGGAAAGAAGACTAGACTAGCTTTTAGTTTTTTTGAGGTCTCGGCAGAGTGACATCGACACCCAGACGCCTAGGGCAAGAACTATCAAAGTAATCAGTCCGAAAACAGTGACGGCTGCAGTGCCTTTAATAATTGGAAATTCGCTGCGCAGTTCCGGCTTGGTAATCATCTCGTATTCGGACTGGATAAAAACAAACCACAGTAAGAAAAGAAATACCGCCGCGATGGATTTTAAAACTATTCCCAAGGTGTTTTTCATTTGAAAAACTATTGGCTCCGAGACTTGGTACCCTTCGCTAAAGCTTCGGAGTACCGCGCCCGTTGCCAATATCATTCGCCCAAGCCACTCCGTAGCCTTGGCGAAGGATGGCTCCGAGACTTGGATTCGAACCAAGATTACAAGGGCCAGAACCTTGCGTCCTGCCATTAGACGATCTCGGAATGCTCCATAAATTATACCCCCTCCCATCCATATAATCAACCTCGTAACAGATTGCATAAGAATCATTCACACTACTATTATCTGACAGAGGGCCTAGAGAAATCATTTTTACTTTTGCAATAAAGTAAAAATGATATATTTAAGACGTGGACGCAAAACAAATAAAACGTTTGGAGAGAGTTTTCAAGGGAGTTTCAAACCACTGGCGGATAAGAATTTTGCTTTGCATTTCGGACAGTCCTGGGATTACATTGGAGGGGATTGTTGAGAAGCTGAAAAGCAATTATCAGACGACCTCTGAACACGTGAGAAGGTTGACGACAGCCGGATTGATTACGAAAAAGTATCGAGGCAAAGCCGTTTCTCATGACCTTTCGCCATATGGCGAAAAAATGCTGAAACAGTTTAAATCATTTTTAGTTTAGCAATAATGTAAAAATGATATTTTTAGGAGGTGGAGAGGAAAATGACGCCAAGCGAGTATCAAAAATTGTGTAATCGGACGAAGGCGCATTACCGAAGTAAAGAAAAACAGATTTTTACTCTCGGTTTGGGAGTGGCCGGGGAGGCAGGGGATGTGGCCGGGTGTATCAAAAAGACCTATTCTCAAAAGGATAATCAGATTCAGGGCATTAAAGAAAATCTGGGCGACACAATGTGGTATATCGCGATGATATGTAATTTTTACGGCTGGAGTCTGGAGGAAGTGATGGAGGGGAATATCAAAAAACTCGAGAAGCGCTATCCTAAGGGTACTTTTACCTATAAACACGCCCGGCGGGATGGTAAGAGAGTCGATTGGAACGAAGCAAAATAAGTTTGGTAAAATGGCAAAAATGTGGAAGTGTCCAAAGTGCAAGAGGGAATTTAAGAATAAAAATCAGGCTCATTCCTGCGTCAGCTACCCGCTCGAAAACCATTTCAAAAACAAAGATTATGCCGAAGAGCTTTTCGAATATTATAAGAGGGCGATTGAAAAAAGCGTCGGCCCGGTAAAAGTTGAATCACTGCCTTGCTGCGTTCACTTGGTGAGCAGTTACACCTTTGGTGCGGTTTGGGCCTTGAAGGATCGAATCAGAATTGATTTCAGAATTGGCCGCGATTTCGATGACCCGAGGATTTACCGCAAGCTTAAGATGTCGCCCAACCGCTACCTTTACCATTTCGATCTTAAAGACAAAAAAGCGATTGACAAAAAGCTTCTTGGTTGGGTTAAGGAAGCTTACTATTTGAACGAGAAAGAAGTTACCCTCTGACCTCGATCATCTTTGCCATTTTTGCTCTCGTGGGATAAAAAGCGGATGGGGTCCCGTCGCATAAAGCTAGGGGACCCCTGGGGGAACAGTTGCGCTCATGGCTACCAAGTGTCTCTTGGCTGGCCGAAAGCAGGGCTGGGAGGAGGGTCGCTCGCGGGAGGGGAGAGCCAGCCGCTCCAGCTGCCGTAGGGACGGTGGTAGGAAATGGTACTTGTGGCAGCACTCCCTTCGACCCGCGTGCCCCTGAGAGCGCACCGGACATCAACGGCCAGTCCTGTGAAAGAGTCCATGCTGTTGCAGCTTCCTCGTGTCACGACCGGCAGGGAATAGGGAGCTCCCTGCAGTTTCCCCCGCATGGCCATAACCTGGAAGTTATTCACTCGCTCACCGTCGAACCCTTCGAGGATGATGACCACCAGGTTCATTGGCTCGCGGAGAATCGCTTGCTCCATCTCCTCAAGACATGAGGCGGTAAGGACGGTGCGACCCTGGCCCCGGAGTTGATACCCGATCCACTTTCTGGTTTGCTCGTCGCACGCCACGACCAGAACCGTTGCCACTCGCGTCACGCCCCCTTTGAGCGCAGTTTCTCAGCCGATGCCAAATTCAATTTAGCAAGGCAGCTCTCATACAGCAAGGCTATAAGAGTTCTCGATAGAGAGCCAAGGTACGAGTGACCATCGTTTCTTCTTTAAAATGTTTTTGAATGCGAGCGCGGCCAGCCGCGCCGAGCTTCTCACGCAAGCGGCGGTCGTCGATCAGTTTGACCAGTGCCTCAGCGATTTTAACCGGCTGGCGCGCTGCGACAAAAATCCCGCACTGCTCGTTGACGAGATCGGTCAAACCCCCAACGCGCGAGACGACTACCGGCAGCCCAACCGCCATCGCTTCGCCAACGGCCAGGCCAAAGGACTCGGAGAGCGAGACGTTGGTGAAGATCGCAAAGTGCTCGAGGCGCTCGGCGATTTCCTCCGGGGAATGCAGATGGTTAAAACGAACATATTTTTCAATATTGCGTTGGCGGGAGAGACCCTGCAGCTCTTTCAAAAGCTGCCCGTCCCCAATAATTTCAAAATGAAGATTGGCCTGCGGGCGCAATTTACGGGCGTGGGCAAAGCCCAAAATCATATTGCGGTGGTTTTTAAATTTGTTGAGCGAGCCAACCGAGCCGATAAGAAGCGGCACACCCTCTGGTTTGGGCAGGACCTTGTGATGCAAGAAATCAGAATTGATGCCGTGGGGAATAACGACAATTTTTTTCGGGTCAAAGCCCTGCGAGAGAAGGTGTTTTTTAACCGCCGAGGAAACAGCGATAATTTTATCGGTGTAGCGCTCCAAAAATTTGAGGCCCGACCGTTGGAGACGGTCGTAGGCGGGATTGCTCAAGTGATATTCTTGGGTCCAGAGGTGCTCGGTGTAAACTTTTTTAATCTCCGGCTCCTTGCGCAGCGCCACGCGCCCAAGCCAGCCGCCGCGAGTGCCGTGAAAATGGACGATTTGCGGCGCAAAGCGCCTGACTTGCTCGGCGATGAGGTGCGTGGCGCGCCGGTCATAAAATGAACGCATCTCTACAGTCTTGCAAAAGATTCCGTCCGCACCGGCAAAGCTGCAAAGTGGCCCGGGCGGGGCGAGAATCAAAACCTCAACCCCCCTTTTTTTCAGAGCGAGGGCTAAACGGTGGACGTGCATCGGTGCGCCCGAGTAAGAAGAGTCGCCGGTGATAAGAACAATTTTTAACATAAGGAAAAAGTAAAAACGAAAAAGGAAAAACCACAAGGGAAAAGTAAAAAGTTAGGGAGATGATTCACAGAATTTTTGCAGCGGCGTTGAGACGCTTGATAACCTCTGAGCGCTCTAGGATCTCAGCGATCTGTTCGGGAGGCGGAGATTTTTCCTCGCCTGTGAGCGCGTAACGAACGCTCCAAAAAACATCACCGGCGCTGAATTTCCCTCCAGCGACGAGTTTTTCTAAGGCCGCTTTGATTTTGTCGGCGTTCCAGTCGCTCAATCTGGAGAGGGCTTCGGTGCTTTCCGCCAAAGCCGCCTTAGTTTTTTCACTCGTTGATTTTCTGAAAATGATTTTTGCGCCGTCGAGATGAGGCTTTTCAAGGAGGAATCCGACGCAGGAAGCAAAGTCGTTGAGGGTGGTCATCCGCTCTTTGGCGAGCTCGACCGCTTTTTCCGCCGTCCCCTCCGGCAGTTTTTTGACGATTTCGCCATCGAGGAGCGGGAGGAGTTTTTTGGCAGGGGCGAGCTGCAAATAATGGCGGTTGAAGAAATCGAGTTTTTCGCGGTTGAAGGCGGCGGGGGCTTTGTTAACCTGAGCAAGGTCGAACTTTTTCTCGAGTTCTTTAAGGGTAAAAAATTCCTCGTTGGTTTTGGGATTCCAGCCCAAAAGAGCCAAAAAATTGATGACCGCTTCGGGCAGATAGCCGCCTCGGCGGTATTCGAGAATACTGACCGCCCCTTCGCGCTTGGAAAGCTTCCCCTTATTCGGTCCCAATATGACGGGCAGGTGGGCAAACTCCGGCGCTTTCCAGCCGAAGGCCTGATAAAGAAGCAAATGTTTTGGGGTTGAGGGCAGCCACTCCTCCCCGCGGATGACGTGGGTGATGCCCATTTCGTGATCGTCGACGATGCTAGCCAAGTGGTAGGTTGGAAAGCCGTCGGATTTGAGCAGAACCTGATCGTCGAGCTCGGAATTTTTAAATTCAACCTCGCCGCGGATTAAATCTTTGAATTTTGTCTCTCCTGAAGTCGGGATTTTTTGGCGGATGACCGCTCCTGCCGGTATGCTTTCGGATTTCGGATTTCGGATTTCGGATTTTCCTCTGCAGTGCCCGTCATAATGGGGAGCTTCGCCGCGCACGACTTGTTCTTTTCTGATTTTTTCCAGTCGCTCCTTTGAGCAGGTGCAAACATAGGCACCGCCGCGCCCTACAAGCTCCTGTGCGGCCTTTTTGTAAATCTCCAAGCGTTCCGACTGGACGATGGGATTTTCGAGATTGTCGGGGACGAGGCCGAGCCAGGCAAGCGATTCCTTGATTGACTGGAGAGCTTTTTTGCTGTGACGGGCTCGGTCAGTGTCCTCGATGCGCAGCAGAAACTCCCCGCCCGCTGAACGGGCGAAGAGATATTCAAAAAGGGCGGTCCTACCGCCACCGAGATGCATCTGCCCAGTTGGGCTGGGGGCAAAACGAGTCTTAATCATGGCTTAAGTTAAAAATGTAAAAAGCAAAATTAAAAGTTACAATTTAAAATTCAAAATTTCTGTTTCTAACTTTTTACTTTTACCTTATGGCTTTACCTTTTTCGTTTTCCCTTTTAACTTATTTATTTTCCTCAACGGCGCTTGAAAAGTGTTTGATATCCGGGGGATCAACGGTGGTGTTGACAGAGACGATGTCGATTCTGATGGTTGCCTTGGGGTAGCGCGCTTCGAGCAGGTGGGCGAGCCCTAAAAGCTTGCGGCGCTTGAAGAAATCGACCATCTCAAACCCGGCGCCGAAGTCTTCGCCTGATTTGGTCTTGACTTCCACTGCCACTATATCATTTTTATGCCGAGCAAGCAGGTCTATTTCCCCCACAGAAGTTCGAACATTAGTATCGAGAATTTTATAGCCGAGTTTCTTTAGGAACTCAGCGGCCAGCTTTTCGCCTAAAGCACCGGTTTTCTTGCGCTGGTAAGTCATAGATTAAGTAAAAATGAAGAAGGAAAAAGATAAAAGTTCAAGTGGTTTTGCCTTTTGATTAAGTTTACTCATATCTCAGGGCATTCAAGGGGCTGATCCTGACGGCGCGGCGCGCCGGGTAAATGCCGACGGTGAGAGAAACTAAGACAGCAAAGCCCAAAACCGCTAGCGTGAACCAGAGCGGGGTGACAAAAATCTTCTCCGCCTCGGCACCCATTCGCTGTCCGACGAGGTTAAGAATAAAGTTGATTAATTTAGTCGTCAGATATCCCGTCAGAATACCCAGGATACCTCCGACCAGTCCGAGGAAAGAGGCCTCGATCAAGAAAAGGCGATGGACATCTTTCCTTTTGAACCCGAGCGCTTTCATCAACCCAATTTCGCGTGTCCGCTCCATCAGTGAGATGGTTAAGGTGTTGAACATGCCGACCGCGGCGACTGCGAGAGCGACCATGCCAAAGAGCGACAGAACGATGCGGAAAATATCAAAGAATTGACGAACTTGGGAGATAGTGTCGCCGATATAGTAGGCTTTAAAGCCGAGCCCTTCGACATACTTGCGTACCGATGGGACGATTTTTTGGTCGGTTAAGAAAAGCTTGGCGCCGGTATAGTTGACCGCGCCTTGTTCCTCGATATAGGAAAGCGGCAAGTAGGTGATCGAGGATTCGCTGTCGTCCACGATACCAACGATCTTAAACTCGACAGTTTTTTTCACTTCAGGTTGGCCGGTTAAATCCTCGGGTAAGATCAGCTCAAGCGTGACATTTTTGCCGATTAGATCTTTTTCGGACTGGGCGAGTAGCTTCGCGTTGCCAGAAGTGATAATGACCTCACCTGCGTTAGGGATCTGGCCGGTTTTGGCCTTGATCTGGGCGTATTTGAAATAGTAAGGCGCGCCAGCGATGGCGATTCCTTCAGCGCTCGTTGAGTCATATTTAATGTTGGCAGGGATTTGGACAAAAGGCTCGACGGCCTTGACGCCGGTAATGTTTTTAATTACCTTCAGCTGATCATTGTTGAGTTTTAAGAGCTTTGAAGTGGAATAAAGGTCAACTATTTGGAAGGCAGTCGAAGTGGTCAACTGACGAGTGACCAGTTCCTCAAGGCCAAAACCGAGCGAGATGAGGAAAACTATGGTGGAAATACCAATGATCACACCAAGAAGAGTCAAAACCGTCCTAAGCCGGCTTAAAAGCAGGTTTTTCAAAGAAATGGTGGCAAGGATGGAAAGTCTCATCTTTAGACAGCAATCGTTTTAAGATGTTCTTCTTCGGTTTTGGTCAAAAGCCCGGTTTGAATCTGAGCAACTTGACCATCAATAAGATTGATACGCCTGGTGGCGAAGACCAAGAAAACCGGATTGTGGGTAACCAAGAGGATCGTCCGGCCACGTTTTTCGTTAATGTCTTTTAGAAGCTGGAAGAGCTGATAGGCGGTTTTAGTGTCCAAGTTGCCGGTTGGCTCGTCTAGGATTATAAGCCAAGGATCGTTAATTAATGCTCTGGCAATGCCAATTCTTTGCTGCTCCCCGATTGAGGTTTCGGTCGGTAGGTGATAGAGCAATTTATCGATTTTAAGCTCGATAAGGATTTCGCGCGCCCGCGCCTTGGCCTCATTTGGCGCAACGCCGATGGCCAACGCGGGTAGAATGATATTTTCTAGGACAGTTAAGCTTCTGACCCAAAGAGGTTGTTGGTAAACCATACCAATCGAGCGGGCACGAAACTCCGCCCGCTCGTCTTCACTTAAGGCGTAAAGATCGACGCCGCGGATGTAAACCTTGCCGCTCTCCGGCGGCTCCAAGCCGATGATGGAGTGAAGAAGGGTTGATTTGCCACAGCCAGAAGGACCGAAAACAATAGCAAAATCTCTGGGGTGGATTTCGAGAGAGACTTCTTGGAGGGCGTTTATCGGCGTACCTCCAATATAGAAGACCTTGCTCAGATTGATGGTCTTTATAACCGCTTTCATTTCCCCTCAGTTATAAGTATAGCAAAGAGATTAGACCTGACCTGATTGGCCGGTCTAGCTTTCAGCATTCCGCGTTCGGCAATCAGCGAGAACGGGTCTGCCCTGAAAGCCGATAGCTAATACCTGATAGCTTCTTAGTACCCTTACAGCTTAAGTCCGTTCACCCAACCGAAGGTGTTGGTAAGAGTCTTGTAGAGAATCTGCATGATTGACTGCGGCGCTTTTTCCGTCAATCTTACCATGTTATCCGAGCAAGCGGTGTTGCCGGCTTTATCAGTGGAACACGCCCGCAAGTGATATGGCTTGGCTTGGGTCAGCTTTGGCATAACGATAATGTGGGTTAGCTTAAGCTGCCCGGTGTCGGTTGATTGGCTCGGGTAATCATTCCCTAACCCTTCTCCATATTCCACCAAACTCGTCGAGTCCTCGTCTGTTTTCCAAGAAACAATCAGCTGAATTTCTGCCTCTTCTCCCGCTCCAACGACATTGGATTCAGAGGTGATGTCGGAGATCTTCGGGGGGCGAGTATCCGACTGGGTTTTAAAACGTTTGACATCGGAAGTTGCCTCGGCCCCATATTGATCCCGGCCGCTTACCCACAGCTCATAATCAGTCTCATCCTTGAGCTGTGAAACGGTCAGCTCGTGTTTATCTTTGAGGTCGGATTCGGACTTTTCCTCAGTCGAGCCACCTATAGGCCGATATTTGACGGATGAAGAAGTGGGAACATTGGTTGTCCAAGTAACTTTATAGGTGGAGGTAGACTCGCCTTTAACCTCCTCATAATTGAGGGAAGAAACTGCTGGTAAAGGAGGTGTGACAAGGGTAGCTCCCGCGGAGAATTTGTCGCCGTCCGCGGTGGTGCAGTTGACGGTAAGCTGATAAGCATTGCCAGCGGAAAGATTCTCAAGCTGTTTTGAAAAATTTGTTGCCTTGTCAGAAAGAGCCTCTTTTGTATCGTAGTTTCCGACGCCATATTCGAGGGTGGCGGTGGCGGCATAGGAAGTTTGCCAGGAAATAAGGGCTTTGGTCGGCGAGAGCGTTTCGGCCTTAAGATCGATGACGCGGGGAAGAGCAGCAGTTGATGTATCGTACCAGCCGGACTCACCTAAATTACCGTTGGAGTCGCTCCATCTAAGTTGATAGCGGTAGGCTTTTTCTGGCTCAAGGCCGACGACCTTGACCGAATGGGTGGTGGCGAAGTCGTTTTGACCGCTTTCGGAGACGTAAGTGTTGCCTTCGTAAACCTTGACGAAGGAGGTGGTCTCTTTAGAAGAAACCCAACTGACGGTCATTGACGAGGGGCCGGTGGAAACGGTTGGTCCGTCGATAAGATGGGCGGAGGCAGTCGAGCAAAAGACTGCTGTTTGCCAAACTGACGTGTTGCCGGCGTTATCTCGCGATCTAACATAAAAGACGTTGTCGCCGTCTTGGTAGGGCTCAACGGTCGTAGTGGTGTTGGTGGTCGCCGTTACGTCGCCGGCCGAACCTTTGCGATAGTCGTAACCGGCCAGTCCAGAGTAGGTGTCGCTCGCGGCCGCCCAGCTCATCTCAAAAGTGGAAGCAGTTGCACAGCCGACTGGTGAGACGTTGACATATTCAGGCGTGGTCGGGACGGAGGAGTCAAATTTGTAGGTGAAAAGGCCAGCGATTGAAGCGGCTTGATTATGGTCGTTGTCGCGGGCTCTGATGCGTAGGTAGTAGGTTTCACCGCTGGTTAGGGTCGTTGACGAGGTGAAGTTTTGGGGAGCGGAAGCGCCCCCGGTGTGGTTTTGCCAGACACCGGCGGTGATCGGATCGGCGGTGGGATCGGTGCCGAAATAGACCCAATAGCCCATCACTCCCGAAGAGTCATCTTCTGCTCCGGAAAACTCGAAATAGGGCGAAGCGGCATTGCCCCAGCCGCCGCCAGTAAATTCTGTCGTTTTTGCTGCCGAATTATAGGCGCGAGCCGTCGTCGGGTTGGTGGGAGCGGCCGTGTCGGTGGTATCCTGCACCACTTCAAAATCATCTATTGGGGCAACGTTAACTGTGTTGCCTTCATTGCTGTTTTCGCTTGAAAGATAAAAATATTCTCCGATTGACGGTAGGTCAGCTGCCCAAGTCGTATCATCGAGGGAGTCAACAACAACGTCATCAATTTTTAGTTCAACCCTACCGGTGGTTTTGTTGAAGTAAACGGAAACTTTATGCCACTCATCAGCTCCCCAGCTTAGCGGCGCGCTTTGCAGAAGCGGACCTCCGCTGGTCGCTTTCATAAAAAACTGCAACCGCTGTGAGTACAAATCGAGCTCCAGTCGCATTTCGTTACCGTCGGTTCTCCACAAGACCCGTTTTGGGTCGAGCGAATAGTTTGTCCATCCTGTGCCGTCAATTTTCGTCTTGACGATGCGGTTGTTGCCGGAGTCGGCGACGTAGAGGTAATCGCTGGCGGGATCGTAAACAACGTCGGCAGGGTTAGTAAAGCCCGATAGGCTTGTCCAGCCTGTGCCGTCAATTTTCGTCTTGACAATGCGATTATCGACATAATCGGCGACATAGATGTAATCACTAGCCGCGTCGTAATAAATGCCGCGAGCATCGCCAAACCCCTCTAAGATTGTCCGGTTACTACCATCCCATTTGGTCTTAACAATGCGGTGGTTAGTGCCGCAGGCCATATAGAGATAGTCGTTGACCGAATCGTAAAAAATGTCACTGGGGACGTCACCTGATACTGTTAACCACTGTCGTCCTGACCCGTCCGGTCTGATCCTGGTGGCGCGGCTGTAGGCGGTATCAGCGACATAAATGTAGTTGCTGCCCGCGTCAAATTGAGCGGCGCGAGGGGAATTAAAACCCGTGATGGTGGTCCAATCGCTGCCGTTAGGTCTGGTCCTAACAATGCGGTTGTTGCCAGTGTCGGCAATATAAAGATAATCGTTGGCTGAATCATAATAACTTCCCCCGCCGTATCCGACGGTAGAGAATTCGAATTGGCCCGAGCCGGTTCCGTATCTGCCGAGGGTTTTGTAGCCGGTCCCGTCGGGATTGTATTGCACCAGATTCGAGTTGTTGCTGGCAGCGTAAATTTTGCCGGCTGAATAAGAGACTGAAACCGGCCGGTTGACTCCATACGGAGAGCCGGCGCCGTGGTTGCTGATAGTGAGATTGCTCCCGTCAACCGCGGCTCGTTCCAGGGCGTGAGTAATAAGTGTTGAACCTGAAGCTTGTGATGAGGTGGACCGGGGAATATAGTAATAGCCCCCAGCAGTATCGAAATAAAAATCAAACTGGTTCGCGCCGCCAATCGTTGCTGCTACCTGGCCACTCCCGTCGATTTTGGTGCGCAAAAAAGATTCGCCGTAGACATTTGAACTGTGGTTGACATAGATGTTAGTATTTGCCGCATCATAAAGAATAGCCATAGGTTTGGTGGCTGTAGCTAGGGTTATCCACCCCGTGCCGCCCCACTGGGTTTTGACAATGCGGGAGTTTTCACCGTCAGCAACGTAAAGGTAGTCGGAGATAGGATCGTAATCGACGTCGCCGCGGCCATCAGAAAAATTAAACTGATTGACGCCGGCGCCCGAGGTGCCGAAAGTCGCCCACCCCGTCCCGTCGATTTGGGTTTTGACGAGGCGGTCATTGCCATTATTGGTCACGTAAAGAAAACCGGAGGCGGGGTCGTAGTCAATTCCACTGGGATCGTTAAAACCAGCTAGCGTCTTCCACCCTGTCCCGTCCATTTTAGTTCTGACAATAAAGTTATTGTCCGTCACATATAAATAACCGCTGGCCGAATCGTACTTGACGCGGCGCGGGTCGGAAAAGCCACCTTCCAGCACTTCCCAGGTGGAGCAATCCCAGCTGGTTTTGACGATACGGTCGTTGTTGCGGTCAACGACATAAAACATCTGTGTTGCAGAGTCATAATCAATGCCGGAAAGGCGCCCCGGCCCCCAGCGGCAGTTGCCGTAATCGGTGCCGGAGAGAGCGTATTCGTTCTTGAGCTGCAGATTGTAGGTAACTTTTTCATTATCTAAATTATTAGCTGATTTATACTTGAGGGTATTGCCTCGGCTGGCTTGGATCGCTTTACCGGTGCCTCCGTAGCCGGGTGTGATCTGGGTGGGTAAAGTTGAGTCCGTATAGGCAGTCCCATCACCGTCGGCCACGTAGGCATTTAGGTTATCGCCGTCAAAGGTGGCGTAAAAGGTCCGGCCGCCGCGGGCGCTCTCCGGAAAAAGCTGCTGCACGATCACCACTACGGCCAAAAGGGCGACAATGATGATCAGACGGCGATTCTTTTTAATTTCTTTTCTCATAGCTTAAGTTTATTCACCCACCCGAACGTGTTGGAAAGGGTTCTAAGAAGGATCTGCATGATTGACTGCGGCGCTTTTTCTGTCAGGCGCACCATATTTTCCGAGCAAGCAGTATTGCCGGCCTTATCAGCGGAGCAAGCCCGCAAGTGATATGGCTTGGCTTGAGCAAGTTTTGGCATAACGATAATGTGGGTTTGCTTCAGTTGCCCCTCATCAGTCACTTTACTAGGATATTCGTTCCCTAACCCTTCTCCATATTCCACCAAACTCGTTGAGTCTTCGTCTGTTTTCCAAGAAATAACCAACTGAATTTCCGCCTCTGCTCCAGCGCCGATGACGTTAGATTCGCTGCTGATGTCAGAGATCTTCGGGGGACGAGTATCAATGTCGGTCTTAAAGTGTTGGGCATCCGAAGTTGCTTCCAATCCGTACTGATCCCGGCCGTTGGCTACTAGCTCGTAATCGGTATCGTCTTTGAGTTCGGGAAGGGTTACTTCATGATCGCTCTTGAGCTCTGAACTTGAAATTTCAAGAGCCGTTCCGCCAGTGGGCTGGTATTTAACAATCGTGGAAATTGGGACATTCGAGGAGTAAGTGACCTTCATTGTCGGCATCGCTTCCCCTTTAACCGGCTCCATGCGCAAGTTGGTAATTGCCGGCAGAGCGGGTGTGGTGAAGTTGGCACCAGCGGAAAATTGACCCCCGTCTTCGGTAGTACAGTTGACAGAGAGCTGATAAGCGCTGCCGGCGGAGAGATTCTCAAGCTGTCTGGAAAAGTCAGACGCGGCCCCAGGAAGCGATTCCTTCGTGTCATAGTTGCCGATGCCGTATCCCACGGTGGCACTGGCCAGATAGCTTGTTTGCCAGGAGATAAGAGCTTTCGTCGGCGAAAGGGCTTCCGCCTTAAGGTTGATAACCCGCGGAGTAGCTTTGGTTGTTGCTTCATACCAGTCACCTTCGCCAAAATTTCCACTCAAGTCGGTCCAGCGCAAACGGTAGCGGTAGGTCGTTTCCGGCTCGAGACCGACGACCTTGACTGCGTGGGAAATGTCAAATTCGGTTTTCCCCTGTTCAGTTATGTGAGTGTCTCCTTTGTAAACCTCGACATAAGAAGTGGTTTGTTTGGTGGAGGTCCAGGTGACCGAGAGAGACGAGGGGCCGGTTGAGGCAATCGGTCCTTCAAGAAGATGAGCGCCGCCAGTCGAGCAGTAAACGCCAGCTTGCCAGTCCGAAACATTACCGGCGTTGTCTCGTGACCTGACGTAAAGGACATTATCGCCGTCTTGGTAAGGGGAAACCGAGACCGTGGTAGCGGTTATCGGGTTAACTGTTCCGTCTGAACCGTTGCGGTAGTCGTAGCCGGCCGGACCGGAGAGTGCATCGCTTCCAGCTGCCCAGCTCATTTCAAAGCTGGTGGCAGTCGAGCAGCTGCTTGGTGAGGCGTTAACATACTCTGGCGCATTGGGGGCGGCGGAGTCGTATTTGTAGGTGAAGCCAGTGGTGGCTGTCCCCTGAACATTGTAGTCGTTGTCGCGCGCCTTAACCCGCAGGTAGTAGGTCGTGCCGTTCGTTATCGAAACGGAGGGAGTGTAGCTTTGAGTGGCGTCAGCCGCCCCGGAATGATTCTGTCGGGTGCCAAGGACGGCCGGATCGGCGCTGGCATTATCTCCGAAATAAACATAGTAGCTTCCCACTCCGGAGGAGTCGTCGGTGGCACCGGAGAATTCGAAGTATGGCGAAGAATCGTTGGCCCAGCTGTTATCGGTTATTGCCGTGGTTTTGCCGGCGCCGTCGTAGGCACGAAAAACAGTTGGGTTAGACGGAGGGGTGGTATCGAGGGTTGTTTTGTCGACTTCGAAATTGTCGATGGGGGAAACATTGGTTTCATCCTTATTGGCCTCCCCACCCCCCCATTGTGTACTAGGGCCGAGGTAAAACTGGGCGTCAGCGCTTCCCACGCCCGCAAATGCAGTTTCGGTCAAGCCGTGGATTGAGGAAATCGGGGGCGGATTGCTTGTCCAGGTCATATCCTCAAGCGAATCAACGACGACATCGTCAATTTTGAGCTCGACTTTCCCGTTGGTTTTATTGAAATAAACGGAAACTTTATGCCATTCATCATTTGCCCAGCTTAAAGGCGCACTTTGCAGGAATGGCCCACCGTTTATCTTATTTAAGAAAAACTTCAGTCGCTGGGACGAAAGATCAAGTTCTAGGCGCATTCCATTGCCGCCGGTTTTCCACAAAACCCGCCTTGGATCGAGGGTATAGTCTGTCCATCCCGTCCCGTCGATCTTGGTTTTGACGATATCGTTGTTTCTAGCGTTTGAAACGTAAAGATAGTCGCTGGCCGAGTCATAAAAGACGTCAGCAGGGGTGGTGAATCCTAGCAGTGATGTCCACCCTGTCCCGTCAATTTTAGTTTTGATAATTGAATTGGTGCCTTGGTTGGCGACGTAAATGTAGTCGTTGGCCGCGTCATAATAAATTCCTCGCGGGTTAGAGAACCCTCCGAGCGTTGTCCAGCCGGTCCCACCCCACTGGGTTTTGACGATGCGGTTGTTGCTGGAGTCGGCGATGTAAAAAAAACTGTCAGCCGGGTTGAACCAGATTCCGCTCGGGTTGGAGAATTGCCCGGTGCCGGCGCCAGTTGAGCCATAGGTTTGCCAAGTACCGCTGGAGATTGCTCCGCTGCCGATGTGGTTCGCTGCAACAGTATAAACTTTCGCTGACCCAGAATCGTAATATACGTCTCTTGGTGCGGTAATCTCGCTGCGTGTTGCCCAGTTGCTGCCGTCGATTTTCGTTCGGACAACGCGGGCGTTGCCATAGTCGGCGATATAGTAATCTTGGTTGGCGGAGTCGTAAAACATCGTTCCCCCCGCGTCGCCGAGAGTTAATTTGAACTGACCCTCGCCATTGCCATATTCGCCGAAGGACTTGAAGCTAGCTAAACCTTCGTCAACCTCGGTAAGATAGGAGTAAGCGCTGGAGGTATAGATTTTCCCGCCGGAATAAGACACTCCTACCGGTTGGGAGATGCGCTGCGGGCTGCCGGCGCTCTGGCCGCCGTAGGAAGCGTCACTGCCGTTCACTTGCGCTCGGTAGAGGGAGAAATATACGGACTGTCCTGATATAGTCGCTGTGTCGGAACGAGGCATATAATAGTAACCGGAGGTAGTGTCGAAAACAAAATCAAATTGGTACTGGCTGCCAATGGTTGCAGCGACCTGATCAGAGCCGTTGATTTTGGTACGCAGGAACAAATTGCCAAGACCGACAGTGCTCATGGAGACATAAATATTGTCGCCCGCCGCATCATATGAGATAGCCATCGGTTTCTCGGCCAGAGTCAGGGTTTCCCAACCGGTACCGCCCCACTGGGCTTTGACGATGCGGGTATTGCTCGGGTCGGTTATATAAAGAAAGCCAGAAGCAGGGTCGTAGTCGAGATCGCCGAGGAAGGAGTTGGAGACGCCAAAATTGAACTGGTTAACCCCGGCGCCTGAAGTGCCGAAAGTTTCCCAGCCGGTGCCGTCAATTTTGGATTTAACGAGGCGGTCGCTACCGCTGTCAGTGACGTAGAGAAATCCCGAAGCGGGGTCGTAGTCGACTCCACCGGCTTCATTGAAACCACTCAGCTTTGTCCACCCCGTCCCATCTATTTTGGTTTTGATGACTTCATCAGAGTCGGTGATGTACAAATAATCGCTGGCTGAATCGTACCTCACTTTCTTCGGGTCGGAAAAGCCGCCTTCCAGCACTTCCCAAGTCGAACAGTCCCAGTTCGTTTTGACAATGCGCTGGTTATCGCGGTCAACGACATAAAACATTTGCGCCGAAGGGTCATAATCAATTCCCTGGAGCCGCCCCGGTCCCCAGTGGCACTTGCCGTAATCGGTGCCAGAGAGATCGTACTGATTCTTGATCTGCAAACTATAGGTAACTTTTTCGTTATCGATGTTGCCGGCCGATTCGTAGTAAAGCGTATCGCCGCGGGCCGCTTGGATTGCCTTACCGGCTCCCCCGTAACCGGGAGAGATTTGGGTTGGAAAGGTTGTGCCCCCATCTGAATAAGCGGTCGGGTCGCCGTTAGCCACGTCGGCGTCTAGGTTAGCGCCATCGAAGGCGGCATAAAAAATTTGCCCGGCCTTGGCGGGGAGCGGCCAGGCGCTGCGAACGATTACGGCGAAAATTATTAAAATAGCCACAATAACCCCGGCGTGAAAAGCTGGCCGGTGGCTTATGTGACTAAAAGAACCCCTTACCTTCGAATAAGGTTTAGTGAGCTCCCTAAACTTTTGGAGTAATTTCCCCCCCAATTTTTTCCCTCCTACTTATTATAGCAAAATTGTGGTGAGTCAAACGGTTACGATGCCCGGTTCGTGAAACGGTTTTGTTTTTCGTCTTGAGACGCGGCCGTACAACGCACCTCGATACGGGCTTCGTTGCCGCCAGACGAAATACGATTTTATCAGGCGCTCTCTGGTGGGCTAGAGTCTTCTTCCTCCGTCACGGGTGGTGCCACCACATCTTCCCACACTGCCTTGTCCTCTTTTTCGCGCTTGAGGCGGCGAGCTGAACGGCCGGCAAAATTTCGAACGTAATAGAGCTTAGCGCGGCGGACTTTAGCCGATTTGACCTTTTCGATTTTGACAATTGAGGGTAAATGCAGAGGAAAGGTTTTCTCAACCCCAACACCGGAGGCGATGCGCCGCACGGTGAAAGTGCCGTTAATGCCGGTGCCGTGCTGGGTCTTGATCACCAATCCCTCAAAAATCTGAATGCGCTCTTTACCGGCTTCTTTGACTTTTTGGTGGACCTTAACACGATCGCCGCTTCGGAGGTCAGGGATATTTTTTTTGAGCTGAGGATGGGAGAAAGTCATAAGTTTAAGATTTTTTCTTTTTGATGTCGCGGCGAGCGGGGATCTTAGGCGGCTCTTCTTCGCGAATAATCTCGCGTTCGGTTACCGATTGCGTGGCCTCTTCAATCTCTTCCGGTTTGATGTTCTGTGGGTTTGAACTCTCCGCAACAGTTTTTACTTTAGCCTTGTGGTTTTGCCTTTTACCTTTTTCGTTTTGCCTTTGTGCGACTGTTACTATCGTTTTGACTTGTTTATTACCTGTAAAATTCCGGCGTTTGATTTTTTTGAACTCGACTATCCCGTCGCGAATGGCGAATACGGTATCGTCACCTCCGCGGCGCGTGCCTTCGCCCGGGAGATATT
>Ga0315282_10002729_pt1 | contig 32121 bp, 26 predicted proteins | sample YL17G07_20_MG_FD_203693 | JGI IMG/M metagenome (GOLD analysis project Ga0315282, IMG submission 203693) | Sediment microbial communities from Yellowstone Lake, YNP, Wyoming, USA - YL17G07_20 | ecosystem: Environmental > Aquatic > Freshwater > Lake > Sediment | place: USA: Wyoming | collected...
CGCCGACTTCGTGGGCCAGATCCTCGACCTCGCCTCGGACGGGGAGCGGTACTGGTACTGGGTTGACCTCAAGGGGAGGGTCCCCGAAGAGGTGGTCAGCGGTTCGGTGGCCGACCTGCGCCAGGGGGAGGGGAGCGACCTGGGCGTCCTGCTCCGGACGCTCTCGGTCAACCTGGGCGAAGTGCTCGGCCTCGTCAACCCTTCGGCCGAAAGGGGACGGACGCTGCTGGCGGTGAAAACCTACCCGGACACCTACGTCATCGACCTCGCTACTGTTGACGGTGACCAGGTTCGGCCGCGACGCCAGTGGGTGATAAACCGCGTCGACCTCAGCTGCCGACACATCGAAGCCTACGGCGAAGGGGGTGACGTGCTGGCCGTCGTGGACCTTTCCGGGCACACCTCTCCCGGTGTGGGCCTCGCCCCGCTCCCCCGTGAGGTGCAGCTCCGCCTCGCGAGTTCAGGAGCGACGCTCAAATTCCAGTTCACCGAGGTGGTGGTCAACGAGCCGCTCAAGGAAACTCTCTTCCACTTGGAAGTCCCTCCGGGGGCGAGGGTGACCACGCTCCCGTAGGACGACGAGGCCGCAGGACAAGCCTGTCCGCTGAACTTCACTCGATTCGCCCTGTGCAGGTGCGCTCCACGCGCCGACCTGGGGACTCACCGGGGCCGTCAGCCGGTCTTTGTTTGCCAGTGGACGGGGACGCGGATTTCGTGGTCGTGGGAGTCGCGGATGGCGTGGAGGAGTTCCGAGGTTCTGATGGCGTCCTCCAGCGGGGCGATGAGGGGGACGTCGTCGAACACGGCGTCGAGGAAGTTCTGGCAGCGGGTGAAGTCGCCGTGGCTCGTGTCGTGGGTGGTGACCTCAATCTCGTGGTAGCCACTCTCGTTCTGGTAGTAGCCACGGTAGCGGGGCTCAGCGAGGCCCGGTTTGCGGGGTTCGTTGAAAGTCACGAGCACACCTTCGGTGCCCTGGATGGTGAGGACGTTGGGCGCGGCGACGCCGAACTTGGAAGCGGTGCCGGAAATGGCCTGGGCCAGCGCCCCCGAGGTGAACCGCATCATCACGAAGGTCCCGTACGGTTCCCGGAAGGCGAAGAGGTCCTTCACCTCGCCCAAGAGGGAGCGACAGAGGTCAAAGACATGGGTGCTGGACGTCAGGTCGGAACCGTGGATGTAGCGGCCGCCCTTGTCTGACTCGGCGTGCGGCCCGTGCGGGTGGTCGAAGACGTGGGCGAGGTCGTGCGGGTGGTTGTGCACGGCTTGCGCGTACACGGGCCGGCCGATGACCCCGCGGGCGAGCAGGTCACGGGCGGCCAGGTTCACGGGGTAGTAGCGGAGTGAGTAGGCAACGGCCATCTTGAGGTGGCTGTACTTCTTCGCGTACCAGCGCATCAGGCGGCAGTCCTCCAGGTCGTAGCCGACGGGCTTTTCGGTGAGGACGTGTTTCCCGGCCTCGAGGCTGGCCCGGATGATTTCCGAATGGGTGTCGGACTGGCTGCAGATGTCCACGGCCTGGACCGCGCGCATCGCGAGCAACTTCCGGTAGTCGGTGAACGCAGGAACCTTGCCCAGGTTGAACCGTGTGCGCTGCTCCTCGCAGAACTCCGGCACGAGGTCGCACAGCGCGGCTATGCGCACCCGGCCTCCCTGCTGGAGCCAGCCACGGATGTGGCCTCCGGCCACCTTCCCGCAACCGATGATGCCGATACCGAGTTTCTTCATGGCTCCTTCCCCCGTCCGCCTCGAGCGGACAGAGCAGTGGAACAGGTGACCAGGAGAACAGGTGAAGAAAGACTCACCTGTTCACCAGCCCTGAAGGGAGACTGCAGGAGACGAGGCGTTCTCTCCTGTCTCCTTCCTACTTTCAGCCCGCTGCTTCCACAGCCGGTGCGGTCGTCTGCTGCAGGCGGTCCCAGGCGTCCTGGTTGAAGATGCAGCCCGGGTCGGGCATGGTGAGGTCGCCATAGTAGCCGAAGGGACGCGCCCGGCAGCCACCACAGAAGTACTTGTAGTCGCAGGTTCGGCAGTGGCCCTGTCGGCGCTCCCGGTCCCGCAGCAGCTCGAGCACCGGGTGCTCGTCCCAGAGCCGGGGGAAGTCGTCGGTGAGGATGTGGCCGATGGGGAGCGGCATAAAGACGCACGGGGTCACCGCCCCGTTCGGCTGGATGGCGCAGTAGACGCGACCCGCGCCGCAGCCGCCCACGTACTCGGAGAGGAGTTTCGCCGCGCCCCCGCGGCCATGGCCGTAGTGGCCGGTGTTCACCACGGTGCGCGCATCCTCGGCCTGGCTCACGCAGTAGCGCGCCAACTGCGCCGCGGAGGTGATGATGGCGATGCTGTCCGACTGCATGTGCTCGAAGAGGATGCGGAGCATCTCCTCGCGCTGAGCGGGGGAGAGGTCCAGCTCGACGATGTCCTTCGCCCGGCCGGTGGGGATGAAGTTGAAGGCGTAGAAGCAGTCGCACCCCAACTCCTTGGCGAAGCGGAGGAGCGCTTCCAGTTCGTTGAAGTTGAGCCGGGTGATGGTCGCCGCCAGGGCCACCCGCATCCCCTCGATGGGGGCCACGGCCTGGATGCCCGCCACCGCCCGCCGCCAGTACCCCGGGCTGCCTCGGAAACGGTCGTGCGTGGCTTCGTCCACGCTGTCGACGCTGATCTCCACGTACTTGAACCCCGTGTCCCGCAGGCGGTGTGCGGCGTCCCTGTCGATGAGGGTGCCGTTGGTGGCCACGCTCAGGTGGAAGCCCATCTTCGCGGCCCGTTCGGCCACCGGCCAGAAGGTGGGGCTCATCATGGGCTCGCCACCGGAAAGGGCGAGCAGGGGGACGTCGTTTCGCGCGAGCGTCTCCAGGACCTGGAGCTGCTCGGTGAGGCCGAGTTCGTCGGGGAGCCGTCGGCGGGCGTCCTGGTAGCAGTGGGCGCAGCGGAGGTTGCAGGCCTGGGTGAAGTTCCAGACCACCAGGAGCGGGCTGGAAAAGCGCTGCGGGCGGGTGACGCCGTAGCGGCCCACGCTGCGGGCCGTGGCCACCAGCGCCCGGGCCCGGGCCTGGTGGGTGAAGACTTGGTCGCGGACGAAGGTCCGCGAACTGCCGGCCAGCCTGGCCAGGACGTCGACGAGGGCGAAGGGAAGGGCGTAGCGAACGCGCTCGTCGAGCGTGAGGTCCGGCTGGCCGTAGCGGGCGAAGATGTCGGCAAGGTCACAGCCGCCATCGGCCCGCTGGCGGGTGAGCGAGCGAAGGAGCCCCCGGGTGAGCGGATTGGCCAGGACGCGGATAACGAGCTTCGGATTGGCTTTCATCGACTCTTGCTCACGTCCTCTTTCCCGTGGGTATCGTCCGGCGACCAGGTTCGGGGCGGGCCGGGGCCCTCACGCCTCGTGGCCGGCGGGGGCTCTCAGTCGCCCACAGCACGCGCTGATATGGTCGAGCATGAGGTCGCGCAGCCGTCGGGTCACGGGTCCCGGCGTACCTCGCCCGATGATTACATCGTCCACCTGCCGGACGGGCATCACTTCGGAGGTGGTGCCGGTGATGAAGACCTCCTCGGCTGACTTCAGTTCGGTGAGGGTCACCTGGCGCTCGGCGACGGGGATGCGGGCCTTGCGCGCGACGGCGAGGAGGCGTCGGCGGGTGAGTCCGGGGAGGAGCTTGGCGGAAAGGGGCGGTGTCGTCACCGTCCCCCCCAGGACACAGAAGATGTTGGAACTGGAGCCTTCGTAGACGAGGCCCTCGGGCGAGTAGTAGATGGCTTCGTAGGCCCCGGCCCGGTGGGCCCGTTCCTTGGCCAGAACGTTCGCCAGGAGCGCGATGCTCTTGATGTGGCAGCGGCTCCAGCGGTCGTCGGGCACCGTGATGGTGCGGATGCCCTGGGTGTAGTTCTCGGCCGGGTGACCGGTGAACTCGCGGGTGTAGAGGAGGAGCGTCGGCCGGGCGTCCACCGGGAAGGCGTGCTTCCGCCGGGCCGCGCCCCGCGTCACCTGGATGTAGATGATGCACTGCTTGAAGCCGCTCTCCGCCAGCAGGCGCCCGGCAATGTCTTCCACCTCCTCGGGCCGGTGGGGGATGGTGAGCTCGATGCCGCGGGCGCTCTGGAAGAGCCTTTCCACGTGCTCGGACAACTCGTAGGGCACCCCGTCATAGACGGCCACCACCTCGTAGACGCCGTCGGCGAACTGGAAGCCTCGGTCCTCGATGGAGACCTTCCCTTCCGCGACCGGCATGGTCTCGCCATTGAGGTACAGGAGTTCGGGCATTTCCTTCCTCGTTTCCCCCGGCTCTTCTCGCGCCGTCGGTCGTTGCTTGCTCCTCGGCTGGCCAGGCGGGCCCTCACCAGGCCTACTTCACCAAGAGGACGGGGCACGGCGCCTCGTCCATGACATACTGCTTCTCCTTGGCCAGCACGTCCCGACGGGTCATGGTGGAGGTGAAGCCGGCGAGGACGATGAGGTCGGCCTTTCGCCGACGGGCCTCGGCCAGAATGGTGGCGTGGATATTGCCCTTGAGGAGGGCGGTCTCCAACGACACGCCCTGGCGTTTGGCCTGGTTGGCGAAGCCGCGCAACTGGCGCTCGGCGCTGGCCTCCAGTTCGGCACCGAACTCGACCATCTCATCCCGGACGAGGATGTGCTGGCGGAGCAGCATGGAAAGGGTCTCGGTGTCCACCACCGCCACCGCCACCAGGTCGGCCTCGTGCGCCTGGGCCACGAGCAGCGCCACGTCCATGGCCCGGGAGGCCGCTTCGGAGCCGTCCGCGAACATCAGCACCGTCCGCATCTGTGCGTTCGGAGGCACCGTGACCCCTTCTCCCTCTTGCCTCACTCGACCTCTGCGCCCGCGCCAAAGGCGCACTGACCCACCCACCACCGGGCGTCGCGCGGGGCTATGCCCGGCTCCTGGGGCGCTTCCTGCGGCCCCGCTCCAACTTCGCCTTGGCCATCTTCATGACCACGAGGTCCTCGCGCTCGTGGCCTTCCAGGGCGTCGCCGATGTACTTGAGCGTTTCCTTGTAGGTGGGGATGAAGATCTTCTCCAGGGCGTTGACCCGCCGCTGGGTGCGCTTGAGTTCTTGGGCCAGTCGGAAGACCGCGTTCTCGATCTCCGCCAGCTGGGTGATGGACTCCAGGGCGTCTTCGAAGGTGGCCTTCACCTCGTCGGAGCGGGCCGAACTGTCGGCGAAGCTGAACTCAGGGCCACCGGGGGCCACCTGAACGGAAAGGGTGGCCAGGTGAAGCCCCATGAGGCTGCGCTCCTGGATCTCGACCCGGTGGCTGGGACGGATGGCCACGGCTTCGCGCGTCAGTTTCGCCGCCCCGGCAGCCAGGGCTGCCTGACGAAGGGACTCATGGGCCCGGGCGAGCCTCTCGTTGACGGCCTGCTCCACCGTGCGGGCGCGGGCCAGCCAGTTCATCAACTCCATCACCAGGATCTGGCGTTTCTGCTCCAGCAGTTCAAAGCCCTCGGTGGCGAACCGGAGGCTCCGGCCGACCTCCAAGGAGCTTGACTTCGTGAGAGGGACGTTGAGTTTCGCCACCGCTTATTCCGTTCCTTCTTCCTCATCTTTCTCGGTCTCGCCGGCCGCGGGCTCGGCCGCGGCCGCGGCCGGAGCCGGGGTCTCCACCCGCTCGCGGTAGTGGGTGTTGATCTCCTCTTCCGTGAGCCGATGGAGTTCGCTGCGGGGGAGGAGCGAGAGCACGGTCCAACCCAGGTCCAGCGTCTGTTCGATGGAGCGGTCTTCAAACTCCCCCTGGGCCAGGAAGTCCCGTTCGAAGTGCTCGCCGAACTCCATGTAGCGCTTGTCCAGGGAAGAGAGCTCCTCCTCCCCGATGACCGCGGCGAGCCCCCGCACCTGCTTCACCCGGGCGTAGGCGGCGAAGAGCTGGCTCTGCAGGTGGGCATGGTCGGGCCGGGTCCGGCCCGGGCCGATGCCGTCCTTCATGAGCCGGGAGAGCGAAGGCAGGCCGGCGATGGGGGGGTAGATGCCTCGCTGAAAGAGGTCGCGTTCCAGGACGATCTGCCCTTCGGTGATGTAGCCGGTGAGGTCGGGGACGGGGTGGTTGATGTCGTCGGAGGGCATGGTGAGGATGGCCATCTGGGTGAGGGAGCCCCCGGCGCCCTTGATGCGTCCGGCCCGCTCGTAGATGGAAGCCAGGTCGCTGTAGAGGTAGCCCGGGTAGCCCTTGCGGGCGGGGATTTCCCCCCGGGCCGAGCCCACTTCCCGCAGGCTCTCGCAGTAGTTGGTCATATCGGTGACGATGGCCAGGACGTGCATCTGGCACTCGAAGGCCAGGTACTCGGCCAGGGTCAGGGCCGTCCGCGGCGTCACCAGGCGCTCAAAGGAGGGGGCGGAGGCCAGGCTCAGGAACAAGGCCACCTGGCTCAGGACGCCCGCCTGCTCGAAGTTCCGGATGAAGAACTGGGCCACGTCGTACTTCACGCCCATGGCCGCGAAGACGATGACGAACTCTATCTCCTCTTTCAGCAGTTTCGCCTGGCGGGTGATCTGGGCGGCGATGCGGTCGTGGGGCAGGCCGTTTCCGGAAAAGATGGGCAGCTTCTGTCCCCGCACCAGGGTGTTCATCCCGTCGATGGCGCTGATGCCGGTCTGGATGAAGTCCCGGGGGTACTCGCGGCTACAGGGGTTGATGGGTTCGCCGTTGACGTCCCGCTCGTCGCCGGTGTAGGGGGCGGGGCTCCCGTCGCCGGGCCGGCCCAGGCCGTCGAAGATCCGGCCGAGCATGTCCTCACCCACGGCCACGTGGAGCGAGCGACCCAGGAAGCGCACCCGCGTCGTCCGGTCGGAGAGCCCGGCCGTCTCCTCGAGCACCTGCACCAGGGCCGACTCCGTGCTCACGTCGAGGACGCGGCCCAGGCGGATGCGTCCCGTCGGGTCGAGGATTTCCACCATCTCGTCATAGCCCACGTCGTAGACCTTCTCCACCACGAGGAGAGGGCCGGTGATCTGGGACACGCCCACGTATTCCAGCCCACGGTCCCTGGGCGTCGTCTCCGCCGTCGTCATGTGTGGCTCCTCTCCAGGTCATCCAGTTCGGCGTTGAGCCGGTCCTGAATCTCGGCCAACCGTCGCGGGGCGTCGTTGGGCACCTCGAGGCGCGCCCGGACGACGGCCTGGATGCTGGGCAGTTCCCGCAGGCGGGCCAGGGGGGCCCCCCGCTGGATGAGTTCGGACCCCCGGCGGAAGAAGGCGAGGAGCAGCCGGAGGATGGCCATCGCCTTCTCCGGGGTGCAGTACATGTCGTTCGCGTCGAAGGCGCTCTGCTGGAGGAAGCCGTTCTTGACCAGCTCGGCCACGAACAGCACCAGGCGCTGCTGGTCCGGGAGGACGTCCGGCCCCACCAGTTTGGCGATCTGCTGGAGGCGGTCTTCGCGCTGGAGCAGTTCCATGGTCTGGCGGCGAAGGTCGGTCCAGTCCGGGTACTTCCCGTGCCACCAGTCCTCGATGTCGGCTGCGTACTCGCTGTAGGAGGTCAGCCAGTTGATGCTGGGGTAGTGGCGGGCGTTGGCCAGTTCCGTGTCCAGGGCCCAGAAGCAGCGGATGAACCGGCGCGTGTGCTGGGTGACCGGCTCGGAAAAGTCGCCGCTGGGCGGCGACACCGAAGCGGTCACGGTGACCGAGGCCCGTTCGCCCGCCAGGGTGTGCACCAGGCCGGCCCGCTCGTAGAACTCGGCGAGCCGGCTGGGGAGGTAGGCGGGGAAGCCCTCCTCGGCGGGGATCTCCTCCAGGCGGGCGGAGAGTTCCCGCAGGGCTTCGGCCCATCGGCTGGTGGAGTCGGCCATCAGGGCCACCTGGTAGCCCTGGTCGCGGTAGTACTCGGCCAGGGTGATGCCGGTGTAGATGGAGACCTCGCGGGCGGCCACGGGCATGTTGGAGGTGTTGGCGATGAGGACGGTGCGCTCCATGAGCGGCCGGCCGGTGCGGGGGTCAGTGAGTTGGGGGAAGTCGGTGAGCACCTGGGTCATTTCGTTCCCCCGCTCGCCGCAGCCGACGTAGACGATGATGTTGGCGTCGCACCACTTGGCCAGCGAATGCTGCATGACCGTCTTGCCCGTGCCGAAGCCCCCGGGGACAGCAGCAGCCCCACCCTTGGCGATGGGGAAGAGGATGTCGATGATGCGCTGGCCGGTGATGAGCGGCTCGTCCACATAGATGCGCTCCCGCACGGGCCGGGGCCGCCGGACCGGCCACGGGTGGGCCAGGTGGAGCTCCGTCTCGACGCCGGTGGCCGACCGCACCCGGGCGACGACAGCGCGGACCGTGTAGTCGCCTTCCGGCGCGACCTCCACCACCTCGCCCGCTGTCTGTGGCGGCACCAGCACCCGGTGCTCGATGAGCTGCGTCTCCGGGCACGTGCCCAGCACTTCGCCGCCGGTGACGGCCATCCCAGGCTGAAGCCGGGGGGTGAAGTGCCATCGCCGCACGGCGTCGAGCGGCGGCAACTTGACACCCCGGGTCACATAGGGCTTCCCGCTCTCGGCCAGGATGGCCGTCAGTGGCCGCTGGATGCCGTCGTAGATGCTCGTCAGCAGCCCCGGCCCCAGGGAGACGGAGAGGGGGAGGCCCGTCCTCCGCACCGGCATGCCGGGCTGCAGTCCGGTGGTATTCTCGTAGACCTGGATGGTGGCGACTTCGCCGTCCAGGCGGATGACCTCACCGATGAGTCCCAGGAGGCCCACCTCTACCACCTCGTACATCTGGGCGAGGGACATCCGCGCGGCCATCACAATGGGGCCGGTGACGCGGATGATCCTGCCAGTCTCTTGCTCAGTCATCGGTGTGTGGGCTCGTACCGCCCCCTTCTTCGTCGCCGAACAGTTCCTGGGCCATTCGCCGACGGACCTCCTCCTGCATCCGCCGGCGACGGGCTTCGAAAGAGTTGTCGTAGCGGAGCCGGCCGTTCTCCCCGGCCACCACGCAGCCGCCGGCGATGCCGAGGTACGTCGGGCTGAGGCGCACCTTCACAGTTCGTCCCCCGTGCGCAGCCACGGCTTCTTCGATGCGGCGACAGACCTTCTCTCCGACCCGCTCCCCGTCCTCCTCGCCCAGTTGGAGGGTGAACTCCGTACCGGGCATCTGGCTGACGGCGGAGACGCCAAGCTGCACCAGGACTCCCTGGTAGTCGTACTTATCCTTGGCCAGGAGTTTCTGCCAGGCAGCGTCCAATGCCTCTTGGATGACCCCCTCTTTGAGGGACAGCGTGGCCTTCTGTTCCTCCACCCCCAGGGTGGCCAGGACCATCCGGCTGACCTGCTCTGCGCGCCGACGGGCGTCCCGAAGCACTGCCTCGGCGGCTTCCTTGGCTTCCTCCTCGGCCGCTTTGCGGATGTGCTCGGCGTCGCGCTCGCCGCGGCGGCGGATGCGCTCGGCCCGCCGTTGCGCGTCGGCGATCACCTCGCTTCCCAGGATCTGCTCCACGGGAGTCTGTGTGCTCGTCTCTTCGGGCAACTTCTTGTTCTCAGTCATGGTCTGCTTTCAGATCCGGACACCGACGGCCTCTTGGATGAGTTCGAGGAGCGTCCGCTTGCCCGGCATGGGGCCTGTCGGCCCCGGCACCTCTACCACCAGCGGCCAGGCGGCGGCGGCCCGCACGGCGTTCACTTCACCACGGATGGTCTCCGCGATGACGTCGGTGAGGACGAGGATGCGGGCCCGACGCTCGGCCGCGGCCCGGCTGAAGGCCTGGCGGGCCTCCTCGGTGTTGGTGACCACCTCGCCCGAGACGCCGGCGTAGCGGAAGCCCAGCACCGTGTCCTCGTCGCCGATGACGTAGTAGGCCAGTGGCGCGGGAGGCATGGCCGCCTCAGATCTTGCCCAGGAGCATGATGGCTACCACCAGGCCGTAGATGGCAATCCCTTCGGCCAGCCCGACGAAGATGAGGGCCCGACCCATGATTTCGGGCTTCTCGCTGGCCGCCCCCAAGGCGGCGGCCCCCACGTGGGCCACGGCGTAGCCCGCGCCGATCGTGGCGCCCAGGACGCAGATGGCGGCGCTCACGACCACCCAGGCCCCGTAGCCCGACGCCCCTTGGGGGGCCGCCGGGGCCCCCGCCGGGGCGGGTTCCTGAGGCTGGGCTGCGGAGAGGGCTCCGGCCACGAGCACAGCACCGATCAGCACCGCCCCCGCCACCAGCACCGTCACCTTGCGCAGCACCGCTTTCAACTCCGCTTTCGGCTCCATCGTTGCTCCTTACTCTTCCGAACCGAGGCTCAAAGGCTGAAAGGCCCGTCCCTCCCCAGAGAAGAACTTGCTGAAGAACTCGTAGTATTCCAGCCGGACGGTCTGGATGGTCACCACCAGCCCTTCCAGAACCAGGATGAGAGCGTTGCCGCAGACGATGACCACCCAGGCCCAGAAGGTCCCGCCGGCGCTCCGGCGCACGAGGTCGGCCACGGCGAAGGTGGCCAGAGAGAGCCCGGCATGGCTCAAGGCAAAGGCGGCCACGCGGATGAAACTCACGGTGTTGGCCAGGAACGTGAGCACCACCTCCAGGACGTCCATGATTCCCTCGAACACCGCCCCGGCCACGCTCCCCGCCGTCGCCGGGCGACGGGTGAAGAGCATGTGGAGAGGCTCACGGAAAACGAGCAGCACGAGCGGGAGCACCACGAAGACGAGCACCTGGCCCCCGGTGACGGCCCCGGCCCCCTCCCCGAAGTAGCGGAGCGCCAGGCCGATGGCCCCCCAGTAGAAGATGAAGCCCACGACCCCGTACTGGCTCAGGAGGCCCTCGAAGTACCGTCGCTCCGAGACCCGGTTGATGATGTTGATGACCAGCCCCAGACTGATCATGCCCATGCCGAAACCGAGCACGACCTTGAGCAGCGTCTCCTTGTTCTGCATCGGGCGAAGCCACCAGGCGGTGAGGAACCCTTCGTAGCTGAACACGCTGCCGTAGAGGAAGCCAAAGAGGATGCTCGACGCCCCACAGACGGCCAGCACAAAGGCAAAGTCCTGCACCTTGTGCGAGCTGGACCATCGGCGGACCAGGAGCGCCCCCACGAGGAGGAGCGCCCCCTGGCCCACGTCCCCGAACATCATCCCGAACATCACCACGAAACTCAGGGCGACGAAGAGCGTCGGTTCCACTTCAGTGTAGCGCGGGAAGCCGTAGCCCGAGACCAGCACCTGGAACGGCCGAAGGAACCGGTGCTGGCGCATGAGCGTGGGGACCTCGTCGCCACGGGCCAGGAGCTCCTCGGCGTCCTGTTCCTCAATGAGCACCCGGCCGTGGGTGACCTCCCGCACGCACGCGCGTGCCAGGGGCACTTCCGGCTCGGGCACCCACCCGGAGATGGCGTAGGTGCTGGTGGTCTTGCCGAAGCGCTGCTGGGCCTCGAGGATGCGCTCCTCGATGACGGCCCGCCGCCACAGTTGACCGATCCCCTGGCCCAGTTCCCGCCGCAGTGCGGTCCGGGCCTCCTCGGCCCGGGTCACCGTGTTGCGGGCGTCGCCGAGCTGCTTCTCCAGCTGCTCGGCCACGTCCGCAGCCAGGCCCTGGTAACGGTCGGCGAGCCGCTCCGGCCGGAAGCCATGCTTCTTCAGTGACGTCTCCAGCGCCCAGCGGTTCTTCTTGCTCGCCACCGCCACCACCTTCTCCCGGCCGCCGGTGCGCTGAAGGGGGAGCATGATGGAACGGTCGCCCACCTCACCGGCGACGGCGGGAGTCTCCGCCTCGGGGAGGGACCCGGTGGCGAAGTGAAGGAAGTTGAAGTTCTCCAGTTCCTGGAGCGGGAGGGGGACGTCGCGGAAGGGCTCCAGTTCCAGGAGCATGGCCTCCAGTTCCGGGATGTGCTCCCGGGCGCCCAGGGCCGACCGTTCCACCCGCTGGAGCTGTCCGCGGATGGTCTCCAACTGGGCGGCGACTTCCTCCAGTTTGAAGGGGGTGTGGAAGTCGACCTTGGTCTTGGGGTCCGGTCGCAGGCCGAGCTGCTGCATGAACTCTTCCAGCCGTCGGCGGACCGCTCGACACTGCTCCAGCTGGGGTTCCAGGTCCGGGGACTCCAGCAGACCCTCCGTCTCGGGCTGACGGGCCTGGGTGATGTGCATCACCCCCAACTCGGCCAGCCCCTCGGTCACCGGCTGGACGTCGCGTTCCAGCACCAGCAGGTTCAACCGTTTCATGCGGACGGGTCGGAACATGCCTCACCCCGTTTCCGCGGCCGGGGGCGGTACGAGCCGACGCACGAGTTCGGACCAGGGCACCTCGTAGCGGAGGCCCTCGACCACCCTGATGAGGTTGGCGAGTTCGTTGCGCTTGAGGTAGTAGAAGGCCACCAGCGCCCCCAGGTCGGACATGGACTGGTAGTACCGCCGGTTGGCCAGTCGGTAGAGCCGGAGCGTCATGGCGTCCTCGAGTTCGGGGAGGCTCGTCACCTCTTTGCCGGAGAGGTGAAGCAGCTCCGCCAGCCGGAGCGACGCCACCAGGTCGCTCAGGGACTCGCAGCGAGCCCCGGCGAGCGTCGCGCCGCCGATGCGTCCGCCGACGACGATGAACCGGCTCACGTCCTCCAGCGCGAGGTGGTAGTTCAACTGGGCCCGGCCGACCAGGAACACGTTGTAGGCGTCGATGTCGGCGGCGACCACCGGGGTCACCGGTTCCCGGTCCGCCGGGGAGAGGGTGTTCCGCCGGAGAACGAGTTCCCGGAAGTAGGCAGCGTCCAGCCCGGCCTCGGCCAGGAAGGTGTGGCCCTCGGCTTGCCAATAGGACAGCCCTTCGCTCAGGCCCGAGGCGAAGATCGGCTCGGGCACCCGGCGAATGAAGGCGCCCAGGTCGCGGCTCTCGGCGAGCGCCTCGACCGGGAGCGGAGGCGCCCCGGGCACCTCCACCAGGTGGGCGGGCATCCGCTCCAGCGGCTCCCCCGCCGCCCAGAAGCGCAGCACCACCTTCAGGTTTTCCACCTGGTAGCGGGTCAGGAGCCAGCGGAAGAGTTCGTCCCGGGCCTCGCTGAGGAGCACCGCGATGCGGTGGAGGTCAGCGACGTGCCGGGCCGTCAAGAGCGCTTCCAGGCGGAGGTGCCCCAGGGCGACCTCGCCCAGGCCGAGTTTCTGCGCCAGGTCCGGAAGGTTACGGGCGCGTTCCAGGGCGACGAGGCGCGGCCCCTCGAACATCATGCTCCGCATCGCCCGGATCTTGGCAATGGAGTAGACGAGGCTCACGGCAACATTGGCGCTCATGCTGACGACCCTGTCGGACCCGGGAGGCTCCGCTTGCCCTTACCCTTGCCGGAAGCAAGCTCTCCCGGTGCCGGGGGGGACGGGGCCGCCGCTACCGGGGAACCCAAGAGGAGCGGCGCCATCTGGGCCGCCACCGCCGGGACCCGCCCCTCGTAGGCAGCACTCTCTGCTTGGAACTTCTCCCGGGCCTGGGCCAGGCGCGTGGCCTTTTCCTTCTCAGCCGCGGTCCTGGCCTCGCGGATGATGGTGTCGACTTGGGCGATGGCCGTCTGGCGGGCGCGGTCGACGACCAGGCGGGCGTCCGCGCGGGCCGCGTCGGTCAGCCGGGTCGCTTCCGCCTCGGCCTTGGCGACGATACTCCGCGCCTGGCGCTCGATCTCGAGCATCCTCTCGATCACTTCGCGCACCGCCAACCTCCTTCAACCCCACGCTGAGGAGCCCGCCGGAGCATTCTGGGCGCCGGAAACCACACCGGCGGCCTCACCGGCGCACTTGCCGCGCCACCTCCCCCTACGCCTCCGTTTCCTCGAACTCCAGGATGAGGTCGAGCACCTCCTTCTGGGACCGGCAGTCGCGCAGCCGCCGGCAGAAGCCGGCCGTCTGGCAGAGCCGGGCCACCTGCGCCAGGGCCTGGACGTGTGGTCCGGGGTTATTCGGCTCGGCCAGGAGCAGGAAGATGATGCGCGCCGGGTCCCCGTCGATGGCGTCGAACTCCACCCCTCCCGGAGAAAGGCCCAGGGCGAGCGAGAGGTGCGTGATGCTGGCGTGCTTGGCGTGGGGCACGGCCACGCCGTCACCGATGCCGGTGGTGCCCTTTGCCTCCCGCTCCAGGAGGGCGTGGTAGGACCCGTCGCGGTCGGTCACGTCGCCCGAGGCGACCAGGAGTTCCAGCACCTCGGCGATGGCCGCCTCTTTGTCCTCGCTTTCCAGGTTCACCTTTATGTGGTCCTGGCGAAGCAGTTCCGAAATCTGCATGTCCGTGCCCCATGCGACTGCAAGGTCGAAGGTGGGTAGCGTAAGAGCGTCTGAATTGTTTGTAGTGTACCGCTCGCGCGTGCCCCCGCCAAGAGAATTCTCACTCCCGGAGCCGGGCCGGAAGGGGAGCCCCCGCCAGCGCCGACGCACCTCTTTGGCCAGCGCGGGAAGGCCACGCCCACTTCGGTCGCTCGGCGGGCCGCTGCGGTCGGCGCGACGGTTGACGCCCACGAGCGTAGGGCGTTAGAATCTCCCTTGAGGGAGCAGGCTAGCTGGCGGTCGCGCGCCTGGGGTCCAGGGCTCTACGAAAGGGGCAGCATGGAAACGGTAGGGGTGGGCATTGTGGGGTCGGCTTTCGCCGCGAGCCTGCACGCGGATGCGTACCGGCGGTGCGCGTATGCCAAGGTCATGGCGGCGACTTCCAAGGCCCCCGAGGAACTCCGCCAGTTCGGCCGGCGCTTTGACATCCCCCACGTCTCTGACGACCTGGAAGGGATGCTGGCCCGAGACGACATCCAGATGGTGAGCATCTGCGCCCCCAACTTCACCCACAAGGAGTTGGTCCTCACTGCCCTCGGTGCCGGGAAGCACGTCGTCTGTGAGAAGCCTCTGGCCACCACGGTCGAAGACGCTAAGGCCATGGTCACGGCCGCCCGGGCCGCCGGCCGCAGGCTCTTCTACGCCGAGGACTGGGTCTTCGCCCCGGCCCTGGTGCGCGTGGCGGAACTCGTCGGGGAAGGGGCGGTGGGCAAGGTCGTCTACGTCAAGGCCAAGGAGTCTCACCTCGGCTCCCATTCCATCTTCGCCCAGAGGCGGGAGTACTGTGGCGGCGGGGCCATGATCCATCTGGGCATCCACGCCGTCGGCTTTGTCCTGGCGCTCCTCGCGGACGAGGTGACGGAGGTCTGGGGGGCGGTGACCGGAGGCGGGGGCGCCAACCTGGTGCACCAGGACTACACGGGCGAGGACTGGGCGGTGGGGCTCCTCAGCTTTGCCGGTGGCGTCCGGGCTCTCGTCGAAGGGAACTACGTCACCGTGGGCGGGCTCGATGACATCGTGGAGGTGTACGGAAGCGAGGGGGTCATCAAGGTGGACCTTTCCCAAGGCTCCCCGCTTGCCGTCTACAGCCGGCCGGGCTTCGCCTACGCCGTGGAGAAGGCCGACACCACCAAGGGCTGGACCCGCCCCGCGGTGGACGAACTGCGCAACCTGGGCTACCCGGACGAAATCGCTCACTTCGTGGACTGCGTCCGGCGGGACCAGCCCGCCAGGCGGGGGGTGCGGGCTGAGGACGGACTGCGGGCCCTGGAAGTGGTGCACGCCATCTACCGGTCGGCTGAAGGGAAGCGCGTCGTCCAGTTCTCCCCGTCCTGAGCGGGGCGCTTCCGCCTCTCGGGGGGCTTCCGCGTCCTGCTTCTCGCGACCGCAGCCGCCGTCGGTTCAGGTGAGAATTCGGCCAGGGAAGGCCGCTTTGTTGCTTGCGGGAAGGCGGCCTCGTGATATAATGCTGTGTAGAAAAGGCGCCGTCAGGAGGCCCGGGCGTGAGCATCAGGCTCGTCTGCACGAACTGCAAGCGGAAGTTCAAGCTCTCCCGCTGGCACACGCGGGTGTCCACCCGTTGCGAGGCCTGTGGGGGGATGCTCACCGGCGACCTCACCGTGTACTACAAGCACGCCATCGCTCACCCCCCGCGCTACAACGGTGACCACGCCCCCAGCGTGAAGCCCTTCGTCAAGGTGGCTGCGGTCGCCTTTCTCTTCGGGGTGGTGATGACCGCGGTCATTTTCACTTGGCACCGGAGCACCGAGGTTCCTCGTTTGATGGCCCAGCTCAGCGGCGACGATGAAGGCGCGTGGCGACAGGCCATGGACGACCTGGTGGGGCTCGGGGAACGGGCGGTGCCGGCGCTGGTGGGCGCCGTCAGGGAAGAAGACAAGGCGGCGAGCGAGCGCGCCTTGAGGACGTTGGAGCGGCTGGGCGAGGACGCGGTGGACCCCTTGATCAACTTGCTGGCCCGGGAAGGGAACGGGCTGAAGTCCTCGGCGGCGAGCGTCCTCCTCCAGGTGGCAACGGAGCGCTCGCTGCCGAAACTGAGGGCGTTCTTTGTGACGTCCACTGACCCGGCGGCGCGGGGAGCGCTGCTCAGCGTTTTCGAGCGCTACCCGGAAGTGCAGCTGCTCCGCCCACTCATCCAGTCACTGGCATTCCCGCCCGCTGGCATGGAGGGCGAAGCCATCAATGCTCGGATTGACCGGCTGTGCCGGGACATCCTGGAGAGAGCAGCTGCGGGCCAACCTTCGGGCCAAGCGCTCACTGCACCTGCCGAGCCGGAGATGTGGCCGGCGTGGTTGCAGGAGCACGAGCAGCAGGTTGCGGCCCTGATGCAGACAAGTCGGCCCCGCGTCCAGGGCGAAGGGTCGCAGGGGCCTCAGTGAACCTGTGCCTCCGGCCAGGCACGGGAATGTAGCCGAAAGGAAAGGCCTCCCCAGGAGGGGAGGCCTTTTTACGTCGGGGGGAGCCCGGAACGTCGTTTCTGGTCAGCGCTCTGACAGAAGACTCAGCCGTTCGGCCGCCGCTGCACGACCGACCGGTACAGACAACGGCGTAGCTACTTTTTCTTCTTGCTGGTTTTCTTTGCTGAGGCCTTCTTCGCTGCAGCCTTCTTTGCCTTTGCCATCAGCTTCACCCCTTTCCCAGATTACACCGACCTCACCCACACCGCTCCAACCGGACTCCCCACAACTTCCGTAGAGGGCGAATCAGCCTCATCTTGGCCTCAGTTCGCACACGTCGCCAAGTTGCCTGACCCCCAGCATCTTGGGGTACGCACGATAAGCATACCCCAAAAACTGTGGTTGTCAAGCGCAAAAAAAGATTTTCGCACAGGATTTGTGTAGGAATGTGACAGATTTCATGGCTGGGTACATCCAGGCTGAGTTGAAGGAGCCTCGCGCCGCATTGCGGTGAGGTGCCCTGGTCACCGCCCGCCCTTCAGCCAGGGCCGCTTGCCAGGGCCACTTGGCACCTCAAAGTGACGGGGTCGCGGGTACCTCGATGCGCTGTCCGCTCTCAGCCGATTCATACGCGGCGAAGACCGTGGCCATCGTGTTGTACGTTTCGCGGGCTCCCGTGGAGAAGGGCTCGCCGGTGTGCAGACACTCGATGAAGCGCGCCTGGCAGGCCCGGTAACTGTCCAGGTAGGGGTCCTCCGGAAGTTCGTAGGAGAGCACCCGCGTCGGTTCACCTTCCTGGGTGAACTGGATGGTCGCTCCCGGGCCCAACTCCAAGGCTCCCTGCTCTCCCTCGATCCGGAAGGGGTGGCCCTCCCGGCGATGGTCCCGGCCGGGAGAGACGCTCGCCCAGTTCAGGTCAAGAAGGCCCAGGGCCTGGTCAGCGGACTCCAGAAGGATGACAGCCACGTCTTCCCCCACGAGGGCGGCGCTGGTGTGTTGGATGCGCGCGAAGACGCTGGCCACATCCCCCAGGTAACTCCGGGCGGTGTCGATGAGGTGCACCCCCAGTTCGTAGATGATGAGTCGGGGCATCTCGGCGAAGTAAGGCTGTCGCAGGAGGGCATCGCTCGCCAGTGGCGTTTCCGGCCGGACGGTGAAACGGAGGAAGCAGGGCCGGCCGATGAGCCCCTTCGCCGCGAGGCGACGCATCTCCCGGTGCCAGGGGCGCCAGCGCCAGTTCTCGTTCACGCCCAGCCTGACGCTCGCCCGCTGGGTGACGCGCATCATCTCCTGGAGTTCGGCGAGGGAGGGGGCGATGGGTTTCTGGCAGAGGACGTGGATGCCTCGGGCCGCTCCTTCCCTGACGATCCCGAGGTGGCTTTCCGGACGGGTGGCCACGTCCAGGAAGTGCGGCTGGACTTCGTCGAGCATGCGGGCCACGTCGCTGTAGGTGCGCGGGATGGCGAACTCCGCTCCTCGCTCACCGGCCCGACGGGCGTCCAGGTCGCACAGCGCCTCGATATGGACGTCCGGCACCCGCTGCCAGGCGCGCAGGTGAAACTGGGAGACGTACCCGCAACCGACGAGGGCACCCCGCATCGACTTCGCTCCTCGGTCACGCTGGAGGTCGTTAGGGAAGGGACCGTGCGCTCCGGGTGCCCCTCACATGCCGGGCGTCCAGCAGGTGATGGTGCCGGGGCCCGTGGCCCGGGACCGGGCCACGGCCGCGTCGGCCCGTCGGAGCAGCTCGGCCGCGGTAGGGGGGCCTTCCGGGGAGGCTTCCGCGAGCCCGGCCACGATGTTGAGCGGGATTTCCCGGCCCCCCACGACGACCTTCGCCCGGGTCACCCGGGCGCGGATGCGCTCGGCCAAGGCCTGTCCCCCCGGGCGGGCGGAGGTGGCCAGGATGAAGGCGCAGCATTTCTCTTCCGTGTGGCCCCAGACGTCGTCCTGTCGGCGACAGGCGCCTACCTGGGGCAGGAGTTCCTTCTTGATTGTTGCTCCCTCTTCGGCGGTCAGGGCAACACCCGGAGGGAAGACCAGTTCCACGGTTACGCAGGTGAGCGGCCGGCGGCTGCGGGCGGCGCGCTCGAGCTCCTGCACCAGACGGCTGAGGAAGGCCTCGCGTCCCTCGATGGGCCCTGGCTCCGGGGTCGGTTCCCGCCCCGTCGACTCACGCAGCGCCCGGCTGCGGATGGCGGCCTGGAGTCGGGCGATGAGTTCGGGGATGCGCACGGGCTTGATGAGGAAGTCCGCGGCCCCCAGGTCGAGGGCGCGGACGACAGCGGCTTCGTCGCTCCGGCGACCGGTGAGGAAGATGACGGGGACGTCGGCGCTCTCGGGTCGGCCTTTCAGTTTCTCGCACACTTCGAAGCCGTCCATCCCGGGGAGCACGGTATCCAGGAGGATGCAGTCCGGGCGCTCCTTCTCTACCTGCGCCAGGGCCTCTTCGCCCGTGCGCGCCCAGCGCGCCTTGATCCCGTGCATTTCCAGAACGTCCACCAGTGATTCGTAACTCGCCGGGTTGTCGTCGACCACCAGCACCACTGGCATCGTCCCCACCTTTCTCTCGGGTCCTCCGCCGGCCGCTACTCTGCGAAGCCGCGACGCTCTTTCGCCACGCAGCACCTGCCTAAACGGCCTGCCTGGTCTTGACGAGAGCGGCCTTGACCGCAGCGTCCGCCGTAGGGAAAGTCTCGAACACTCGGTCCAGGGCGCACCGCTCGAGCGCCTGCTTTACCAAGGGACGCACCGCTGCCAACAGCACCTCTCGACCACGTTGGTTCTGCTGTTGACGCACGGTGAGGAGGGCGCCCAGGAATCGGCTGTAGGCGGCGTCGGCCTCGGAGAGGTCCACAATGACCGGCCGTCCTCCGCCGGCCTCTCCGCAAGCGACCAGTTCTCTCGCTGCCTGCTCCTGTTCGGCGACGGTCAGGTCGTGTGGAAAGCGCACGCAGATGACGAGGCAGCCCTCGTGAACCCCGGATGAAACAAACTCGCTACCCATTGGTCCACACCAGAAGCTGAACGACCCCTCGGACAGCCGCGCCTCCGCCGTATAGTACTACCAATCCCGTGACTCGCAAGGAAAAACTCCGGCTGGCGCGCTGGGACCTAAGGCGAAGGGCCCGCGCACATTTTGCTCCGCCCGCCGGGCAAGCAGCGCGCGAGCCATGCCCACGCCGACCGAGGGCTGCCGACCTCCAGAGGCTTTTCCTCGGGGACCCAGGCGGCTGCAAACGGCCCGTTGACGAGCGCTCACGGATGGGGTAAGGTATCGTCTGTGGGTCCGATGGAGCAGGAAGCGCTGGGTCAGGTGGTTCCGCGCGCGCGGCCCACGGGGGTAGGAAGGATGAGTCGGAAGCTGTCGCGCAGGCAGTTCCTGGGTCGGGCCCTGGTCGGCTCGGCCGCGGTCGTTACCGCGGCGGGGTGGCCGGGCGCCCTCCTCGGTCAGGGGACGGAGCCTCCCGCTCCCGTCGAGCCGCTGCCCAAGGAGCGGACCACCCTCATCCGCGCCAACTCCCCGGGCATCATAGACCTCTACGGTCGGGTGGACCGGAAGGTGATGTCTGAGGCTGTCGACCGGCTGCTCATGGGCATCACGGGGAAGCTGCACCTGCCGGACATCGTCAGTCAGTATGCCCAGCCCGGTGACCGGGTGGGCCTGCTGGTGAACCGGGCCTGGGGTCTGGGCACCAACCCAGACCTGGTGGAACTCATCTACCTCTGGATCACCAATGGCGGGGTCCCCAAGGAGAACGTCGTCGTCTGGGATGGGCGGACCCAGGACTACACTGGGGACGGCCTCGCCCGCCAGTTCGTCGAGGGCTCGACCGTCATCTTCAACCTGGCGAGCCTTTACGCCCACTGGCAGTTAGGCATGGTGGGCGCCCTGGCCAACATCCTCGGCCTCGTCGCCGACCCCGAGCCCTACTACCGAAATCACGGCCGGGGCATCGGCAAACTCTGGGCCAACCCGACCTTCAGGCAGAAGCACAAGTTGGTCATCCTGGATGCTCTGCGCCCGTACTTCGGCTCGGACGCCTCCTACCAGCCTGAACTGCGCTGGCTCGAGCAGAGCATCCTGGTCTCCGCCGACCCGGTGGCCATCGACGTCATCGGTCGGCAGATGTTGCTTGGACGCCGCCGGCTCTACCGGGGCGGGGACTGGCCCCTGGAGCCACCGGCCGATTACATCGAGGAAGCCGACACGCTCGACCACGTGGGCTGTTCTCGTCCAGCCGACATCAATCTGCGTGACATCCTGGTCCGCGAAGCCGCCTCCCCGGCGCCATCGGCGCCGGCGACCGGTCCCTGAGCCGCGGAACCTGCTTGCGGGCTTGTGCTGCGGGAATGAGGCGGAGGGGGGGCTGGCGACCGGGGGTGCCTTACGAGCGGGAGGCAAGTCAGGCGAGGGAGTTTCTGCCTGAGTCCGCGTGCACTTTGCCTCGTGGAGGGAAGCGTCTATGTGTCCAGCCGATGCGGTGCGGATAGTGCTCAAGGGTGGCACCATCGTTGACGGCACGGGCGCACCACCACGCGCGGGCACGGTGGTGGTAGGCGACGGGCGGGTCGAGGCCGTGCTCGGGGCGACACTTGCCCCCCGGGCTGGGGAAGTGGTGGACGTCACCGGCCGGGTGGTCGCCCCTGGCTTCATCGACGTCCATAACCACGCCCATGATGAGATGGAGGGCGGCATCCTCCGCATCCCGTACGCCGACAACATGCTTCGTCAGGGCGTCACCACCATCGTGGCCGGTAACTGTGGCGGAAGCCCCTGGCCCATCGGCGAGCACCTGGAGAAGGCGAAGACCCTGCGCCTGGCGACCAACTACGCCCTCCTCGTCGGTCACGGCACCCTTCGCCGGCGGGTGCGCGAGTCGGGCCTCGACCTGCACACGCGGGACGGCCTGGTGCACATGGGCCGGGAACTGGTGCAGGCCCTGGATGAGGGTGCTCTCGGGATGTCTTCCGGGCAGGCCAATGCCTCCCAGCAGGACCTCCCCACCGAGGAGGTGGTGGCCCTGGCCAAGGTGCTGGGCAAGCGGAACCGAGTCTATACCGTCCACATGCGCGGCGAGGCGGATGACGTCTTTGACAACGTGCGGGAGGCCATCACCGTGGCCGAGAAGTCCGGGGCCCGGGTGGAAATCTCTCACCTCAAGGTCATCGGGGGGAAGAACTGGGGTCGGGGTGGAGAACTCCTCGCCCTCCTCAACGAGGCCGCGGGCAGGCACGTGCCCGTGGGCGCCGACGCCTACCCCTACGCAGCCTGCTACGGCGGCATCTGGGCCATGGTCATCCCCCACTGGGAGCGCCAGGGGGAGAAGGTTACCGAGGCCACCCATGCGGCCATCCGCGACCGACTGACGGCCCTGGGGGGTCCGGAGCGCATCCGGGTGGCCCGCGCCTCGGAACGCGTACCCTACGTGGGCCACACCCTGGCCGAGCTGGCGGCGACCACCCAGTTGGAACCGGCTGACCTGGTGATTGACATGGCGCTCCACGGCTCCGCCTCCTGCATCGGCTTCCTCATGGATGAGCGGGACGTGGCCGACATCGTCTCCCACCCCGAGACCGCGGTCATAAGCGACGGGCAGGTCCGCCTGCTCGGCCGGGGCATCTCCCACCCCCGCAACTACGGCACCTTCCCCCGCGTCCTCGCCAAGTACGTCCGGGAGGAGAAGCGCCTCGCCCTGGACGCTGCGGTGCGCAAGATGACAAGCCTCCCGGCCCAGAGGTTCGGCTTCACCGACCGGGGCGTCATCCGCGAAGGAGCCATCGCCGACCTGGTCGTCTTCGACCCGGCCACCATCCAGGATACGGCGACCTTCGAGAAGCCCTTCCAGTACCCTGTCGGCATCGACCACATCCTCATCGGCGGCCGCTGGGCCATGCGGGCCGGCAAGGTCGCCCCTGAAGGGCTCGGCCACGTCATCACCCTGTAGGGGCAGGGGCAAAGCGAGCAGCTGAGCCGTGGGCACGGAAAGCCCCTGCAGGGGAGCGACCCTTCTTGGCTGACCGGGCCCATGCTTCGTGTGAAACATTCCGTGAACGGATTCACAAACTCGGCCAAACGCTTTCGGCGGGAATGCTCAAGGACTTCCAGGTCGACGAGGGGGTTGCTCACATCGGAGGCAGGTGGAGGAAGGTGCCCTGGCCGGGGAAGAAGATGATGTCCACCAGGATGCCGATGCCTATGCCCAAGGAGTAGCCGGCCATGGCGCCCAGGACCAGCACCTGGCTTCGGCGGTAGAGTTGGATGCCCCCCACCTTCAGCACGACCATCTTCAGGAACCAGGCCAGGAACAGGCTGAAGGCGGAGACCTCGATGGTCCAGGTGCTGGCCACGGTGAAGCCGATGGGGTGGATGGGCCACCAACTGAACCGGTAGAGCGCCGCGCTCAGCACCGCGACGATGAGGGCGCCCAGGAACAGGTAGCGGACCGGCGCCCACTGCGTCCCCTTGGGGTTGAGGGCCTGGACGACGGTGTTATTGTAGGGGTCCGTGTTGGCGACGTTGAAACTCCAGTACTCGTAGTTCTGCGCTCCGTCCTGGTAGCCCATATGGATGTTCCAGGCAATCCCCACCACGAGGGCGATGAGCCCGCCCAGGATGATGGCTTTGCCGATGGTGTGTTGGCTCCGGGGCACTTCCTCGCCCAGCCTGGCCGCGGTCGCCGCAGCGGGCATGGTGAAGCCTTTGTAGACGTCGTTGACCGCCATCATCATGTTGAGGGAGAGGCGGGTGGGGGCGTCGAAGCGGGTCGTCCCCAGGAAGCTGGCGACCATGTCCCCGGCTTCGGTCGGCGCCTTCACCGCCACCAGCCCGGCCATGGCGATGATCTTGGCCATCCCCATGTAGAGGACGAAGGAGACGCCCAGGAAGAGAAGGGCCACGACGAGGTCCATCCCCGTCCGCATGAGCCAGCCGGTGAGGTAGAGGAAGGCGAAGATGACGATCCAGACCGCGGTCCGGTAACTGAGGAGGCCGCGCTCGTCGTCGGCCGACCGCTCCCAGCGGAGGCCCGTGCGGAAGACCTGGCGGAGGTGTTGACGGGCCATCCAGAGCCCCCAGAGGACGAAGACCAGGAGCCCGCCGAAGTTCTGCCAGTCGATGTCCTTATCCAGGGAGCCCGCGCCGAGGCCCAGCCGCCGGCTTATGCCGGACTGGAGGATGAGCAGAAGCCGGCCGAGCCAGAGCGAGAGCAGGATGTTCAACGGTGTGAAGTAGGCGAAGCCGATGATGTAGAAGTCCAACTTGGTGTAGATGGGGGGGAAGTCCCGGGCCGTGGCGATGGAGGGGTAGCCGAACATCACGTTGATGCGAGGCAGGCTGGGGGCGAAGTAGCCGACCACGTTCCACATCACCAGGGTGAAGGTGATGGCGAAGCCGACCCAGAAGAGCCGGTTGCGGAGCAGCCTCCCGCCCTGGGCTTCCCGCACGATCCCCAGTGGCACCTCGGCGAAGGGGAAGGCCAAGCGCTCATGCTCCACCCACTGCCGACGGAAGATGACGCCCAGCGCCACGCAGGCGAGGAAGATGACGGCCACGAAACTCACCCACCAGAAGAGGGGCACCAGCCAGTCCTGGATGGGCGCGCTGAGGCCTGCCGGTAACCCCTGGTAGAACCAGGTGACGGCGAAGTTCTCGTCGGAGGGGGCGAGCCAGTCCTTGAGGTAGGGGAGGACGAAGGTCGGCCACTGGTTCTCCGCGGAAGCGAAGTAGTGCGGGGCGGAAATGGTGGCCACCAGGCCACCCACCAGGGAAGGCACCTCCGCGCCCACGAAGCCGATGGCCAGGGCCGCCGCCACCTCGTCCCGCCGGACGCGGGCGCGGGAGCAGAAAAGCCCCAGCAGCGGATTGAGGAAGAAGCTCACGATGAGGACGAAGAAGAGCAGGGCGATGGGGAACTGGGTGCGGGCGATGGGTGACGTCTGGTAGCGGAAGTGGAGCATGGGCTCCACCAGGTTCGTCCCCACCACCACCATGAGCCCGAGGGTGATGGCCAGCCCAGCGGAGAATGAACGTTCGTCGTCGGCCACCGCACCGTTCACGCTTCCGCCCTCACCATTCCCGGGCACTGGCAGAGTAGGCAGGTATTCTCAGCCGTAGGACCACAGCGGGCAAGGGAAAAGCTCGGGGTCGCTTCGGCTTGCACCTTCCGTCCCGCGTGCTCTACAATGTCCTGGCTACGTTTTGCCGACGCAGGCTCTGCTCCTCGGAGGTGCAGGCATGATGTTCTTCACTCGCTCTCGACTTGGAGAAGCACCTGGGGTGGGACGTGACGGCCCCTCGAGCGACGCTCCGGCGAGAGCGATGCTGCACCTCCTCATGCTCCTCCGCCAACTGGTACTCCTGCTCTTCCTTTCTCTCACCTTGACCGCTGCTGTGTGGGCGGACAAAGTTCACCTCACCAACGGCGGAACTCTGGAAGGCGAGGTGACCACCACTGACGACAAGGTCGTGATCACGAACAAGTTCGGTTCCGTGACCCTCCGGGCCGACGAGGTCCGCAGCGTCGAGCACGTAGCCACCCCCGCAGAGGAGTACAAGGAGCGGGCGAAGGCTCTCGCGCCTGACGACGCGCAGGGCCACTACCAGTTGGCCCTCTGCTGTCTGGAAAGGGGCCTGAAGGAACAGGCCGACGCGGAGGCCCGCGCCACCTTGGCCGCTGACCCCGGTCAGGAAGGGGCCCATCGGCTCCTGGGCCACGTCTTTTTCCGCGGTCGCTGGGTCACGGAGGCTGAGCAGCAAGCCGAACTGGCCCAGGCTGCTCTCCCCAAACTTGAGGCGGTACTGAGAGCGTGCCGAGAAGCCCTCGCCGACTCGGGCTCACCGGCGCTCGCCCGGCGGGTGGCCGAGGTGGACGCCCTCTCGGCCCAACTCAACCCCGCTCTGGCTGCCAACCTGGGTGCTGTGAGCGAGGGCCTGCCTGCGAGGCCTTTTTCCGCAAACGAAGCGGACCAACTTCTCACCATGCTCCACGACGTCTTCACTGTGGGCCAACGGGTTTCCCTGGCGGGACTGAAGGACCCCGGGCATGTCAGCCAGGCGCGCCAGTTCGTCGTTGACTACTTCCGCGCTGCGCCCGGCGAAGCGTCGGCCGAGGTGTTGGCTCGGCTCCGGGCGCTGGAGGATGTCTCCCCGGCGATGGTGGCTGCTCTGGCCCAGGCGGGACCCTTCTACGAAGCCGAGCCTGCCGGGGAGGAGGTCCGGCGGGCCGCGACAGGTTTCAGCCAGGTGGAGTACGTCCTGGTCACCCCGCCAGGGCACGACCCCAGGCGCTCCTACCCGCTCCTGGTCGCCTGCCAGGGAGAGGGCGGCGACGGTCGGCAGGCAAGCGAGCGCTGGCGGCAGCCTTGCCAGGCGCACGGCTACCTCCTGGCCTGCCCGACGCTCCCGTACGGCGAAGCGGGCTATGGCGCAACAGCGGCGGAGCGGGCAGCAGTGTTGGCTACCGTTGAGGACGTGGCCCGCACGTATCACGTCGACCCGGACCGCGTCTTCCTCACGGGCGTTTCAGCTGGGGGGAACGCAGTCTGGGACGTAGGCCTCCACCACGCGGACCGCTTTGCTGGGCTCATCCCTGAGTCGGGGACGCCTCTCCATGAAGGCACAGCCTTCACCCAGTACCTCTACTTGAGGAACGCCGAGGGCGGGCTGGCGGTGTATGCTCTGGTGGGCGAAACGGACGCGGGCGTCCGCGACATCTGTGCCGAGGCGACGAAGAGGCTCCAGGCTCTGGGTGTGGACGCGCAGTCGGTGGTCGTACCTCAGCGGGGGCATGGCGCCTTCCCGACGGAGGATGACAGCATCTTTGCCTGGATGGACGCCCACCGGCGAAACCCGACCCCCCGGAGCGTCTCCGCGCAACTCCACCGCCTGAGCCAGGGACGCGTCTACTGGGTCGAGGTGACCGCGCTGGCCCAGCCCGAGTGGGACAGCACCCAGAGCGTCCGCCTGCGGCTGACCGCCCCCGCCGGCACTATTGGTGAGGAGGAGGCGCTGGAACTGGCCCGGGCCAAGGTGGCCCAGGACCTCCCGTCCGTGCGTGCCTCGGTGGGGAAGGACAACACGGTCGCCGTCAGCGCCATCGGCGTCGGCGAGCTCGTCGTCTGGCTGAGCCCCCAGTTGGTCGATTTCTCCCGCCCCGTGACCATCGTGGTCAATGGCGTGACGGTGTGGAGCCGGCCGGTGACGGCGGAGCCGGCTGTGCTTCTTCGGGAGATGAAGCGCTCCTGGGACCTTGGGCGGGTCTTCTTTGCCGCCGTCGAGTGCGACCTGGTGGCGAAGACGGCTCGCGTGCGGGAGGGGAAATGAAGGTTGGCATCGTCGGGCTGACCGGAAGCGGGAAGACCACCGTCTTCGACGCCCTGAGCGGGGCTGCCGCTCCGGTGGCCACCTACGGAGGGCCTTCCAGCAAGAGCCACTTGGCCTCGGTGGCCGTCCCTGATGGTCGGCTCACGAAGCTGGGCGAACTCCTTTCCCCCCAGAAGGTGACGTCGGCGCACCTGGACTTCGAAGACTTTCCCGGGGTCCCTCTGGGGCCGGGGGAGGACCGCCAGGGGGGGCGGGTGCTCCTGGCGCACATGCGGGAAGTGGACCTGCTCCTCATCGTGCTCCGCGCCTTTGCCAACGCGCAGGTGCCTCACCCCTTCGGGTCAAAGGACGTGGCCCGCGACCTGGCCGAGCTGGACGCCGAGTTCCTGGTCGCTGACCAGGAGATGGTGGAGCACCGCCTCGAAAGCCTGCGGAAAACCGTGCGTAAGCACGGCAAGGAACTGGAGGAGCATCGGCGGGAGTTGGAGCAGGTGGAGCGCTGCGCCCAGGCCCTGCAACGGGAAGAGCCTCTCCGGGCCCTCGCACTCGGCCCGGGCGAACGGCCCCTCCTTCGCGCCTTTGGCTTCCTTACGGCCAAGCCCCGTCTCCTTCTCTTCAATACCGGCGAAGAGCAGGTGGGAGAACCTCAGCCAAAGCTTCCGACCTCCGACCCGCTCGTCTCCATGTGTGCGGAGGTGGAGATGGAGGTGGGGCAACTCCCGGAGGCGGAGCGCCCCGCCTACCTGGACGCCCTGGGGATTTCGGAGCCCGCCGGGGCCAAGGTCATCCAGGCTTGCCACCAGGCCTTGGGGCTCATCACCTTCTTCACGGTGGCCGGCCCCGAAGTGAGGGCCTGGAGTCTCCCCCAGGGGGCACACGTCATCGACGCCGCGGGCACCATTCACTCCGACATGGCCCGTGGTTTCATCCGGGCCGACGTAGTGACCTTTGCCGACATGGTCACCCACCGCTCCCTTGCGGAAGCGAAGGCCCACGGGAAGATGCGCGCCGAGGGCAAGGAGTTCGTCGTCAAGGACGGCGACATCCTCTACATCCACTTCAGCGTGTAGGTGGAAGCTCGCACTCACCGAAGCCTGCTCGTCGGGCGCCCTGCGGGGGGCCTCTGGACGTCCGCGGGTGGCTTCCCAGGCTGGTTTTTGTACTTGACAGGTCCCCTGCTCGCCGATAGCATACATGAACGACAAGCCAGCCTGAAAATCTCCCCGGCAGAAAGCCTCTGCCGGGAGCGTTTTCCGGGGGCCTTTTCTCTTTCTGTGACCTGCGTACTGCCGGTGTTGCCGCCACGGGCACCTGGAAGGGGGCCTGGAGGCCCGGGGCTGATGGCAGGAGGGCGGTAGCGATGGGAAAAGTGCTGTTAGCGTACTCCGGTGGGTTGGATACGTGCGTCAGCATCCCCTGGCTCCAGGAGCACTACGACCTGGAGGTCCTCACCTTTACTGCTGACCTGGGGCAGGGGATTTCTGAGCAGGCGATCGGCGAGCGGGCGCGGGCTTCCGGGGCGAAAGAAGCCTACGTCGTCAACCTGCGCCAGCCCTTCCTGACCGAGTTCGTGTTTCCAGCGCTCCAGGCGGGGGCCATCTACCAGGACGGGTACCCGCTGGCCACGGCCCTCGGCCGGCCGCTCATCGCCCGCGAGTTGGTCCGGGTCGCCCAGGAGACGGGCTGCACCTACGTCGCTCACGGATGCACGGGCAAGGGGAACGACCAGGTCCGCTTTGAAGCCTCCATCCTGGCCCTCGACCCGTCGCTCAAGGTCATCGCCCCGGCCCGGGAGTGGGACTTTGCCTCGCGGGAAGAAGAGCTCCAGTACGCGCGCGACCGTGGCCTGCCCACCCCGCCGCTTCGGAAGGGCGCTGCCTACAGCATCGACCGCAACCTCTGGGGTGTGAGCACGGAATGCGGCGACATCCTGGAAGACCCGGCCCAGGCTCCCCCCGAGGACGCGTACCGCATCACCGTGAGCCCGGAGTCGGCGCCGGACGAAGCCGAAGTCCTCACCGTCGATTTCGAGGAAGGCCTGCCCGTGGCCGTGGACGAACGACCCCTGGAGGCCGAGGAACTGGTGGTGGAACTGAACCAGCGCGGCGGGGCGCAGGGCGTCGGCCGCATCGACATGGTGGAAGACCGACTGGTGGGCATCAAGAGCCGGGAGGTGTACGAGGCGCCGGCGGCCACCATCCTGCACACGGCGCACCGGGCCCTCGAGGCTCTCACCATCGGGCGCTCGCTCCGGCAACTGAAGGACCATCTGGCCCGCGTCTTCGCGCAACTCGTCTACGACGGCTACTGGTACAGTGAGGTGCGGGAGGCGCTCCAGGCCTTCTTCACCAGGAGCCAGCAGTACGTCACCGGCACGGTGCGGGTGAAACTGTACAAGGGGCAGGCGACGGCCATCGGCCGGACGAGCCCCTTCTCCCTCTACGAGTACAGACTGGCGACCTACGGGTCGGAAGATGAGTTCGACCAGAAGGCCTCTGAGGGCTTTTGCCGCATCTGGAGCCTGCCCCTGGCCGGCGAGGCGCGTCGGGCCGAGGTCAGCGACCGCAAGGGGAAGGCCCCCACCGCCCACTGAGGAGGAAAGGCTGGTCCATGGCCACCTCGTCTGCGGAACCAGCCCGCGACCTCCGTGCCGGTCCGGTAACCGCTGAACTGGTGTGTATCGGAAGCGAGCTGACCAGCGGCCACGTCACGAACACCAACGTCTGCTACCTCTCCCAGCACCTCGCGGCCCTGGGCATCCATACCCTCTTCCATACCAGCGTGGGCGATGAGGCCGGGCCCATGGCCGAAGCCCTGCGCATGGCCAGCCGGCGGGCCGACGTGGTCATCGTCACCGGCGGCCTGGGTCCCACCGCTGACGACTTCACCAGGGACATCGTCGCCGAGGTGGCCGGCAAGAAGCTCCTTCGCCACGAGCCTTCGGTGGAGGCGATTCAGGACAGGTTCCGCCGGTTCGGGACCACGCTCACGGAGAACAACCTCCAGCAGGCGCTCCTGCCCGAAGGGGCGGAGGTGGTCCCCAACCCCCGGGGCACGGCCCCGGGCTTCGCCCTCCGCATCGAGCGGGCGGTGGTGATTGCTCTCCCCGGCGTACCCCAGGAAATGCAGGCCATGTTCGAGGAGTGGGTGGCGCCCTACCTGCGCGGGCAGGGCTATGCCTCGGGGGTCCGGGTCACCCGCCAGCTTCACTGCTTCGGGGCGGGGGAGTCGGCCATCGACGCCCGCATCCGTCATCTGATGGCACCCGACCGTAACCCGGTGGTCGCCCTTCTGGCTCAGGACGGCACCATCACGGTCAAGCTGACCGCGTCGGCGGGGTCGCCAGCCGAGGCATCCCGCCTGCTGGACGACACGGAGCGGGAGCTGCGCGGGCTTCTGGGCGACCTCATCTTCGGCCGGGACGGCGAAGGTCTGGAGGACGCGGTGGCCAAACTCCTCCTGGCACAGAAGAAGACCCTGGCCGTCGCCGAATCCTGCACCGGAGGACTGGTGAGCAGCCTGCTCACGAGGGTCCCGGGCGTCTCGGCCGCGTTCCTTCTGGGGGTGGTGGCCTACGCCGATGAGGCGAAGGTAGCCCTCCTCGGCGTTCCCGAAGCCCTCATCCGGACCCACGGTGCGGTGAGCGCGGAGGTCGCCCGGGCCATGGCTGAGGGGGTGAGGCGGCGGGCATCTTCCGACCTGGCCTGTGCGCTTACGGGCATCGCCGGGCCCAGTGGCGGGACGCCCGGAAAGCCTGTCGGCCTCGTGTGGATGGCCATTGCCGACGGTGGCGGCACCGAGGTCTTCCAGCGGAACTTCCGGGGCGGAAGGACCGACGTCCAACTGCGCGCGGCGAAGGCGGTGCTCGCGGCCTTGCGCCTCAAACTCCTCGCCAGCATAGGCTGAGCGGAAGGCCGAACTCGCACTCGGCCCCTTCCTTCTCGGTCTCCTCCAGGCTATACTTTCCCGCGTCGCGGGTCTCGGCCCGGGTGCCCGGCCCAGCGGGCCGGGCGCGACGGATGGCCGAGCGAACTCGTGGTCCCCGCTGAGGGGCGGCAGCACGCCAAGAGAGGTGGCACCTCCTCCGGCGGTCTCCCGCATTTCGTTGAGCCTGTGAGGTCGGGGTGATGGACCTTCCCGCACTGGTACCGCGGCGGTGGCAGGAGCAGCCGTGGTGGCGGCCACTCCTTCGCGGCGCCACCCTGGCCATCTTCATACCTACCCTGGTGTGGGGTACCTGGTACCGGGTCGAAGCCTACCTGGTGGCCCGGGAGAAGCCGCTGGAGGCGGACGTCCAGAACTTCTACGAGATTGCTCAGGCGATGCACCACCCCTACCAGTCGCGACACCGGGAGCCGATGCCGATACTGCTGGTCAAGGGGTCGTTCCTGCTTTTCGGCGATCGACCGGCCTCGGCGCTCGTCCCCACCCTGGTCTCGTCGGTGCTGCTCATTGCTGCCACCTTCTTCTTCGGGCGGGCTGTCTTCTCCCTTCCCGTCGGCCTGGCGGGGGCGGCACTGGTTGCCTTCAACCATCACCTCATCCGGAGCGCCGGCCGAGGCTACCGGGAGGAACTGTTTGGCCTTCTCATTCTGCTCTTCACCTACGTGCTCTTCGTGGCCGGGGGCTGGAGCGTCCGGCGCCGGCTGCTTCTCGCGGGCCTGGTGGGTGGGTTGCTGCTCCTGGTGCGTATCACTTCAGCGACGCTCCTTGTGCCGGCGCTGGGCCTCTGGGCCTGGCGGGAGCGCGAGCGGCCGCCGCGGCGGTGGCTGCCTTTCGCCTGGGCCGGGGCAGCCTGTCTCGTCAGCTTCGTTCTCCTGGCACCGTACCTCGTCGAGTGCTGGCGCGTCTTCGGCCGACCTCTGATTGCCATCGACACCCATGCCCAGTGGTGGGCCGAGGCGGAAGCGGGGCACCTGGCCAAGTCACCTCCGGAAGAAACCACCGTCTCCGTGTTCACGTACCTCTTGGCCCCGGCGCACATGGGCCAGACGTTCACCCGCATCATCCAGGGCTACTGGGTGGTCGCGCGCCTCTTCCCCTGGTACGGGAACTGGCTCTTCCTCGCCCCCTTTGTCCTCGCGGGCGGAGCGATGACGGCGGTTCGTCGAGAGCGCTACCTCCTGTGGGTGGCCTTGTGGGTGCTCCTGCCTTTCACCGTGGTGATGCCTCTCGGC
>Ga0315282_10002730_pt1 | contig 32118 bp, 34 predicted proteins | sample YL17G07_20_MG_FD_203693 | JGI IMG/M metagenome (GOLD analysis project Ga0315282, IMG submission 203693) | Sediment microbial communities from Yellowstone Lake, YNP, Wyoming, USA - YL17G07_20 | ecosystem: Environmental > Aquatic > Freshwater > Lake > Sediment | place: USA: Wyoming | collected...
GGTCAAATTCCTCTGGAGCACTTCTAATGTGGTCGGAGCATCATCGACAACCAAGATCCGGTCTTTCTTAACGGAGTGGACCATTGGCGTTGTTCCCTTGCATCTCTTGAAACCTTGTCAATGGGAGTTGGATCTCGAATTGGGACCCCTGATTCACGTTACTCTCCACGCTGATAGAGCCTCCATGGGACGTCACAATTCCATGGACGACGGGCAAGCCCAAGCCAGTCCCTTGTCCCACATCCTTCGTCGTAAAGAACGGGGTGAATATTTTTTTGAGAACCTCTCCGCCCATGCCGGTGCCTGTGTCTTCGACAATGAGCGAGACGTGATCTTTGTCATGAAGCGTCCGCAGGGTGAGCCTTCCGCCTGAGGGCATAGCCTGTACGGCATTGATGACCAGATTGACGAGGACTTGGTTTAATTGCGACGGATCAGCATGGACCTCTGGAAGGTTTGGGGAGAGATCACGGACGACTTCTATTCCCTCTTTCATGCATCGGGACTCAAATAAGTAAAGACCCTCTTCAACCACCTTGTTCAAATTGATCAGTGCTTTCTTGGGGGGCATCAGCCGCGCGAATATCAGGAGTTTCTTTACGATTTCCCTTGCATAGAGAGAGGCATTCAGGATCTTCTCGATATCTTGTTCGACCTGTTCGGGAAGATCCGAGGATTTCTTAACAAGTTGGGCAAATCCGAGGATATTCCCTAACGGTTCGTTCAGCTCATGGGATACACCGGCAGCAAGCTGACCAATGGTGGCCAGACGATCCGCGTGCCTTAGTTGTTCTTGAAGCTTCCATTTTTCCTCCTCAGCCTCTCTCCGCTTGATGATGATTCCAACTTCTTTTGCAACCGCATCAATGAGATTTCGTTCCTCTTTGTAAAATGGCCCCTCGTCAAGCTCCGGTTTTTCCTCCCAATAGACGACCTCGACCGTGCCTCGCCGTTGCCCACTCACCACGATCTCCGCCACCAGTTTATGGATCCCGTTCCGGAAGGCAGGTGTTACGTAGGAACGGTCATCCAGAATAATCCTTGCAGAGGCAATCTCAGGGTAAAGCCAGGCGGAGGGAAGAAGCTCCACAATGCCCTGCAAAATGTCATCCAGTGATATCCCAGGCTCGGCCACCAATCGAGCGATTCCATAAAGGCACGTCAGCTCCTTGACCCGTTCCCGTAAGTCGACTTGTGCGTGTCGGTGTGCCAGCGCAATGCCCAGGTTTTGGCCGAGGTCCTCATAAAGCCCAATCTTATCCTCTGTGAAAAAGTTCTTCTGTTTGCTCTTCAATTGCAAAAGCCCGACGTTTTGGTGATCAACGAAAAGAGGGATCAGGGCAATGGAAGGGTAAGGACCGCTGATTTTGAAACGAGGGAGACGCGGTTTTTTCCCACCCTCGGCTTGTCGGGGGAGCTTTTTCTTCGCATCATCGGTCCAGAAGCTCCCTTTTTTAGTGAGAAAAGGCCGAATGGGATCAACGTGGCCGCGGACAATATTTCCACAGAGGGAGATCAACCCCGGATCATCATTGGGTCCTGAGATCATTTCGCCCGTTTCGTTTTGCCGGAGGGTCGTGATTTCGAAGGGAAAGGATTGGTCAGGACGGCGCTCCATCTTGCAACGAAAGTATTTGTTGTGTTCCTTTACCCATAGTTCAACCGCGTCACAACCTGAGAACTCCATAATCATCTCGGAAACTGTCTGCTGGAACTTCGTCCTCAGGACCCCTCGACTTGCATATTGTAATATTCGATGGGATAGATCTCGAAAATCTTCTTTTCCCTTAGGACGAGAAATATTTTTGCTCACTCTTTTTGAACGGCTCGTTCCCTTTGGCATTCTTATCCATTTTAGGCCTTACGGTGAATTAATTCAAGTTGCCTCTGGAAGTGAACGGCGGAGGAAATGCGGATTGCAGAATGCGGAGTACGGAACCGAACTTGGAACTTCCAACTTAAGCTTTCTTAAATTCCGCAATCCGAATTCCGAAATCAGTTGATTCCTTCTGCGTAAATTTCGATGAGGGTGAGACAGAGGGTTGTGATCAAGGGACCGGCCACCACCCCAATCATTCCAAAGGCCTGAATGCCTCCCAGAACAGAGAAGAAAAGCAGCAGGGGATGGATCTTTGTCTTTGAACTGATCAGCTTTGGCCTGAGCAAATTGTCCACCATGCTGATGACAAGAGCTCCAAAGAGAAGGAGGATGATCCCTTTTAAGAAATTCCCCTGAATGATGAAGAGAAGGGAAGCAGGCGCCCAGATGAGTGCCGTTCCACCCATGGGGATGAAGGAGAGGAGAGCCATGGCTGTTCCCCAGAGGATCGGGGAGGAGATGCCAAGGATCCAGAAGATCAGCCCACCCAATAGTCCCTGAACAATCGCAACGACAATCCCTCCGTAGATTGTGGCATAAATCATGTCTTTAAATCGAAGGAGGATGAGCTCCCTCTCTTTTGAAGGGATGGGGGCGATGGCCTTCAGTCTTTCCAGCAGGCGATTGCCATCCTTGAAGAGATAGTAGAGGGAGAGGAGGGCGAAGAAGAACCCGATCATAAAGGTCGAGAGTCCTTTGAAGATAACAGAAGTCTGGTTGAAGAGGAAGGTGCTGACCTGTTGAAGGTTCTTCAACAAGAATTCAAAAGGATCCGCGTGGGAGAGATCCATGTATTGACCTAATTTAGCCCAGGTCCACTTGATCGGGGCGATCTCCCGAATCTGCTCCAGATAAGCCTGAAGGCGACCCGTCTTGATCATCTCTTCCAGATTGTGGTAGGTATCCACCACCTCATTGGCCAGGGAGATCATGAGAAGAGTAGAAGGCAATACAATCACTAAAATCACCAGCAGGGTCATGACCATTGCCGAGAGGCCTTTTTTCTTCTTTAGGAGACGTTGAAGTTTCTGAAAGAGGGGGTAGAAGACGATCGTGAGGAGGATGGCCCATACGATGGGTCCCAGGAAGGGAGAGAAGATGCGGTAAAAGAGGTAGAAGGATAGGGAGGTGAGAAGGAGAGTGATGGCGAAAAAGATATGTTCCCTTTTCATTTCTTTATCTTCCCGTTGCCAAGCTTACTCTTGAAATCTTGAGTCTATCAGCGATAAGTTTCGTATTTCGAATTTCGGATGTTCACTGGCTATTCGCCATCTGCCATCTGCTATTTTCCCTCCGACTCTTCACCAGATAAATCAGGGGGAGGCTCAGAAGGGTGATGGCCATCTTGATCACATATTGGCCTTTGATCAAGATCCAAACGGGCATGGTTCCATAGAAAGCAAGGGTGATGAAGATCACACTATCCACCCAGGTCGAGATCGCGTTGCTCACAAGGACTCTTGTCCACTTGAGCCGTTGAACACGGGCTCTCCAGAAAGAGAAAATTTCGGCATCGATGAGAGAACTGATGAGATAGGCCGTCAGGCTGGCGAACACGATTCTGGGAGTGCCCCCCAAGACTCCCGAAAAGGCCTCCTGCCCTGAATAGAAAGCAGCAGGAGGAAGCATGACGGCCAATTGAACATAAGCAGCCAGTAGGAGATTGGCAAGAAAGGCTGTCAGGATCACCTTCCGGGCTCCTTCTTTACCCAAGGATTCATTGATCAGATCGATCAGAGTGAAGGTCAGCGTGTAGATGAAGATCGCTGCTGGAACAACGATCCCTCCTAACTGGATGGGTTTCGAAGCCGTTACATTGGAAATCAATTCGCAGGCGATATAGAGCCCGACGAGAATTATCCTCATCTTCATTCAATCATGCTTTGGACGGAGAAGAAGAATGGGCGTTTCAGCTCGCGTTAAGACTTTATGGGCCACACTCCCCAAGACCCACCGGGTAATCCCGGAGCGACCGTGAGTGCACATGACAATGAGGTCCACCCTACTCTCTTTTGCGAAGTCGATGATTTCCACAGCTACCTGCTGGCCTGTCTTCACCATGGAGGTCGCTTTGAGCCCTTTCTTTTTCAACTCTTCAGTGAGGTTGTGGAGATATCTCTCAGCTGTTTCCTTCTGTTTCTCATCCACGATCAGGGGCGTCACCAACTCCGGTGATCCATAAATAGGCATGAAGGGGACCACCTGAAAAAGAACGATTTCAGCCCCGAAGGTTTGAGCCAACTTTTCAGCCTCCTCCAACCCCTTCTTGGCCAGTTCCGATCCATCTAATGGAACTAAAATTTTCTTGTACATAAACCCCACCTCCTTTACTCCTCCTAATCATTTTATAGCAATTTTGATCCGGCAAGGCAACAGAAAAGAAGATTATAGGCACAAGGAGAATGTGAAAATGTACATTAGAATTTTCAATAATAACCCGCTTTATTATCGAAAATTCCGATTTGACAGAGAGGATATTTCTAGGTAGATTTTTGGTGATTCTTACCGTTATTTGATGGGAGATTTCGACATGGTAGAGCTTCAAAAGCCCTTTTCTCTTATATGAGGGGCCGCATTTGGCCCGAAGAGGCCTAGGTTAGGTCTCCAGATCACCAGAAGGAGAGAGAGAAAAGAGGCGTTTCCAACTCATTTCCATCCTTGTGTGTCCTGAGTTCTTCCGCCCATTTTCCCCTCCCTCCGACAATAGTTTATTATGACCTGGCATGTGATCCCAAAATAATTTTCTTGGAAGGGGGTAACTATGACCACCATCAAAATTTTTTTTGCGACTCGCTGGGGAATCATTTCAGTAGGAGCATTTATCGGGGTCTTTGCCCCGTTTTTGCAGAAGTGGGGCAATCCGGCAAACATGGGCATCTGTGTGGCCTGTTTCGACAGGGACATTGCGGGTGCGTTGGGACTTCATCGGGCGGCCGTTGTTCAATATATGCGGCCCGAGATCATCGGTTTTGTTCTTGGCTCGCTGATTGCCGCCTATGCGTTTAAGGAATTCCGTGCACGAGCGGGGTCTGCTCCCATTGTTCGATTTGTCCTTGGCGCTTTTGCCATGATCGGAGCCCTGGTCTTCCTCGGCTGCCCATGGAGGGCCATGCTCCGCTTTGCCGGAGGTGATGGAAATGCCATTTTCGGCCTTCTCGGACTCATCGGGGGGATATGGGTAGGCATACTTTTCCTGAAAGGGGGTTACAACCTGGGACGTTCCCAAGCCACTCACACCTCAGTAGGATGGTTATTGCCTTTGATCATGCTTGGGTTTCTTGTCTTGATGTTTGTCTTTCCCCAGGGTGAGGGACAGGAAAAAAGCGGAGTGCTATTTTACAGTGTCAAAGGTCCTGGATCCATGCATGCACCGCTTCTTGCTTCCCTGGGGATTGGTCTTTGCGTTGGATTCCTGGCACAGAGAAGCCGGTTTTGCACAATGGGGGCCATCCGGGATTTCGTCCTTTTTAAACAGACCCATCTCCTCTCGGGGGCGATTGCCCTTGTCGTGATTGCTTTCATCACCAATCTGATTCTAGGGCAGTTTCACCCCGGTTTTGAAAAGCAACCCATAGCCCATACAATGAGCCTCTGGAACTTCGGCGGCATGGTTTTGGCAGGGCTGGCCTTTGCCCTGGCCGGAGGATGTCCGGGGCGACAACTCTTCCTTGCCGGGGAGGGCGATGGGGACGCAGCTGTGTTTGTTCTCGGAATGATCGTAGGGGCTGGCTTCTCACATAATTTTGGTATGGCCAGTTCTGCAGACGGAGTTGGACCCTATGGTATCGCTGCTGTGATCATTGGGCTTCTTACCTGTCTGTTTATTGGATTCACCATGAGAAAAGAAGTTGCATAAAAAGGAGGGATAAAAATGAGCAAAATCGTGGATGCTCGCGGGCTTTCGTGCCCTCAACCTGTCGTCTTAACCAATAAAATGATGAAGGATATGAGAAAGGGGATATTTGAGGTCCTTGTGGATACCGATACCTCCAAGGAAAACGTCTCTCGATTGGCTCAACAGATGGGATGGGATTGTGAGGTAAAGCAGACGGGCAACGATTACGTTCTTGTACTGAAAAAAGGGGAAGAAGATGATCTATCTCGATAATGCTGCTACTTCATGGCCAAAGCCTCCGCAAGTGAAAGAGGCGATGAATCGATTTATGGAGGAGGTCGGCGCCAACCCGGGCCGGTCCGGACACTTCCTCTCCATTGAAGCAGCTCGCATTGTCTATGAAACCCGGGAGGCCCTTTCCGTCTTATTCCGTGTCAAAGACTCATCCAGAATCATCTTCACACTTAATGCCACTGAGTCCATTAATTTGGCTCTAAAAGGTTTATTAAAGCCCCAAGAGCATGTGATTACGAGCAGCATGGAACACAATTCCGTGATGAGACCTCTTAGGGATCTGGAGAAGAGGGGAATAGAATTAAGCATCATTCCCTGTTCCAGTGAAGGCGTGCTGGACCCCCAAGAAGTGGAGAAAAAAATACGATCGAATACGAGAATGGTCGTTCTCAATCATGCCTCCAATGTCACAGGAACCCTACTTCCTGTAAAGGAGGTTGGATTCATTGCGAGAAGGCATAATCTTCTATTTTTAGTCGATGTCGCCCAGACGGCCGGAGCTTACCCGATCGATGTCGAAAAGGATGGGATCGATCTTTTAGCCTTTACTGGGCATAAAAGCCTCTATGGACCCCAGGGGACTGGAGGATTGGTCATTGGCGAGCGTATCAGAGAGAAAGAGATGAATCCACTGAAACAGGGTGGAACGGGAAGTCGGTCTGAATTTGAGGAGCAGCCGGATTTCTTACCGGATCGCTTCGAGAGCGGAACACCCAATGGTGTTGGGATTGCTGGGCTTCTCGCTGGCGTTCAATTTGTTCTGGAAAAAGGAGTCGAACAAATCCGTCAAAACGAGATGACCCTGACCCAAAAACTCATCGAGGGTTTAAAAGAAATTCCTCGGGTAAGACTTTATGGTCCTCAAAACCAAGGAGATAGAATTGCCACTCTTTCTTTCAATTTTGCCCACCTTTCTCCTTCGAATGGGGCATTGCGTTTAGAAAAAGAGTTTGGCATCCTCTGTCGTCCAGGACTTCACTGTGCACCTGCAGGCCACCACACCATTGGGACTTTTCCAGAGGGAACGATTCGATTTGGCCTGGGCGCTTTCAACACCGAAGAGGAGATCGAAACCACCCTCCAAGCTGTCTCTTTGATTTCCAAAAAATAAAGATAATGGATCTTTTCCTTTTTAGCTTTGAAGAAATGTCGGGCAGTTTTTTGGGTTATAAAAGAAGATTGGATTATCTATGAAAAGAAGAGGGGATATATGGTAGAATATTAAAGAAAGATAATTTGAATTTCCCCTTATTCTCCCCCTCTCCCCAACGGGGAGAGGGAGGGGGTGAGGGGGAAAATGAATCGGAGGAAGTGAAAATGTCAGTGGTTGATTGTCGAGGTCTGGCCTGTCCGCAACCTGTGGTTGTAACAAAACAGGCATTAGATCAGCTGAAGGAAGGAGAGATGATTGTTATTGTGGACAATGCTGTCTCCTGTAATAATGTGGAGCGGTTTGCTCAAAGTCAGGGATGTTCGGTGGAGATTAAGGAGGAGGGGCAGAATTTTTATGTCCATATTCGAAAAGTCCATGGTAAGGATGAACAGAGAACAATCCGGCTTGGCAAAGAAGCAGAAAAAATAGTGGTCTACATCAATTCTAACCTTCTCGGAATTGGGGAGGAGGCGTTGGGAGCGATCCTGACGAGGTCTTTTTTAAAAACCCTATTGGATCTGGAGACAAAACCTTCTCGATTGATCCTGATTAATTCCGGAGTTCGATTGGCGACAGAAGGTTCGGAGGTTTTGGAGACCCTCGGGAAGTTATCTGAGAAAGGGATAGAAATTCTCTCCTGCGGAACCTGCCTCGACTTTTATGGGCTAAAGGAGAAGCTGAAGGTCGGGAAAATTTCGAATATGTATGATATTGCCCAATCCTTGATGGAAGCGGATCGCTTGGTCAGGCCATGAAATACGTCTTCCTTTTTGAATCGGTCCATCGCGTCATGAAAGCCGAGAAACTTCTTAAGGGAAAAGGGATAAAGATTGATCTCATACCCGTACCAAGGGAAATCAGTTCTGACTGTGGAGTCGCCATTGAATTATCTGCAGGGTCAGAAGAAAAAGCTTTACTTATTCTCAGAGAGAATAGGATATCGGTTGTGGAATGTTATACAAGGGATTTAAGAGGAAAGTTTGAGAAAAAGAAGGAAATTCAGATCTAAGTTCGAATGACAGAGGTAAAATGGACAAAGTGCGTTTGACGGAAAAAGTCAAAAAAGCGGGTTGAGCCTCCAAAGTGGGTCCAGAGGATCTGGATCAGATTCTGAAAGATTTACCCATTCCGAAAGATCCAAAGGTCTTAGTTGGGCTGGATACATCGGATGACGCAGGGGTCTATCAATTGAGTGAAGAGGTCGCCCTGGTTCAGACGGTGGACTTCTTTACTCCAATTGTGGATGATCCTTTCACCTTTGGTCAGATCGCAGTGGCCAATGCACTGAGTGATGTCTATGCGATGGGAGGGACTCCACTTACTGGCATGAATTTAGTGGCCTTTCCCATCAAGACCCTCTCCTATTCCATTTTAAAAGAGATCCTTCTCGGAGGCCTGTCAAAAATGAAAGAAGCGGATGTCGCCCTGGTAGGGGGTCATTCCGTCGAAGATCCAGAGATCAAATACGGCCTGGCTGTGACAGGATTGATCCATCCGAAAAAAATCCTGACCAATGCAAAGGCAAAGGTGGGGGATAAATTGGTTTTGACGAAACCCCTCGGTACAGGGATCATCGCTACAGCCCTCAAAGGGGGAATGGCCTCTGAGGAAGCTGTCCGGAAGATTGTGGAAAGCATGGTGACTCTTAATCGAACACCATCAGAGTGGATGAAAAAATTTGGAGCCCATGCCTGTACGGATATTACCGGGTTCAGTTTTATTGGCCATGCCCTGGAAATGGCGATGGCAAGCCAGGTGGGGATGGTGATCCAATCGAAAAGTATCCCTATCTTTCCTGAAGCCTTGGAGTATGCGAAATTAGGTTTGGTTACTGGAGGTGGCCATTCGAATCGTCAATTTTTCTCCTGTCGGGTGGAGGCTGATACGAACCTTTCTCCCCTGCTCATGGACATCCTTTACGATCCTCAGACCTCTGGCGGACTCTTGATCTCGTTGCCTTCGGACCAAGCACAAAATCTCGTGGAAACCCTTAACAAGGAAGCGCAAATGGATGCGTGGATTGTGGGTCAGGTGGTCGAAGGCCCCCCGGGTAAAATTCAAATCATCTGATTTTTTCCCTTCCCATTTCTTTCTTGCAAGAGGAATTGCCTTTTTATATAATGTGCGCGCGAGTTAGCAGAAGGGGGGATATCTTCATTGGAAAAGAAAGTTGAACCCATTGCTAAAGCACAGAATCTTGTCGTAGCTCGATATCGGGACGGCCGGGTCATCAAGGGAACGACCTATGATTTTGGACCGCAGAAAAAGGGATTCCATGTGGTTCCCTTAGGGGAAGAGGGGAGAAAAGTTTCGGAAGTCCTCTTTTCTGATTTGAAGGCGGTCTTTTTTGTAAAATCTCTGGAGGGAAAACAAGACCATCCTCTTACGAAAGATGTTTCTGAAGAGAAGGCGGAACCGGGGAGTCAGATGAAGGTGAAAATCACCTTTCCCGATGGGGAGACCTTGGCGGGAACGACCCAAGGGTATACTCTGGAAAGGGAGGGTTTTTTTATTGTCCCTCTGGAGGAAGATAGCAACAATCTAAGAATCTTCGTTATCTCAAAAGCGGTGAAAGACGTGGATACCTGGAAATGACAGGGAGCAGATTCTTCAGCCCCTTGCCTGAGTGAGGGCTCCGAAGTAAAATAAAGTCAGATAAACAGAACGGAACAAACTTAATGGATATTGAGGTCAAACTTTTTGCCACATTAAGGGATTATCTTCCCAAAGGGAGCAGTCGTTTTTCCTGCAAGATGGAGGTCGATGGTCACACCCGGGTGCAGGATATTTTAGAAAGGCTCAAGATCCCCGAAGAGATCCCTAAAATCATCCTGATTAACGGGGTTCACGGGAAGAAGGAACAGCCGCTTAAAGACGGGGATGTTGTGAGTGTCTTCCCTCCGGTGGCAGGTGGCTAAAATCAAACTCCAATAACCAAATCCCCTGCCTGCCGGCAGGCAGGCAAGCTCCAAACAAATCTCAACAACCAATATCCAATCACCAAAACTTAGCCAAAAACATTTGGGATTTTGGCAAGGTTCCCACCTCACGCTTTGACGCCTGCCTACCGACAGGAATTGCAGATTGAAAAATCGCTGCCTGCGGCAGGTTAAGCCTAAAATCCGGAATTTGAAATTGAATTTGTTTTGGTTATTTGGAAATTCGGTAATTGGGATTTGTCTGTGATTTGGAGCTTGGTGCTTGGGATTTGACGAAGCGATTATCTCTTTTCTTTTCCTTCCTTAATCTTACTCTTCAGTCTCTCGATTTGATCCGGTTTGGGATCGAGTTTCAAAGCCTTTTCGTAAAGTTCGATGGCCTTCTCGATCCGATGGAGCTTGAAATAGCTGTCGCCTAAATGTTCCGTAATAACGGGGTCATCCGGGGTTAACTGGTTTGCTTTTTCGAGTTCCACCGCAGCCTTGTCATATTGACCCAGTTTGAAATAGAGCCAACCTAGGCTGTCCGTAATGTAGCCCATATTGGGTTTGAGCGACATTGCCTTCTGAATCAGTTGGAGAGCCTCTTCGAGACGGGTGCCCCGATCCGCATAGGAGTAGCCTAAGTAGTTCAGGGCATCGGCGTGATCGGGTTCCAGTCGGAGAACCTCTTTCATTTGAGTGACCATCTTCTCGAATTCCCCCATCTTATCGTAAAGGGCTCCTAACTGAAATAGGAGATCGACACTGTCCCGATTCTGGTCAAGCCCCTTCTGGAGGACAGCCAGGGCTTTTGGCAACTGGTTCTCTTTTTCAAACAGGTCGGCCAGAATGAGATAGAGGTTCGCCTCCTTCGGCTTCGTCTTGATCGCATCCTCCATGGTCTGGATGGCTTCTTTTGTTTTGTTCTGTTTCCTCAAGATCAGGACGATGCTTCTCCTGGCGTCTGCGAAGAGGCTGGATTCTGGAGGAATCTTCTTGAATTCTACAAGGGCCTGATCCAGGGCTCCTTTTTCGACATGGGCAGCCCCTAAATAGTAACGCACCCGATCGTCCTTTGGATTGGCTGCAAGGATGAAGTTAAATTCCAGGATCGCCTGATCGAGTTTCCCCTGTTCCAGATAGATCAGCCCAATCTTTGTGCGGATGTTGAGATCCTCTGAATCAGACTTCTGCATCTCCCGAAATTGACTCAGCGCGTCATCCAACTTCTTTTTCCGGATGAAGATCTGCCCCAGCCGATTTCTGGCCCGCTTATTGTCTGGATCGAGGCTGAGGACCTTCTGATAGACTTCGGTCGCTTTTTCCTGCTCATTCTGCAGTTCGTAGACGATCCCTAGATCTATCAGAACGGAGACGAGGTTGGGATCAATGGCGAGTGCCTTCAAAAGATATTCTTTCGCCTGATCATAAGCTTTCATCTCGGCGTAAATTCTTCCAAGGGAATAGAACCCCATCACCGAGTTGGGCTCCATCTTGAGGAACCGCTTCATGAGATCGATCGCCTTCTCATACTCCTTGACATCGGCATACAGGGAACTGAGATAGAGGTAGCTCTCTCGATGTTCGGGAGCAATCTGAATGGCCTTCTGATAGGATTCGATGGCCAACGGGTTATTCTTAAGAGAGGAGTAGATTCCTCCCAGCATTAAATGGGCGGTTAAGATGTTTGGATCATAAAGAAGGGCCTTCTTGCACTCCTCAACCGCTTCATCGAGCAACCCTTTGTGGACGTAAAGGGTAGCTAGTTCCACGTGCAGGGAAGGTTCTTTCTTGTCTTTGGAAATGGCGTCCTTGAGATGCTTGATGGCTTCATCCATTTTCCCCTCTTGCAGTTTGAGTTGAGCGAGGAGAAAAGGATAGTACGTGAGGGAGTTGGGGGATGTCTTCTTGGGCGATACAAGCTGAACCTTTTGAGATGAAGGGGAACCTGGTCCGGAGGGTTCCATCCTCTGCAAGCCTGCACAAGCCACTAGAAGAAGGAAAGAGAGAAAAAGAGAAAACCAGAGCAATAGACGCAATTTCACAATCGTTTCATAACATTGTTTATCCATACAGTCAATGAGGGTCCGTTCCTGAAGGTAGGATTAAACATCCAAGTCGGGTTTGGCCTTTTTCTCAAAACGGTAAAGGGTCCTCGGGTTCACCTTTAAAATCTCAGCGGCCATTCTTTTGTTTCCATCCGTCGCTTTCAAGATTTCTGTAATATATTCGGCCTTAATCTCCTCCAGAGATTTATGCTCCTTTACCCCCTTCTTAATCAGGGCAGAAGACCCTTCTATCAGATTACGGGGAAGGTCACTGGCGGTCAGGATGTTCTGCTCCGAAATGATCACGGCCCTTTCGATGACGTTCTCCAATTCTCTGACATTTCCCGGCCAGTCGTACTCCAGGAGGACATTCATGGCCTCCTTTGAGATCCCATCGATCTGTTTCTTCGTTTCCTTTGTGCAGAGATCGAGAAAATGATAAGCCAGCAAAGAAATATCTTCTTTTCGATCCTTTAAATCAGGGAGGAAGATGGGAAAGACGTGGAGGCGGTAGAAAAGGTCCTCACGAAATTTCCCTTTCTTCATGTTGGCTTCTAAATCTTCATTGGTGGCTGCAATCATCCGGATATCGATCTTGACCCGTTCAGTGCCTCCCACCTTCATCACCTCCTTCTCCTGAAGCACGCGGAGAAGTTTTACTTGCACCGAGGGAACAATGGTGGAGATCTCATCGAGAAAGACCGTTCCTCCCTCCGCCTCTTCAAACAGTCCTCTTTTTGCCTGAACCGCTCCCGTGAAAGCCCCTTTCGTATGGCCGAAGAGTTCGCTTTCCACCAGAGTTTCAGGGATGGCGCTACAGTTGAAGGGGATGAAGGGCTGGTCCGCCCGGGGGCTGTGATAATGAATGGCTTTGGCCACCAGCTCTTTACCCGTCCCGCTCCCTCCATAGACGATCACGGTGCTGGTGCTGGGAGCCACCTTTTCTATCAGGGAGAAGATCTCCTGCATCTTCTTGCTCTTTCCGATGATATTGGCAAACTCAAATTTTTTCCTTACCTCCATTCTCAGAAGCCGATTCTCCTTCAGAAGGAGATTTTCCTTTTGGGTTCTGGAAATGTGGAGGAGGAGGTCATTGAAATCAACAGGCTTCGTAATATAGTCGTCTGCCCCCGCCTTCATTGCCTCAACGGCCGTTTCGATTGAACCATAGGCGGTCATCATGATCACCGGTACTTCAGGCCTTGTTCCCTTGATCGTCTTGAGGAGTTCCATCCCATTCATCTCGGGCATCATGAGGTCGGTCAATACGAGATCGAAGAGATCCTTTTCAATCCTTTCAACAGCCTCCAGGCCGTTCTGGGCGACCTCCACGGAGAACCCGCCCATCTGGGTAAGGCCTCGCTGAAGCATCTCCCGAACGGGCGTTTCATCATCCACCACCAGTATTCTCATAGGTTCCATCTCGTCCCCCTCTTTCCTTTGATGAGGATTCTGGGTCTATTATCGCAAAAAACCTTTCTTGAATCAACCTTCTAACAGCCTGGCACGCCTCCCTCACGAGTTCCTCCCTGTTGATAGCAAGCCCTTCATTCCAAAGGGTTGACTGTTCAGTAATTTCTTATACAATAGGAGAGCAGGTTGATATCAGACGAAGAAAGGACCGAAGAAGAAACAATGGATGATCGGATTCTTATTGTCGATGACGAGGAGTTGATCTGTCGCCTCCTGGCTCAAAGGCTGACCGGGGAGGGATATTCGTGTGTCACGGCCAATAATGGAAGAGAGGCCTTGACCCATTTTTATAAGAATGCCTTTTCCCTCATCATTTCCGATATCAAAATGCCGGAAATGGACGGCATTGAGCTGTTGAAGAAAGTGAAGGGTTTGAATCCGAATATGTTAGTGATCATGGTCACGGCCTATCCTGAAATTGATATGGCGGTGGATGCGATGCGTCTGGGGGCTTACGATTTCATCATCAAACCCGCTGACCTGGATTTGATCGTCCTCAGTGTGAAGAAGGCTCTGGAGAAAAAAAGACTCGAAGAGGAATTGGAGGCTTATCATAAGAATTTGGAAAGATTGGTTGAGGAGAGGACGGCGAAGCTTCAGAATGCCTACCGGGTCCTGAAAAAAGCGCATCTTGATTCGGTCAAAGTTCTGGCAGAAGCCATCGATGCAAAGGACCCCTACACCCGGGGCCATTCCGATCGTGTGAGAAGGATGAGTCTGAGAATTGCCGCCCGGTTAGGTTTTAACGAAGAAAAACTGGAGAGCCTGGAATATGGGGCTCTCCTTCATGATATCGGAAAGATCGGGATCAAAGATGAAATTCTCCAGAAACCCGGCGTCCTCAATGCCGGAGAATATCAATACATCCAAGAACATCCATTGATCGGTGTAAAAATCGTGGAAGGAATCGATTTTTTCAAAGACAAGATCCCGATGATCCGGCATCACCACGAACGGTTCGATGGAAAAGGATATCCGGACGGTCTAGCCGGTGACGCCATTCCCCTTGAGGCAAGGATTATTACGGTCCCGGATGCCTTTGATGCGATGACCAGCGTGAGACCCCACTCCCAAAGCAAAGCCCTTCAAGATGTCCTTTTGGAATTGGAGCGAGGAAAGCGCACCCAATTCGACCCCAAAATCTTAGGCATTTTCTTGCGTGATAAGGTATATAAGTTGTAACCATGCCGGCGAACCTCACTCCCGACTATCTCGAAGCAGAGGCAAAATTCAAGCAGGCCAAAACGACCGACGAAAAGATCAGAGCTCTCGAGATCATGATGGCCGTCATCCCCAAGCACAAGGGGACGGAGAAGATCCGAGCCCAACTGAAGAGTCGTATGGCCAAATTGAAGGAAGAACTTCAACGAAAGCCCACGATCGGAAAAGCGGAACAGGCCTTTTACATCAAGAAAGAAGGAACCGCCCAGATCCTCCTTCTCGGCCTCCCCAATACTGGCAAATCGACTCTTTTCTCAAAAATGACCAATGCTCTTTCTGAGGTGGCCGATTACCCTTTTACTACCCAGAAACCCATTCCTGGAATGATGAAGTTTGAAAATCTCCAGATTCAACTCGTGGATACCCCGCCGATCCAGTTGGATCATGTGGAACCCGGGTTCTCCAACCTCCTTCGAAATGCAGATGCCCTTCTCCTCGTGGTGGACCTCACTGAAGATCCCATTTTTCAGATGGAGATCCTTTTGGAAGTATTGAAGGAGATGAGAATCAGGGTGGGTGGGAGGGGAGCGGCTTCCTCAGAGGTAGGGTGGGCCTATCTCAAGGCTATCCTTCTCGGGAACAAATGTGATTTCAAAAATGCGATGGAAACGTACGGGGCCTTTGAAGCCCAATTCAAAGAAACCTTCCCCATCCTGCCCATCTCTGCCAAAGAAGGAATGAATATTGAGGAGCTTAAAAGAGAGGTCTACCAGATTCTGGGTATCATTCGGGTTTATACGAAGGCCCCTGGAGGCGACCCCGATCTTTCGGAGCCCGTTGTTCTCAAAAGGGGAAGCACGGTAGAGGATGTGGCACTTTCCATTCACAAAGACTTCGCTAGAAAACTCCGATATGCGAGGATCTGGGGCTCTGGGAAATTCGATGGACAGATGGTCAAACGGGACTATCCGCTCAGCGAGGGAGATGTCATTGAACTACACATCTAACGCAAACGCAGTTGATTTATTGTCATTGCCAAATTCGAGATTTCGAAACAAGTTCGGAATGACACACTTTTTCTTGTCATGCTGAACTCGTTTCAGCATCTCATTTAATGCGTTTGTATTGGTTCGCCTGCCTGCCGGCCCCGGTCCCGACCGAGGGCGGGGCAGGCAGGGAGTTAAGAGTAATGAGTTTGGAGTTTCTCAAGAAATCTATACATCTTTCTTTCTTCAAAGAATTACTCCGAACTCCAAACTCTGAACTCCGAACTTGGGGACTTGGTCGTAGAGATTTCCTTCGTTGGCTTTTGGGATTCTCTCTTCTTCCCACTTTCCCTTTCAGTGTCCAAAAGGCCGACGCACAAGGGGTCTCGCCCGCTTCACCTGAGAGGAGGAGGTCTATTGCTGAATTTTTTAAAGGAGAGGAACTCGAGTACGAAGTTGGAGCCTGGATATTTAAGCGAGTCGCCTTGGGGAAACTGAGCTTCAAGGAAATGGGAGAAAAAGGCCGTTATCTATCTACCCTTCAAGGGGAAACCCTGGGCATCTTGGGGTGGGTGGCTCGTTATCGCGTGGACACCTATCGCTCCATCATGGAAGAAGTAGGAGGAGGGAGACGTCTCCGGTCCATATCATTCGAAGAAGATGTGAAGGTTGGAAACAAGTTGAGAAGGCGAACCCACTTCTTGGATTATCAAAAGCGAAAATGGGTTCAGGTGAGACAAAGAAAAGATGGTACCAAAGTGAGGAAAGAGGAGGAAATTCCTCCTGCAATGGTTTATGATGATTTCCTGACGGCCTCTTATAATTTTCGTTACGGTGTTTATGGAGGAATTGAAAGGGGAAGAAAATATACGGTTGCCACTTTCCCCAAGATGGGCCCTTCCAGTTATGAAGTGAGTGTGGCTTCGAAAGAAGACGAGGAAAAGAGAAAAAGATCTGAGAAATTTAAAGACGGAAAAGAGTATTTTGTTAGACTTTTTCTGGACCCAGAGATCACTCATTCCAAAGAGGGACTGATTGAAGGATGGTTGTCAAGAGAACTTTACCCCACAGAGGGTACGATCAAAGATGTGTTCTTGTACGGGGATGTCAAAGGCAAGCTCATTAAGAATAGTCGAGGGTAATCCAATTTTAGAATGCGGAATGCAGAGTGCGGAAAGATTCAGATTGAGGTTAAGGTTAAGGCTGAGGTTCAGTAAACCTTAACCTCGACCTCGACCTCAACCTTAGCCTTGCAAAATGGACACGGTATCAAGATATTATCGGCTTCATCGGAAGGATATTGCCTATTTCAAGTTTATCATCGAGTCCTATGAGGGGATGGCTGTGGTGAGAACGAAAGATCCTTATGAAGCGATCGTGGAGTTGATGGTAGCACCGGGGTGGGAGCAAGATGTGGAGAAGGTTCTGGAAGGTCTGGGGAAGGAGATCCATATCGAGCCTTTATCGTTGTATCCCTAATCGCCTTGGTTAGAAAATAAAACCTCATTTTACTTTTTAGCTGGATTTTGTCATTCCCGTGGAAACGGGAATCCAGACTTGTCCCTGTGAAAACAGGGTGGGTAGGGACGACTTTAGTCCCCCAAAAGGGAAGCTAGAGCCTCCCCTACCCAATCTTTACATTCCAAAGAGAGGCCACGAGTTGATAGATCAAATTCCGTGTGAAAAGATACTGAAAGAGATGCTCAAGGAGGGAGGTGAGTTTGCCGATCTCTTCTTTGAACAGACCCGTTCCGTCGTGATCATTTGTGAAGAGGATCGGATCGAGAAGGTCATTTCAGGGCTGGATATGGGAGTGGGGCTTCGAATCCTCCATGGAGGAAAGACCTTCTATGGGTTTACCAATCAGATCTCGGAAGAATCCCTTCTCCACTTAGCTCGAAGGTTGAGCGAGGCGACGAAAGAGGAGAGGGAATCAAAGGTGATTGATTTGGCCCAGCGGCCTCCTTCCGGCCTCTCATCCTCTTCGTTCCAGAGTCCTCTTTTTCCGATTGAGAAACATCCAAAAGGGATCTCTATCGGGGAAAAAGTTTCCATCGTGAAGCGTGGAAACGGGGTAGCCCGAAAAGTTGACCCCCATGTCCGGCAGGTGAAGGTCCTCTATCGAGATTTCAGTCAAAACCTCTTCATCGCCAATTCAGAGGGAGCTTCAGTGGAAGGAGAAAGAGTGGGGACCGTCTTTTCGGTCCAGGTCGTTTCTGCCGAGGGCGACATTATTCAGACCGGTTACGAGCCTGTGGGAGGGACGATGGGCTTTGAAATATTCGATTTCCATCCACCGGAAGAGGTCGCTGAGGTGGCAGCGAAGAGATCCCTTCTGATGCTGTCGGCGAGAAAAGCACCTAGTGGAAGAATGGCCGTTGTCCTGTCGAGTGAGGCAGGGGGAACCATGATCCATGAGGCCATAGGTCACGGTTTAGAGGCCGATCTGGCCCAGCAAGGCCTCTCTGTCTATTCCAAGAAAATTGGAGAAAGAGTAGCCTCTCCTCTGATCACGGTGGTCGATGATCCGACCCTTCCTCAGAAAAGAGGTTCTTATCCTTTTGATGACGAGGGGGTTCCCACCCGAAGAACGCTTTTGGTGGAGCAGGGGGTTTTGAAAAGTTATCTCTATGACAGGCTGGGTGCACTGAAGGATGGGGTTGAATCGACCGGAAACGGAAGAAGGGAATCGTATCAACACAAGCCTATTCCGAGAATGAGCAACACCATGATCGTTCCAGGAAAGATGAAACCCGAAGAGATCATACAGTCTGTGGAAAAGGGATTATTCGTGAAGAAGATGGGTGGTGGGCAGGTCAATACCGTGAATGGAGATTTTGTTTTTGAGGTCAATGAAGGATATTTGATTGAAAAAGGGAGTGTGTCTGAACCGGTTCGTGGAGCGATCCTGATTGGCAATGGACCACAGGTTCTCAAAGAGATCGACATGGTGGGCGATGATCTCGGCTTTGGAATCGGGACCTGTGGAAAAGATGGTCAGGGGGTCCCCGTTGGCGATGCCCAACCCACATTAAGAATTCCGGAGTTGGTCGTGGGGGGACAACAGGAAACTGAGTGATGAGGGGAGGGGGTGATGAGGAGACAGGAAATCAAGAGATCAGGGCGTCAGGAGATGAGGAGACCAGACTCTATGTCCTGTGCCTGCCTGCCGCAGGCAGGCGCTATTCTTCTTCTGGAGCGGGTTCCGGAAGTTTTTCTAATTTTACCTTTGCGATTCGCTGGCCGACCATTTCGACAATATTGATCCTTTTCCCTTCGGTGACTACCACATCTCCAACCTTCGGGATCTTTTGAAGCGTGGTCATCAAGAAACCTCCGAGGGTTTCATATTCTGTCGATTCAGGCAGCGCGATCTGGTGGTCCTCCTTCAGATCCCTGAGGCTGATGGAAGCATCAATCAAAAAGGTCCCATCCGGGAGATGGATCACAGGGCTCTCCACATCATGTTCGTCTCTGATTTCTCCGACGATCTCTTCGAGCAGGTCCTCGATGGTCACGAGGCCCGATATGCCACCATATTCATCCACGACTAAGGCCATATGGATTCTCTTTTTTTGCATCTCCTTTAAAAGGAGGCTGATTTTCATCGTCTCGGGAATGAAAAGTGGAGCCTTGATAATCTTCCGGATATCGACTTGCCCTGTTCTTGCAAAGAGGGTCAGAAAGTCCTTGGCATAGAGGATTCCCCTGATATCATTCAGTTCCTTTCCGAAGACAGGATAACGAGAGAACTGTTCTTCTTCAACGAGGGCAGCAATCTCATGGAGCGGCTTATCGATTTGGATCGCTACCATCTGTGTATCTGGGACCATGACCTCTTTCACCGACATGTCGGTGAACTCGAAAACGCTTTGAAGAATTTTTTCCTCTGCCGGCTCAAAAACCCCGTGCTTTCCACCTTCTTTGATCAGCATCTTCACTTCTTCCTCAGTGATGTAAGCCCTTTCGGTGAATGGCTTCCTGCCAAATGGTCTGAGTACGATGGCTGTGCTGAAGGTGAGTATTTTGACAAAGATCGATGTGACCTTCGAAAAAGCTTCAATGGTTCTTGCTGTCCAAAGCCCTACCGTTTCAGGGTGCATCAATGCGATGGACTTAGGGACAAGCTCTCCAAAGATCACCGAAAAATAGGTGATGATCACGACGACGATTCCGATCGCAATGGGCTCCGCGGCGATGGAGATAGCCTTGATGGGAACGATCTGGAGGGCAGGTTTGATGACCTTCACCGCCGCTGCACCTCCCACTGCAGAGGCAAGAACGCTTACGCCCGTGATGCCAATTTGAATCGTCGCCAGAAAGCGGTCGGGCTCTTCCTTCAGTTTTAGAAAAATTTTGGCGTTCCTCTTTCCACTCTCGGCCAGGTGTTTGATCTGGCTCTTTCTTGCCGTCACGACAGCGATCTCTGTCCCGGCCAGATAACCGTTTAACAGGATAAGAATGGCGATGAAAAATATTTCAAAGAGAAGTTGTTGCATCTTGTACTCCCATTTCTAAAAGGTTTCGGCCTCCTGTCTGTTGGTAGACGTTATCGGACAGGAAGGAATAGGTGACCGCACAGGTTGCAAAAGGAAATAATTTAGAATTGATGGTCTCATAAAAAGTCCCAATCTGTCACCCTGAACTCGTTTCAGGGTCTCGTAAGTCCATGATTTTGTTAGATGCTGAAACAATACTGAAACGAGTTCAGCACAAGGTTCAGCATGACATTTTTCTGGTTTTTGACTTATTACGAAATCATTAGAATTGGATTTTCTTAAGCCTCTCAATGGCCTCCTTGATTCTTTTCTCATCTACCGTGAGTGCCATGCGGATATAACCCTCGCCTGCCTCTCCAAAACCATTTCCTGGAGTGGCAACGATCCCCGCCTTTTCGATCAAGAGACTGGCAAACTGGGCAGAGGAATATCCCCTTGGAACTTGAAACCAAACGTAAAAAGTCGCCTTGGGCAGATCCACGTCCAATCCAATCTCTCGAAGACCCTTTACCAAAACATCCCTTCGCCTCTCATAGATGCTGATGATTTCCGGAAAGGGAGTGTCAAAGTGACTCAGGGCTTCGGTCCCTGCCTCTTGAATCGCCTGGAACACACCGGAATCGATGTTCGTTTTGACCCTTCCTAGCGTGGAGACAATTTCAGCATGGCCCACCGCAAACCCGATTCTCCATCCCGTCATGTTGAAGGTCTTGGAGAGGCTGTGAAATTCAATCCCCACTTCCTTGGCACCGTCCACCTCCATGAAACTGAGAGGTTGATATCCATCGAAAGCGATCTCGGAGTAAGCGGCATCGTGGCACACAATGACCTCATATCGACGAGCAAAGGATACCACCTCTTCGAAGAAAGACTTCTCGGCGATGGCAGACGTGGGATTGTTCGGGTAGTTGATGAAAAGAAGCTTCGCCTTTTTTGCGACTTCCTTTGGAATTTCCGACAGGTCCGGAAGAAAGCCATTCTCCTTCCGGAGAGTTAAAAAGTAAGGAGTTCCACCTGCGAAAAGGGTTGAGACCCGATAGACCGGATAACCTGGGCTGGGTACGAGGGTATAGTCTCCAGGATTGACAAAGGCAAGGGGGATATGGGCAATGCCTTCCTTGGAACCAATGAGAGAAAGCACCTCAGTTTGCGGATCGAGATGGACGTTAAATCTTTTTTCGTACCATCGAGCAACTGCGGTTCTGAATTCAATCATTCCTTCATAGGATGGATAGCGGTGGTTCCTGGGATTTTCTGTGGCTGCCTTGAGTCGTTCGATAATTAGCTTTGGAGTAGGGAGGTCTGGATCTCCAATTCCCAGATCAATCAGATCGACCCCTTTCTTTCTCATCTCCTGTTTCTTCTTGTCAATCTCTGCAAAGAGGTAAGGTGGGATCTGGTCAATTCGTTCCGCCTTCTCAATCCGCATAGCCTCTCCTTTCCTTCTTAACCTTAGCCTCAACCTGAAGTTTTCAATTTTTTATCTTATTTACTTTCGGCCCGAAATTCAAGCCAAAAGAAGGGCTGGAAGAACTGCTTTACGCTCTCTTTCTTATCTGTGTAATCGTTTGCGAAAATGCTGCATAGTGCCCCGCCCTGTGCCCGGGGATGAATGCAGCGATTTCAAAAACCCGATAGGCCGTCCCGCTAAGGCGGGATTGTCCGGCAACCGCATTTTCGCCGAGACTTCGAGGTATTCTTTTTTCGATCGTGGGCTCATAATCCGAACTCCTTTCCAGGATAAATATCCGGTAACATCTATTATGAGTCAACGATCCCTTTTTATTCAGACACTCGGTAACATTTAATTTGAGGCAATCCGCAACCCCCGCTTCTATTGACATCATCCACCATTCCGATCATAATGATTGCATTCATTTTAGGCGGGTTTTTTCATGGACTTCAAGATCTTACTCAAGAATTGTCTCTTCCTTTCCCTTGTGATGGGTCTCTTGTTAGGATGTGGCGGAAAAGGAGTGAAGACAACTGGAGGAGATCCAGAAGCCCTTTATCGGGAGGGGCTCGTCCGATTCAACAAAAGGGATTATTCAGAAGCCCTGAAAAGATTCCAGGAATTGAAAGCCAATTTCCCAGATAACCCTCCTTACACCCTATGGGCAGAGCTGAAGGTTGGGGATTGTCATTTCTTGCAGAAGGAGTATGTGGAGGCGATCGCGGCTTATGAAGAGTTCAAGAAGATCCATCCGACCCATGAAGAGATGCCTTATGTTCAGTATCAAATTGGAATGTCTCATTTCAAACAGATGCTCTCCCTTGATCGGGATCAGACTGCTACGAAGAAGGCCCTCTCAAACTTCGAATATCTAAGCGTCAACTATCCTCCCAGCCTCTTCACGGAAAAGGCGAAAGAGAAAATTGAAATCTGTAGAAAGCAACTGGCAGACCATGAGTTCTACGTTGGAAATTACTATTATAAACAGAAGAATTACGGGGCGGCTTCACACCGCTTTCAGGAATTACTGGCGCACTTTCCGAAGATGGCGAATGAAGATGAGGTCCTCTTTCTCCTGGGAAAAAGTTATCTCGAACTGGAACAAGATGACAAAGCGAGAAAGGTTCTTGGTAGAATCGTCAATGAATATCCTCAGAGTTCTCGTTCCAGGGAGGCGGAGAGACTCCTGGAACAGAGCACGAATGAGAGGAAAGTGGAAAAGAAAAAGCCGACAGAGTTGGAACCAGACATCTTTCCCTTTACAAAATATGAAGAAGAACGAAGGCAATCTGCCCCTTTACAATCCCCTTTGACCCTTCCGATCAGAAAGATCAACCCACACCCCAGAGTTGAGATGGAATTGGAATTTACCCCTGAAGAGGAGAAACGAATCGTTATCTCACCCAACCCTCCCACCCGTCCGGGGAAAAAAGAGAATCAGAAGAAAGGTTCTTCCCCGGGAACAGGTGAAGCGGGGTTGGTGGATCAACGCCAGCCCATCGATATTACTTCAGACCAGGTTGAGACTTATACCAGAGAGAATCGGGTGATTTTTAAAGGGAGTGTCATCGCCCGGCAGAGGGATATTGTGATCTATGCCGATTCCATCGAGACAATCATGGTGAATGAAGGGAAAGGAATCGAAAGAGTCATCGCCAGCGGGAACGTAAAGGTTCAACAGGGGCCCCGCGTGGCCAATTGTCAAAGGGCGGTCTTTCACAATCCTGAGCAGAAAATCTTTCTGACGGGCGACCCAAAAGTCTGGGAAGGGGAAAATATGGTTTCAGGAGAAGAGATCATATTTGATATTGCTCAGAATCGGGTCGAGGTGAAGGGCGGGTTGAACCGGCGAGGCAAGGCGAAGGTTTATCCAGACAAGGGATCTGAAAAATTGAAATGAGAAGAAAAGCTCCTGTCTTCCTGCTCCTCCTGGTCGTCCTGCTGGCTTCCCATATTTCTATTACCCCATCTCTGTGTCATTTTTAATGCACGGGCAAATTGACAAATCAGAGAAAAACTAATAAAATAAATTATTTATAATTTATCCGGGTCAAAGAATGTTTGACAATCTAACAGCAAAACTGGAAGGCGTCTTTAAGAAACTCAAGGGCCATGGGAAATTGACCCAGCAGAATATCCAAGAGGCTTTAAAAGAGGTGCGGATGGCGCTCTTGGAAGCGGATGTCAATTTTAAGGTTGTCAAAGACTTCATCCAGTCTGTGGAACAGAGAGCCATTGGCCAGGAGGTGTTGGGTAGCCTTACTCCCGCCCAACAGTTGATCAAGGTTGTGAGAGAAGAGATGACCAACCTCATGGGAGGCGGAGAGCAAAAGATCCATCTCTCTGGAAGTCCTCCTGTCCCGATCATGCTGGTCGGTCTCCATGGATGCGGGAAGACGACCACTGCGGCCAAACTGGCGAGATATTTTAAGGAGCAAAAGAAAAGGCCCTATCTTGTCCCCGCAGACGTCTACCGTCCAGCGGCCATCGATCAGTTGCAGAAGTTGGGTGAGAAACTGAGGGTCGACTTTTACCGTCCCGAAGCTTCCCAGACACCGCTGGAGATCTGTGTAAAGGGGAGAGAGATCGCCCTTAAGGGAGGTTACGATCTGATGCTCATTGATACGGCGGGTAGGCTTCATATTGATGAGGCCCTGATGCTAGAACTCCGCGAGATCAAAAACCACCTTAAGCCGAAAGAGGTGCTCTTGGTGGCCGATGCCATGACCGGTCAGGACGCTGTCACTATCGCCAAGAATTTCGATGAGCGACTGGGTGTTGATGGAGTGATTCTGACTAAAATGGATGGGGATGCGCGAGGAGGAGCGGCACTATCGATCAAAGCAGTGACCCAGAGGCCAATCAAATTCATCGGCGTGGGCGAAAAATTGGATGCCCTGGAAGCTTTCTATCCTGATCGGATGGCCTCTCGAATCCTTGGAATGGGGGATGTCCTCACCCTGATCGAGAAAGCCGAGGTCGCCTTCGATGCCCAACAGGCGAAGGAACTGGAGCGCAAGATCCGGAAGGATTCTTTTACGCTGGTGGATTTTCGGGATCAAATCCAGCAGGTTCGGAAGATGGGGTCGTTGGAATCGATCCTTGGGATGATTCCAGGATTTTCCAAGATGGCAAAGGCCGCGGGAGGCTTCGATTTCGATGGGAAGGAACTGGTAAAGACTGAGGCCATCATCAACTCCATGACCCCCAAAGAACGAACTAACACTACGATCATCAATGGGAGTCGACGGTTGAGAATCGCAAAGGGAAGCGGGACCACGGTCCAGGAGGTCAATCACCTTTTGAAGCAATACACCCAAGCCCGCAAGATGATGAAACGTTTCACCCAAATGGGAGAGAAGGAATTCCGCAGAGGAGGAACGCCCTTTTTTAGCTAAGAGCATGGAGCACAGAGCATGGGGTTTGGGAGAAGCACCAAATCCCAAGCACCAAATAACAAATAAGCTCCAATGACCTAGATTCGAAATTCCAGACAAAATCGGTTTGGGTCATTGGAGATTGAGGATTGGAGTTTATTTGGGATTTGGAATTTGTGATTTGGGATTTTAGACGCTATGCGCTCTGCGCGATGCTCTATACGATTTAAGGAAGGAGGTGATAAAAAACGCTATGGCTGTGTCGATGAGACTGATGAGGTTTGGTGGAAAGAAGAGTCCTTTCTACCGGATTGTGGTAGCGGATCGGCGTTTTGCCAGGGATGGAAGGTTCATTGAACAGATTGGGACTTACGATCCCAAGAAAGATCCGGTGGATGTCCGATTCAAGGAAGAAAAGGCGATCCAGTGGCTGAAGAAAGGAGCCCAGCCCACTCCCACTGTCCGTCAACTCTTAATCCGAACGGGGATTACAAAAAAGGTGACGGAGGGGGAAAGTGGAGCCCCCACGGGCTGAAGCCCGTAGCTTCTCCACATGTTTCGTAGGGCGCAACCCTCCGAAGCATACCCCACTAGGCTCGTATGAACTTCGTAGGGTACCCTCAACGCATTCGTTCACGGTCTCAAAGACCGTGGTTTTCTGCGTAGGAGGGTAGATAAACTGCCTTTTTCCAAGCCTTTGCCCTTTATGGATCTCTGTCAGGATATCTGAGAGAAGTGGAGGTGGAATTCATGAGTACAAAGGAGTTAATTGAATACATTGCAAAGGCATTGGTTGACCATCCCGATCAGGTCAGGGTTTCTGAAGTCGAGGGAGAGAAGACTTCCGTGATCGAACTTTCTGTGGCTAAGGAAGATTTGGGAAAGGTGATCGGGAAGCAGGGCAGGACGGCCAGGGCCATGCGGGTCATCCTGGGAGCTGCCTCCGCGAATTTGGGAAAACATTCTGTATTGGAAATTATTGAATAAGAGAGCTCTGAAAAACTACTTTTTGCTCTCTGATTACGCAGATTTCAAAAAATGATTCCACAGATTTTTGTCTATTTCTCAATGCATTTGTAATCCGTGTAATCGTTTTATAATCGGTGTAATCAGAGATTTCTGGACTTTTTCAGAAATCTCAATAACCACCCATGACAAAAGATCTCATCCCTATTGGCAGGGTCGTCAGACCTCACGGCATCAGGGGGAAGATCAAATTAGAGTACTTTGGAGAGAATGTTAACTGCTTTCCTCCCTCGGGAGAAGTCTTTATTGAAGTGAAAGCGGGTAGTCTACAGGCCTATGAGATCCTGGAAACAACTCCTCAAGCCCCCCGACTCATCCTTCATTTGAAAGGGATTGAGAGGAGAGAAGAAGTGGAACCACTCATCGGGAAAGAGGTTTTCATCAAGAGAGAGGTTCTGCCTGACCTGGAAGAAGGAGAGTATTACTGGATGGACCTCCTGGGGATGTCCGTAGAAACTCAGGAGGGCAAGAAGATTGGGCGGGTGAAAGAGATTTTCTCAACAGGAGCCAATGATGTTTTTGTGGTCGAAGGGAAGAGAGGAGAGATCTTTCTACCGGCCACAGAGGAAGTCATCCAGGGTGTTGATCGGGCAAGAGGAGTCATGAAGGTCTCTCGGAAAGGCGGATTGTGGGAGGAGGAGGATGAAGTTTGATATTCTTACCCTCTTTCCCAAGATGTTCTCGTCCCCTTTTCAGGAAAGCATCCTCGGCAAGGCCATTGAGAAAGGGCTCATTCAAATCCGGACCATCAACATCCGGGATTTCACTTTAGATAAACACCAGATAGTTGACGACACTCCTTATGGAGGAGGGCAGGGCATGGTGATGAAGGGTGAGCCCATTGCCCGAGCCATTGAGTGGGTCAAGTCCCAAAATCCTTCCGTCTGGACCATTTTTCTCACGCCTCAGGGAAAGCCGTTTAATCAAAAGATGGCACAGGAGCTTTCATGCCGCTCCCACCTCATCCTTCTCTGTGGCCGGTATGAAGGGATCGATGAAAGGGTGAGGAAACTTTTTGCGGATGAAGAGATTTCGATTGGGGATTATGTTCTGACGGGAGGCGAATTGGCAGCGATGGTCCTGATGGATGCAGTTTCGAGGCTTCTGCCAGGAGTCTTAGGATCGGACCGTTCGGCTGAAGAGGATTCTTTTTTCCAATCCCTCCTGGAATACCCCCAGTACACACGGCCTCCCAATTTCAGAGGGATGGAAGTTCCCGAGGTTCTTCTTTCTGGAAACCATGCGGCCATTTCCAGATGGAGAAGAACCGAAGCGCTAAGACGAACGTGGATGAGAAGACCCGACCTTTTGGAAAAAGCCAGGCTTTCCAATGAAGACAGGGAACTCCTAAAAGAGATCGTTCAGCAGGGTCGAGGCGAGAAGATAGGAGATGGTGTCTAACCTCTATATCGGATTAGTCCATCATCCTATTTACGATAGCAGGAGAGAAGTGGTGGCTACCGCCGTCACAAACTTCGACATCCATGACATCGCCCGTTGTGCGAGGACTTTCGGGATAGGAGGATTCTTTGTCATCACACCCCTGGAGAGTCAGATTCGATTGGTGGAGAGAATCCTCTGCCATTGGAGGGAGGGAGCAGGATCGGTTTACAATCCTACACGAAAGGAGTCCCTCTCCCTCGTTCAGGTTGCCCGAACCATCGATGAGGCGGATCGAGCCATCTCCGGTCTCTGGCAGAAAAAGGCAAAGAAAGTGGCGACAGGGGCTTCCGCTCATCCCGAAAGCATAAGTTTTGAATTTTTTCGAAAGCTTCTGGAAGATCGCGATACTCCCTATTTCATTCTTTTTGGCACAGGATGGGGGTTGACCAAAGAGGTGAAGGACAATTCGGATTATGTCCTTGCACCCATCGAAGGAAAAGGGTACAACCATCTATCGGTCCGCTCTGCCGTCGCCATCATCTTGGATCGGTTGTTGGGAGACCGAATTACCTAATTGCGGAATGCAGAATGCCGAATTCGGAATTTCTTAATTTTGGATTTTGGAATCTTAATTTTGATTTCTTATTCCGCAATCCGAATTCCGAACTTGAAACAGGAGGAGAGTAAGATGAACCCTATGGAGTTAGTTGAAAGAGAACAATTGAGAACAGACCTTTCCGATTTCAGGGTGGGCGATACGGTCAGGGTCCATGTGAAGATTATCGAGGGGGAGAAGGAACGAGTCCAACTCTTTGAAGGGGTGGTGATCCGAAAGAAAAGAGGAGGAATTCGTTCCACCTTCACTGTGAGAAAGATCTCTTATGGAATAGGAGTGGAGAGGATCTTTCCAACCCATTCCCCCAGGATCGAGCGGGTCGATATCCTCAGCCGGGGGAAGGTGAGAAGGGGCAAACTCTTCTATCTGAGGGGTCTGAAGGGGAAGGCGGCCCGTATTCGAGGCGAAAAGAAAGCCGAAGCCTAATTACCAGAATGCAGAAGGCACTAGGCAGGAGGCAGACTGTATAGTGCTTACTTCAGTTAACGATATGCTCTTCCGAGACCTTCCCATCCAGCCTATGGACCATTTCGAAAGGATGTACTATAGGCGCGGTTATCAAAGGATCGCTGGGGTGGATGAGGTAGGAAGAGGGCCCTTGGCCGGACCCGTGGTAGCGGCCGCTGTTATTCTACCCCTGGAGGGGATTGAAGAGAGACTCTACGATTCGAAGAAAATATCTTCCAGAAAGCGCGAGGAACTTTGTGAAATCATCTTCTCAAAAGCCTCAGGGGTGGGAATTGGAATTGTTGGACAAGAAGAGATCGATCTTCTCAATATTCTTCAGGCCACATTAAAGGCAATGGCCCTGGCCATTGAGAGCCTTCCTATTCCTCCCGATTTTATCCTCATCGACGGCAATCAAGTGATCCAGATTCCTCTGCCACAGAAACCCATCCGGAAAGGGGACCAACTCAGCACCTCCATTGCCGCTGCTTCCATTGTCGCCAAAGTCACTCGAGACCGGATGATGATGGAGTGGCATCAGAAATACCCCCATTATAATTTTGCCAGACATAAAGGCTACGGAACGAAGGAACATCGAGACGCTATTGAGAAATTTGGCCTCTGCGAACTCCACCGTAAAACCTTTAGAGGAGTGAAGGAATACGTATAGAGGATGGGGAGATAGGGAGAAAGGGAGACGGGGAGCATTAACTAGGGAATCATTCACTGCGGAATTCGGAATGCGGATTGCGGAATAAAAACCTGATTGAGAGTTAGATAGGCGGGACATGCTTGCCCTGAACCTATGATGGTGCAGGGTTTGTCCCGCTTTATATTTGTGTAAGGCACGGAGAAGAAGGAAATTGGAAGGAGGGAATGAGCTCTTGAAACAGAGGATTGATCCACCCAAGGTGGAAGAGAGCAAATGTATCAGTTGTGGACTGTGTGTCACCGTCTGTCCGAGTTTTGTTCTTGAGATGAGAAACAAAAAAGCGGAAGTTGTCAGGGGAGCGTGGTGTATTGGATGTGACCACTGCGGAGCGGTCTGTCCAACGGAGGCCATCCTTCACAACGGTTCTTCAAAGAGGGAATCTCGTTTAGAGATGGGTCCAGTCCCATCTCCGGAAGCCCTCCAGCGTCTTTTTCTGGAAAGGAGGTCCTTGCGAGTCTACAAGAAAGAACCTGTGCCAGACACATTGGTGAAACAGATTCTTGATGCGGGAAACGATGCCCCAACAGGAAGCAACAGTCAGAATGTAAATTATGTTTTGTTAACCTCCCCCGAAAAAATAAATCAGTTACGAGACATGACAATCAATTTTTACGGCAAGATCTTCTCACGCCTTCAGAGCTGGTTTGGGAGTCTGATGCTCTCCTGGATGGCCGGGGCCAAAACCGTTGAAAACTTACGTGAATCCCTTCCCAAGTTTGAATATGCCTATAAGAAGATGAAAGAGGGGGGAGATCGTCTCTTTTACCATGCGCCTGTGGTGGTCCTTACCCATGCCGAATCCTGGGACAGCTCATCTTCTTTCAATTGTTCATCAGCCCTCTACCAGTCTTCCTTGATGGCCCAATCACTGGGTCTCGGCTGCTGCTTTAATGGCATTTTGGTAAATGCGGTGAACCATTCCCGCAAGATCAAAGGATGGTTGAGAATTCCAGTTGATCATGCCTGTTACGCCGCCATGACTCTTGGGTATCCAGACGTACGCTATCAGCGTCCAGTACACCGTGATCCGCCCAAGGCGACGTGGCGATAGAAAGTGGTATCCATGAATTCCACTAAAATACATTTCGAAGGGGTTAAAGAATACTCATAATCCCCCCTCTCCCCCCTTTAGCAAAGTCGGTACGACTCGAAACCGAGGGGGGTTGGCGGGATTTGTTCAGGGAATTCAATAATGCAGAAGAAGGAACTTGGAAAGAAAGGGGAAGAGATAGCAATCCGTTTTTTGAAGAAGAAGGGATATCGCATTCTCGAGAGAAATTACGTCTGCCAGATGGGTGAGATGGACGTCATTGCCAGGGAGAAAGATACCTTGGCCTTCGTTGAAGTAAAGACCAGGACTTCGACTGCCTTCGGTCCTCCTCAATTGGCTGTGAATTCCGCAAAACAGATGCAACTTTCGAAGGTGGCGTTGTATTTCTTAAAGGAGAAGAAACTTGAAGATGTGAAGGCGAGGTTCGATGTGGTGGCCATCCTCCTCGGACCCAAAAAAGAAGAGATTGAGCTGATCAAGGATGCCTTCGATCTAAGGTATACATAAAAAAGGGCTCTATAGAGCCCTTTTTTAAACCCCAATTTCCAAATCCCAAATAAATTCCACTCACCACATTTCCAAATCCCAAACAAAACCGAATATCCCCCCGTCCGTCCGGCGCCATAGTCCGGCTTTGGACGGCGGCGCCCCCCTTTTCTAAAGGGGGGTGAGGGAGGATTAGAAGAGGCGATGGCACCGAATACTCTACTTCTCTATTTGAAACTATTTCGCTGCCTCTTCCTTCGGTATTCTCATCTTGTAGAATGAACGCCACACAAAGATGAGCCCCACAATGAACACCGGAAGAGCGATATAGGGAGCGTAGTTCGTGGAATTGGCCTCCCTCGCGTGTACCGTCATCTCGATCGCGATTTCGGTCGCGAGCAGGCCGAACAGAGTCGAGAACTTGATGATGGGGTTCATGGATACGGAGGAGGTATCCTTGAAGGGGTCGCCCACCGTATCGCCAATGACCGTTGCGGCGTGGAGCGCTGACCCCTTTTCCTTCAGGTCGACTTCGACAATCTTCTTCGCGTTGTCCCACGCGCCGCCGGCGTTTGCCATGTAGATGGCCTCGAAGAGGCCGAAGCAGGCGATGGAAATCAAATACGCGACAAAGAAGTTGGGGTTCAGCAAAGCGAAGGCGAGCGTCATTAAGAGGATTGCGATAAAGATGTTCCACATCCCTTTCTGCGCATACTGGGTGCAGATCCTCACAACCGTCTTGGAATCCTCGATATCGGCTTCCGTCTTGTCCAGGTTCATGTTCTTCTTAATAAACTCGACCGCCCGGTATGCACCGGTAGTCACTGCCTGCATGGAGGCCCCCGCGAACCAGAAGATCACTGCGCCGCCACAGATCAGGCCGAGAATGATCGGCGCGTCGGTCAGTTGCACATGGAGCATGTTCTTACTCTGGAGCAGCAGGATGATCGAGAAGATCATCGTCGTTGCACCGCACACCGCAGTGCCGATGAGCACCGGTTTGGCTGTCGCCTTGAAGGTGTTTCCGGCCCCGTCGTTGGACTCGAGGTAGAATTTACCCATTTCGAAATCGGGATCGAACCCGAAATCCCTCTTGATTTCCTGCTTGATCCCAGGGATGTTTTCGGTCTGTGCAAGCTCGAATATCGACTGGGCGTTGTCCGTTACAGGACCGTAGCTGTCAACAGCGATGTTGACCGGGCCCATGCAGAGGAATCCGTAAGCAACCAGACCGAAGGCGAAGATCGACGGGTAGTTGATGACTTCAGGCGGTATGAAAAGGCTGACGAAGTACGCGATGCCCAAGAGGAAAGCAATC